>Ga0169931_10001684_pt1 | contig 36380 bp, 34 predicted proteins | sample Kivu_15m_20L_FD_129675 | JGI IMG/M metagenome (GOLD analysis project Ga0169931, IMG submission 129675) | Freshwater microbial communities from Lake Kivu, Western Province, Rwanda to study Microbial Dark Matter (Phase II) - Kivu_15m_20L... | ecosystem: Environmental > Aquatic > Freshwater > Lake...
AGGCCCAGGTGCAGCTGGTGTGGGCTGCAGTGCCTGACCTTGGCCCCGACGGCATCATCGACATCTGCTCCAATGGCACAACGGACCTCACGCAACTCTACGACGTTGGACCGGGCACCGGCACATCGGAATGGACCCTGGACGGTGTCACGTGGGTGATGCCCTATGCCGTGAACGTGCCGGGGGTGTTCCAACTGGTGCAGACCAATGCAGCGGGCTGCAGCGATACGGCCGTGGTGACGGTGTCGGTGTACACGGCGCCCGCTCTTGGTCCGGACCAGAGCGTGAACGGCTGCTTGGGGGATGCGGTGGACCTCACCGGTCTGTACGCTACCCAAGGGCTTTCGGCGACCTGGACGCTGGGTGGAGCGGCAGTGCCGGATGCGAGCGCGGTGGAGGATGGTGGCACCTATCGCTTGGTGGTGAGCACGGTGGAGGATTGCCGCGATACCGCCTACGTCACCGTGACAGTGAACGCCCCCCCGGTTCTGGGAGCGGACCAGGTGCTGAGCATCTGCGCCGGTGCCTCGGCCGACCTGGAGGCCCTGTACGTGGTGGGCACCAGCACAGCGAGCTGGACCTTCAACGGCGTGTCGGTGGCCGATCCTGCTGCGGTGAGCGCGTCTGGCACCTATCAACTGGTGCTCACCAACGGCTCTGGTTGCTCGGATACCCTGCTGGCGACCGTCGATGTGCTGCCGACACCGGCGCTGGGTGCTGATGTGACCGTGGACCGGTGCGCCGGTGATGTGGTGGACCTTACCGCCTTGTTCCCACTGGCAGGCCTGGAGACCGCCTGGACGCTCAACGGTGCGCCGCTGGACACGCCGGAGCAGGTGCAGTGGAGCGGCACCTATCAAGTGGTGGCCACCAATGCGGCGGGCTGTTCCGATGAGGTGGTCGTCCTCCTCACCATCCAACCCGCCCCCGACCTGGGCCCTGACCTGAGCTACACGCTCTGTCCGTGGCAGATGGTGGACCTCACATCGGTCCTGGTGTTGGACGGCCTCACGGTGGATGTATCCCTGGACGGTGCGCTGGTGGACCCCGGAACCCCGATCACCGAAGCGGGCAGCTACCAGGTGGTGGGCACCAACGCCAGCGGCTGCAGCGATACCGCGTGGGTGGTGGTCAGTACCATGGATTGTCTGTGCGAAGCGGACTTCGCGCATCAGGGTGCCTGCATCCAGGATCCCGTCGCCTTCACGGTGCTTGCGGACAGCGCGGTGGTGGGTGTGCGTTGGGACTTCGCCGGTGCGGCGGATACCACCACGGGCAGCGCACCGGTGGTGAAGTTCAGCGGTTCCACCACGGTGCAGGTGACCATGGAGGTGACCCTCTCGTGCGGGGTGGTTACGGTGCAACGGTCCATCGTGGTACCGGATTGCTCGGATCTGTGCAAGGTGTATATCGCCAACGCCTTCTCACCGAACAACGATGGCGTCAACGATGTGTGGAGCTGGAACGGTGAGTGCCTGCCCGAGGCGATGGACCTGGTGGTGATGGACCGTTGGGGCCGGGTGGTTTTCGCTTCGGTGGACCCCCTGGCGCGTTGGGATGGTTCACTGGGCGGAACGCCCGTTCCTCCGGGCGTGTATGCCTACCGGATGCGGTATCGCCTGCCCTACCAGGATGAGCGGACCGCAACGGGTTCGGTGACGCTGCTGCGCTGACCGGTGCAACGAACAGGCGCTCTCAGCATCCCGGTGATCAGTTCAGGGACGCGAGGAGTTCAATTGTGCGAGTGCATGCGCGGTGACCAGCCGTGCCCCCTCTTCGTTGAGGTGGCTGTAGTCCACGAACAGGCTGTCTTCCCAGCGGCGGTCGGTGGCATCCAGCACAGCATGTCCCAGCGGCTCCAGTAGGTTGCGCACGTGCCTCACATGACCCTGCACCACGGTGTCAACATCGGCTGTGCGCACGCCTGCCCGATAGGGGGATTGGATATATACCAGCTGCACACCCTGTTCCCGAAGGTACCTGCCAAGGTCCGCCAGCTTATCGTATTCACCGCTGCTCAGCCACCTGGCCTTGGGGGGGGTGCGCTCCCAGCGACCACGATCGATGCGGTCGGGGGGGATCACCAAGGGTGCCCAGCCGTGCTCGTCCACCTTCATGAACTCGTAATTGCTGCGGTCCAGCATGCGGATCCTGTTGCGCTCCATCTCACGCAGGTAGTAGGCCGGGCGCAGGCTGCGCAGGTAGGCTTCCGGCGTGCTCCAACGGAGCAGGTAGCCGGTTACGCGTGCCGTGTCCAGCGCATGGCGATGTAAATCCGGTACCGCATCGCTCAGGTTGCCCATCACGATCACGGTGCGGGGCTTCATCAACGGCACCAGGACATGGGCCATGGAATTGCACTGCTTGATATCCAGGCCCCAGGCCCCCATGTTCACATAGCTGGTATCCTGGAAGTGCGCAACCACGTCCGGACTGCTGAGGTTGTTGAGGGTCATGCTGGAACCGAGGGCCAGCACGTTGCAGGGATGTGCGCCCCGGTGCCGCAGGTCGCTCAACTTCATGTTCAGCGCTCCATTGGGGCTGATGCGTGGCGCTGGCAGGAAGTGGCGGTAGCTCCATACATATGCGCCGATGCCCAGCAGCGCCAGTGTGCCGAACAGCAGGGCATGTAACAGGAAACGGCGCATGGGGTCAGAACTGGAAATAGATGAAGGAGTCCCCGTTATTGGGGGCCAGCAGCACCATGGCGGCCACCAGCGTCAGGTAGATACCCCAGCGGAGGGGCCGTTGCGGAACCCTGTCCAGTACCAGGCCATGTTGTTGCTCGCGTTGCACCCACTCCACGGCAAGGAGCAGCCCAGCTCCCCCGATCATCGTGGCCCAATGGCTGGGCAGGGTTCCAGGTGGTGCACGGAACACCGACGGCGAGAACATCTCGCGGAACGCATGGAACGCCACCTCGATGGTGGGCGAGCGGAAGAAGATGCGGGTGAGGGCGATGAGCACGAAGGTGCTGAGCATGTGCCCGCCATCGCTCCAACTGGGGAGCAACCTGCCGGGTGCGAGCGGGCCGGTGAACTTGCGGTGGCGTGCCAGCAGGATGGAGGGTAGGAACAGCAGCAGGTTGGCGGCCCCCCACGCCACAAAGGTCCATTTGGCACCGTGCCAAAGCCCGCTCACGATAAAGATCGCCGCAACGTTGCGCGCCACCATCCACTTGCCACCCTTGCTGCCACCCAAGGGCAGGTACAGGTAGTCGCGGAACCATGTATTGAGGCTGATGTGCCAGCGGCGCCAGAACTCACCCACATCGCGCGAGAAGAAGGGGAAATTGAAATTGCGCTTCAGGTCGAAACCGAACAGGCGCGAGCTGCCGATGGCGATGTCCGAATAACCGCTGAAGTCAGCATAGATCTGGAAGGTGAAGGCGAACAAGGCCACCCACCAGCCGCTGCCATATTGGAGCGAGGGGTCGTTCCATACCATATCGGCATAGATGGAACAGTTGTCCGCGATCACCACCTTCTTGAAGAAACCCCAGAGCATCTGCCGCAGGCCGTCACGCGCCAGCGCCGGATCGAAACGGCGCGCACCCATGAACTGCGGCAGCAGGTGGCTGGCGCGTTCGATGGGCCCCGCCACCAATTGGGGAAAGAAGAGGATGAAAGCCCCGAACGCCACCGGGTCACACGAAGGCTTCAGTTGTCCGCGGTACACATCGATGGTGTAGCTGAGCGTCTGGAACGTGTAGAAGCTGATGCCCACCGGCAGCACGATGCGCAGGGTGCCGAGCCCGAGCTCCTGCCCGAACAGGCTGAAGGCCGTGTTGAAGCTCTCGATGAAGAAGTTGAAATACTTGAAGAAGCCCAGCACCCCCAGATTGATGGCCAGGCTGATCACAAGCAGCAGCCGGCGCCTGCCGGGCGTGCCGGCGCGTTCCATGCCGATGGCTGCGAAATAGTCCGTGGCTGCGCTGATGAACACCAGGCCCAGGTAGCGCCAGTCCCACCAGCCATAGAACACCATGCTGGCGAACAGGATGAACGCGTTCTGCTGCGCGAGGCGACGGAAGACGAACCAATAGAGCAGAAAGACGATCGGCAGGAAGATCGCGAAATCGATCGATGGGAAGAGCATCCTGCCCTGTTATGGAAAAGCGCTCCAAGATTACACCTTTTGAATGCCATGGAGCAACTTGTCGCGGCATCGGCCCGCGCGGTTCGGCGGACGCGTATGATCTTCGCTTCATGGCTGGAAGCGCAGCGGCACTTCGCATCGTCGTGGCGGACCCTCTTGATCTGGTGGCCGATGGCATGCGGCAGCGGCTGGCCGGCGGCGGTCTGGATGCCGTGGTGCTGCATGCGGCCACCGGGGGTGAGGTGCTCACGCTGCTGGCCCCTGCACAGGCCGATCTGCTCCTGTTGGAGGTGTCGCTACCGGGTATGGATGGCATCAACACCATGCGTGCAGTGAAGCATCTTCATCCATCGTTGCCGGTCCTCGCCCATTCGGCCCTTACCGATATCGAGTATGTGAACAGCATGCGCATTGAGGGCGCGGCAGGCTACCTGGTGAAGGGCGGCGACACGGAAGAGCTGCTGCACGCCATACGGACCGTGCTGAGCGGTGGGCACTACCTCAGCCCGGCTGCCCAGGCCAGTGTGGATGGGGGATATTCCTTTACGGAGAAGCGCATGGACGGCCCCTATGTCGGGCTCACCGCCCGGGAGCGCGAGGTCATCCGCATGATCGCCCTGGAGCATACCAACGGCGAGATCGCCGCCGCGCTCTTCATCAGCGAGGATACGGTGAAGACCCACCGCAAGAACCTGATGACGAAGCTGAACGTGCGCAGTGTGGCCGGATTGGTGAAGTACGCTGTGGACCGCCGTTGGGTATAGATCCCCCACTTCTGGGTATTGATGGGGTGGGGCTGCCCAGCGCACTTTTGGACCATGGCTTGAGCAATGCCATCGTACCATGGAAAAGCGCCTTCACTTCTCCTGCGAAGCAGCCCTGCTGACCGCCATCCTCGCCCTGGTGGCCCTCTCCCTGACCGCAGCGCCTGCCGGTCCCGAGGCCATCAGCATTTCCGGTCAACTGCATAGCACCGACGGCAGGGTGCGCGATGCGGTGCTGGTGGTGGAGTTGGATGGTGCACATTGCCTGCAGGCCGAATTGCGGGAAGATGGCCGCTTCCACATGGACCTGCCGCTGGACAGCAAAGTGCGCCTGCACTTCATCCAGCCCGGCCACCTGCCCAAGGAGGTGGACACCCACAACGCCCTGTTGACCCCGATGGCCGGCCGTGCCAACCGCAGGATCGCGTTCGAAGTGGTGCTGGAGTCTGATGCGGAACGACCCGGCCACCATTACCACGGACCTGTGGGTGCCATCCGCTTCGTCAATGGCACAGGCACCATGAAAGTGATCCAAGATGTGCGCGTGGTGCACGCTCCGGGACCCGGGTCCGGGAAGTGATCGTCCGTGCCGCTTCCGCAAACGCTACTTGAACGCCTGCAGGCCGGTGACGTCGGCCCCGGTGATCAGCAGGTGGATGTCGTGCGTGCCTTCGTAGGTCACCACGCTTTCGAGGTTCATCATGTGGCGCATGATGGGGTACTCGTTGGTGATGCCCATGCCGCCAAGGATCTGGCGTGCTTCGCGGGCCACGGTGAGGGCCAGGTGCACGTTGTTGCGCTTGGCCATGCTGATCTGTGCGGTGGTGGCGCGCCCCTCGTTGCGCAGGGTGCCAAGGCGCCAGGTGAGCAGCTGGGCCTTGGTGATCTCGGTGATCATCTCGGCCAGCTTCTTCTGGGTGAGCTGGAAGGCCCCGATGGGCTTGCCGAACTGGATGCGTTGCTGGCTGTAGCGCAGGGCGGTGTCGTAACATTCCATGGCCACACCAAGGGTACCCCACGCAATGCCGTAGCGTGCGCTGTCGAGGCAGCTCATGGGAGCGCCAAGACCATTGCGGCCAGGAATGAGGTTGCCTTTGGGTACCTTCACATTATCGAACACCAATTCGCCGGTGGGGCTGGCGCGCAGGCTCAACTTGCCGTGGGTGGTGGGGGTGGTGAACCCCTCCATGCCACGCTCCACGATAAGGCCGTGGATGCGGCCTTCTGTGTTCTCGGCCTTTGCCCACACGATGGCCAGATCGGCGAAGGGGGCGTTGCTGATCCACATCTTGGCGCCGTTGAGCAGGTAGTGGTCGCCCATGTCCTTGAACACGGTTACCATGCCGCTGGGGTTGCTGCCGAAGTCGGGCTCGGTGAGACCGAAGCAGCCGATCTTCTTCCCCTGCACCATGTCAGGCAGCCACCTCTTCTTCTGTTCCTCGCTGCCGTACTTCCAGATGGGGTACATGGCCAGCGAGCCCTGAACGCTGCACAGGCTGCGCAGGCCGCTGTCGCAACGCTCGATCTCCTGCATGATGAGGCCGTAGCTGATCTGGTCCAGGCCGGGGCCACCGTATTGCTCGGGCACGAAGGGACCGAAGGCGCCGATATCCGCCAGCCCGGGTATGATGTCCTTGCTGAACTCCGCCTTTTCGAAGCGCTCCTCAATGATCGGTTTGAGGTGCGTGCTCACATGCTTGCGCGCCGTGTCGCGGATGAGCTTCTGCTCCTCCGTGAGCAGCTCGTCCACCAGGTAGTGGTCGTGGCTTTGGAAGAGGTCGGTGGCAGCCTTCTTGGACGTTGCGGGGGAGGTGCTCATGGGCAATGGGCGCTGATCTCGGGATGGGGGCAAAGGTAGTTATGCGGCAGGAGCGCTACAGGGCCGGAGGGGCTACTTTTGTAGGATGCCGCCCGACGCATTACGCGCCACTGACCCACTCAACGCCGAGTGGGTCACGATCGTTCTGGTGCTTTCCCTTTCCCTGCTGGCCCGGATCAATGTCAGCGCGCCGCGCAAGTGGGGGGTTCTGGCCCAGGCGCTTTTCAGGCTTCGGCTGGGCCGCCAGGTGCTGCGCGACGAGGTGGACCTGCGCGACCGTGCGCTGTGGGGCCTGCTGTTGCCGGCGGTGGCGTTGATCGCCTTGTTCGCCTGGCAACTGGACACCCAGGGGCGGATCGGGGGAGACCTTGCGTACCCGCAATGGGTGGGTGTCGTGCTGCTCGTCATCGGGTCACAACTGCTGCTGAACGCTGCTCTGGCGCGGTTGCTGAACGACCGGGGAGTGCTGATGGAGCACAGCTACACGGGGCTGCTTTTGCACATCCTTGCGGGTATGTCGCTGCTCCCGGTGGTGGCATTGGTGTCCTATCGGGTCGAATGGCGCGTGGAGGTGGGCTGGATGGGGCTCGGCCTGGTGGCCGGCCTGGTGGTATACCGGTGGTTCAGGGGGGCATGGCTGGGGCTTTCGGAGGGGGCTTCCGGGCACCACATATTGCTATACCTTTGCGGCGCCGAATTCCTGCCTGCCCTGCTGCTGGTCAGTAGTTTGCACGTTGGTTGAGCGCCCCACCACCCAAAGTCGAACGGACCTTGAAGATCAAGTCCATCCTTGTCTCGCAGCCCGCGCCCACGGACGACAAGTCGCCTTACCATGAACTCGCCCGGAAGTACGGTCTGAAGATTGACTTCAGGCCCTTCATCAAGGTGGAGGCAGTTCCGGCGCAGGATTTCCGCCAGGAGCGCGTGAGCATCCTGGACCACTCGGCCGTGGTGTTCACCAGTCGCAATGCGGTGGATCACTTCTTCCGCATGTGCAAGGAGCTGCGGCTCACCGTGCCGGAGGGTATGAAGTACTTCTGCGTCAGCGAGAGTGTGGCGTATTACGTCCAGAAGTACATCGTGTACCGCAAGCGCAAGGTGTTCATCGGAAAGCAGTCCTTCTCCGACCTGATGGACGTGATCAAGAAGCACAAGGAGGAGACCTACCTGGTGCCATGCAGCGACATCCAGACATCGGAGATCCCCATGCTCATGGACAGGGCCGGGGTGAAATACACCAATGCCGTGTTCTATCGAACGGTGGCCAGTGACCTCAGTGATATCAAGAAGCTGGAGTACGACATGCTGGTGTTCTTCAGCCCCGGGGGTATCGAGAGCCTGAAGAAGAATTTCCCGAAGTTCAAGCAGGGCACGGTCGCCATTGCAGCGTTCGGGTCCACTACGGCAAGGGCCGTGGTGGAGAACGGCTACCGGCTGGACCTGGAGGCTCCCATGCCCGAGGCTCCCAGCATGACCGGTGCCATTGAGTGGTATGTCAAGCGCGAGGCCAAGAAGAAGTAGTATCCCGGGTGGGCGCAGCGGTCCGGTGGATGTGCGCTGACCTGCGCCCAGACCTCCGATGAGCACCCCCCGCCTCACCTTCCGCAAGCACGAACACCTGTGCGGCCAACTGCGCATCCAGGAGGTGTTCCGCAGAGGCCGGGGACTGAGCGAGCCTCCGTTCCGCCTCATCGGTCTGCGCATGGCATTGCCCACCACGGCACCAGCGCAGGTAGCATTCAGTGTTCCGCGCAAACAATTGCGCCGCGCCGTGGACCGCAACCGCATGAAGCGCTTGATGCGTGAGGCCTACCGCCACACCAAACCCGCACTTCATGCACGCCTGGCCGAAGGCACTGACCAAGTGGCGTGGCTGTTCATCTACCAGGCACGGCATTTGTTGCCCCAGCATGAGGTGGACAGGAAAATAAGCCGTGCGCTGCACCGTTGGCTTGATGAGGATGCTCGCTAAGTGGCTCGCCCTGCCCCTGATCCTGCTGGTGCGCTTGTACCAGTGGGTGTTGTCACCGATGCTACCCGGCGTTTGCCGCTACACACCAAGCTGTTCCACCTATGGCCTCCAGGCCCTTCGACGCTACGGCGCCTTCCGCGGCGGCTGGCTCACCCTGAAGCGCTTCCTATCTTGCCATCCTTGGGGCGGTCACGGTTACGACCCCGTCCCCGATCCATCCTCCCAGCCATGCACATCCCATCCTTCCGCAAGGCACCCGCACTGAGGTCGTTGGTCATCACCGGTGCCATCGCCGGTGCCGGCTACATTGGCCTGGCCGCCGGCGACAACTTCTTCGAGATCAGCAAGAACCTGGAGATCTTCACGGAGCTCTACAAGGAGTTGAACATCTATTACGTGGATGACACCCAGCCCGGCCAGTTGATGAAGACGGGCATCGATGCGATGCTCAACTCGCTCGATCCATACACGCAGTACATTCCGGAAAGTGACATGGAGGATTATCGCTTCATGACCACCGGCCAGTACGGGGGCATCGGGGCGCTGATCCGTCGCCGCGATGACAAGGTCTATATCAGCGAGCCCTACGAGGGCTACCCGGCCATGAAGGCGGGCATCTGGGCGGGCGACGAGATCGTGCAGGTGGAGGGCCGCTCTGTGGCCGGCATGGAGACCGATGAGGTGAGCAAGCTGCTCAAGGGTCAGGCGGGCACGCCGGTGAAGGTGCTGCTGCGCCGCGGTGATTCGGAGCCGGTGCTGCAAACCCTCACCCGGGAGGAGATCAAGATCCCCGATGTGCCCTACAAGGCCATCATCGATAGTGTGGACCATGTCGGCTATCTAAAGCTCAACAGCTTCACCCAGACGGCCGGCCAGGAGGTGCGCAATGCGGTAAAGGAGCTGAAGGAACAGGGGGCCACCAAGCTGGTGCTGGACCTGCGCGGCAACGGTGGCGGACTGCTGCGCGAAGCGGTGAACATCGTCAACCTGTTCGTGCCCAAGAACGAACTGGTGGTGGAGACCAAGGGACGCATCCCCGAATGGGACAAGACCTACAAGACGCTGAGCGAGCCGCTTGACGCGACCATCCCGTTGGTGGTGCTTGTGGATGGCCAGAGCGCGAGCGCGAGTGAGATCGTGAGCGGTGCCCTGCAGGACCTGGACCGCGCCGTGATCGTGGGTGAGCGCACCTTCGGCAAGGGCCTGGTGCAGCAGACGCGCGATCTCTACTACAACAGCAAGTTGAAGGTGACGGTGGCCAAGTACTACATCCCCAGCGGCCGTTGCATCCAGAAGCTCGATTACGCCAACAAGGACAGCAGTGGCAAGGCCGCGGAGGTCGACGAAACGAAGCTGGCCGAGTTCGCCACCCGCAATGGCCGCAAGGTCTATGACGGGCGCGGCATACTGCCCGATGTGGAGGTGGAGGATCCCGAACTCGCAAAAGTGGTCGGCGCCCTCTATCAGGAGGACCTCATCTTCGATTTCGCCACCCGGTACAGGGCCTCACACCCCTCGTTGGAGGATGCGCGCAGTTTCCGCATCACCGATGAGCTCTATGCCGGGTTCGTGTCCTATGTGCAACAGCATGAGTTCCACTATGACACGGAGAGCCTCAAGAAACTGGACGAGCTGATCACCACGGCGAAGAAGGAGCGCTACTATACGCACAGCGAGCCCCAGATCGAGGCCTTGCGCAAGGAGCTGGCGCCGGACCGGAGTGAGGAGTTGGTCCGCTTCCGTGCGGACATCGAGGAGGTGTTGAAGAATGAGATCGTCTCGCGCTACGAGTTCCAGACGGGTCGTGCGAAAGCCTCACTGGCCACCGACCCCTACATCCTGAAAGGGATGGAGCTGCTCACCACGGGCCGCTACACCACCATACTCGCGGGTCGCTAGGCCGCACCAGGTTCCTCATGGTGGCAGGGCAGCATTGGAGCGACCGGCTGCATGTGGCGGCCCTGGCCCTGTGCCTCATCTTCCTGCCGTGGAGCACCGCGTTACTGAGCATGGCGCAGATGCTGTTGGTGGCCAATTGGCTGGCCGGTGGTGTGTTCACGCGCACCATGGCCATCCGGTGGAGGTCGGCTTTTGCCACAGGCCCGTCCCTCGCCTTCCTGTCGTTCTTCGGCCTGCACGTGCTGGGCTTGTTGTGGACAGAGGACCTGGGATGGGGGCTGGACCTGGTGCGCATCCTGCTGCCGGTGCTCAGCTTCGGGGCCGTGCTGGCAGGTTCGTCGCGGCTCACCGCGGGGAACTTCCAACTGTTGCTGTTGCTCGGCGCGTGGAGCGCCGTGGCCAGTTCGGTGTTCGGCGCCGTGTTCAGCCAGGCCCACGCAGGTGACTACCGTGGGCTGTCGCTCTTCATCAGCCACATCCGGCTGGCCTTGATGCTGTGCCTGGCGGTAGCCGTGTTCGTATGGAAGGGGTTCCGTGGTCCTTGGTGGGAACAGCTCGCGCGTGCGGCTGCCATCGCATGGGTGCTCCATTTCCTTGCGCGCCTGGGCAGTGTGCAGGGCTTCGCGCTGCTGGGGCTGCTTGGGATGCTGATGCTGTGGCGTCTTTCCGGCCGGCTTGCTCCCATGCGCCGCACGGTGCTCAGGATCACGCTGGTGTTATTGCCCATCGGTTCGTTGGTGCCTGTGATCGGTGCCCTGCGCACGGGCCTTCGCCTGCCGCCCGCCGATCTGCCGCAGACCGCGCCGCGCAGCGTGGGGGGTGAAGCCTACGTGCACGATCTGTCCAACACCCAGCAGCAGAACGGCCATCATGTATGGACCCATATCGCATGGGCCGAACTGCATCGTACGTGGCCCCTGCGCAGCGACCGGGACCTGGGGGGGATGGACGATCGCGGCCACGTGATGTGGGCCACGCTCTTGCGTTATATGGCGAGCCGTGGTCTTGCCAAGGACAGTGTGGGTGTGATGGCGTTGAGCGATGAGGATGTGCAGGCCATCGAGCGGGGTGTGGTGGACCATCGTGCGGGCAGCCGTAACATGCTCGCGCAGCGCGTGGATGAGCTGGTGTTCGAGTTGCAGAACTACCGCGACAAAGGCAGCGCAGGCGGCCATTCGTTGGCCATGCGCCTGGAATACTGGCGCACCGGCTGGCATATCGCGCGCCGTCACTGGCTCACCGGCGTGGGAACCGGTGACACACAACGGGCCTTCGATGCAGCTTACGCCGCCGGGAGGTCCACGCTGCCAGCAGCCTGGCGCCACCGCGCACACCAGCAGTACCTTACGCTATGGATCAGCTTCGGTCTGTTCGGCCTCGTCTTTAGCCTGTGGACATGGGTGTGGCCCGCATGGTGCACCGATGCGTGGAGGCATCCGGTCTTCCTGCCCTGGGCCGTGATCTTTGTAGTGGCCAACCTGAGCGATGACACCATTGAGACCCAGGCGGGCGCCACCTTCTTCGCGCTGTATTACGCGCTGTTCGTCTTTGCGGCCCCGCGGATCAATGCCGGGGCAGGTCCTCCAACAGAGCCAGCACCCGCTCGGGGGTGATGGCGTGCACCTGTGCAAGCGGTTCCGCATTGCGGAGTTCAGGGGGAGCCATCAGCACATGCACGTCCCTGCCCAGGGGTGCCCAGCGCCCGGGGTGGATCGGTGGCGTATCCGCAAAAAGACCGATGGCACGGATACCTGCCGCCGCAGCGATATGCAGTGGACCGGTGCTTGCTGCCACAAGGGCGTGGCATCCACCGATCAGGGCCACCAATTGCGCCAGGTCGACCCTGCCACCAACATCGGTGACGTGGGGGAGCTGTACGGGTAGTTCCCGCCGGTATCGCTCGGCTTCGGCAGCGGTCCCGGTGAGGATCACCTGGAAGCGCTCCGGATCCAGCGCATGGATGAGGCTTGCGAACCGCTCCAGGCCCCATTCCACTGCGCTCCCCTTGGAAAGAGTGTGCAGCACCACGCGCGTGCGGTCCGGTCGGAGCATCCCTGCGATGGTCGCATCCGGTAGCGGAGGCTGGAACCCACTGAGCGTGCCCAGCTCGGCCAGGGACGGCATTTCGACGATGCCCAAGGGGGCCAGCAGTTTCAGGTTCAACTGGGCCTCATGCAGGTCGCTTCGCCGCCGGCTGAAGCGCGGTCGGTCCGTGCAGGTGAGCCAGTGCCACCACCGGTGTGCCGTGCCGATGCGTTGCCGGATGCCGGCATGCTTGCACCATGCGGCCACTTCCCGTCGTGGGAAGACATGCACCACCGTGTCGATGTGCAGCTTGCGCAGCTCCAATGCAGCGGCCTCCGGACCATACTGCTCAAACACATTGAGGTCCAGCACCTGGTCCACATGACTGCAGTGGCTCAACACAGGGGCCGTGTAGCTGCGTCCCAGGAAACAGATGCGCACGCCCGGAAAGCGCTGCTTCAGCAATCCTGCCATGGGCAATGTCACCATCACATCACCGATGCTGTCCGTGCGGCTAAGCAGGATGTGCTCAGGTGGTGGCATGGAGGGTTTTCAGCTTGGCGTACTTCAGGTATACCGCCCGGGCTGATAGACGGGCGATGTGCCACCCGGCCCATCCGTCCAGGATGCCCAACTGCACGAAGTATCCGTGCATGAATTTGGCCAGGGGTGAAAGCCAGCGCTTGATGTTGCTACCCCGCTTGCCGGCTGCGTACAGTTTGCGTGCATGGAGCGTACTGTACCGCTCTATGCGCTCGTGGTGTGAGGCAAGCGTTGGATAGCTGTAGTGCAGGAGGTCGCCCGGCAGATCGTGGATGGAGGTGCCGGTGGCGAGCGCAAGGGTCTCGTGCACATGGCTTCCCTCCCACCGTGCATGATCACGATGGAAGAGGCGCACCTTGCTGTCGGGGTACCATCCCCCATGCCGCACCCAGTAGCCACAGTAGTTGGTGAGTCGCTTCACACGGTAAGCGCCGGAGAAACCGGTGGCAGCCACCTGCTGCAGCGCGGTGCGCAGTGGTCCGGAGAGGGCCTCATCCGCATCGAGGCTCAGTATCCACGGGTGCAGGGCCAGCGCATTGGCGAAGTTCTTCTGCTCGCAGTAGTCCGTCCAGGGTCGCACGACCACACGGGCGCCCTCGGCTTCGGCCAAAGCGCGGGTGGCATCGGTGCTTTCAGCATCCACGATGACGATGTCGTCACACAGGCCCTTCAGCGAACGCAGGCAGCGCACGATGTTGTGCGCCTCGTTGCGCGTGATGAGCACCGCGGACAAGCCCTGCATCAGCCGTGCAAGCTACAGGACCTCTGTTCAACGGAGCTGGGCCACCACGAAGCGCCCACGACCGATCTCCGCTTTCCCGTTACCGATGCGGTAGAGGTAGATCCCACCGGAAAGGCCGTCAACAGGGATCGCAGTACGTCCGGACCCAACGGTGTGTTCCAACACCAGTCGGCCGCTTTCATCCATCACCCGGACAACAGTGCGGGCATCCGTATTTCCATCCAGGTCGATGAACAGCACACGGTCCGCAGGAGAGGGGAAGACCCGGACCGGTGAGGCGGCGGTTGCGTCCACCGACAGCGGTGTCAGCAGCTCCACACAGTAATCCTCGGTCTCACCGAAGTCGGCGTTCTCGCATCCGCTCGCGATGGCGTTGTTGTATTTCATCATCACCCGCAGGCGCGTCACGCCCGGCAGCGCCGTCGCTGGTACGGTGAGCGTACCCGTCACAGTAGTGTTGCTCGGGCCGGCTGTGAAGAGCTGTTCCTGGGCGCTGAACTCCGCGTCCTGGTCGGCGTCGAGGAACACGGCCCAGCGCTCGTTGTATTGGAAGAACGAGAATCCCGGACTGAGGCTGACCGGATACGATTGGCCGAGCTCCAGTTGCACCGCAGTGCCGGTGAAGTCGCCGTAGCCGTTGTTACTTCCGCTGGCATTTTGAAGACCGCCGATGGATACGTTAGCGATCCACTCGTCGCTGCCATCATCGGCTGCGGCATCGCAATAGGCATTGTCCACACAGGCACCGCAACCGGTGGTGGACACCGGAATGGAGGCGCTCCAGGTTCCTTCCACACCGGCGCAACTTCCAGCCACCTGGAACTCATAGGTCGTGCAGGGCACCAGCCCGGTGACGCTTCCGAACGCTTCGTTCGTGGGGTTGGACAGGGTCCATGCGGTGGTGCCCTGAACACGGAAGCGCACGGTGTACTGCTGTGCCGCCAGCACACCGGACCAGGAGAGGTCCACAGCGTCATCGGCCACGGCATCCTGCTCGAGGGTGAGCGGCGCGTTGCAGCATCCTTCGCTCGTCCAAACGAAGGAGGCCCCGAAGTTGCTCTCCTCGCCGTCGCAGAGCGGTCGGACCTGGAATTCGTAGGGAGTGCATGCACTCAGGCCGGTCACTTCCACGGTGGGGCCGCTGAGCCCATTGAGGGAGGTCCACGTGTCAGTTCCTATGGGCCTGAAACGCACGTCGAAGGCACCCGTGGTGGGCGCGTTCCAGCTAAGCGTGCTGGTGCCTATGGAGGGACTGCTTGCCGCCAAACCGAAGGCTCCGGGACAGGTGCCGCAGGCGTTCATGATCAGCTCCATGCTGTTGCCTGCACTGATGCGGCCACCCGTGACGGTCTGTCCGGCAAGGTTGCCCACCTGCTCCACACCTTCGAACAGCTTGTCGCGCACATATCGCGCACCTTCGGCCGGGTCCGCGTTCACCAGCGCCATCAACGAGGCGCAGGGGGCGCTGTACAGCAGTCCGATGACCCCGGCGGTCAGTGGGCTCGCGAAACTGGTGCCGCTGGTGCTGCCATATCCGCCACCGATGTTGGTGGTGAATACGCTTGCGCCCGGCGCACCCACATCGATCGTGGTGGCACCATACGCGCTGAACGTGCGGTTGTCCTGGTCGTTGGTGGCGGTCACACTGACCATGAACTCGCTGGCACAGGCGGTAGGCAGGTCCCCCACAGCGTCCACGTTCACGTTGCTGTTGGAGGTTGCTCCACAGTTCAGGATACCCTCGGCTCCAAGGCTGTCATACACCGCGCACCAGAGCGGCGAATCCTCTGGCTGGCCGTTGTCGATGCCCCAGCTGGCATTGGTGCTTACCACGAAGGCTCCCTTGCCGCCGCCGGTCTCATTGTAGTCGCGACGCATCACCCACGGATAGGTGTAGGACTCCACCACATCGGCCTCGTCGGCGCTGCTGTAGTCCACCACCATCATCTTCACCTTCCAGTTCGCACCGCTCACACCCAGGCCGTTGTTGCCCCGGGCGCCGATCATGCCGGCCACCTGCGTCCCGTGTCCGCCACCATACACGTTGTCATTGTTGCTGCCTGGGTTCCAGCCACGATGATCGTCCACGTAACCGTTGCCATCGTCATCGACCCCATTGTTGGGGATCTCGCCCCGGTTGAACCATGCGTTGCTGATCAGGTCGGGATGCGGAAGGTCGGCGTTCTCGATGATGCAGACGACGATGGTATCACCGGTGGCTGTTACGCCACCCGTGCTGATGTCCCAAGCGGCCTCGCTGTCGATGTTCTCATGGTGCCATTGGCTGCCGTATTGGGTATCGTTCGGCAAGGCGCGCTGCTCCACAAGATGGTTGTTCTGGGCCAGCTGCACATCCTTGTGGCTGCGCACCGCACGGAGCATGTCGGGCTGTGCGATGAGGGCCTCATCGAACCGGAGGAGATAGGTTCGCCAGGGAGCGCTCACCGTGCGCTTCAGGGATACGCCTGTGGGTTCACCGTTCAGTACATGCAGGTCCTCGATCAGTTGCCGTGGATCTGCGCCGGGCTCCAGCATCACCAACACCTCGCCAGCGCGGTAGGCCGGGCCTTGGGCAATGATCAGGTTGACACTTGCCAGCAAAAGGCCGGTCGTCAGGGATCGGAAGGTCATCATGTTCATCAGAACAAAGGTAGCGCTTCGAGGTTCGTGATGCCAACAGGGTAGGGCAGAAGGGGTGCCAAACTTGGAGACTTGCTGGGGGCGGATGCAAGGGTGTGGCAGATGGACCGCCATGCACCGTCAGCCAATGTCCCTTCCATGTGCGCCACCACGAAGGTGTTGGTGACCTGGCCGAAGCGTCTTCCTTGGTCCGGTGGTCACAGGATGCCGGACGCCAGCAACACTGCGATGGCAACGATCGAACACCCCACGGCGAGCTGCACGCCGCGCATGGTCACCTTGGGGATGAGTTCCTTTCCCCACCACGCACCGATGAAGGCCGCAAGCGTGGCAGCGGTGAGCAGTGGCCCTTGCTCCTGGATGCCATTCATGGAGCCACCGCGCAAGTAGGTCGGGAGCCGTGTGAGGTCCACCAGGCAGGCGATGGCCACACCGCTGGCGATGAAGGCCTCCTCGGCTAGTCCGCTGCGGAGCAGGAAGAGGCTGCGCAGCGCACCCTGGTGGCCGCTCAGTCCGCCGAAGAAGCCGCTGATGAGACCGCCGGGCACCATCCAGTTCGGTGGCAGCGAGAGTTTGTTCAGTGTTTTGGAGATCTCAAAGAGGCCGAACACGAGCATCAGCCCGGCGATGACGAGGTCCAGCGGATCCACGGCGTTCAGCACGCCCTGGTACAGCGGATCACGCGTGCCGAGCATCAGCATGAGCCGCGCACCGAGGAAGGCGCCCAGGATGCCGGGCACCCCGAAGCGCAGCACGGTGGTCCAGTGGATGTCCTTCCACAACAGCCCCAGCTTGAAGCCGTTGTTGAGCAGGTGGACCACGGCGGTGAGCAGGATGGCCATCTCCAGCGGGAAGAAGAGCGCGAAGACCGGCAACAGCAGGGTGCCCAGCCCGAAGCCGCTGATCAGCGTGACCAGCGAGGCGGCCAGGGCGGCGGCAGGGATCAGGAGGAGGGAACCGTCCATCGCCGCTAAGTTGAGGGTCAGGAGGCCTTCGCAGTGACCATCCGTTTCAGGGCGAAGTTCACGAGGCTGATGAGCACCGGCACCTCGATCAACGGGCCCACCACGGCAGCAAAGGCCTGGCCGGAGTGGAGGCCGAACACCGCGATGGCCACGGCGATGCCCAGTTCGAAGTTGTTGCTGCCGGCCGTGAAGGCGAGGGTGGTGCGTTCCTGGTAGGTGCCGCCCAGTCGGTGCACGAGGAAGAACGTACTGAGGAACATGAACAGGAAGAAGAGCGTGAGCGGCACGGCCACGCGCACCACGTCCAGCGGGATGTCCACGATCATGCGCCCCTTGAGGCTGAACATCACCATGATGGTGAAGAGCAGCGCCACGAGCGTGACGGGCGCGATGGCAGGGATGAAGCGCTGCATGTACCAGTCCTCACCCTTCCAGCGCGCCAGCGCCGCGCGCAGAAGGAACCCTGCGGCGAAGGGGATGCCGAGGTAGATGAGCACCGTGCGCGTGATCTCACCGATGGTGACATCCACCGCATAGCCCTCCACCCCGAACAATGGCGGAAGCACAGTGACGTAGAGCCAGGCATAGCTGCTGTAGAAGAGGATCTGCAGGATGCTGTTCAGCGCGACGAGCCCGGCGGCCAGTTCCCGGTTGCCCTGCGCCAGATCGTTCCATACCAGCACCATGGCGATGCAGGGCGCCAACGCGATGAGCATCACGCCGGAGAAGTACTCCGGGAAGGCGCGCAGGAAGATCAGTGCAAGCACGAACATCAGCGCCGGTCCCACGACCCAGCTCATGAACAGGCCGGTACCGAGCACGCGCCGGTGCTTGAACACACTCGGTAGCTTGGCGTAGTCCACCTTGGCCAGGGGCGGCACCATCATCAGGATGAGACCGATGGCAAGCGGGATGTTCGTGGTGCCGTTGGAGGCCTGGTCGATGGCGCTTGTGATACCTGGCAGAAAGGCGCCGATGGCTACGCCCACCAGCATGGCCAGGAAGATCCAGAGCGTGAGGTAGCGGTCCAGGAAGGAGAGGCGCTTGTTCATCGCGCCGCCTGTTGCATCACGTACCACAGCTCCGCGGCGATCTGCAGGCAGCGTTCGTCATAGCGCGCGGCCTCCCCGGGTGTGTTGTCCGCCTCCTTGGGGTCGTTGTAGGGCAGGCTGATGCGGTCCAAAGCACCGAACACGATCGGACAGTTCTTATCGGCCTCCGAGCAGGTCATGATCGCGCAGAAGTCCTTCTGTGGGTTCGCTGCATCGTTGTATTTCTTGCTCCAGCAGCGCTCGGCAGCGTGGTCCTTCGAGAACGACACTTCGTACACCGGGTTCTTTCCGTCCGGTTTCACCACCTGGAACCCGGCGCGCTCCACGGCTGCCACGGCACGGGGATTGAACGCCGTGGCCTCGGTGCCCCCGCTGTAGGTGCGCACATGGTCCTGTCCGAAGCTCCACGCCGCGGTGGCCGCCCATAGCTGGCTCAGGTGGCTGCGCCGGCTGTTGTGCGTGCAGATGAAGGTGAGGTCGGCGGTGGCCCCGGCGGCCCTGCGTTCCTTCACGAAGGCGGCGATGAGGTCCAGGCTTCCCTTGCGTTCCGCAGGGATGGCGGCCATGGCGGGCTGTACGTGTTCGTTCACATAGCGCTGCAGGTCGGGATGCAGGGTGAATTCCATGGGTGTGGCAGGCGGGAGGAGGGAGAGGAGGAGTACGTGAACGAGCATGTACGTTGGGTTCAGCAACAACGTGTGATAGGACGGTAGGCGGCAAATAGCTTTGCGAAGGCGGCCTCCGCCCTGGCCCAGGCCCTGGGTTCGATGCAGTAGCATACGCTGGTGCCTTCCACGGTGCCGGTGATCAGCCCGGCGTCCTTCAGTTCGCGCAGGTGCTGGCTGATGGTGGCCTGCGCCAGCCCCAGTTCCTCCACCAGGCCGCTGCATACGCAGGCGTTCTGCTTCAGCAGGTACTGGAGGATGGCGATGCGCGCGGGATGGCCCAGCACCTTGGCCCAGGTGGCCAGTTGGTTCTGCTGCGCGGTGAAGAGGTCGGTCTTGGTGACGCCCATGGATCGGGTCAAATAGATCGCAATATTGCGATAAAATAGAATATCGCAATAAAGCGATCAAGGTCCCCGCTGCGACATTTCGCGGCGGGGTCTTCAACCGTGCAGGTGTATCCGCTTCACACGGGGTGAGATGCTGGTAAGCGCCTCGTACGGAATGGTGCCAAGATCGGCTGCGTACTGTGCAAGTGATGGCGCGCTCCCGAAGACAACGACCTCGTCGCCCACGGCGCAAGCATGATCGCCGAGTTCCACCATGCACATGTCCATGCAAATGCTGCCCACGGTCCGCACCTCGGCACCGCGGATATGCACACGACCCTGTCCATGGCCCAAGCGACGGGGGAAGCCGTCCGCATAGCCGATGGGAAGGATGGCGATGCGGCGTGGACGCTCATCCAAGGCCCCCCTTCCATACCCGATGCTCTCCCCGGCGGGAATGTCCTTCACCTGTGCCACCACGGTCCGCAGGCAAGCCACGGGCATCAGGTGCGCTGTCTCGGCACTGTTCGCACCGATCCCGTACAGCCCGATCCCCACGCGCACCATGTCGAAGTGTGCCTCCGGGAAGCGGGCGATGGCACCGCTGTTGGCGATGTGCCGGAGGGGGCTGTAGCCGAGCACACCGTCAATGGCATCCGCCATGCGGGTGAAGCGTTCCAGCTGGACGCGTGTGAAGGCGTCGTGGCGGGGATCTTCGCTGGCCGACAGGTGGGACAGGATGGATGCCACGCGCAGGGGTGCTCCGTGAAGCGCTTCAAGGAGGGGCGGCAGGTCGTGCGGCTGGAATCCAAGCCGGTGCATGCCGGTGTCGAGCTTTACGTGTACAACGGGCCGATGTTCCGTCCGCTGCGCATGGGAAAGTGCCGCCCGCAGGGAGTGCAGGTCATAGACCTCGGGTTCCAGATCGAACCGGTGCAGCGTATCGAAGGAAACAGGCTCCGGGTTCATCACCATGATGGGAAGGGAGATGCCCTGCCCTCGGAGCTCTATGCCCTCATCCGCATAAGCCACGCCCAGGTAGTGAACACGCTCATGGGCCAGCATGCGTGCCAGCTCCGTGGCACCGGTACCGTACCCTGCGGCCTTCACCATGGCCATCACACGCGTGGCTGGCTGCAGTTGCGCACGGAAATGGTTCAGGTTATGACGCACCGCGCCAAGGTCGATCTCCAACACCGTGCCGTGCACCTGCTGCTGCCACCGTTCCACCGCCTGTTCCAGCCCGAAGCGCCGCGCTCCCTTGATGAGCACCACCGCGCCGGTGAACACCTGTGGGTCCACATTCGCGGTCAACGAGGCGACATCGGCGAAACATTCCATGCGCCCGCTGAACAGGCTGCGGTTCCGATGCAGCTCAGGGCCCACGGCCAGCAGTGCATCAACACCATGCTCAGCAAGTTGGGCGGCCACTGCCTCATAAGCAGCATGGCCATCGGCGGTGTGCGGCAGGTCGCTCAACACCACCACCCGGGGTCGGCCCTGTGCGATGCGTTGTTGGTGATCCAAGGCGCTCACCAACGATACCATATCCAGGCTATAGCTGTCATCCAGCAGGGTGCTGCCATTGCGGCCCTGCAAGGTGCGCAGGCGCATGTCCACCGGTGACAGCTGTGGGATCTGCTCGCAGATCCAGGCGGGTGAACGGCCCAGGTGAAGGCATACGGTGATGCAGGTGAGGGCGTTCGAGATGCTGGCTTCATCCGTGAACGGTACACGGCTCTGGAAGTCCTCACCACCGAAGCGCAGATCAAGGATGGTGCCACCCCCCTCGATGCGTTGTGCGCGGCATTCGAGGTATGCCGGTGCTCCTGTACCGGGTGAGCGGGACCAACCCAGGTGTGGCACGCCATGCATTTGATGCATCGCTTGAACAGGCAGGGCATCGGCGGGACTGATCCACACATCCGCACCTGCGAATAGCGCGGTCTTCTCGATGGCTTTGGCGAAGGGGTCCGTGAGGTGTCGGAAGCCATCATCATGTGCATCACCGAGCATGGTGAGCACCCCGATGGTGGGCCTGATGATCGGGGCAAGCAAAGCCATTTCACCGGGCTGGCTGATCCCTGCTTCGAACAGGCCAAGGCTGTGCTGAGGCCCCATGCACAGCACACTGAGCGGTACACCCACCTGGCTGTTCCAGCTTCCAGGGCTGCGCACGATGTGCTCCTCACGATGCAGCAATTGCCACAGCCATTCCTTCACGATGGTCTTGCCGTTACTGCCGGTGATGCCAATGACGGGTATGTGGAACCGGCTTCGATGGTATGCTGCCAGGCGCTGCAGCGCTGCATGTGTTCCCGGTACAGCGATGAGGCAGGCTCCAGGTCGGCCAACGGCTTGGTCAGCGTTCACAAGGAAACACCGCACACCGGAGGTGAGCAACTCGTCGATGTAGGCATGTCCATCGTGGCGGGGTCCGGTGAGCGCAACGAAGAGGGTGCTTGCCCCGCCGGTATTCCCGCGTGAATCGATGGTGATGCGGTCCACGCTCCACTGCCCTGCACCGGGCGGTCCGATGAGCGTGCCTCCCACTGCGTCGGCGATGGCCTGCAGGGTGTAGGGCGTGCCGATCATGGTGCGGTGTTCAGGGCCTCGGTGAAACAGCCCCGGCAAAGTGGCCGGTAGCTGTCGGTCTCGCCCAGCACGACGAGCTCTTTACTCGCTGTGGTTCGATGGCTGAAAGTGGCCAGTTCGCCGCAGCGTACGCAGATGGCATGCACCTTGGTCACATATTCCGCAGCCGCCATCAGGCGTGGCATCGGTCCGAAGGGACGGCCCTGGAAATCCATGTCCAGTCCGGCTGCGATCACACGCACCCCCATGGCGGCGAGCTCTGCGCACACATCCGGAAGGCCGTCATCGAAGAACTGGGCCTCGTCAATGCCCACCACCTCGATGTCACTGGCCAGGAGAAGCAGGTTGCTGCTGCTGGGCACCGGAGTGCTGCGGATCGCCGTCGCATCATGGCTCACGACATCGCTCTCCGCGTAGCGTGTGTCCACACTGGGCTTGAAGATCTCCACGCGCTGCCTTGCGAATTCCGCGCGGCGCAGCCTGCGGATGAGTTCTTCGGTCTTGCCGCTGAACATGCTCCCGCAGATCACTTCTATCCAGCCCTTTCGGCGAGCGCGGCTGGCTGTGTGCTCCAGGAACATCGGCTATGCGGGGACCCGGCGAGTTACGCTGCTTGCAGGGCGTCGCGAAAATAGGGATCTTCGCGTTCGAGCTTGCTGCGAAGCTGTTGCACCATGGCCAAGGACAAGTCATTCCGGAACATGAACGAGTTGCTGGCCGCCTTGCTCAAGGCGGAACACGAACTGGCATCGGGCGCCCTTGACGTGGAAGGCCTGGAGGTTGCCTGTGCCGATGCCCGGGAGCTCTACGAGCGTCTCGTGGTGCTGCGCCACAAGGCACGCGAAGCTGCAGTTACACCACCAGGACGTGCTGTTGCCAGGGAAGAACCTGTTCCCGAGCCGGTGAAGCCAACTCCACCGGACCCCACTGCCATTCGCCTGGACACGCGTCCGACCGACCCCCCCTCCCGGCAGGTATCGCTCATCGAGGCCATTGAGGCCACGGAAGCAGCATCGCAAGGCACAGAGCCACCTCCCGCTTCCCCGCCGGAACCGGTCGCCGCACCACGGGCCTCCGCACCCACCGGGCAGAAGAGGACCGCTTCCACACTGGCGGAGAAGTTGGAACAGGCCGCCATCCCGGATCTCGCCAAAGCCATTTCGCTGAGCCACAAGTTCTGGTTCGTTGCCGAGCTTTTCAACGGCGACCGCATCACCTACGACAAGACCATCGATCTGCTCAACGGGTTGGCCGATGGCGCAGCCGCACAGGCCTATTTCGAGGGTGAGGTGCTCACCAAACTGCGCAAGCCGGCCGACCCGGAGGCGCTCGCCACCTTCGCCGAACTGCTCAAACGCCGCTACGCATGAGGAAATTGATCTGTTCGATGGCCCTGCCGATGGCCCTGCTGGCGCACGCACAGGATGATGCAGAGCTGATCGCGCGCGGTCGACAACATGTGGATTCGCTCACCTCGCCCGGCTTCCATGGCCGCGGTTATGTCAACAACGGACAGGACATCGCCGCTGAATACATCGCGCAGGCTTTCAGGGACATAGGCCTCCAACCGGTGAAGAGCGACCTCTTCCAGCCGTTCGCCTTCAACGTGAACAGTTTCCCGGACAGTATCGGCGTCCAGGTGGATGGACGGCTTCTAAAACCGGGAACGGATTACCTCGTGCATCCGGCCAGCGGCAGTGCCGAGGGAAGCTTCGAGCTGGTGCACCTCACAGCAGCTGACCTGTTCAGCGCGGAACGCAAGGCGATGACCCTCGGTGTGGTGGCAGGGAAAGCTGCCGTGCTGCACTGGCCCTCCACGAAGAACGCCGACAGTCTTGCCCGTTTCGCACAACTGGAGGAAGAGTTGATGCATTACGGACCGGTGGTGAAGGCCGTTCCGGGCAAGCTCACCTGGGGGGTATCACAGGAGTCGCGGCCCTACCCGCTGGTGGAGGTGAAGGATGTCGTGCTCGGCGACAGCAGTGCGGTGATCGACCTCCGTGTTCGGAACCGGATGCTGGCACGGAACCCTGCACGCAATGTGCTGGGAGCACTGAAAGGCGGTGGCAAGGATTGGATCATCATCAGCGCGCATTACGACCACCTTGGCCGCATGGGGCCCGATGCGCTCTTCCCAGGAGCCAATGATAATGCGAGCGGGGTGGCCATGCTGCTCGAGCTGGCGGACTGGTTCAGCACGCACAAGCCCCGGCACAACCTGCTTTTCGTGGCGTTCGCAGGCGAGGAGGCCGGATTGGTGGGAAGCGAGTGGTTCGCCATGGACCGCCCCATCGACTTCGGCAGGGTGAAGCTCATGCTCAATCTGGATATTCTCGGAACCGGCGACGACGGCGTGATGGTGGTGAACGCCACCGACCAGAAGATGCTGTACGACAGGCTTGTGGCCGTGAACGCAAAGGGCGCCTATGTGAAGGAGGTACGCGCCCGCGGTCCGGCCTGTAACAGCGACCATTGCCCGCTGGTGAAACGCGGTGTCCCGGCGCTCTTCCTCTACACCTTGGGCGGGGCGACCCATTACCACGACGTGGAGGACACCAGCGCGGCGCTCACCATGAAGGCTTTCGCACCCCTGCACGCGCTGCTGCGCACCTTCATCGACACGGTGAAGTGACCCCGATGTCGGCCACGCGCTCCGCCCTTACGCTGGTGCCAACGCCCATTGGCAACCTTGACGACATCACGCTGCGGGCGGTGAAAGTGCTTCGTGAGGTGGATGCCGTGATCGCTGAGGACACGCGGGTCACCGGTCGGCTCCTTCAGCACTTGGGCGTCGCCAAGCCGCTGGTATCGTTCAACAACGTCAATGAGCATCGCGCGGTCGATCGATTGATCATGCGGCTGCGTGACGGCGAGCGCTTCGCCTTGGTGAGTGATGCAGGGACCCCCGCCATCAGCGATCCCGGCTTTCTTCTGGTGCGGGCAGCAGTTGCGGCCGGTGTCAGTGTGGAGTGCCTTCCAGGAGCCACCGCGTTCGTGCCCGCACTGGTCAATAGCGGGCTTCCTTGTGAGCGCTTCACATTCGAAGGTTTTCTTCCAATGAAGAAGGGCCGCCGAACGCGCTTGGAAGAGCTCGCCCAGGAGCCCCGTACCGTGGTTCTATACGAGAGTCCCCATCGCCTGGTGCGCACACTGGCTGAGCTGGCGGAAGCCTTCGGTGAGGACCGCCAGGCGAGCGTGAGCCGCGAACTCAGCAAACTGCATGAGGAGACCGTACGCGGATGCCTGCGTGAATTGCACGCCCATTTCACTGAACACGAGCCGCGGGGAGAATTCGTGGTCGTGGTGAAGGGACATGATCACTGAACCGATGAACACCATGAACGCCTGGGCCCTTGTTTCCCACGATGGTCCTCCCAACTGCTTCGAGTACCTGCAACGCCCTGTTCCCGAGCCCGGGCCCGCGCAGGTTCGGATCGCTGTGGAGGGTTTTGGCCTGAACTATGCCGATGTGATGGCCGCGCGCGGGCTGTACCGGGAGGCCCCGCCATTGCCAGCCGTGATCGGTTATGAAGTGGTGGGCCGTGTGGAGGCATGCGGGGCTGGTGCTGCGCCGGGCCTGCTGGGCAGGCGTGTGGTGGCCATGACCCGATTTGGTGGATATGCCGAAAAGGCAGTGGCCGATCACCGCGCTTGCGCCGTGATACCGGAGGACCTGCCCCTGGGGGTTGCGGCGGCATTGGCCACCCAGGGTGCCACCGCGTGGTATGCGGCGCGTGTGTTGTGCCCGCTATCGCCCGGTGAGCGGGTCCTGGTGCACAGTGCAGCCGGTGGTGTGGGACAGCTGTTGGTCCAGTTGGCGCTGGATGCAGGCTGCACCGTTTATGCTGTGGCGGCCGGTGCGGACAAGGTCGCGCACCTGGAGCGCATGGGCGCACATCATGTGATCGACCGGCTTACGGGCGACCTGGGTCCGGAGCTACGCCGCAGGTTGGGTGCTGAACGCCTTGACGTCAGTTTCAATGCGGTCGCGGGACGCACCTATCGCACGGACATGCAGATGCTCGGCACGGGTGGCCGGTTGGTGTTGTTCGGCGGTGCGGAACGGGGTACGCTCGGATCGTTCGGCACCTTGCGTTTCGTTTGGCGCATGGGCCTGCTCATGCCCATTTTCCTGATGATGCGTAGCCGAAGTGTATTGGGGGTCAACATGTTGCGGCTGGGCGACCACAAGCCGGGGGTGGTGGCTGCATGCCTGGCACAGGCGGTGGCGGCGCATGCGCGCGGCGTGCTTGCTCCGCATGTGCACAAGGAATATGCTTCCGCCGAACTGCCGCAGGCGCATCTGGACCTTGGAGGAGGAGGTACGATCGGGAAGCTGGTCGTGCGGTGGTGAGACGCCTGCACGGCGCTTCCCTCTGAACTTCCGACCGGCATCCCTCGTTCTCTTCATGGTCTACCTTTGCACCAGTTCGCTCCGATGAGCGTGGAACCCACCTTACGTCCGCTTCCGTTCCATGCTTGGGGCGCTGGTTTTCAGCGTCCGTTGATCATCGGCGGGCCATGCAGCGCAGAGGGCCCGGAGCAGGTGATGCAGGTGGCCCGTGACCTGGCCGCTGACGGACGTACCACGATCCTGCGCGCCGGCATCTGGAAACCGCGTACGCGCCCCGGTCATTTCGAAGGGGCTGGTGACGCAGCCTTGGATTGGTTGCGCGCTGCGACCACAGCCACCGGCCTCAGATCGATGGTTGAAGTGGCCACCCCCGCCCACGTGGATGCCGCCCTCCAAGCGGGTATCGACATCCTATGGATCGGTGCGCGAACCACCCCCAACCCCTTCAGCGTTCAGGAGATCGCCAATGCCCTTCAAGGGGTGGATATCCCCGTTTTCGTCAAGAACCCCATCAATCCGGACCTCGGACTGTGGATCGGAGCCCTGGAGCGACTGCATGGGACGGGTGTCCGGCGCCTCGCCGCCATCCACAGGGGGTTCAGCTGGTTCGAGCGCACGCCCTATCGCAACAGCCCCATGTGGGAGTTCCCCATCCGGCTCAAAGCCCACTTCCCGGACCTCGAGATCATCTGCGACCCCAGTCATATCGCTGGAGCGCGCGACCTGCTCGGCGGTGTTGCCCAGCAGGCGCTCGACCTGGGGCTCAGCGGGTTGATGCTCGAAGTGCACCCCAGTCCTGAGCACGCCCTGAGCGACGGCGACCAACAGCTGACCCCGCAGTCGTTCATCGCGCTGCTCGATGGCCTCACGTTCCGACAGGCCGGTCCCACTCCGGCCATGGAGGATCGCCTGCAGGAGCTGCGGGACCTGATCGACCAACTCGATGAGGATATCGCCCGGAAGCTGGGTGCTCGTATGGATATAGCCGAGCGTATCGGCGACCACAAACGGGCCAACCAGGTCGCCATTCTGCAGCCCGAACGATGGGAGCGGATCATGAACAGGCAGCTGCTGTTCGGCCAGCAGCTTGGCCTGGACGGGTCCTTCATCCGGGAATTCATGGATGCCATCCACCGCGAAAGCATCCGCCGCCAGACCGACGGGGAGGTGCCCGCCGTGCGGTCAGGAACTCAACCGTCGACCCATAGCGGGCTGGACCGCTGATGGCCAACCCCCTACTTTCGCATTACCTGCAACAGATCGGAGTTTTTGGAACCAGCTCAAGAGAGACCATGAATAAAGTCCTTACCCTCTGCCTTGGAACGTTCGGCCTACCCCTCCTCAGTGCGGGTCAGGTCGCGTTCACCAACGCCTCTTCACTGCTCAGCGGCACCACCAACAGCGGCGGCTGTGTCGGTGTGGTGGACATGAACGGTGATGGCCGCGACGATGTGGCCAAGCTGCACAATAGCCGCACGGTCATCGTTGACTACCAGAACGCCGATGGCACCTTCACCGGGGTCAATTACGGCAACATCTCCGGCCAGGGCCAGTGGGGCTGGGCCATCGGTGATATCGATGCCAATGGCCACAAGGATGTGGTGTCGGGTGGCAGCTACGATGGGGTGCATTACATGCGCATTCCCAGTGTTGGGAACTCCACGCTGGCAGACCTCAACAATGGAAGCCTCTTCACCCAGTGTGTGAACATGGTTGACATCAATAACGACGGGGCCACTGATTACTGGGCCTGCCACGATGATGCCGCACCCCGCCAGTGGTTGAACGATGGCAACGGCAACCTGAGCTACGCCAACATCATCGACTATACCTCCGATCCGGTCAGTGATATGAGCGGCAACTATGGCAGCGTGTGGACCGACTTCGACAATGACGGTGACATCGACCTGTACATCGCCAAGTGCCGCCAGGGTGTGAACAATGCACAGGATCCCCGACGCTGGAACCGCCTCTTCGTGAACGATGGGAATGGCAACTACACCGACCTTGCCGATCAGTATGGCGTACAGATCAAGAACCAGAGCTGGACGGCGGATTTCGGCGACATCGATAACGATGGCGACCTGGACCTGGTGATCACCAACCACGATGCCACGATCCAACTGTTCGAGAACGATGGGACCGGCAATTTCACCGAGATCACCGCTGGCAGCGGCCTTGAGATCACCGGGTTCTTCCTCCAGAGCAAATTCGTTGACATGGACAACGATGGCTTCCTCGACCTGATGATCTCAGGTGGCATCGATCGGTTCTTCCGCAACAATGGCAACAAGACCTTCAGCACCATTGCCAACGTGTTCCCCGCAGGCGATGTCATGCACAGTTTCGCAACCGGTGACCTGAACGGAGATGGTTTCCAGGATGTCTTTGCCAGCTACGGTGATGGATACATCAATGCGGACCAGGCCAATCCGGATCGCCTTTGGCTCAACAACGGCAACGCCAATCATTGGCTCACCGTCCGCCTCGTGGGTGTTGAGAGCAATATCGACGCGATCGGTGCACGGGTCACCATTGAAGGACCCTGGGGCACCCAGATCCGTGAGGTGCGTGCCGGTGAGAGCTATGGCATGGTCACCTCCTTCGCCTGCAGTTTCGGACTGGGCTCCAGCACCGTGGTGCCTACGGTCACCGTACGTTGGCCCAGCGGCTTGGTGGAGACCTTCAACGATGTGGCCTCCGATCAGGCCATCACCATCGTGGAGGGTACCTGCATCAGCCCCACCGTGGAGATCGCCACCAATGGCGATGCCGTGCTTTGCGGCACGGGTGATGCGGTCACCCTGAACGGGAACCCCGGGTTCAACTACAGCTGGAGCACCGGTGCCACCTCCCAAGCCATTACCGTCACGGAAGCTGGCATCTACACCCTCACCATCGACGATGGTGAAGGCTGCTCCGGGGTGTCCAGCATCACTGTGCAGGATAGTCCTGATGAGACACCCACGGTGACGCTGGTGGGCGAGCCCACCATCTGCGAAGGGAACTTCGTGGAGCTTGTCAGCAGTGCCGCGGCTGGCTATGCGTGGAGCAACGGCGCCAACGGCCAGACCGTGCAGATCGGTCAGGCAGGGACCTATACCGTCACCATTGATGGTAATTGCGGGGAATGGACGAGTGCTGCCGTGACCATCGACGTGCTGGATGCACCGGATGCGCCAGTCGCGGATCCCGTGGTGATCCCTGTTCCCGGCACAGCGGACCTGGTCGCCACCGGCAGTGATGTGCGCTGGTACGATGCTGCCTCTGGCGGCACCCTGCTGGGCACCGGCAACAACTTCACAACGCCGTTCATCAGTGACCTTACATCCTTCTGGGTTGCCGACGCCATCGTACATGGGGGCGGGGTGGCTTTCGGTGGTCCGCAGGATCGACTGCAGACCGCCATGCCTGGGGCCTTTCATACCAACGCCGATAACTACCAGGTCTTTGTGGCGAACGAGGACTTCACCATCCGCTCGGTGAAAGTGTTCGCCAACGGGGCCGGCAACCGGACCATCGCCCTCATCGACCGCACCTCTGGCGCAACGCTTGCCACCGGTGTGTTCAATATCCCGAACGGGGAGAGCCGCGTCACACTGAACTATGAAGTCCCCGCCGGAGGACCCTATGGGCTGCGTGTGGTGGGTGGAAATCCCCAGCTGTGGCGCGATGCGCTCGGCAGCAACCCGCCCTATCCCTTCGCCCTCGGCACCTTCGGTAGCATCACCAGCAGCTCGGTGAACGGAGCCAACGCAACGGCCTATTACTACTTCTTCTACGACTGGGAGGTGGAGGCCCCGAGCGTGGTATGCGAAGGCCCCCGCACCGAAGTGGAGGTGAGCGTGGGCAACGTGGGTATTGTTGCCACCGATGCGGAAGGCTTCGTCCTTTGGCCGAACCCCGCCGATGACCAGTTGTTCGTGCACGTGCCGGCGATCGCTGGTGGCGTGGACCTTGAACTGGTGGATATCGCAGGCCGTACCGTGCTGAGCCAGCGTATCGCCGGCACCGGTGCTCCGGTGTCCCTTGCCACCGCAGGGCTCAGTGCTGGTGAGTACGTGCTGCACCTGCGCCACAACGAGGGTGGCAAGGCACTGCGCGTGGTGTTGCGTTGACCCCGGGCCACCGGATCGAAGCCCCGGATCGAACATGTTCGATCCGGGGCTTCGTGTATCCAATAGCGCGAAGGACGCGTAACAGGGGCATCCACCGACCGGAACACCATTGCCATGAGATACCTCCTTCCCTTCGTTCTGTTGACCGCATTGTCCACCGGTTGTGCCAAGGATGCCGCCGAAGTGGCCCAGGAGGTCGGCCTGCTTCCCTCCACCTGCGGAACCGATGGTGCCCGCCTGCAGGCGGATGCGGGAGGTGGAGCGTTCTGCGCCCGTGCGCAAGTGGTGGCGATGGGTGATGGCGCCACCGTGATGATCTCGGGCTTCGACCTCACCGGCACGTCGCTCGTGGTACAGGTGGATATGCCGGACGTGGGTTCCCACCCCATCGACCAGGCCTCCAACGCCATCCTGTACACGCACGCCGGCGCTGTGTTCGGTGCGGGTGCTGATACGGCTGGGGAGCTGGTCATAGAGCTGCATGATGAGGCCGCAAGGCGGATCCGTGGAAGGTTCGAAGCTGAGCTCATCAATGTCCAGAACGGTGAGGTCCGTTCCGTGCGAGGCAGCTTCGACGTCACCTACACCATCCAGCGCTGAGCCGTCATCACCGACATGGCGGTCCGTGGGTGGCGCTAACTTGGCCCCCATGGACCGCTCTGCTTTGCGCGTGGCCTTGGTGGGTGTGGGGGCCATCGGTTCGGCCGTGTTGCCATTGCTGCGCGATGACAGGGTTTCGTCGGTGCTGCTGATCGATGGCGATACCGTGGAGCTGGGCAACCTGCCGCGCCAACTGCTTTATCACTCCGCCGACGTCGGGGCCTTCAAGGTGGCTGTCGCTGCTTCACGCATCGCTCAAATGAACCCTGCTGCCGCGATGCACCCGGTGCCATGCTTCCTCGACGCGGCGAATTGTGCGACGCTCCTGGCTGATGCGGATGTGGTGCTGGATTGCTGCGATGATCTTCATGCCAAACGATTGATCGCAGCCCATTGCCAGCGGATGGGCCGGCATTTGATCAGCGCCGCAGTGCACGGCACGCAGCTGCAGGTGTTCGCACAACCACCCGGCGCGGCACCCCTCTTCACCGGTCGCATCAGTGCGGAACAGGCCACCTGCAGCATGCAACAGGTACCGCTGCCGGTGATCGCTGTATGTGCAGCATTGATGGTGCAACGCCTCGTTGGCATGGCCGATGGGCATGCCACGCATGTGGATGTGCTCGATCTGGTTGACCTTGATGAGGGACGGTGGATGCGGTTCCAACAGAAAGGCGATGCGGTGCCAAGGCACCCCTTGGCATACGGCCATCATAAGATCCCGATCGCATGAGCCCGGCACTCCTGCTGCTTGCTTTTGCGGCTGTCGCACTGCTCTATGCCTCGGTGGGTCATGGTGGAGCGAGTGGATACCTCGTCCTGGGTGCCCTGATGGGACTTGGGCAGACCGAGATGCGGTTGCCTGCACTGCTCATGAACCTGGTGGTGAGCGGCATCGCCTTCGCACAGTTCCATCGTTCCGGACATTTCCGCTGGACGGTGTTCTGGCCTTTTGCACTGACCTCCATCCCGATGGCCTGGCTGGGGTCCACCATGGTGCTTGATCCATATGTGTTCGAGTGTCTGCTCGCGGTGGCCTTGCTCCTTGCAGCAGCGCGCCTCTTGGGTGTACTCGGTCCTGGTGCTGTGGATGCGCGACCGGTGGTGTTGCCCATTGCCCTGTTGCTGGGTGCCATTGTAGGACTGGTCAGCGGGTTGATCGGCATCGGGGGGGGCATCTTCCTGAGCCCCTTGCTGATCCTGCTGCGATGGTCCAGTGCACATACCGCCGCCGCGGTAAGCGCTCTTTTCATCCTGGTGAACAGTGCTGCAGGTGCGGTGGGGGCAGGCATGCGCGGAGAGACCGTCCCGCACGAGGCATGGTACTGGATGGCCGCTGCTGCCGTGGGCGCGCTGGCCGGCGCATGGACCGGCGCTCAAAGGCTCGGTCCGGTATGGCTGCAGCGTGTACTGGGAGGTGTATTGATGCTCGCCTGCCTCAAGCTCATCATGCCATGATCGGTATCCATGAAGCCCGCCTGAGGCTGCTTTCAGCGGCTTCTGTCACCACTGTGCTGGAGCTCGACGTGGCCGCCGCGGCAGGCGCTTTCGCGGCGCTCGACATAACGGCCCCCCACGCACATCCCTTGTTCGACATGAGCGCGGTGGACGGCTATGCCTTTGCGTTCGGGGGCGATGCCTGGCGTGTTACAGGGGCCCTCGCGGCAGGTGATGTGCTGCCAGGTCCTGTACAACCGGGTGAGGCGGTCCGCATCTTCACCGGTGCCATGGTGCCTGCCGGTGCTGACACGGTGGTGATGCAGGAGTTCGTGCAGCGGTCCGGCGATATGATCCACCACACGGATGTGCGGCTCAGGGCTGGTGCCAATGTGCGCCGACATGCAGAACAGCTGCGCGTGGGCGACACACTGCTGCATCGCGGCGAACGCATCACGGCTGCGCATGTGGGTCTGCTTGCAAGTGTGGGTGTCACACAGGTGGCGGTGCGTGAACGGCCGAGCGTCGTCGTAGTGCGCACCGGGGGTGAGTTCATCACTCCCGGAGCTTCGGTGGATGGACGCATCTTCAGCAGCAATGAGCGGATGCTGGAAGCAGCCCTCCGCTCCGACGGATATCAGCTGGCACGACCACCGTTCACAGTGAATGACGAACCGACGGAAATGCGCAAGGCGTTCTCTGCCGCCATGGAGAGCGGCGGCCTGGTGATCAGTACGGGCGGCGTATCGGTGGGCGAGCATGACCTGGTGGCCACGGTGTTACAGGAGCTTGGCGCGGAGATCCTGTTCCACGGGGTGCGCCAGAAACCGGGCAAGCCCATGCTCGCGGCCCGGCATGGGCGATGCCTTGTGGTGGCGCTCCCCGGCAACCCGCGCGCTGTGCTTGTGGCATGGCATGCCTATGTGCGGCCACTCCTCGCCGCCATGCAGGGCGCAGCCGATCCATGGCCCGCGTCGGCATCCCTGCCGCTGGCCGCTCCGGTGCGATGGAAGGGCGGCCGCGTGGAACTGCGCGCCGGACAGCTCAGGAGCGGACATGTTCACTTGCTGTCCGACGAGGGTTCACACATGCTGCGTGGGATGTGCGTTGCCGATGTCCTTGTGGAGCTGCCCGAAGAAGGAGGTGACCTGGCCGCTGGTGCGCAAGTCACCGTCCATTACCTTTCCCGCTGATGCGATCCTGGAACAGGTCCGATGATGGTTGGACCGGCGTGGTCCTTGCAGGAGGCCGTAGCTCGCGCATGGGGCGGGATAAGGCGCTGATGCCTTATGAAGGGCGAACCCTGCTTGAACGGGCGTTGGACAGCCTGGAACCGCATGTGCAGGAACTGCTGGTGATCGGGGATCCCGGCAGGTATGGGCATGTGGGGCCCTTCGTGGTGGCCGATGACATACCCGGTGTGGGGCCGCTCGGCGGCATCGTGACGGCCATGCGGTATGCAAGCCACGATCGCCTGCTGGTGCTGGCGTGCGACATGCCGAACGTGTCACCATCCCTGTTCAGCTTTCTCAAGCTGGGCCTTGGTGCGGAGCGGAACGCCTTCGTGCCGGTCTGTGATGGCAGGGTCGAGCCACTTGCTGCGGCGTACCACCGGCGGTGCAGGCCACGCTTCGAAGCGCAGATCGCCCAGGCCGCCTGGAAGGTCAGTGATGCCCTGGAAACCGTGGGAGCCACCCTGGTGCAGGTATGTCCCGGCGAGAACGGGTGGCCGCCGGACCTGTTCCGCAACATCAACCTTCCTGCCGACCTTTAGGCCATGGAAGTACTGCTCTTCGGCATGCTGGCGGAAAAGGCCGGCACCTCCCGGCTCGAGGTTGAGGCAGGTACCCTTGCGGACCTGCGACGATCCATGGCGGAACGTATCCCGGGCCTTCATCACATAGACCATGTCATTGCCGTGGACCGCGTTATCGTGCATGATGACCGCACCCTTACCGGCCGGGAAGAGATCGCCCTGTTGCCCCCATTCGCCGGAGGATGAGCGAGCCGAGGACCCATAAGGTGAAGGACATCTTTGTGGAAGGCGCGATCGCGCCGTCCTTCATCGCCGAGAGCATCGCGAAGCACAGCACCCGTACCGACATCGGTGCGCACGGGATCTTCCTGGGCCAGGTGCGTGCGGATACCGTCGTAGGGGCGGACGATCGTCCGCCCGCTACGACGGTTGCAGCCATCGCTTTCACCGCCTACCGCGAGATGGCGCTGGAGCGCATGACCGCGATCCGCGAGCAAGCCTTTGCGCAGTGGCCCTCGATGACCTGCCTGCATGTGCATCATAGCCTGGGTACCATCAAGGCTGGCGAGCTGTGCTTCATGGTCTTCGCCAGCGCCCCCCACCGCGCCGCTGCGCGCGAGGCCGTGGCCTGGGTGGTGGACCGCATCAAGGCGGAGCTTCCGATCTTCGGACGCGAGGTTCTATCGGACAGCACTCATCTTTGGAAAACCAATTCTTGAGGTGAATGGCCATTGGTGTCCCGATAGGTATCGGGAAACGAATGGGTCCGAGGCGGAGCCCATTCACCAATGACCATTCGCCATTCGCCTGAGTTCCATGATCGACATCACCCACAAAGCCACCACCCTGCGCGAGGCAACGGCCACCGCCTTGATCACCGTGAGTGATGCCGCCACCATCACCGCGTTGAAGGAGAAGCGCGTGCCCAAGGGCGATGTGCTGGAGAGCGCCCGCGTGGCGGCGTTGTTCGGGGTGAAGAGGACGCACGAGCTCATCCCCGATTGCCATCCCTTGCCCATCGAGCATGCGGAGTGCACGTTCGCGGTGGGGGAGATGGAGTTGGTCGTCACCATGCGCGTGCGCACCATCTATCGCACCGGTGTGGAGGTGGAGGCCATGCATGGCGCCAGCGTGGCCGCCCTCACCATCTACGACATGCTCAAGCCCATCGACAAGGGTGTGGTGATCGCGGGCATCAGGCTGCTGGAGAAGAAGGGTGGCAAGAGCGATTGGAAGGACCGCTTCGACGTGCCCGTGAAAGCGGCCGTGCTGGTGATCAGCGATGGTGTGGCAAGCGGTAAGAAGGAGGACAAGGGAGGGGTTGCTGTGGTTGAGCGGTTGACGAGGTTGGGGGTTGAGTGCAGTGGAACGACCGTGGTGCCGGACGAGCCGGATGCGATCGCGGCGCAGGTGAAAGACTGGGCAAGCGAAGGCCTGGACCTCATCCTCACCACCGGTGGCACGGGCCTCTCACCGCGCGACCGTACGCCCGAGGCCATCGCGCCCATCCTGGACCGCGAAGTTCCAGGCATCATGGAAGCCGCCCGAAGCTACGGCCAGCAACGCATGCCCTGGGCCATGATGAGCCGCGGCATCGCGGGAATGATCGGACGCACGCTCGTGATCACGCTGCCGGGCTCAACGCGTGGCGCACAGGAGACGATGGATGCGCTCTTCCCCTTTGTGCTGCATGTGGTAAAGGTGCAGGAGGTGGCGTTCAGGCATGGGGGGTGATCTCCTACAAGGCCACAACGCCACACACCCCCTACAGCTGCACCCGCGACGTCGGTGAATAGTCGCTGTCGCGTCCCTTGGTGGTGACCACCTGGATGTAATAGGCGACCTGCTCTCCGGGCTTCACGAGCCTGTCCACATGTTTGCGGGCCGTGGCCGGCAGCAGCTCGAACTCCTGCCAGTTGCCGGTCCCCACGCGCTTGTACAGGATGAACTTCACCTCCTCCCGCGGCGCGTAGTCCCAGCTAAGTTGCACGGACCGCTTGTCCTTGG
>Ga0169931_10001685_pt1 | contig 36359 bp, 27 predicted proteins | sample Kivu_15m_20L_FD_129675 | JGI IMG/M metagenome (GOLD analysis project Ga0169931, IMG submission 129675) | Freshwater microbial communities from Lake Kivu, Western Province, Rwanda to study Microbial Dark Matter (Phase II) - Kivu_15m_20L... | ecosystem: Environmental > Aquatic > Freshwater > Lake...
CATCGACGAGGTGAAGGACGGTCTCGAGATCCTCTACTGCCTCGGCAAGCGCGAGCGCAAGGGCGTCGAGCTGATCGCCTGCCCCACCTGCGGCCGCATCCAGGTGGACCTCTTCACGCTGGTCAAGGAGGTCGAGGTGAAGCTCGCCGCCGAGATCCAGCTGCCGATCAAGGTGGCCGTGATGGGCTGCATCGTGAACGGCCCCGGCGAGGCCGAGGGCGCGGACGTGGCCGTCTTCGCCGGCGACCGCCGCGGCATCATCTACGTGCAGGGCCAGCGCGTCGCCAACGTCCCCGAGGAGGAGATCCTCGACCGGCTGCTGAAGGAGTGCAAGGACTTCGAGGCGAAGGTCAAGCGCGGCGACGCGAAGCTCGGCGACAAGGTGGTCGACATCGTGCCGCCGGACCCGATCGGCGAGCTCGGCTCGGGCGCGCAGAAGATCAACGCGGGGCTCGTCGAGAAGGTCACCGTGCGCGCCACCTGAGCGCGACGTGGACGCGGCGCGCCCGCGCAGGCATGGACAACGGGTGGGGTGGCTGAGCGGTTGAAGGCACTCGACTTGAAATCGAGCAGACCCGCAAGGGTCTCAGGGGTTCGAATCCTCTCCCCACCGCTTTCGCGATCAGGGCGCCTTGGGCGCGGGCGCGTCGGCGCCCTTCGGGGCCCGGGCGGCCCACCAGCCCTCGACGAGCGTCGGCAGCGCGCGCACCGAGGTGCGCGTGGTGACGAAGAGCGTGCGGCCGTCGGTGCCGCCGAAGCAGCAGTTCGACGGACCGTCCGGGACCTCGACCCAGCCGAGCGGAGCGCCCTCGGGACCGACGACCGCGACGCGGTCATGGCCCGGGAGCGCGATCCACGCGTTGCCCTTCGCATCGACGGCGAGCCCGTCGGCGCCTCCGCGGCGCGGGCCGGCGGCGAACGGTTCGAGCGAGACCTCGGTGCCCCGCCCCTCGGGCCCGGGCGCGGGCTCGCCGTCGGCGAGCGCGACGATGAACGCGCGCGGGCGCAGGTAGTCCGTGACCCACAGCCGGCCGCCCGCGTGCGGCGAGAAGCGCACGCCGTTCGGGCGAGAGGCGCCGGTGCGGAACTGGATGGCCGACGAGGCGGGCGCGGAGGGGTCGAACCTCCAGAGCCCGGTCCATTCGGGGTGCCGGCGGTCGCCCATGTTGGTGATCCACACGCGGCCGCGCGCGTCCACCGTGAGGTCGTTGAGGCCCGCGCGGGCATCGGCCCCGGTCAGCGAGCGCGGTTCGAGCGCGCGCGCATCGCCCGCGCCGGGGACCAGTTCCACCAGCGAGCCCGTGCGCATCTGGCACCCGAGGAGCGCGCCGCCCGGCATGAAGACGAGGCCGGACATCCCGCCGGTGGAGTCGGCGAGGCGCACGCTGCGCCACGCCCCGGCATCGCGCACGAGCCGGAACGCCTCGCTCGTGGCGAGGTCGCAGAACGTGACGTTCCCCGCGGCATCCGCGGCGGGCCCCTCGGCGAACTTCAGCCCCTCGACGAGCACGTCGGGCGCCGCACCGGGGGCCACCAGCCCCGGGACGCCCTCCGCGAGCGCGGCGAACGGCGGGTTGCGTGGCTCGTCGGGAGCGACGGGCGCCGGCGCGACGGGCGGAGCGGCGCCTGCGGGTGCCGGCGCGGGCGGCTGCGGTGCGGACGGCGAGTGCGCGACGGCGGCCGCGGAAGCCGCGAGCGCGATGCACGCCGCGAGGCGGGCGGACGATGGGGTCATGGCGTTCCTTCCCGGGGGGGCGCGGGCAACGCAATCGGGCACTCGCCGCGCATGATGCGGTCCCACCCGTTGGACTCGAGCAGCGCACCGACGAACCGGTCGTAGGCGCGCTCGAACGAGTCGAAGTCCGGGTCGAGGTAGACGGTGACGAGCCAGAGGCCGGTCTTGGCGCCGGCGGCCAGGCGCTTGCCGCGCGCGTCGAGCGCGTCGCACGCGCGGATGCGGTCCCCGATGGTGCCGCGCACCGCGTCGTCGAGCATCCGCTCGAGCCCGGGCCGGTAGCGCCCGCCCTCGCCGTCGCGCAGGAAGTGGACCAACGCCCACACCTGCGCGTAGTACGAGAGCTGCGCGTCGCGGCTCACCGCCAGGAACGACTGCGGCGATCCCTCGAGCACCGCACGCAGCTCGCTGAGGCGGCCCTTGCGGGCGCTCGAGCGCAGCTCGGCGTAGCGCTCGGTGTTGCGCCACGGGAGGAAGGCGGGCTCGGGGCTTCCGAGGGGCTGCCGGAACCCCTCCATGAAGCACGCGATCCCTTCCTCGAGCCACACGGGAAGCGCGCTCCGGAACGTGGTCTGCGAGTACTGGTGCCACCCCTCGTGCGCGGCGATCGAGAGCGTGTCGCGGGGGCCGATGTCGTAGAGCACGGCCTCGCCGCCCGAGGTGAACCCGCCCCGCCCCATGCCCAGGTACGGGCCGGCGTCGGAGCCGAGCCGGTGCTCGGTGTAGCGCGCCCACTCGTCGCGCGTCCCGAAGACGCAGGTCTCGAGCCGCTTCGGCGGCGCAGGAAGCGGCACGAGGCCCGTGCGGTAGTTCCGGAGCGCGGCCTCGTAGAACGCGGGGAGCGAGCCCGTGAAGCTGGCGCTGCGCAGCGACGAGCGGATCGACCAGTGGTGCGTGTCCACCTGGATGCCGTTCACGCCGCGCCACGACCACTCGCGCGTCGAGGTCACCGGGCTGGTCGCGAACGCGGCGGGCGATGCCTCGCGCGACGCGCGCACGGCCGGCGCGCCGCCCGCCACGGGCGCACCCGGTCGCGCCGAGCAGCCCGCGAGCGCCGCGAGTGCCGCGGACGCCGCCCAAGGCCACGCCGCCCGGGCGAGGGCCGCGGGCGCGGTGCGGGCGACGGGGGACCGTTGGCTCACCCCGTCAGCGTAGGGCATCGAGCGCGCGCCGGGCCGCGTCGATGTCCGCGTTCGCCTGCTCCATGAGCGTGCGGGTCTCCGCGATGAGCTCGGGCTTAGCCTTGGCGAGGTACCCGGGGTTCCCGAGCTTCGCCGCGAACCCCGCCACGAGCCGCGACTTGTCGGCGACCAGCTTCTCGAGCCGGGTGCGCTCGGCGCCGGCGTCCACCGCGTCGACCAGGTTCACGAGGAGGAGCTCCTGCCCCTCGAAGGCGAGCGGCACCGCGCCGGCGGGACGGTCGGCCGGAAGGTCGTGCACGGCGTCCAGGCCCGCGAGGGCCTCGACCGTGCCGCCCGCCTCCGTGGCCAGCGCCCGGACGCCCGCGGGCGCGAGCAGCGTGATGCGGCGCTTGGGCGGCACCTGGCGCGCGCCGCGCAGCGTGCGGATCGCCTCGACCAGCTGCTGCACGCGGCCGAACGTCGCGAGGGCGGCGGCGTCGACGGCCGATGCCTCGACGCGCGGCCACGCCGCGGTGGCGCACTGCGGGGATGCCGGCACCAACACGCCGCGCAGGCCCGCCGCGCCCGTCGCCGAGACCGCGGGCCACAGGCGTTCGGTGATGAACGGCATCGCGGGGTGCAGCATGCGCAGGCTCGCGTCGAGCACCGTGCGCAGCACCTGCTGCTGCGCGGGGTCGTCGCGCACCGTGGGCTTGATGGCCTCGAGGTACCAGTCGCACACCTCGCGCCAGACGAAGTCGTACGACGCGTCGGCCACCTCGTTGAACCGGTAGCCGGCGATCGCGCGCTCGTACGCCGCCAGCGCGTGGGCCAGCCGCGCCACGATCCACCGGTCGACGAGCGGCCGCCGGGCGACGTCGACCGACGGGTCCCCGGGCCCCTGCCCGAGGTTGCCCAGGGCGAAGCGCGTGGCGTTCCACACCTTGTTCGCGAAGTTGCGGCCGGCGTCGAAGCGCGCGCTCGTGTTGCGGGCGAGCGGCGCGTCGGGGCCGGGCACGGCCTTGCCCGTCGCCGCGCCGTACGCGGTGGTGATCCGCTTCGACGGATCCTTCGGGCTTTGCTGGACGGGTTCGGCCACCGTGGAGCCGGACTGGTCGACGAAGGTGCGCGGCACGAACGTCTCGCCGGTCCACGGGTCGACCATGTCGACCGGCATGCGCACGTCCTGCGTGTCGGTCGTCATCTGGACGAGCGTGAAGCGCATGGCGTCCGCGCCGTGCGTGTGGATGATGTCGCGCGGGTCGACGCCGTTGCCGAGCGACTTCGACATCTTCTGCCCGAAGCCGTCCTGCACCATCGCGTGGATGAACACGTGACGGAACGGGAGCCGCCCGTCCATGAAGTGCCGGTTGAACATCACCATGCGGCTCACCCACAGCGTGATGATCTCGCGCGCGGTCGAGAGCACCGCGCTCGGGTTCCACTCGTCGAGAAGCCCCTGCATCGCGAAGCGCTCGGGCTTAGGCCACCCCAGCGTCGAGAGCGGCCAGAGCGCCGAGCTGAACCACGTGTCCAGGACGTCCTCGTCCTGGCGGTAGCCCTCCGCCTCGAGCGCGGGCACGGCGGTCGCGTCGAGCGACTCGGGCACGCACACGAACCGGTCGTACCCGCCGTCGGGGCGGCGTCGCACGCCCTCGGCGCAGCCCATGGCGCTCCAGCGCCCCTCGGCCCGCACGAGCTCGCCCCGCGCGCGGTCGGCGGCGTCCCGCTCCGCGACCTCGGCGGCCGGCACGTCGCGGCTCCACACCGGGATCCGGTGCCCCCACCAGAGCTGGCGGCTGATGCACCAGTCGCGCAGGTTCTCGTGCCACTGCTGGAACGTCCTCGCGTACCGCGGCGGGAAGAACGTGAGCCCGCCGTCGCCCTCGCGCGCGGGTCCCGCCGGCGCCGCGCCGTCGCGCTGGGCGGGGTCCATCGCGCGCAGCGCCGCGCCGCGCAGCCGGTCGTCGGTGACGCGCACGTACCACTGCTCGGAGAGGTAGGGCTCGACCGGCACGTGGCTTCGGTAGCTGTGGCCGACCGAGTGCCGGTAGGGCTTCACCGCCTCGAGCAGGCCGTGGGCGCGGAACCACTCGACGATGCGGGCGCGCGCGTCCTCGCGCGACAGCCCCACGAACGCCCGCGCCTCGGGAGAGACGTCCTCCCACCCGTGCGACGCGGAGATGGAGGCGTCGGGCGCCATCACGTTGATCGCGGCGAGGCCGTGGCGGATGCCGATCTCCCAGTCGTTCGGGTCGTGGGCGGGCGTGACCTTGAGGAACCCGGTCGCGAACTGCGCCTTCGCGTCGGCCGGATCGCCGCCGTGCTCGACGGGCATCACCACGTAGTCGTCCTCGACGATCGGGATCACGCGGCCGACGATCGGGAGCCGCAGGCGCTTGCCGCGCAACGCGGCCGCGCGCGGGTCGCGCGGGTTCACGGCGACGGCGGTGTCGCCGAGCATCGTCTCGGGGCGCGTGGTGGCGACGGTGACGTGGCCGCTGCCGTCCTCGAGCGGGTAGCGCAGGTACCAGAAGTGCCCGTCCACCTCCTCCATCTCGACCTCGTCGTCGGCGAGCGCGGTGCGCGTGACGGGATCCCAGTTGACCAGCCGCTTGCCGCGGTAGACGAGCCCGTCGGCGAAGAGTCGGAAGAACGCCTCGCGCACGGCCGCGGCGCACACGGGGTCCATCGTGAAGCGCGTGCGCTCGTAGTCGCACGAGCAGCCCATGGCGCGCAGCTGCGAGAGGATGGTGGCCTCGTATTCGTCCTTCCACTCCTGGACCTTCGCGACGAACTCGGCGCGCGCGAAGTCCGCGCGCCGCTTGCCCTGCTGCAGGAGCCGCCGCTCGACCACCGTCTGCGTGGCGATGCCGGCGTGGTCCGTGCCCGGCATCCACATGGCATTGAACCCGCGCATGCGGTGGTGGCGCGTGAGCACGTCCTGCAGCGTGTTGTTGAGCGCGTGCCCGAGGTGGAGCGCGGCCGTGACGTTCGGCGGCGGGATGAAGATCGAGTACGGCGCGCCCGCGGCGCCGGGCTCGGCGTGGAAGCAGCGCGACTCGGACCAGCGCTCCCATGCGAAGGCCTCGGCCTCGGTGGGGGTGTAGGCTTTCGCGAGCTGGAACCGCGCGTCCTGGGCGGTCGCGGCGGGGTCGGCGGGCGTGGCGCTTGACATGGACCGACGATTCTACGGAACACGAGGAACGGCATGCGCGCTGCTTGCGGCGGCGCTCGCGTCGTGGGCCGGATGCGGCGACGCAGGCGCACCCGCGCCCGCGCGCGGCGCGCTGGACCCGCGCAAGGCCGACGCCGCCGCGCGGGCGGTCGAGCAGTACATGGGAAGCCAGCGGCCCCTGGACGCCGTGAAGGTGGCCGAGCGCCTGGCCGCCGAGGCGCCCGAGTCGATGCGGGCGCAGGAACTGCTCGGGCGCGCGCTGGTGGCCGTCGGCACCGACCCGGCGCTCGCCGCGTTCGACCGGCATGCGGCGCTCGGGCGCGCGGTGGACGCCTACGCGCGCGCGGCGGCGCTGGACCCCCGGAACGCGGCGCTGCGGCATGCCGCGGGCGTCGTGTGCGACACCGCGCGCATGCACGACCGGGCGGCCGGCTTCTACGCCGAGGCGCACGCGATCGAGCCGGGGAACGGGCAGTACGCGATGTACCTGGGGCTCGCGCGGGCGCGGCAGGGACGCATCGACGAGGCCCGCGCGCTGCTTGAGTCCGCGGAGGTGGCCATGCCCGAGGCCGCCGACCCGAAGGCCGCGCTCGCTGACCTCGCGATGCGCTCGGGCGACCTTGAGGCCGCCATGCGCAAGGTCGCCGAGGCGCGCGCGCTCGAGCCGGGCTCCGAGGGGCTGCGCCTCGCCGACGCGCGCATGCGGCGGCTCGCGGGGCGCCCGCGGGAGTCGCTGGAGCTCCTGATGCCGCTCGACCCACCGGTGCGCCGGCAGCCCGGCTTCGCCGACGAGATCGCCGAGGCGACCGCGGCGCTCGGCGATGCGCGCGCGGCGGCAAGCATCCTCGAGGAATCCGCGCTCGCCGCGCCGGCGGACGCCGGGCGCGCGCTCCGCGTGGCGCGCGCGTGGACACGCGCGGGCGACGCGATCAAGGCCGCCATGTGGGCCGACACGGCGTCGCTCGCGGGCGCCGCCCCCGAGGACGTGACCGCGGCGCTCCGGCCCGAGTGATCAGCGCAGCCAGCGCCCGCCGTCGAGGCGGAGCACCGAGCCCGTCACGTACGGCATGTCGAGCACCAGCGAGCGCACCATGCGCGCGGCGTCCTCGGGCGTCCCGGGGCGCACGAGCGGGATGCGCGCCTCGTAGCGGGCGCGCTCGTCGGCGGGCGCGTCGTCCGGCCACGCCACCACGCCGGGCGCGATGGCGTTCACGCGCACGTCGGGCGCGAGCTCGAGGGCGAGCGCCTCGACCATCGCGTGCAGCGCGGCCTTCGACATGAGGTACGGGGCGTAGGCACGGCGCGGGCGACCCTGCGCGTGGATGTCCCCGAAGGCCACGACGGCGCCGCCGCCCGCGAGGCCCGACGCGCGCAGCCGCGGCGCGAACGCCTGCGCGAGGAGCAGCGGCGCGACCGCGTTCACGCGCAACTCATGCTCGCACGCCGCGGCGTCGATCGATCCGAAGGGCGTGCGCGCATACGAGGACGCGACGATCACCAGCGCATCGACCGCTCCCGGCGGCACCGACCCGGCGAATGCGGAGACGGCCTCCGCATCGGCCAGGTCGAGCGCGTGCAGGCGCACGTCCGGCGACCCGAGCGCACGCGCCTCGGACGCCGCCGAACGCGCCTCGAGGATGCTTGTGCGGTGGGTGAGGTCGAGCTCGAACCCGGCATGCGCGAGCTCGAGCGCGACCGCCCGCCCGACGCGCCTGGCTCCACCGATGACGATCGCCCGAGGCATCCGGGCGAGTGTACGGAGGCGGCCTCCTCGCGGCGCCGCGCAGGCCCGTCACCGGCGTGCCGCGTAGCATGGCGCGTTCGCATGACCGAGGAGCGGCCGAAGCACGAAGACGCGGGCGAGGACGGGCCGCGCGTGCCCGACCTTCACCTCGACGACCTCGAGCGCCGCGCACGCAAGCTTCCCGGCGAGCTCGCCCGCCGCGCCGAGGACGCGCTGGCCCGGCACGTGCCCGCGCTGGCCCCCGCGCGGCTCCGGTCGCGCGTGCGCCGGCGCACCGTCGCGCTGTTCGCCCTGCTCGGCGTCATGGCGGCCGTGGCCGCCGGCTGGGCCGTCCTGCGCGAGACCACCCTCCTCCGCGCCGCGATCGAGTCCCAGCTCTCCGACCGCCTCGGCGGGGACGTCTCGATCGACGCGGTGCGGTGGGACGGCTGGAACAGGGTCACCGCGACCGGCCTCTCCCTGCGGGCGCGCGGGTGGGACGGCGACGCGGGCACGGTGGCGCGCATCGCCCGGGCCGAGGTGGTGTTCGCACCGCTCGGGATCCTCGTCGGGAGCGTCCGGCTCATCGACATGGAGATCGACGGGCTGGAGCTGTCGATCGTCGAGCGCGCGTCCGCGCCGGGCGAGTTCAACGTCCTCGCGCTCGAGCCGGCGGAGGCCGCCGGGGGCGGCGCGGTCGGGAGCCCCCGTTCGGCGCTCCTGCGCGACATCACGGTCTCGTTCGGCATCGAGGACGCCGGACGGGTCACGCCGAAGGCCACCCTCGGCTTCGCCGCCGACTTCGCCCACGCGCCGGACGACCCGCGCACCTACGCGTTCCGCCTCGAGCAGCGCACGATCGACGGCGCCCCGTGCGGGGACGACGCCATCCGCGTGCACGGCACCTGGGACGAGCGCACGCTGTCGTACGACGCGCGGCTCGACCCGCTCCGCGTGAGCGACACCCTGCTCCGCCTGCTCCCGATCACCGCGCAGCGGTGGGCCACGCGTGCCGGGCTCTCCGGCCGCGTGTCGGGCGCGCGCCTGCGCGGCAGCGCGGCGGACCCGGTGCGCTCGGGCTCGGTCATGCTCGAGGACATCGCGTTCCGCGACCGCGACGCCGTGCGCGCGATCCGCTGGGGACGCGTGGAGGACGGCTCGGTGCGCGAGGTCGAGGGCGAGCTCGGCGTCGCGATCGCCGCGGCCGAGCTCTCGGTCGAGGGATCGCGGGTCCGCCTCGAGGCGCGCCGCGGCGTGGTGCGCTCGGGCGCGGGCGGCGCCGGGGCGCTCGAGGTCCCGGTGGAGGCCACGTTCGAGTGCGAGCTGTCGCCGGTGGGCGGCGTTCCCGCCGCGCTCGAGGCCGGCGACGAGTGGCTCGCGCGCGCGTTGCGCGCGGTGCCCTTCGACCTGCGCCTGCGCATTCCCCGGATCGACGCGCGCCCCGGGCCGGACGGCGTGCCGCGCCGCGTCGAGCTCCCGATCGACGTCGCGGAGGCCTTCGGTGCCGTCGGCATCACGGACTGGGCCGCCAACGTCGACGTCGAGGTGATCCGCGACGCACCCGGCCGGCCGGTCGCGACCACCGCGCGCGTCGACGTGGTCGACGGCCGCATCGCCGTGCCGGGCACCGCGATCGCGTACCAGGGCCTGCAGGCGACGCTCGAGCTCCGCGGGGACCGCGTCGCGATCTCGGGGCTCCGCGCCTCGGGCGGCGAGGGAGTCGAGGTGCGCGCCGACGCCGAGGTCCTGCTCGGTGCCCCGCAGGCGTCCTTCCGCGCGAACATCGACGCGCGCCGCGTCACGGTCGACCACCGCACGGTGGCGCGGCTTCCCGAGGGCGCCCGGCGAATCGTGCGGCAGCTCCTCGACGACCGCGCGTGGAACCAGCTCCACGACGCCGGGCTCGTCCCCGCGGAGTCCCGGCCCGCGGTGACGCTCGACGCGCGCCTCGCGATCGCCTCGGACGCACGCGGCCGCACCGACGTGTCCGGCACCATCGGCATCGCCTCGATGTGGATGGTGCTCGAGGCCTTCCCGTACCCGCTGCACGTGACGGGCGAGGTGGCGCTCGGGCTCGACCGGGTCGAGCTGCCGCGCGAGGGGCTGCAGCTCAGGACCACCAACGGCGGGCTCGGGACGCTGCGCGGCCACGTGGAGATCCCGCGCGAGGGCGTGCGGCCGGTGACGGCCTCGTACCTCACGTTCGGGATGACCGATGAACGGCTCTCCCGCGCGCTCCTGGCGTGCCTGCCGCCGAGCTTCGAGAGCACGAAGGACCGCCCCGCGTGCTGGCCGGGCGGATGCTTCGCGCCGACCGCCGAGGTCATGCTGGGGCTCGGGCTCGAGGCGTCGCTTCGTGCGCAAGGCACGGTGCGCACGCGCCCGGACGGCTCCGACGCCGTCATCACGCGCGTCGAGGTCTCCGAGGGGCGCGTGCGGCCTACCGAGCGCCTCGGCGCGATCATGCGCGAGAACGGGCTCGCGTGGCCGGGCCGGATGCCGCTCGACGGCGTGAGCGGCGTGATCGAGGCCTCGGGCGAGCTGCTCGCCTTCCGCGACGGGCGTGCGTCGCAGCGCAAGGGCACGCTGCGCTTCGACGCCGAGTTCCCGAAGGCCGGGCCCGACGGATGGCTCTCGATCGAGATGGACCGGTTCCCGCTCACGCGCGACCTGGTGCAGGTGGCCGACGAAGGGCCGGGCACCCTGGCGGCGCTGCGCGCGTGGGACGCCTTCGCGCCCGAGGGCGAGTTCGACGGCGAGGTGTTCTGGAGCCGCGCGGGCGCGCGCACCACCACCCACGCCCGGGCGCGCCCGCGCTGGATGCGCACCGCGGGCGGCACGGACGTGCGGGTGGAGTGCGGCGACCTGCTCTTCCGCGACGGCGAGCTCTCGCTGGTCGACGTCGACCTGCGCTTAGCCGACGTCGACGGCCGCGAGCTGCGGATCGAGGCCGACGGCACCGTGGTCGGCCCTGACCCGAGGTTCCGCGCCTCCGTCGAGGGCCTCTCGATCGAGGGGCCGCTGGTGGCGTGCGGCGTGCGCGCGGCCGACATGCCCGCGCTCACCGAGACCATGGCGTCGTGGCGACCGGCCGGCCGGATCGACGTCGAGCTGCGCATGCCGGGCGACCGGACCGAGGGCCCGTGGGATGCCACGATCGTGCCTCGATGGGTGGTCGCCGACCACGGCGGCCGCGAGCTGCGTGCGATCGTGCGCGCCGGCGACGCGGCCTTCGGCCCCGCCGGTGCGCGCCTCGACGGGCTCGAGTTCGCGGTCGACCGCGGGTTCGTCCGGGTCGACGGCCGCTTCGGCTCGACCGACGACAGCGTGCTGGTGGGCGACCTGCGCGTCGACGCGTGCGTTGCCGGGATGACCGACGGGCTCCGCGCGCTGCTGCCGGCGGTCGCGAACGACGCGCTCGGCGCGATCGACTTCCGCACCGACGCGCCGGTGTGGACCGACGGCCTGCGGATCGCCGTGGACGCACGGCGCGCGGGAAGCGAGCGCGTCGCCGTCGACGGGCTCGTGGGGTTCGCGGACGCGTCGTTCCGCGGCGGCCTCGAGTTCGGCTCCGTCGACGGGACCCTCGCGTTCGACCTCGCCGCGGCGGGCGGGCGCAAGGCCGGCACGCTCGGCATCGACTTCCGCCAGCTCGGGTTACTCGGGCGCCGCGCGACCGACGTGGTCGCGACCATCGCGTTCGACCCCAACGACGACGCCGTCCGGCTCGCGGACCTCGGCGCCACGCTGTACGGCGGCCGGGTCGCCGGACGGGGCAGCTTCGACCCCGGCTCGGAGTGGTCCATGCACCTCGCATGCGCCAACGTCAACTTCGCGCGGTTCACGGGGACGCCCACGGCGCCGGGCGACCGGACGGGCGACGGCGACCTGCATGGATGCGTCGACGTCCGGGGCCATGCGGCGCGCCCCGGCGAGCGCCTCGGGCACGGGCGCATCTCGGTGCGCGACGCACGGATGATGACGTTCCCCCTCGGCATGAGCCTGCTCCACGTCACGCAGCTGACGCTCCCCATGAACGCGTCGATGGACGCGGCGGACATCGCGTTCGACGTCGTCGACGACCGGCTGCGACTCCACGAGTTCGAGCTCTCGTGCGGCACGCTCCGGCTCGAGGGCGACGGCGAGGTGCGCATCCCGGGAGGCGAGCTCGCGCTGCGACTCCGCAACCGGGGCACGATGCCGATCCTCAGCGACCTGTACGGCGTCGTCAGCGACCAGTTCTTCGCGATCGACGTCGCGGGTACGCTCGATGACCCTCGCCCGACCGTGGCGCCCGTCCCGGCGCTCCTTCCGCGCGACGCGCCGAGGGCATCCGCACCGGCGCCGCCCGGGCGGGGCGCACCCGCCGCAGGAACCACCCAGATCCCATGAGCATCCACGACGACCACGACGAAACGCGCGCACCCGAGCCGGGCCTCGGCCCCGCCATCGACGCGATCGTGCGGGAGGCAGCGCGGCTCGCGCACCCCGAGGGCGGCCCCGGCCACGTCTCGGCGCGCCGGATCGGGCTCATCGAGGACATGGTGCGCACCTCGCTTCGCACCCTCGGCGACGGCTCGGACCTCGGGCAGGTGAAGGTCATGGAGCGCGCCCTGCGCGAGATGCGCAACGCCTACACGGTGTTCAACCGCTACAAGGGCGTGCGCAAGATCTCGATCTTCGGCAGCGCGCGCACGCCCGAGTCGCACCCGGACTACCACGCGGCGCGCGAGTTCGGGCGCATCATGGCGGCGGAGGGCTGGATGGCGATCACGGGCGCCGGGATGGGCATCATGCGCGCCGGGCACGAGGGCCCGAGCCGCGAGTCGAGCTTCGGCCTCTCGATCCGCCTGCCGTTCGAGACCAACGCGAACGACATCATCAAGGGCGACCCCAAGCTGGTGAACTTCCGCTACTTCTTCACGCGCAAGCTCATGTTCGTCAGCCACTCCGACGCGGTGGCGTGCTTCCCCGGCGGATTCGGCACGATGGACGAGATCTTCGAGACGCTGACGCTGATCCAGACCGGCAAGACGCACCCGATGCCGGTGGTGCTCGTCGAGGGCGGCGACGAGGCGGGCCGCCCGCGCGGGTACTGGAAGCGCTGGGAGGCGGGCGTGGTCGACAACCTCGTCGAGGCCGGGTGGATCTCGCCCGAGGACCGCTCGCTCTACGAGATCGCCGACGGCCCGGCCGACGCCGCGCGCCGCGTGCTGCGCTTCTACCGCCGGTACCACTCGTCGCGCTACATCGGCGACACCTACGTGGTGCGCATCAAGCGCGCGCTCTCGCAGCGGCAGGTGGAGGAGCTGAACGACGAGTTCTCGCACCTGGTGAAGTCGGGCAGCGTGGACCAGCACATGGGCCCGCTCGAGGGCGAGGACGACCACGTGCACCTGCCCCGCGTCGCGTTCCACCACACCAAGCGCGGGTTCGGGCACATCCGGAGCTTCATCGACCGGATGAACGACATGCCGGACGAGGCCGGGGCGTGACCGGCGCGCGCCGCGCGCCGGGGCGCGCCCGCGATGCGCGGCGACCGGCGTGCATCGCGCTCGCCGCGGCATGCGGCCTCGCGGCGTCGTGCTCCACGGGCCCGTCCACGGACGCCGGGACCGGCGAGGCCCCGCGGGCCGGCGAGCCGACCTCGGGCGCCGTGCGCACGCGCATCGCCCAGGGGCAGACGGGGCTCGAGGTGGTGACGTGGCAGGTGGTCGACGACCGCCGGTTCGACGAGGCTTTGCGGACCCACGAGGTCCCGTCGGTGGCGACGCTCGACGTGATGGCCATGCGCCGCAACGGGTTCGTGACCGCGGCGGTGCCGGTCGCCCGGCTCGACGCGCTGCGCGACGCCCTCGGCGGCAGCGCGATGGACGTGCACGTGTGGTTCGGCAGCTCGCCGCACTGGCGCGAGCTCGCGGCCGTGCGCGTCGGCGACGCGATGCTCGAGGTGGACGGCGTCGCGCGCGAGCGCCGCGGCACGCTCGCGCGGCTGATGGCGAGGACCTGGCCCGTGCCGATGGAGGACGGGACGCGGATCGCCGTGGAGCTGGTGCCGCAGCTGGTGACAGACGCCGCGCAGGCAGGGCTCGTGCGCAACGCCGCGCGGCTCGCCGGGGGCACCGTCGCGAGCTGCGCCGCCGAGGTCGAGCTCGAGCGCGGCATCGCGTGGGTGGTCACCTGCGATCCGGCGGGGTGGCTCGAGACCGACGGCGCGCACGAGCGCCGGACCCGCGAGGCGGCGGTGGCGCAGGGCCCGCCCGCGCCTGCGGCCGGGGGCGAGCCGTCCGAACCCGGAACCCGGCTGGCCACGCTGGGAGCGGCCTTGCTGCTGGCGGCCCCGGAGCGCGCCGGCGCGCCCGCGCGGCGCACGGTGCTGGTGCTGGTGCCCCACCTCGAATCGAGCCCGTTTCCAGTGGACGCGGGCGGCGTGCCGATGCAACAATCATCACGATGAGCGACCTCCCGCACGCCCCGGTCGACGGCAGCACCCGCGCCCGCGCGCGGAGGCTGCGCGGCCGCCTGCGCCGTCGCCCGGACCGGGCGATCCCCGGGCTCAAGGTGCTGCCCACCATGATGACGCTCGCGAACCTGGTGTGCGGGTTCGCGGCCATCTTCTACGCCGCGCGTGCGGGCGAGGCCGGCGGCCCCACGCCCTTCGGGTGGCACCCGCTCACCGTGGCCGGCGTGCTCGTGTTCCTGGGCATGGCCTTCGACGCGGTGGACGGGTCGCTCGCGCGGCTCACGCGCTCGACGAGCGACCTGGGCGCGCAGCTCGACTCACTCGCCGACGTCGTGACCTTCGGCGTGGCGCCCGCGTTCATGATGCTCCGGCTCGTGAGCCTCTACTACGGGCCGGGCGATCACGGGCCCGCGGAGACCATCCTCGGCCCGGACGCGGGCAACCTGTATGCGCGGCTCTGCTGGTCGGTGGCCGCCATCTACATCTGCTGCACCGCGCTGCGGCTCGCGCGGTTCAACGTCGAGACCGCGAGCGCCGACGAGGACGACCACCTGTGGTTCAAGGGACTGCCCTCGCCCGGCGCCGGCGGCGCGGTCGCGAGCCTGGCGCTCCTCCACCAGCACCTGGTGCTGGTCACGTGGAAGGACGAGCTGCCCGCGGGCTTCGGCCGCGCGAGCGCGCTGCTCATCCCGCTGGCCACCATGCTGTGCGCGTTCGCCATGGTGAGCCGGGTGCGCTACCCGCACTTCGTGAACCGCTACCTGAAGGGCCGCAAGTCGGTGTCCGCCGTCGCGCTCGCGCTGATGGTGGTGGCCGTGGCGGTCTGGTGGTTCCACGAGGCGCTGGCGCTCGCCCTCACCGGGTACGCGCTCAGCGGGCCGGTCGGTGCGCTGCTGCGCCGCCGGCCGGAGGCGGCGCCCGCGCCATGACCTCGCTCGCGCACTCGGTGCCGGACGCACGCGGCCGGTTCGGGCGGTTCGGGGGCCGCTACGTGCCCGAGACGCTGGTCCCCGCCCTCGAGGAGCTGGCCGCCGCGTACGACGCCGCGCGCGCCGACCCTGCGTTCGGCGCCGAGCTTGACGCGCTGCTGCGCGACTTCGTCGGCCGCCCGACGCCGCTCTGCGAGGCGCCGCGGCTCACGGCGCACGCGGGCGGCGCGCGCATCCTCCTGAAGCGCGAGGACCTCGCGCACACCGGTGCGCACAAGATCAACAACACCGTGGGCCAGGCGCTCCTCGCGCGGCGCATGGGCAAGCGCCGCGTGATCGCCGAGACCGGCGCGGGCCAGCACGGCGTCGCCACGGCCACCGCGTGCGCGCGCTTCGGCATCCCCTGCGAGATCTACATGGGGGCCGAGGACGTGCGGCGCCAGGCGCTCAATGTCTATCGAATGCGGCTCCTCGGGGCGAAGGTGAACGAGGTGACCACCGGGAGCCGCACGCTCAAGGACGCGACCAACGAGGCGATGCGCGACTGGATGGCTTCGGTCGGGGAGACCCACTACATCCTCGGCAGCGTCGTGGGGCCGCACCCGTTCCCGCGCATCGTGCGCGACTTCCAGTCGGTGATGGGGCGCGAGTGCCGCGCGCAATGCCTGGAGCGCCTCGGGCGACTGCCCGACGCCGTGGTCGCGTGCGTCGGCGGCGGGTCGAACGCGGCCGGCATCTTCTGGCCGTTCGTCGACGACCGCTCGGTGCGCCTGGTGGGCGTCGAGGCCGGCGGCCGCGGGCCCAGCGCGGGCGACCACGCCGCTCCGCTCTCGCACGGGACCCCGGGCGTGCTGCACGGCTCGCTGAGCTACGTGCTGCAGGACGCCTCGGGGCAGACCGCGGACGTGCATTCATGCAGCGCGGGGCTCGACTACCCCGGCGTGGGCCCCGAGCACAGCCACTGGAAGGACACGGGGCGCGCCGAGTACGTGGTCGCGACCGATGCGGAGGCCCTGGCCGCCTTCGACCTCCTGGCGCAGGCCGAGGGCATCATCCCGGCGCTCGAGACGAGCCACGCGGTGCACGCCGCGGTGGAGCTGGCGCGCACGATGCCGCGCGACGCCGCCATCGTGATCAACGTCAGCGGCCGCGGGGACAAGGACGTGAACGAGGTGATCCGCCTGCGCGGCGGGTCCTGAGCGCGCGGCGCCCGGCGCCCCCTCGTGCGTTGGGCGGCATGCGTGCTTCGCCTGCAGCGTGGACGCGGCGCGCGCCGATATCCTCCGGGCCGAGCCGACACGGAGCGTCGCCGATGAAGAACTCACGCCTGCACCACGTGCCCGTCGCGGCCGCCATCCTGGCGGCGGCCGGGATCTCGCTGTCCGCACCCGCCGGCACGACGGCGCGCGGCCCGGCCGCGGTCGCTCCGGCCCGCCAGTCGGCCACCGCCGCCGCGACGCCCGCGCAGGTCGCGGCCCGCGTGCAGGAGGCGATCCGGGCGAGCGGGCTCGCGGCCGACGCCGTCGGCGTCTCGATCCGCGACGTCGCGACGAGCGCGCTCGTGGCCGACGCACGCGGCGGGACCGCGATGGTCCCGGCGAGCAACATGAAGGTCCTCACCACCGGCGCCGCGCTCCACGTGCTCGGCGCCGAGTGGTCGTTCCGCACCCGGCTCCTGCGCGACGGCGACCGATTGACGGTGGTGGGAGACGGCGACCCGTCGCTCGGCGACCCCGCGCTCGACGGCGCGCGCACCACCGAGCAGCTGATGGACGGATGGGTGGCCGCGGTGCGCGCCGCCGGCGTCCGCCGCGTGCGCGAACTGGTCGCCGACGACCGCATCCTCGACCGCGAGTTCACGCATCCCTCGTGGCCGGCCGACCAGCTGAACGCGTCGTATTGCGCGCAGGTGGCGGGGCTGAACATCCACGAGAACCTGCTGGGGTTCGTGCTCGCGGCCTCGGGCGGGAGGCCCGCGGTCGTTCGCACGGAGCCCGCGAGCAGCTGGGTCAGCGTCGAGACCGGCCGCGCGACGGCCCGCTCCGGGAAGGGCACCGAACAGACGATCGGCATCGCGCGCACCGAGGACCCGTGGCGGTTCTCGCTCCGCGGGAACATGAAGGCCGTCCCGGCGCAGCCGATCACCGCGTGCGTGCAGGACCCGCCCCGCTACTTCGCGCTGTACCTGGCCGATCGACTGCGGGCGGGCGGCATCGCGGTGGACGCGGTGCGCACGGCGGCCCCGTCCGACCCGGCGGCGACGGGCGCGGACGCCGCACCGCCGATCGAGCGCACCCTGGCGCAGGTGATCGCCGAGTGCAACACCGAGAGCCACAACCTGTACGCCGAGGCGCTCTTGAAGCGGATCGGCGCGGCGCGCTCGGGCCGGCCGGGATCGTGGACGAACGGCGGGGAGGCGCTGGCGGCCGCGGTCGACGAGCGCCTCGGGAGCGGCATCGCGGCGCGCGCGCTCGCGGTGTCCGACGGCAGCGGGCTGTCCCGCGACAACCGCGTGGCCCCGGGGCTGGTCACCGCGTGGCTTGCCTCCATGGCGCGTGACCCGAAGCTGTCCGCGCCGTACGTGGCGAGCCTCGCCGTGGCGGGGCGGACCGGAACCGTCGCGAAGCGGTTTCCCTCGCTCGATGCCGGCACCGTGTTCGTGCCCTGCAAGACGGGCTACATCAACGGCGTCAGCTGCCTGTCGGGCTGCGTCGGCCGCCCCGGCGCCATGCCGCGCTACGCGTTCAGCGTGATGTGCAACGACCTTTCGAAGGCGCGCAACGACGTCGCGAAGGCCAAGGACCTCCAGGAGCGGATCGTGATGATCCTCGCGGGCGCCCTGTGACGCAGCTCGGGCGCTGGCTCTCGCCCGGGGTGCGGTTCGACGAGTCGCGCGCGACGTGGACGTGCAGGAGGTGCGGGTACCCGTGGATCGCGCCGCCGCAGGCGCGGCCCGAGGGTCGTTCCGCGCCGCCGACCGAGCCGCCCGAGTTCCGGTGCCCCGAGTGCGGAAGCGCGGTGGACCCCGCGACGCGAAGCGGGCTGAAGTGGTCCCTCCCCGGGGTCTTCACGCAGTGGCTGATGCGCGCGCCGTCCGTGCCGATGCTGGTGGCCGGACTGGCTGCCGCGTGCGGGCTCTTCTACGCACGGACCGTGCCAGTCGGGCTGTTCGTCCACGAGATCTTCTCGTTCACCGCGTTGGGCGGCCTGGTCATTCTGTACACGGCCAGTGCGGTCGTTGCCTCGATCCTCGCGGCCCGGCGGGGCCGGCTGCGAGACGCGGCGCGCCAGCGCGGATGGTGGTTCGTGCCGCTCGCATGGGCCGTGGCCACGGGCATCGCCTTCACGCCGGCGCCGATCGAGGCCGGGTTCCTGGTGCATCGCGGCGCGCTTGACGCCTTCGTCGCGACGTGGAAGGTCGGCGACGTCGAGGCGTTGCGTGCGGAAGGCCCCGCGGGCGGCGCGTACACCCTGCCCGGCGCGGGCCGGATGCACGTGCTGTTCGACGGCGACCGTCCGATGCGCCCGCTCGACGTGTGCCAAGGTCGGCTCCGCAACGCGGTGCCCTTGGCCGAGCACTCCGACCCGAAATGGGACGGCCTCGTGGTCGCGCTCCCCGGCACCGGCTTCGTCTTCGAGCTCGGCGGCTACGTCTACCTGCCCGACCTTCCCACCGGCGACATGCCGCCCGGCACGCTCTCGCCCATCGGCGACGGCTGGTGGCAGGGCATGGTCTGGCAGGACTGAGCGTTTCCGCCCGAAACGCCGGGACGGCCGTCGGGACGGCCTACACTGGCCCGGATGCGGACGGAACCGCACATCGCGACGCAGGATGCGCCGCGCGGGCCCATGCCCGCGCTGGACGACGCGGTCCTCGAGGACGTGCGCCGGATCTGGGGCTTCGACGCCCTGCGCCCGCTGCAGTCCGAGGCCATCGCGGCGGGCATCGCGGGCCGGGACAGCCTGGTCGTGATGCCCACGGGCGGAGGCAAGAGCCTCTGCTACCAGGTGCCGCCGCTCGCGGCCGCCCGGGCGGGCGACACGCGCATCGACGTCTGCGTGAGCCCGCTCATCGCGCTGATGAAGGACCAGGTCGACGGCCTGCGCTCGAACGGCTATCCCGCGGCCGCGCTGCACTCGGGCATGGCGCCCGACGAGCGCGATGCCGTCCGGCGCGCCGTGCGCGCGGGCGAAGTGCGGCTCCTCTTCGTGTCCCCCGAGCGCCTGCTCGCGAGCGGGTTCGACGCGTGGCTCGGGAGCGTCGGGGTGCGCGCGATCGCCATCGACGAGGCCCACTGCATCAGCCAGTGGGGCCATGACTTCCGCCCCGAGTACCGACAGCTGGCGCGGCTGCGCGCGTCGTTCCCGCAGGCGAGCCTGCACGCATGCACCGCCACCGCGACGCCGCGCGTGCAGCAGGACATCGTGGCGCAGCTCGAGCTCCGCGACGCCCTGGTGCTCGTCGGCAGCTTCGACCGCCCGAACCTCGTGTACCGGGTCGAGCCGCGCGCCGACGGCCGGAAGCAGCTGCTGGAGGTGCTCGGTCGCCACCGCGGCGACGCGGTGATCGTCTATTGCCTGAGCCGCAAGGAGACCGAGTCCCTGTCGGAGTTCCTCCGCAAGGAGGGGTTCCACGCCGGCTGCTACCACGCGGGCCTCGCCGCAGAGGAGCGCCACCGGGTGCAGGAGGCCTTCGCGGAGGAGCGGCTCGACGTGGTCGTCGCGACGGTGGCGTTCGGCATGGGGATCGACCGGAGCAACGTCCGGGCCGTGGTCCACATGACGATGCCCAAGAGTGTCGAGCACTACCAGCAGGAGACCGGGCGCGCCGGGCGCGACGGGCTCGAGAGCGAGTGCGTCCTCTTCCACTCGTACGCCGACGTCGTCAAGTGGCAGTCGATCATCGACTCGAGCGCCGACGAGGCGCGCGCGCGGCTCGCGGAGAACGGCGCCGACGACGCCGCGTTCGAGGCGCTCGACGACTCCGTGGCGCAGGGCCGCGGGCATCTTGAGGCGATGCAGCGCATGGCCGGCACCGCCGTCTGCCGCCACCGATGGATCGTCGAGCACTTCGGCCAGGAATGGCACGCGCGGCCCGCGGGCTGCGGCGCCTGCGACGTGTGCCTCGGCGAGGTGCGCATGATGCCTGACTCGACCACGGTGGCACGCAAGCTCCTGAGCGCCGTCGTGCGCACCGGGCAGCGCTTCGGGGCCGCGTACGTGGCGGACGTGGTTCGCGGCGCCGAGACCGAGGAGGTGGCCCGGCGCGGGCACGCGTCGCTGCCGACCTACGGCATCCTGAGGGGCGAGGACCGCAACGCGCTCATCAACTGCGTGTTCCAGCTCGTCGAGCACGGGCTGCTCGCCCGCACCGAGGGCGACCACCCGGTGCTGGTGCTCACGGCCGAGGGCCACCGGGCGCTGCGGGGCGAGCTCGAGGTGGCACTGCGCGCCCCGCCCCGCGGGCGCGGCCGCAGGCACGCCACCGCGCGCGAGGTGCACGGCGCCCACGAGGTGGACACGTCGCTCTTCGAGCGGCTGCGCGCGCTGCGGCGCGAGCTGGCCGCGCAGCGCGGCGTCCCGCCCTACGTCATCTTCAGCGACGCGACGCTCCTGGAGATGGCCTCCCGGCGCCCGTCGACCCTCGGGGAGCTCGCCGGCATCAAGGGCGTGGGCGAGAAGAAGCTCGCCGACCTCGGCGAGACGTTCCTCGCCGCCATCACGACAGGTTGAGCTCGATCTCGATCGCGCCGTTGATCCGGTCCTGGCGGATGCCGACCTTCTGCTCGCGCGCGAGCTCGAGCATCGCGAGGAAGAGGCCGATCGCCTCGCCCCGGGACTTCCCCGTGAACACGTCCTGCAGCGACATGCGCTTCTCGGGGGCGCGCTCGAGCCGGTCGACGAGGTCGACCTGGTGCAGCGAGATCGGCGTGTCGTCGTACTCGACGCGGTGATCGCCCACGCGCGAGAGGTCGATGCCCGCGACGATGCGCTCGTAGGCCTCGATGAGGTCGAGCATGTGGACGTCGTCGAGCTCGACCTCCTTCTCGGGCTCCTCCGGAAGCTGCGCGCCGCGCCCGGAGACCGCCCAGCGCTGCGCGAACTCGGCGCGCAGCCGCGCCAGCTCGTCCGCCGCGGTGCGGTACTTCTGGTACGCGAGGAGCTGCTTCACCAGCTCGAAGCGCGGGTCGGTCTCGTCGAGCGCGCCCGCGTCGGCGCCCTCGCGCTGCGCCAGCTTCTCGGCCGGCGCGAGCGTGCGGCTCTTGATCTCGACCAGCGTGGCCGCCATCACGAGGAACTCGCCGGCCACGTCGATGTCGATCGTGTCGAGCTGCTTCAGGAACGCGAAGTACTGGTCGGTGATCGCGGCGATCGGGATGTCGACGACGTCGACCTCCGCGCGGCGGATCAGGAAGAGCAGGAGGTCGAGCGGACCCTGGAAGCGGTCGAGGCGGACCTGGTAGTCGTCCTGGAGGGGCACGCGGGAAGCGTACCGCGGGCCCGGTAAACTTCCCCCATGGACCCGCACCCGGCCGCCGCCCGCCCCGTGACCGCCGACCGCGACGAGCCCGCGTTCGTGCGCGAGGCGATGCTGGCCGAGGCCGATGCCGTCCGCCGCGCGGCCGAGCGCGCCGCCGGGGACGACGCCGGCCGCTGGGCGGAGGCGGTCGGCATGCTCGATGGCTGCACCGGCCACGTGGTGGTCTGCGGGATGGGAAAGAGCGGGCTCGTGGGCGCGAAGATCGCCGCGACGATGTCGAGCCTGGGGCTCCCCGCGCACTTCATGCACCCGAGTGAGGCGCTCCACGGCGACCTCGGCCGCGTGCGCGCGGGCGACGTGGCCGTGCTCCTGAGCTACTCGGGCGGCACCGAGGAACTGGTGAACCTGGCGGCGATCCTCCGGACCGACGGCATCCGTCGCGTCGGCATCAGCTGCAACCACGGGACGCACCTGGCACGGCTGACGGACGTCCACCTGGCGATCGGCGACGTGGTCGAGGCGTGCCCCCTGAACCTGGCGCCGACGGCGAGCACGACGGCCATGCTCGCCATGGGCGACGCGCTGGCGCTGGCCGTGAGCCGACGCCGCAACTTCGCCGCCGACGACTTCCGGCGGCGGCACCCGGGCGGCGCGCTGGGCGCGGGCCTGCGCGGCGTGACCGAGGTCATCCGGTTCCGCGTGGGCGAGTCGGCCGCCACCGTACCGGATCGCGCGACGGTCGCCGAGGCGCTGCGCGCCGCGGGCGGCGGGCGGCGTGCGGGTGCACTGCTCGTGGTCGACGCGGACGGCCGCCTCGCGGGCATCTTCACCGACGGCGACCTCCGCCGCCACATCAACGAGTCGGGCGCGGACGCGCTCGGTCGCCCGATCCGCGAGATCATGACCGCGCGCCCGGCGACGCTGGCCGCGGACGCCCTGGTGCGCGACGCGGTGCAGCTGGTGCGCGAGCGGCGGCTCGACGAGGTCCCCGTGGTCGACGCGGACGGCCGGCCGATCGGGATCGTCGACGTGCAGGACCTGGTCGCGATGAAGGTGATCGAGGCGGCAGGCTGAGCCGCGGCGCCCGGGCGCGCGCGGCGCTCAGCGGCCGCGCTTGAGGTCGTCGAGCATGCGCCGCAGCACGCGCACCCGGAGCAGGCTGCGGACCCGGGTCACCAGCTCGAGCTTGTTCACGGGCTTCGTGATGAAGTCGTCGCAGCCGCATTCGACCGCGCGCTCGAAGTCGCCCACCTCGTGGAGCGCCGTCACCATGATGACCACGGTGTCGCGCAGCGCGGGGTTCTGCTTGATCTTCTGGCAGACCTCGAACCCGGACATGCGCGGCATCATCACGTCTAGGAGCACCAGGTCCGGGCGGAACCGCTCGGCCTGCGCCATCGCCTCGACGCCGTCGACCGCGGTCGCCACCTCCACGGGAAGCGTCTCGAGGTAGGCGGACACCAGCTCCGTGTTCTGCGGGTTGTCGTCGACCACCAACACCTTCGAGCCGCGGATGTCGACCGAGCCCGCGCCGTCCTCGAGCACCGTCATGGGGTCATGCTGCGCGCTATCCATGCAGGAATCCTAGCGCGTCACAGGAGCACGCGCGCGAGAAGCTCCACCGGGTGCAGCGCCTCGCGCGCCGCGCCGTCGTGGATCTGGTGACGGCAGCTGGTGCCGGGCGCGCAGACTGCGGCGTCCGGGCGCGCGCGCACCGCGGGAAGCACGCCCTGCTCCGCGATCCGCATCGAGAGGTCGTAGCGGTCCTCCGTGAAGCCGAAGCTTCCGGCCATGCCGCAGCACCCCGTCGCGAGCACCTCGAGGTCCTTGCCGAAGTAGCGGCGCAGGAGCGCCGCGCTGGACTCGGCGCCCCAGAGCGCCTTCTGGTGGCAGTGCGCATGGAGCGCCACCCGCCCGGCGTCGAACGCGGGCCGCCCCGGGCGCGACGGGTGCGCGTCCCACGCGCGCTCGAGGAACTCCTCGACGAGGAACGCGCGCGACGCGAGCGACCGCAGGCGGTCGCGGTCGACGCCCATGCGCAGCTCGAGCCATTCGTCGCGGATCGCGCTCATGCAGCTCGGCTCGCAGCCGACGACGGCGACGGCGCGCTCGCGCTCCATGACGGCCATCAGGCCCTCGGCGGTGGCGCGGCACTCGCGGGAGGCCTCGGCGAGCATCCCGGTCGAGATGAGCGAGCGCCCGCAGCAGCCGAGCTCGGGCAGCACCACGCGGTAACCGAACGCCTCGAGGAGCCCGACGGCCGCCTGCCCGATGCGCGGCTCGTTCCACACGGTGAAGCAGTCGGGGAAGAGGACGACCGCGGGCGCCCCGGCCGGCGCGCGCGAACCGCGCCGGGCGTACCAGCCCAGGAGCGAAGGGCCGTACGTCGGCATCGACCGCCGCGGGTCGATGCCGAGGACCCACGCCTGCACCGCGCGCACGAGCGGAACGCGGTTCGCAAGGTTCACCAGCGGCCACAGGCGCGAGAGCAGCCGGTTGCTCGCGCGCACGCGGCCGAAGACCTTCGCCGCGAACGGGACGCGGCCGCGGCGGGCGAAGCCCTGCGCGGCGTACTCGGCCTTCAGCTTCGAGATGTCGACGTTCGACGGGCACTCGCTCTTGCAGGCCTTGCAGCTCAGGCACAGGCCGAGCGTCTCCTGCACGTCGGGGCTGTTCCAGTCGGGGCGCCCGTCCCCGCCGAGCTGTCCCGTGATGGCCAGGCGCAGGTGGTTGCCGCGCCCGCGCGTCGAGTGGCGCTCGTCGAGCGTCGCCTGGTAGGAGGGGCACATCGTGACCGTGCCCTGCAGCTTGCGGCAGAGACCGGCCCCGTTGCACATCTCGACGGCGTGCGCGAACCCGTCCTCGCGCTCGTAGGTGAAGAAGGTCTCGGTCGCCGGCACGTGAGCGTCGCGCCCGCCGGGCGCGATGCGGAGGTCCTCGACCGGCATCGACTCGCGGCCGAAGTCCACCTTGATCCCGGGGTTCATGAGCCCGCGCGGGTCCCAGATCCGCTTGACCTCGGCGAGCGCCCGGCAGACGGGCTCGCCGAAGTAGCGCAGCTGCAGCGCCGTTCGCGACCGGCCCGAGCCGTGCTCGCCGCTGAGCGCGCCGCCGTGGCGCACGACGAGGTCCGTGACCTCCTGGCCGATCTCGACCATCCGCCGGCGATCCGCCGGGTCGCCGAGGGCCAGCATGGGGCGGATGTGGAGGCACCCGACGCTCGCGTGGGCGTAGAAGCTCGCCTGCGTGCCGTGGCGCGCGAGGATCTCCTTGAACTCGCGGATGAAGCCGGGCAGCCGCGCCGGGTCGACCGCCGTGTCCTCGACGAACCCGAGCGGCTTGCGCACGCCGGGTACGCCGTGCAGGAGCGGCTCGCCCGCCTTGCGCAGCTTCCACGCCTCGGCCATGCGGCGGGCGTCGACGTACTGCTCCATCGGCTGGCCGGGCAGGCGCGCGCGCAGGTCGGCGAGCTTCGCGTCGACTTCCTCCGGCGACTGGCCGAAGTACTCGACGTACATCACCGCCCCGAGCTGCGTGCCCGCGGGGCGCGGCATCAACTCGACGTAGGCGGCGTACTCGCGGTTCTGCCGGGCGAGGTCGATGATCACGTCGTCAATGAGCTCGACCGCCGCGGGCCCGCTCGCGATCATCTCTGCGAGCGCCGCGAGGGCGTCGTCGACGCCGGCGAAGCCCATGATGGCGAGGCCCTTCGCCTTGGGCGTGGGCACCAGGCGCACCTCGGCGCCGACGACGGTGCAGAGCGTGCCCTCGGATCCGCACACGACGTGGGCCAGGTTCACGCGGTCGAACGTGCCCGGGGTCGATCGCTCGAGCCCGTCGAGGAAGAGGTCGAGGTTGTAGCCGTCGACGTGCCGGAGGATGCGGGGGAAGCGCGCACGGATCTCGTCGCGGAGCGGGACCAGCGCATCGCGCATCGCCTCGGCGATGGCTCGCTGGCGCGGGTCGCGGTCGCACGAACCTTCCTCGAGGCGATGGACGCCGCCATCGGCGAGCACGACGTCGACCGCGTGCAGGTTCTCGACGGTGCGCCCGTACATGATGCTGCGCATGCCGGCCGAGTTGTTTCCGATGGCGCCCCCGACCGCGTTGTGGCTCGAGGTCGCGGGGTCCGGCGCGAAGAAGAGCCCGAGCGGCGCGAGTGCCAGGTTCAGGCGGTCGATCACCACGCCGGGCTCGACCCATGCGCGGCGACGCTCCGCGTCCACGCCCGTCACGCCCCGGCAGTGCGCGCCGAGGTCGACCACCACCGCGGCGTTCACCGTCTGCCCGTTGAGGCTCGTGCCCCCGCCGCGCGGCAGCACGGCCACGCCGTTGGCCATGCACCACCGGACGGCGCGGATCGCCTCGGGGACGTCCTTCGGCACCACCGCCAGGATCGGGTCGACCTGGTAGATGCTGGCGTCCGTGGCGTAGAGCAGCCGCTCGGCACGCTCGACGCGGATGTCGGAACAGCCGAGCGAGGCGAGCGCACCGGCGATCCGGGCGCGCGCCTCGCTCGTGGCTGCGTCGTGCTGCGGCAGCGTGATCACTGCCACGTCATGCTCACTTGCCGGCGCCGAGCGCCTTCATGACCTCGGCCTTGAGCGTGTCGCCCATCTTCGGGTCGTAGCCGATGTGGGTGGACACGAGCTTGCCGTCGGACCCGATGACAATGCAGGCGGGGATGCCCTGGAAGCCGTACTGGCCGATGAACTTCGCCTCGGTGTCGAGGAGCACCTGCATGGTGAAGCCCTGCTTCGTCCAGAAGTCGCCGACGGCCTTCACGAGGTCGTCGCCCTTCGTGCGCTCCCAGACGTTCACGGGATGGACGACGACCTTGTCGTTGCCCTTCATCTCGTCGGCGAACTTCTGCAGCCCGGGCAGGCCCTTTCGGCACGGTCCGCACCAGGTGGCCCAGAAGTCGACGACGACGACCTTGCCCTTGTAGGACGCGAGGTCCACCTTCTTGCCGTCGAGCGTGACGAGCTCGGCCAGCGGCGCCACGTCGCCGACCTTGACCTTCACCTCAGGCTCCTCGGGCTCGCCCATGTCGCCGGCGTCGAACAGCTCCTCGACGCCCTTCACGGCCGTGCGCTTGCCGCCGTCGAAGGTGATGGGCTTCTCGAGCGCGCCGGCCTTGGGCTCGAGCGCCACGTTGAACCCGATCTTGATCTCCTCGGGAAGGCCCTCGGGCGTGATCACCATGCGGTACATGGTCACGAACGAGGTCTTCGGGTCGAGGCGTACGAGGCCCTCGGCGCCCTGGCCGGCGAGCAGCACTTCCTGCGCGCCGTCGCGCTCACGGAAGCCCTTGACCTCGATGGCCGCGGGGGCGCCCATGGCGAACGCGTCGGTCACCGGGCGGCCGGCGATCGGCTGGCGGAGCGTGAAGCCCGGCGCGGGGACCGCGAAGCCCGGCAGCATCTGCGCGAGCGTCGAGTTGACGTTGCCCTCGATCTTGCGGGCGATGTACTTGTCGGCCGGCTGGTCGGGCACGAAGTAGACGGTGTCGCCGGAGGAGACCACCTGCAGGCTGCCCATGGTCAGGCGCATGTCGTTGCCGCCGCCGAAGGACATCTCCATGGTGTCGGTCTGCATGCCGTCGGGCATCTGGACCGTGATCTTCGCCTTGTCGGTGAGGCCGGGCGCCGACTGGTAGGCCTTCTGGCACGCCTCGAGCGCGGCCTTGCCCTTGGCGACCTGCTCGGCGGCCTTCTCGGCGTCGGTCCAGCCCATGGAGGGAGACTCGACCTTGGCCGGCGCGGGCATCGCCTGCATGGCCTCGCCGGCGGGCGCGCCCTTCATGGCGTCGTCCTGCGCGAAGGTGGCGGGCGAGATCAGGCTGAGGACGAGGCCGGTTGCGGCGGCCGAACGATGGATGCGCATGGAGGCTCCTGGCGGGGGGTCATGCCGCGGTCACGTCCGCGTCTCACGCCCTGCCCCCAAGTGTACGCCTGCCGAAGCACCCGCGCGGCGCGCGAGTTCCGGCGCGATCGCGGCGAGCGGCACGAGCACGAACGGCCGCTCTCCCATGCGCGGGTGCGGGACGCTGATCCCGTCGGCCTCGATGCGCGCCGAACCCCCCGGCTCGGCGTCGCCCCAGCACAGGAGGTCGAGGTCGAGGGTGCGCGGGCCGAACCGGACCTCCCGGGAACGGTCGCGCCCGCGCTCGCGCTCGACCGCGAGCAGCGCGTCGAGCAGCGCACGCGGGGCGAGCGCCGTGCAGACCTCGGCCACGGCGTTCAGGTACGGACCCTGCCCGGGCGGGCCCACGGGGTCGGTCTCGATCACGGGGGACCGCGCCATGAGGCGCGTGCGGTCGATGCGCCCGAGCGCGGCGAACGCATGCTCGACGTGCGCGGCGCGGTCGCCGACGTTCGAGCCGAGCGCGACGAACGCGCGCACCTCGCCGGCGGGCGCGGCCCACGCGTCGAGGAGCACGGGACGCGTCACGCGCGCTCCCAGATCATGGCGGCGTCCTCGCCGCGGAGCGTCCATCGCGCGAGCTGCAGCGCGGCCTTGGCGGCGCGGTCACGCACGATCTCGCGCCCGCCCGGGAACTCGAAGCGGCGCGCCGCGGTCCGCGCGCGGCGCGCGTCATGCACGCCGATCCACACCGTGCCCACGGGCTTCGAGTCGCTCCCGCCGCCCGGCCCCGCGATGCCGCTGATCGCGACCGCGATGCCCGCGTTCGCGCGCTCCGCGGCGCCGCGCGCCATGGCCTCGACCGCCTCGCGGCTCACGGCGCCGTGGGCCTCGAGCGTGGCGCGCGGGACGCCGAGTTCGCGCTCCTTCAGTTCGTTCGAATACGAGATCCAGCCGCCCGCGAAGGCGTCGCTCGAGCCCGCGACGGCGGTGAGCATCCCGCCGACGATCCCGCCCGTGCAGCTCTCGGCGACGGCCAGCATCACGCCCGACGCACGGCACTCCCCGAGCACCGAGCCCGCGAGCGAGCCGCCCTCGCCCGCGAACGCCCACGGCGCCGCGACCGCCGCGCACTCCGCCGCCTCGGCCTCGGCGCGCACGGCGGCGCCCGGCCCGCGCGCGACAACCTGGATCGAGACCACCGATCCGCTCGCCGTGGTGCCGACCTCGGGGTCGCGGCCGCGCGCCATGCGCTCGCCGAGCAGCTCGGCGAGCGCGCTCTCGCCGATCCCGAAGCACTGCACGGTGCGCTTGGCGAGCATGGGCGCACCCGCCGGCCGCACCGCGGGAAGGACCTCCGCCTCGAACATCGGGATCATCTCGCGCGGCGGCCCGGGGAGGAACCACGCGCTGCACGCGCCGATCGACGCGTGCAGCCCCGGCGCCGTGCCTCCCGGGTTGCGCACGATGCGCACGCTGCGCGGGCGCATCGCCTGGCGGAGGTTGATCGACGCCATCGGCCGGCCGCGGCCCGCGAACCACGACTCGAGGTCCGCGCGCGCGACCGGGTCCTCCACCATCGGCGCGCCGCCGTCGACGATGGCGTTGAGCGCCGGGCGCGTGAGGTCGTCGTCCGTGGGCCCGAGCCCGCCGGTGGACACGAGCACGTCGCTCCGCGCGGCGAGCTCGCGCATCGCCGACTCGATGGCGCCGAGCTCGTCGCGCACGGTGCGGTGCTCGATCACCTCGAGTCCCGCGTCGCGCAGCGCGGCCGAGAGCGTGCGCGAGTTGGTGTCGACCGCGGTCCCGAGGACGAGCTCGTCGCCCACGGAGAGGATGGCGGCGCGCGGCGGCGTGTTCATGGCGTTTCCTCCGCGACGGCGATGACGTCGCGCATGGTTCGTTCGAAATGCGCGGCCCACCGCACGCGCAGCGCGTCGGCGGGAGCCTCGGCCCCGGCCCACAGCCCCTCGCCGACCCAGGCGCCCCGGAGCCACCCGTCGCGAACCGAGGCGCGGCCGCCGGCGTCGGCGAGCGAGACCGTCGCGCCGCCGGGGCCTTCGACCGCGGGCATCGCGTCGAACGACTCGAGCATCCTGCGAAGCGCGGGATCGTCGACGTCCGCGGCGGTGACGAGGCCGCCGCCCGCCGGGTAGGCCGGGTGCCTGACGATCGCCTCCCACGCGCGGCGCAGGAGGGCGCGCGTGTCGATCGCCATCGCGGAGAAGAGCGGCGCCACGAACGCGCGCACGTTCGGGTCGGCGCCGGGGATCGCCCGTGCCGATTCCCACGGGTCGACGCGATCGATGAACCGCGCGCGGTCTTCCGCCCACGTCGCACGGCTCACGGGCAGGCGACGGAGCGCGAAGCGCCTCGGGCCGCCGGGCGTACCGGGCGGCAACTGCCAGAGCCGCTGCCCTTCGGGCGAGAGCGTGAACTCGATGAAGCGCTGGCCGAGCTCCGGTTCGGGCGCGCCGCGCAGGAGCGCGATCGGGTCGGCCTCGATCGCGGTGCGGCCCGGCGGGTCCAGGTACCCGAGGCGACCCGGCGAGCCGCCGTCCGCGATCGCCTGTTCCTGGAATCGTCCGTAGAAGTCGATGCAGATCGCCTCGGCGGCCTCGCCCTGCGAGACGTCGATCGGGCCTCGCGTGCCGCTCGCGGACACGGTGCGCGCGTTCGCCGCGGCGCGCCGCAGGATGGCCCAGCCGCGGTCCCACCCCTCGTGCTGCAGGATCGCCTCCATCGCGGTGGCGACGCTTCCGGACTGCGCGGGGTTCGAGAGCGACGTGCGCCCGATGAGCCGCGGGTCGGCCAGCGACTCCCACCCCGAGGGCTCGTCGACGCCCGCCTGCGCGAGGACCTCGCGGTTCCACACGATTCCGAAGGAACTCAGCGCGGCGCCGAACCAGTGGCCGTCCGGGTCCACCACCTGGCGCCCGCCGAGCGTGCCGTCGCCGTAGATCGAGCGGAGCCACGCCTCGTCGAACGTGACGGGCTCGAGGAGCGACGCGGTCCGCGTCGTGCCGCCCGACTCCAAGGAAAGCGGGCGTTTCAGCTGCTCGAACTCCCACGACCCGCCGCCGAACACGACGTCCGCGGTCCCGCCGACGGGGCGCCCCGCGCGCAGGGCCGCGAGCGCCCCGGCCTCGAGCATCCGGCGGATGTCGCTCGCGCCGCCCGGCGTGTTCCAGAGCACCGTGACGCGTTCGCCGTGGACGCGCTCGTGCCATCGCGCGAACGCCTCGCCGAACTCCTGCCTGATCTGCTCGTGGTGCGGCGACACGACGATGACCGAGCGGCCCTCGCCGCGGACCGGCACCGGCTCGCGCCGCGCGGCCACCGGCACCGCGACGAGCACCGCGAACGCGGCCGCGAGGTACGCCGCGGCGCGGCCGTGCCTCACGCGCGCGCTCCCAGCCCCGCGGCCACCTGCGTGCGCAGGTCCTCGGCGGCGCGCCGGACGCACGCGCGCCAGTCGCGGTCGCCGGGACCGAAGGCATAGATCACCGAGCGGCTCGCGGTGACGAGCGCGCCGCGTCCGTCGCCGCGGAAGCACGGCAGCACGTCGTCGACGCACCCGCCCTGCGCACCGAAGCCCGGCACCAGGAACACCTGCGCGGGCATGCGCGCCCGCAGCGCCGCCGCGTCGGCGCGCTTCGTGGCGCCGACCACCGCGCCGAGGTTGCTGAACCCGGCCGCGCCGACCGTCGCCGCGCCCGCGGCCGCGACGAGGTCGCCGACGGCCTCGGCCACGGTGCGCCCGTCGGCGAGCCGCAGCGACTGCAGCGCGTCGCCCGACGGGTTCGACGTGCGCACGAGCGCGAAGGCGCCGCGGTCGCCCGAGACGAACGGCAGGATGCCGTCGGTGCCGAGGTACGCGCTGACGGTGGTCCAGCCCGCGGGCAACGGGCCCTGGGCCGACGCCGCGTAGTGCTCGGCGCTGATGCCGATGTCGCCGCGCTTGAAGTCGAGGATCACCTCGAACGCGCCCGCGGCGCGGGCATGCCCGAGCACCCGCGCGAGCGCGGCCACGCCGTCGGGGCCATGGCGCTCGAAGCACGCGGCCTGCACCTTGACGGCGGGCACGACGCCCGCGACGGCGTCGAGCACGCCGCGCGAGAACGCCTCCACCGCGGCCGCGGCCGCGGCATCGCCCGCCGCGGGACGCAGCTCGGCGGGCATGCGCTCGGCCACGGGATCGAGCCCCACGCAGACCGGGGCGCCCGCGGACTCGATGCGCGAGAGGAGCCGGTCGGCGGCGTGGGAAGGAAGCATCGCGGAAGTCTACGAGCGCCGGGGCCGCGCGGCCGTCGGCACGGCGCTGCGCACGGTGCGCCCCCCGGCGGTTCCTACACTGCACGCATGGACGCAGGCCCGAACGAGCCCCGCCCCGTGCGGATCGACCTCGACCGCGAGCGCGGGCTCGAGGTCGACTGGGACGACGGGCGCCGGAGCTTCTACCCGGTGGCGCACCTGCGGCGCGCGAGCCCCAGCGCGGACGCGCGTGCGCTGCGCGACGAGATGGCGCGCAACCCGCTCACGGTGCTTCCCGCCGGCCGCGCCCCTGGCCCGCTGACCGCGCTCGGCGCGGAGCTCGTGGGCAACTACGCGATCCGCATCCGGTTCAGCGACGGGCACTCGACCGGCATCTACAGCTGGCGCTACCTGCGGTCGATCGACCCGGTGGCGCCGGCCGGGACCGCGGGCCCATGACCGCGACCGAGATGCAGCCCGACGCCGTGCTGCGCCCGCCGGCCGCCGCCGGCGTCCCGCACCCGCGGCCCTTCGGGATCCGCCTGCGCCCGGGCGACGCGGGCCTGAGCGCCACCGTCGCGCACGTGAGCAACGTGGAGTACGTGCGCTGGGTCGACCGCGCCGCGGAGCTGCACGCCGACGCCCTGGGCCACACGCGCCACGGCATGGCGGCGGCTGGGCACATGTGGTTCGTCGCGCGGCACGAGGTCGACTACCGGGCCGAGGCCTTCCCCGGCGACGAGCTCGAGGTGTTCACGTGGGTGTCCGCGATGGAACGGACCACGTGCGTGCGCGAGACGCTGGTGTGGCGCGGCCGCGACGGGCGCGCCGTCTGCCGCGCGCGCACGCGATGGGCGTTCGTCGACCTCGGCACGCGCCGACCCGCGCGCGTCCCCGACGCGATGGCGGCGTCGTTCGAACCCCTGGAGCGCGCCCCGTGCACCTCGCGCTCGTGATCGACGGGACGCGCCTGCGCCAGGACGGCGCCGCGGTCGAGCGGCTCGCGGTCGCGCTCGTCTCGGAGGGTGTGCGCGTGCGGAGGATCGTCCCCGCCGGCGCCGCCGACCCGGCCTACGGCCGGCTCATCCCGCACTCGACGTTCGACTTCGCGGGCTCGGCGCTGTTCCGCCGTTCGCGGCTGGGCACGCTCAGCACCGAGCTCGAGGCGGATCGCCCCGACGCGTTCGTCAGCTTCGGCCCGCGGGCGTTCGAGGCGGCGGCCGAGTTGGCCGAGGACCTCGACGCCGGGCTCGTCGCGATGGCCTCGCGCCTCGCCGAGATCGACGCGACGCCGCTGCGCCGGCACGCGGACCGCGTCGACCTCGTCGCGGTGGCCACGGCGCCGCTGGCGCTCCGCGCCGCCAAGGCGGTCGGCGAGGCGCTCACCACGGTGCTGCCGCTCGGCGTCGCGGCCGCGCCCCGGCGGCACGACCCCGTCGCCGCGGCGCACGGCATCGCGATCGCCGGCACCGGCCGTGACGACGGCGCGTACCGCGCGGTCTTTCGCGCGCTTGCCGACCTCGCGCCGAATGTGCCCGAGCTGCAGGTGGCCATCGAGCTCCCGGAGGGGCACGACCCGCACCTCTGGTCGCTGGCGCGCGAACTCGGCATCCAGCGTTTCCTGAACGGCGTCTCGAGCCTGGAGTCGATCCGGCCGATCGCGCTGAGCTGCGGCACCATGCTGCTTCCCGAGCCCGTGGGCGGCACGCGGTCGGTGGTGCTCGAGGCGATGGCGCTCGGCCGCACCGTGGTGGCGATGGACGACCCGCAGGCGGATCACCTCGTCGACGGCGTCACGGCCCTCCTGGCGCAGGAACGCGACGCGCGGGAATGGGCCGCGCTCCTCTCACGCGCGCTCGGCGACCGCGCGCTCGCGGCCCGCATCGGCACCGAGGCCTCGGTCCGGACGGTGGCGCGGTTCGGGTCCGCGGCCTGCGCCATGCACCTGGCCACGGCCTGCGAACATGCGTTGCGGGGGCCGTCCATCCCCTTCCCGGGACCGGTCGGGGCCTGAACCCACGCCTGACGCGCGTTGCGGTTCAATGCCTGCATGCCCGTGCTTGGTCCCCTCGTTGCCGTCTTCACGTTCGCCCTGGCCGCGCTCGCCGCGTGCGCAGCACCGTGCGCGCCGGACGCACCCGCGGCGCGTGCTACGGCCGACGTCGACGGGCGCGACGGACAGGTGATCGCGTCCGCGCCGCGCCCGCGGGTGCAGCGCATCGCGGTCCTGCCCGACCGCACCACCGGGCGCGACTGGGGACTGCCGTATCTGGACGCGGCGGTCGAGGACCTGAACGTGGTCCGCCCGGACGCCGTGTTCAACGTCGGCGACATGATCCAGGGCTACACGAGCGATCCCGCGCGTTGGGAAGCGGAGGCCGCGGACTACCTCGCACGCGTCGGCCGCATCGCGGCCCCGTTCCATCCGACGGCCGGCAACCACGACGTGATCTCGGGCACGCGCGTCGGCGGCGACGACGCGTTCGCGAAGCTGTACCGGCAGCGCTTCGGCCCGCTCTGGTACTCCGTGGACCTCGAGCTCGCCACCGTGCTCGTTCTCTTCAGCGACGAGGCGCTCGACGGTCGCAGCATGCGCGTGGGCGACGCGCAGCTGGCGTGGCTCGGGACGGAGCTCGGGCGCGCGAAGGCGCGCGGGGTCGCGATCATCGCGCTCATGCACCGCCCGCTCTGGCGCTATCCGCAGGTCCGGTGGGAGTCGCGCGTGCAGCCGCTCCTCGAGCGCGCGGGAGTCGACGCGGTGATCGCCGGGCACTTCCACTCGATGCAGCGCGACGCTGACGTCGGCGGCGTGCAGTACCACATCCTCGGAACCTGCGGCGGGATGATCGACCAGCCGCCGCTCGCGGGCCAGCTGCAGCACCTGACCTTCGTCGACCTCGTGGCCGACGGCACCGTGCGCGTGTGGCACCAGCCCGTGGGACTGGTGCTGCCGCACGACTTCGTGCGCCGGCAGGACCAGGACGTGGTGCACGCGCTGCGCGAGCCGAGGCCCGCGGTGCGCGCGACGGGCACCGTGGCCGACCCCTCGACGCTGGACGCGCCCACGCGTGCCGTCGTCACCATCGAGGCGCGCAACCCGACGGACGTGCCGATCACCGTCACGTTCGACCCGCCGGGCCTCGTGCGCACGGCGAGCGGGTCCACCGCGTGGTGGACGCGCGGGCGCGCCGGCACCGGCGCATTCGGCGCCGGGGCGAATGGATGGACGAGCCACACGATGGCCGACGTCCACAACGAGCACACGATGTCGGCCGCCGCCGCGACCGTCGCGCCCGGGTCGCTCGAGCTGCGCGTCGCGCCGAAGGGCGAGGCCCGGGCGGAGCTCGCGCTCACCGTGATGCCCGCCCGCGGGCCCGTGCTGCCGCCGCAGCTCGACCTCTACGCGACGTTCGTGGATTCGCACGGGCGCACGGTGCCCGTGTACCTGCCCACGCGCGTGCCGGTCGCGCGCACCGTGCCGGTGGCCGGTTCGCGCGAGGAGGCCAGCGCGTTCCCCGCGGTCGCGTGGGACTACTCGCCCTACGACACGCGCGAGGCGAATCCCGAACTTCGGTGCTGGCGCGACGGCGACGCCCTGGCCGTCGAGGTCCGCGTCCCCGACGCGACCCTCACGGGCGCGCCGCAGTGGTCCGTGCCGGATGCCGCGCGCATGAAGGACCCCGCCGCCGACGCGGTCCGCGCCGTGCTTCGCACGCGCGATGCCTCGGGGCGCGAGTTCACGGAGGAGTTCCTGCACGAACCCTTCACGCCGGGCTGCACGCTCCCGGCGGGGGCCCGGGCCAACGTCGAGGTCGAAGCGTCGGGAGCGTGGACGGCACGGCTCTCGCTGCCCCTTCACGGCCGCACACCCGCGGGCCTGCAGGTCGGCGTGGCCGACAACGACCGCACGTACCACACCCAGTGGCGATGGCTCGCGCCGGGAGGTTCAGGCGGCTGGTGGCCGCTGGCGCACGGATCTGCCGCAACCGCCCCTTGACGGCGCGCGAAGGGATCTGCGACACTGGTGTCAGCGCGGCCGTGGCTTCCTGCCACCGCGCACCGGAACCCTCGCCCGTCGAGTTGCGAGCGGACCCATGAACGGAGGACTGCCAATGAAGACCATCGCAACCATCGGAGCCGCCGGCCTGCTGCTGGCCCTCACCGCATGCGGATCGGGCGCACCGTCGGCGAAGCCGGTGCCGAAGAACGATGCCCCGCCGCCGGCGGGCAGCATCGAGAGCCCGACCTCCGCGATGAAGAAGCGGATGGGCTCGGCGGACGGCGCGGCGGCGCAGAACGCCGACTCGGGCACCGTCAAGAAGCCCTGACCTGCGGGGCCCGGCCCCGAGGCGGCATGTCGCAACTTCGCGCACGCCCCGGCCACGCCGGGGCGTGCGTCGTTTTCCGCGGCGCGCTTCGCGGTCCGCGCGTCAGCCCGCGGTCATCAGGTCGCGCAGGATGCCGAGCCCCTCGGCGAGCACCGACGGCTTCGTGGCGAAGCTGAGCCGGAAGTGCGTGTCGCGGCGCGAGAACACGCCGCCGGGGATCACGAGCACGCGCCGGTCGATGGCGCGCTCGACGAACTGGTGCCCGGTGAGCCCGAGGCGCTC
>Ga0169931_10001686_pt1 | contig 36350 bp, 32 predicted proteins | sample Kivu_15m_20L_FD_129675 | JGI IMG/M metagenome (GOLD analysis project Ga0169931, IMG submission 129675) | Freshwater microbial communities from Lake Kivu, Western Province, Rwanda to study Microbial Dark Matter (Phase II) - Kivu_15m_20L... | ecosystem: Environmental > Aquatic > Freshwater > Lake...
ATGATAGCGGCTTACGTGCAAGGACAGGGCGGAAAGAGTGAGTATCGAGTGTTGCACAAGGGACAGTTGGATTTGGAGTTGTCTTGATCAAATGCCCCGGAGCTTGCTCCGGGGATCTTTACTGGTTTGTGAACGGCCACCGGGTGGTGCCCTCGCATGTCCAGCGGATGCTGCGGGGGGCGTGGGACCGGCTGCGCCATGGCCGGGCCGACCGCTGGGCCTATGTGCTGGCGCAGACCGATGCGTCAGACGGAGACGAAGCGGCGCGGGCCCGCTTGCAGGCAGTGCTGGATGGCGCGCTGCCAGCATTTCAAAAGCCTTTGGCCGGTGCGGATTAAAGGGAGAAAGCTTGAGGTTTCATGGTCCCCTCATAGGGTCCGCCTCCCTTGATGACAGTGAGCGCAGCCGACTTCGCCACCCTCTTCGCCGAGAGCGCCCTCGTGGAGTGGCCTCTCACGGCGGCGCTTGTCGCCGGCATGGCCGTGGGTTTCATGGTGGTCTGGGCCGTGACCCGGCATACCCGCCGCGTGGCGCGGGAGAATGCGGACGAGCTGATCGCGGTCGCCCGGCGCGAGGCGGCGGTGGCGGCGGAGGAGCTAAAGCAAAAGGCGGAGGAGGAGATCCAGCGCCGGCGCAACGAGCTCACGCGCGAATTCGACCAGCGGGTGATCGACAGCGAGGTGCGGCTGCGGGAAATCCGTGCGCACGAGGAATCGCTGGCCCTGCTCGACTACCAACTGGAGCAGCGGCACGAGCGGCTCAACCGCGAGAACGCCGCGGTGAAGCAGGCGCGGGACGCCATCCGGGCGCTTTCCAAGAGTGTGCGCAAACGGCTGGAGGGCGTCTCGCAGATGGATGCCGACGAGATCCGCCGCGCGCTGCGCGAGGAGGTCCTGCTGGAGTGCCAGGACGAGTTGCGGGCCCTGCGGCGCGAGACGCTGGAAAAATCCGAGTCCGAGCTCGAGGCCGAGGCGCAGCGCCTGCTGCTGGCCACGACGCAACGGTTGGCGAGCAAGCCGAACAACGACTTTACCTCCACCATCGTGCAGTTGCCGAGCGAGGAGCTGAAGGGGCGCATCATCGGGCGCGAGGGCCGCAACATCAAAACCTTTGAGGCCGCGACCGGTGTGACGCTGCTCGTGGACGAGTCGCCGCAGACGGTGTTGATCTCGTGCTTCGATCCCGTGCGCCGCCAGGTGGCGCACTCCGCGCTGCTGGCGCTGGTCAAGGACGGGCGCATCCATCCCGCCACCATCGAGGAATTCGTGAAGCGGGCGCAGGAGGAAGTGGAAGTGTCCGCCACGCGCGCCGGCGAGGAGGCCGTGGGCCGGCTCAACATCAACGGCCTGCACCCCGAGATCATCAAGCTGCTCGGCAAACTGAAATTCCGGTTCTCCTACAACCAGAACGTGCTCGACCACTCCGTGGAGACGGCCTTTCTCGCCTCCATGATCGCAAGCGAGGCCGGGCTCGACCCCGACGTGGCCAAGCGCGCGGGGCTCCTGCACGACATCGGCAAAGCGGTTTCCGGCGAAATGGAGGGCAGCCATGCGCACATCGGCGCGGAGTTTATCAAGCGCTACGGCGAGACGCCGATCGTGGTGAACGCCGTGGCGGCCCACCATGAAGAGGTGAAGCCCGAGACCGTGTATGCCGGGCTCGTCATCCTCGCCGACACGATTTCCGCGGTGCGCCCGGGTGCGCGCGCCGAGTCCATGACGAGCTACGTGAAGCGCATCGAGCGGCTGGAGAAGCTCGCGCTCTCGCTGGACGGTGTGCAGCAGGCCTTTGCGATCCAGGCCGGCCGCGAGATCCGCGTCGTGGTGGCGCCGGAGACCGTGACCGACGACCGCGCCCGCGAACTCGCCAAGGAGCTGCGCCGCCGGATCGAGACCGAGCTGCAATACCCCAGCGCCATCAAGATCACCGTCATCCGCGAGCAGCGGTTTACCGAAACGGCCACCTGAGCGTGGCCGTTTCGGAGCGGTAAGCTTTAAGCTTAAAGCGATAAGCTTAGATCACGGCCGGCGTATTTTAGCTTTAAGCTTATGGCTTACTGCTTATCGCTTCCACCCATGTCCGACCCAAAGATTCTCGAAACCTTTCCCAATCCCGCGCCGCACCGGGATTTCCTGATCGAGCATACGCATCACGAGTTCACCTCGGTGTGCCCGATGACGGGTCACCCGGATTTTGCCGACATCACCGTGCGTTACGTGGCGGACAAGGCCTGTGTCGAACTCAAGTCGCTCAAACTCTACTTTCATGCCTACCGCAACGAAGGCATTTTTTTCGAGGCCGCGACCAACAAGATTTGCGACGACCTCGGCAAGGCGCTGAAACCACGGAGCCTCGCGATCATCGCCAACTGGAAGGCCCGCGGCGGCTTCAGTTCCCGCATCACGGCGGAGTGGTCGGCGAAGCGGCGCAAGTGAAGGATGTCCAGCTGGCCGCGCAGGTCCTGCTATGCGGCAAGAGGGGCGCGGCCGGCCCAGCGGTCCGGCCCTACCTTTCCGCAGCTGGGAAATTTATTGAACTGATCTAGTTTTTCAGCCCGGCCAATACCGTGGCATGCAGCTCCGGCGTGGCGGCGGCGACGGTGGATTCGGCGGGATAGGGCGCGTGGCCCTGCCAGTCGGTGATCACGCCGCCGGCGCCGCGGATGATCGGGACGAGCGCGGCGATGTCCCACGGGTTCATCATCGGGTCGAGCATCACATCGGCGAGGCCGGCGGCCACGAGCAGGTAGCCGTAGCAATCGCCCCAGGTGCGGACGAGTTTGGCCTGAGAAACAAAGGCCGTCGTGGCCGCGCCCATGCGCTTGCGCAGGTTAAGCGGGTCGCTGGTCAGCAAGGTGGACTCGGCAAGCAACTTGGTGGTTCGCGTCCGCACGGGTCGGCCGTTGAGGGTCGTTTCGCGTCCGTTGCCGATCATCAGCTGGCCGAGGACCGGCTGGTGGATGCAGCCGAGCACGGGCTGACCCTGATGCAGCAGGGCGATCAGGGTGCCCCAGAGCGGGACGCCGGTGATGAAGCTCTTGGTGCCGTCGATGGGGTCGAGCACCCACACAAACTCGGCGTCAGCACGCTCGCTGCCCAGCTCCTCGCCGATGATGCCGTGGGCGGGGAACTTGGCGTTGATCAACTTGCGCAGGAGTTCCTCGGCGCCGCGGTCCGCGGCCGTGACCGGGGTGGCATCGCCCTTGGTTTCCACCTGCAGCGCCGGATTGCAAAAATAAGGCCGGATCAGCTCGCCGCTGGCGTGGGCGAGCTCGGTCAGGAAGGTGCGATAAGGCATCAGATCCATGGCTTGTTACGCTGGGCTGGAAGCGGGGACCTTGTCCAAGCGAAAGCATGGGTAATAGCTTGCCCCACGTTTGTCGCCCCGCCACGCATGCTGACCACTACATGCACCCCACCGCCGCCAGACATATTCCGGCCGATTCCCTTCTGGGCAAGGTGGCTCTCATCACGGGTGGAGGTTCGGGCATGGGACAGGCAGCCGCGATGTTGCTGGCACAGTGCGGGGCGCGGGTCGGCGTGCTGGATTGTGACCCCGCCGGCATGACCCAGACCGTGACGGCAATCACGGCCACGGGTGGACAAGCCATGGAACTCCCGGCTGATGTCAGCGATCCGGCGATCCTCACTGCAGTGCTAGAAAAACTCGAACAAGCCTGGGGCCGGCTCGATATAGTTTTTTCGAACGCGGGCACCAATGGTCTTTGGGCCCCGGTCGAGGATATCACGCCGGAGGAGTGGGACCTTACCCAGAATGTGAATCTCCGGGGCACTTTCCTGACCGTGCGGACTTGCATTCCCTTGCTCAAGCGCAGTGGCGGCGGATCGGTGATCATCAATGCATCCGGCACCGGCACCCGGATGTTCAGCGCGTTTGGGGCGTCCGCTTATGCAACCTCGAAGGCGGGGCAGCTGGCGTTTGGCCGGATAACGGCGCTGGAAATGGCCCGGCATCGCATTCGCGTGAACACCATTTGCCCCGGTTCCATCGCGACCGCCCTCAACCAAAAGACACGGACCAGGAATTTAGATACCTTGCCGAAGTCCCCACAGTATCCCGAAGGCAGCATTCCTTTGACGCATGGCCAGAACGGCAAGCCCGAGCAGGTGGCGCACTTGGTGTGGTTTCTGGCCTCGGACCTGTCGGACTACATCACTGGCACGGAGATATACATTGATGGAGCCCAGTCGCAGCTCATGGGGTGATCAGATTTGGTGCAGTCGCCGGCGTGCCGGTCACGGCTTGCCCTGCGACCCGTGCTGACCACGCTCACGCGCTTTATCCCCCATCCATGAATCCCCCTGTCGATTCCTTGTCCGGCAAAGTCGCACTTATTACCGGCGCAGGCTCCGGGCTCGGCGAGGCCGCCGCCCGGGTGCTCGCCGGCAGCGGTGCCCGTGTCGCCGTGGTGGATCGCTCGGCGGTGGAGGCAGTGCGCGTGGCCGAAGCCATCAACGGCACCGGCGGCGTGGCCATGGCGTTGACCGCCGACGTGACCAAGCCCGACGAGTTGGCGGCGGCCGTGGCGGAAGTCGAACGCCATTGGCAGCGGCTCGACATCGTCTGCGCGAATGCCGGTATCAACGGCACGTGGGCGCCGGTGGATCAGCTGACACCTGAAGAATGGGATGAGACGCTCGGGGTGAATCTCAAGGGCACGTTTCTTACCGTGCGGGCGTGCACCCCGCTGCTAAAGCGCGCCGGTGGCGGGTCGATCATCATCACCTCCTCGGGCGTGGGCTCGCGCATGTTTACCCAAAGCGGGGCTTCAGCCTATGCGGCTTCCAAGGCCGCGCAGGTCGCATTCGGGCACATGACCGCGTTGGAACTGGCCAAACACAAGATCCGGGTGAACACGATCTGCCCCGGGGCGTTTCGCAGCAACATCATGTCCGCGACGCGCCATCGTAATACCCGCGATTTGCGACTGCCGGTCACGTTCCCCGAGGGCAACGTTCCGTTGACCGGCGGCCGTTCAGGATCGGCCGAGCAGATTGCCCGGTTGATCTGGTATTTGGCCTCCGACCTTTCGGACCACATCTCCGGCACGGAAATCTACATTGATGGCGGGCAGTCGCTGCTCATGGGGTAAAATTCCGCAGGCCGGCGTGGACACCGTTCGCCGGAAAGTATTCGCTGGACCGGTCGATGAGTTGGAACGAGCAACCCATACATTTTGTAGATTTTGAAGGCAGCCTCGGTTCGGGCATCCTTGAGTTTGGCGCGGTGACTCTCTATCGCGGCGAAGTCACGGCCGCGCGCACGCGCCTGTGCCGTCCGACGGGACGGATTCGGAGCGAAGACACGGCGGTGCACGGGCTGGATCAAACGACGCTGAAGGCCGAGGCGCCGTTTGCGGATGAGTTTGATTACTTCGCCGGCTTGCGGACCACGGGTCCACTGGCCGCGCATTTTGCCGGGGCGGAAAACTCGCTCATCAAATCCGTATGGCCCTACGGCCGGGCGGCGCCGGACTTTGCGCGTCCGGGAGCGGGCTCACAGGAATGGGGGCCGTGGATTGATACCGGGGCGCTCTACCGGCAATTTTATCCGCAATTTGCGGGTTACGGCCTGTCCGAGCTGATCGCGGCCGGCGGATTGCAGGCGGAGTTGGAGGCGCTGGCGGGCCGGCATTGTCCGGAAGATCGCCGCCGCTATCATGCGGCATTATACGACGCCCTCGCCGGCGCGGTGCTGCTGATCGCGCTGGCCCGCGAACCCGGTCTGGCGCAGTTGACGGTGCCGCAACTCTTGGCCTTCAGCACGCTCGACGGCGGCAAGCGCGATGCGTTGCAGCAGGGGAGTTTGTTTTAATCCAAGGGGTATTTTTGCAAACCCGTGAGCTGGGCGGCGGCCCGCAGCAGGAAGAGCGGGTTGTAAACCAGATAGCGGTAGGCGAGGCGCCGGGGCTCCTGCCCGAGCCGGAAAAGCCACTCCAAGCCGCTGCGCTGCATCCAGCGCGGCGCCTGTTTTTTTCCCCCGGAAAGAAAGTCGAACGCCGCGCCGACACCGATCATGAGGCCGGCGTCGAGCTTCGCCCAGTTCGCGGCCATGAACATATCCTGTTTGGGCGTGCCGAGACCGACCCAGATGAGGTCGGGCCGCTTTTGGGCGATGTCCGATTGCAGGGCGGCAAATTCATCCGCGTGGAGTTCGCGAAACGGCGGCGTGAACGTGCCGGCGACTTGGAGACCCGGAAACCGGGCGGCAAGTTTGTCGCGCAACCTCTCTGCCACGCCCGGCCCGCCGCCATAAAAATAGTGTCGCAGGCCTGAGGCCCGACCGCGGTCGCAAACGGCCAGCATCAAATCGGGACCATATACCCGGTTGATTTGAGGATGGCCCTGCCGCCGCCCGAGCCAAACGAGCGGCATGCCGTCGGCGGTGGTGAGCCACGATTCGTTGAGAATTTTTCGGTAGGCCGCGCGGTGCTGGGCCTCGCCTACACCATGCACCGTGCAGGTGCAGACGTAGCCCTGCGGTCGTTGGTCCCGGGCCTGCAGCACATGGTCAACCGCTTGGGTGAGAGTCAGGGCCGAGATGCCGACGCCCTGCACATTGAAACGCGGGACCGTGTTCATGAAACCATGACACCGGGTTGTCAGCCGGCAGGCAACCCGGGAGCAGCCGGCGATCCGGTCTGCAGGGCCTTCCGGTTTATCCAAGCCAGAAGGAGCGCGAGGGCGATAAAGGTCATCAGGCCGCCGAAAGCCAGGGTGGCGTCGGCCCGGGCGACCACGGCCATGGCGCCGAACAGCAGGAGGGTGCGCAGGATGCGGTCGGCCGCGGCGATCACGACGTTCACGCGGCCCATGATTTCATTGGGCACCTCATGCAGGAGCACGCTGCCGCGCGCGACGCGGGCCCCGGCATTGCCGAGCCCGAGGAGCAGCAGCGCCACATAGAATGCCAGCACACTCGGCACGCCGCCGAGCAGGGCCAGGCCGACGAGAAACAACCCCATCATGAGCAGCGCCACGCCCGCCGGAGGACGGGCGGCGAGCAGCCGCGGCACCAGCAGGCCCGCCAAAATCGCACCCCCGGCGAACGCAACCTCGCCGAGGCCATAGACCGCCGCCGATGCCTGCAGGACGTTCTGCACGTAGATCGGGAAGAGGTAGTTGCCGACCATCACGGCAATGAAGGGCGCATAGGCGCAGATGATGAAGGTCGTGAAACCGGGCCGGGCGCCAAGCCAGCGCAGCCCCACCATGAAGGAAGCACCCGCGCTGCCGCCGTCGCTTCCGGCCTTCAGATGCGTGGCCACGTAGGGCAGCGTGCGTTGCACGAAAAAGCTAAAGACGTAGGTGGCGCTGTTGCAGAGCAGGATCAGGCCGAAGGGCACGCGATCGATCAACAGGCTGGCCAAACCACCGGCCAGCATGGAGGCGGTCTGGCCCTGGATCTCGAGCAGGCCCATCAATTGTTGATAGTGCCGGCGTTCGAAAATTTGCTGCACAAAAGCGAACTTCGCCGGGTAGTGCAGCGTGTAGTAGAGCATGCCGCAGAAAAAGAGCACCAGCAGTTGCCAGGTCGCGGTCTCTCCGGTCACCAAGATCCAGACGGTCATCACGAGGGCGGTCACGGCGCCGAAGGCCTCGCCGAGGAGGAGGGCGGTCTTGCGCGAGTGGCGGTCGAGCCATGCGCCATAATACGGTGCGAAGGCAAACAGCACGATCGTCGAAATGATCGTGACCCAGCCATAGTAGCGTTCGCCGCCGGGCTGCTGCACGAGCAGCCACGGAATCGTGATCAGCGTGATGCCGCCGCCGATCGAACCGGTGATATTGGCCAGCAGGAGACGCCGGATGCGAAAATCGGCGAGGAGAGTTTTCACGCGGTGATCGTCACAGGCCTTCCTGATCCACCAGCCAGATGAGCGCGGCGAGGGCGGCGGCTCCGAGATGCAGCTCGCGCGGATGCACCTTGTCCAAGGTGTCGATGGCCGTGTGGTGGTAGTCGAAGTAGCGCTGGGTATCGGGCAGCAGGTTGCCGACGGTGGCGCCGAGGACCATGAGTGGACCCACATCGGCGCCGCCCGAGCCGCGCTCGAAGGTGTAAATGCCGTAGGGGGCGAAGAGCGGCAGCCAGCGTTGCGCGCGTTCGTGGACCGGCCCCTGGGTGCTGCCGAGGCTGAAGCCACGCGGGGCAAAACCGCCGCTGTCGGTTTCGACGGCGAAGACATGTTTTTCTCCGCTGCGGCGAGCTTGGTCCGCGTAGGCGAGGGCGCCGCGCAGCCCGTTCTCCTCGTTGGTGAAGAGCACGCAGCGCAGGGTGCGGCGCGGTTGGTAGCCGAGGGCGCGGAAAATACGCAGCACCTCGATGGATTGGGCCACCCCGGCTCCGTCGTCATGCGCGCCGGGGCTGATGTCCCAGGAATCGAGGTGGCCGCCCACGAGGATGATCTCGTCGGGCAGTTCCGAGCCGCGGATCTCGCCAATGACGTTGTGCGAGAGCGCATCGGGGAGCCAGCGCGAGTGAATGCGCATACTGATGCGGCGGACCGGATTGACCGCGAGGGCGGCGCTCAGCCGGTCCGCGGCGAGCGTGGAAATAGCGGCAGCCGGGATGTTGCCGCCGTCGGGGACGTAAGCGGTGTTGCCGGCGTGGGGCACGTCGTCGAGCGCGTGGGTCATCGACCGCACGAGTGCCGCCACCGCGCCGAGCTGGGCGGCGGCGCGGGGGCCGCGGCTGCGTTGGGCCACGGCTCCGCGGTAGGCATCCCAAGGGTTGGCGGCGGCGGGATTCATGGGCCCGTTGAAAAATACGATCCGGCCGGCGACCCCTTCCCGCCCGAGGGCGTTGAGTTCATCAATCGAGCGCACCTCGATCACCGGTGCGGCCAAGCCGTCTTCCGGGGTGGCAATGCTGCCGCCGAGCGCGAGCGCGGCCAACTCAAGCGCGGACTCGCCGGAATTCTCTGCCAACAAGCGGACAGACTCGGGTGCGCCGCGCTCCCAATGCGGCACCATGACCTCCTGTTTGTGAACGCGATCGAGACCGAGCGCGGTGAGCGTCGTTTCACTCCAGACCACGGCATCCTCCAGCGCCTTGGAGCCGGCGAGCCGGCCGGGATGGAGGGTGACGAGGGCGGCAAGATTTTCGTAGGCGCGGCCTTCGGTCAGGGCGGCGTCAAAAATCCGCTGCAGCATCGCCTCTTGGCCGGGAACCGGTGCGGCCGGAAGACCGCAGGGCAAAAGCAGGACGGCCAACAGCAAAGAGAGACGCATGGAAAAAAAGTTTTTGTTTGCAGCCGGACGGAGACAAGCGGCGAATCGCCGACACCCGCGCCATGATCACGCCCTGCCTCACCCTGACCGGTCGCCATGTGCGGCTGGAGCCGCTCGATCCGGCGCATGGACCGGACCTGACGGCGACGGGAGCGGAGGAGGAAATCTGGCGCTACATGCCGGCGGTGCCGCCCAAAGACGGAGCGGCGATGGCCGCGATGGTGTCGGCCGCGCTGCGGGAGGCGGAGCGGGGCGTGCGCCAACCCTTCGCCATCATCCGCCTGGATACCGGCCGGGCGGTGGGCAGCACGAGTTATCTGGATATCGCGCCGGAGCACCGGCGCATCGAGATCGGCTGGACCTGGCTCGGGGCGGAAGCCCGCCGCACCGCCATAAATACCGAGTGCAAATACCTGCTGCTGAAACATGCCTTTGAAACGCTGGGCTGCCAACGAGTGCAGCTGAAGACCGACGCGCGGAACCTCCGCTCACAGGCCGCCATCAAGCGGATCGGCGCCAAACGCGAAGGTGTGCTGCGCCGGCACATGGTGATGCCGGACGACCATGTGCGCGACACCGTGATGTTTTCGATTGTGGCCGAGGAATGGCCGGCAGTGAAAACGCGGCTGGAGGCGAATCTGGCCCGGCCGTAAACGATCCATGTTTCATCCGACCACCGAGCAGCGTTTGCAGGAAAGAGCGCGGCCCGCCGGCCAGCCGGCCATGTATCAGCGTTGGGCCGAGCTGTTGTTTCTCCATTGGGCCGTCGAGCCCGCCGACATCCAGCGCACGTTGCCCGAGGGGCTGACCGTGGATGTGTTCCAAGGCCGCGCGTGGATCGGGCTGGTGCCTTTCTTCATGCAGCGGGTGCGGCCGCGGTTTTGTCCGGCGGTGCCGGTTTTGTCCGATTTTCTCGAGGTGAACGTGCGGACCTATGTGCACGATGCACTGGGCCGGCCCGGGGTGTGGTTCTACTCGCTCGATTGCAACCAATGGCTGGCGGTGAAGCTGGCGCGGCGGTTTTTTCATCTGCCCTACGAACACGCCCGCCAGCAGGCCGTGAAAGCGGCGGACGGCTGGCTCGATTACCGGAGCGAGCGGATCGGCGCCGGTCCGGTTTCACACTTCCGCTACCGGGCGGCCGCGACGCATACCGTGGCGGAGCCGGGCACGCTCAAATTTTTCCTGGTCGAGCGCTACCGGCTCTATGCCTACGACGCCCGGGCGGACCGATTGTGGACGGGCCGCGTGGCACATGCGCCGTATGAAATCGCGGCGGCCGAGGTGAGCGACTGCGACGGCCGGTTGCTGCAAGCCGCAGGTTTTGCGGTCGGGAACAAAGCGCCGGAGCACATCTGCGCGGCCCGGGCGGTGGCGGTGGACATTTTCCCGCTGGAGCGGGTGCGCTCCTGAATCAGTCGGACTCAGTCAATCAGAAATAGGTCAGCGCGCTTGCGCGCGCCCCGGGAAAGCGCCTGCAAGCGGGCTGCCTACCCGGGCATCATTTGGTTTAGCGGCAGGGCAGTCGGCCTTTTGAGGATTCGAACTCCGCCGAATTGCTGGAGCCTGACTCAGAGCCAGCGTTTCCGCCGCAGCATGACGAAGAGGAAGAGCATGGCGGCGGTGGTGAGGGCAAAGGCGATGAGGTAACCGAAGGGCGAGGCGGTCTCGCGCATGTTGGTGAAGTTCATCCCATACCAGCCGCCGATGATAAAGACCGGCAGGGTGAGGGCGGTGAGAGCGGTGAGCACTTTGATGCCTTGGCTGGCGGCGTGGACCGACTTGTTGAGGTAAACGCGGAAGCTGAGGATCAGCTGGTCGGCCCAAGAGTAGGCCTGGGCCTCGATGCGGCTGAGCTCCTCCGCGAGGTCGCGCAGGTAGGGCACGATGATCGGTCGGATGAGTCGGATCTTGCCCTGGCTGAGGACGGTGGCGATCTCCCGCTGCGGGCGCACGATTTGGCGCAGAGTGGAGAGTTCCTTGCGCAGCGCGATGACGCGGGGGAAGAGTTCGCGCGAATCCATCTCCCGCATGACGCCGTTCTCGATCTGGTCGAGCTCCTGCCGCAGTTCGTCGAGTGCGGGTTTGTAGGCCTCGACCATTAGGTCGAGCAACACATGCGCGAAGCGGTCGGGGCCGCGCACGGCGACGGCGGGCGACTTGAGGTAGCGGTCGAGGGCGGCCTGCACGGGCCGGAGCGGCTGGCGGTGGAAAGTGACGATGAAGTTGCGGCCGAGGAAGAGGTCGAACTCGGTGGTGCTGAACTTGTCCGCGCGCGAATAGTCCACGGCGTGCATCACGAGGTAGAGGTGGTCGTCGTATTCCTCGAGTTTCGGCAGGGGGTTGTCGGAAAGGCAGTCCTCGATGGCGAGCGGGTGAAAGCCGAAGGTGGACTCAAGGATGAGTTTGGCTTCCTCCTCGGTGGGATTGGCGAGGTCCACCCAGAGCATGACGTTGGGCTCGAGCCTCAGCGCGGCGAGGGTTTCCGGCGGCGGATTGGCCGCCACGAAGCGTGTGTCGCGATAGACCAGCGTTGTGATCATGACGGGGTCAGATAAACTTCCTCCGTTTGCACCACCGCCACATCAGGACGGTCAGCACGGCGGTGGCCGCGATGCAGCCGTAATACCCGTAGGGGGAATCCAGCTCGGGCATGTGCTCGAAGTTCATCCCATACCAGGTGCCGATGACGACGGCCGGCAGGGTGATGGCGGTGAGGGCGGTGAGGACCTTGATGCCTTCGTTGGCCTCGAACGCGGATTTGTTCAGGTAGAGGTCGAACGAGATGAGCAGTTGGTCGGCGAAGCCCGCGGCGGTTTCCTCGATGCGGATCAGGTTGTCACGCACGTCGCGGAAATAGGGCAGCGAGGTGGGGCGGATGATCTTGGATTCGCCGTGGGCGAGGCGGTTGATGACGTCGCGCTGCGGGCGCACGATCTGCCGGAGGTGGGAAATCTCGGACTTCAGTTGGAGCAGCGCGGGGGTGAGGTCGCCGGCGGATTTGGCGAGGACGGTCTCCTCAATCTCCTCGATCTCGCCGCGGAGCTCGTCCACGACGGGTTTGTAGTTGTCGGTCAGCAGGTCGAGAATGAGGTGGGCGAGACGGTCGGCGCTACGGATGCCGCCGATGTTTTTGGCGCAGCGTTCGCGGACGGCCTGGATGGAGCGGAGCGGCTGGCGGTGGAAAGTGACGACGTATTCCTTGCCGAGGAAGACGCTGAGTTCGGTCGTGTTGAACTTCTCCGTGCGGCTGTAGTCCACCCCGTGGCTGACGAGGAAGAGGTATTCCTCGTAGTCTTCCACCTTGGGCAGCGAGGTGGGCGCGATACAGTCCTCGATGGCGAGCGGGTGAAACTGAAAGACGTTTTCGAGTATGGACTTGATTTCCTCTTCGGTGGGATTCTCCAGGTTGACCCATAGGAGCAGGCCCTTGTCGGCGCGGACCAAGCGCAGCGCCTCGAGCTCGAGGTCTTGCCCGACCAGCCGGCCGTCGCTGAAGATGAAAGAATGAATCATGCCGCGAAATCAGATAAGGAGTCGCGGCGGCTTTGCCAAGACCGGTTCGCCGTCAGACCGGGCCGAGCAGCTTGGCCTCGGCGGCGGTGAGCACCTGCACGAAATCCCCGGGTGTGGCGGCGGTCATGAGCGCGGTGCGGTTGGCCTCTTCCTTCAGGATCTTGCAGAGCGAACTGACGACCATGAGGTAATCAGTGGGGTTGGACTTGGGCGTGCCGAGGATGAACATCAGCCGCACGGTCTGGTTGCAGTTCTCGAAGTGGATGCCGGGGGTGCTGCGGCCGACGGCGAGCACGATGCGTTTGACGTGCTCGGTGCGTGCGTGGGGCAGGGCGATCTCGTTGCCGAGGTAAGTGGTGTCGAGGCGCTCGCGGGCGAGCAGCTCCTGATAGAAGCCGTCGAAGTTGGCGACCTCCGGGTGGGCGGCGAGCTGGCGGGCCACCTCATTGAGAGCGACGGTCCGGCGGGTGCCCTGCACCTGTAGGTTGATGCTGCCGGGATCGAGGAGTTGGGAGAGTCGGACGGCCATGCGGGAGAAGCAAAAGACCTTCCGGTCCGGGACTTGGCAAGGCCGGAGTGCGACGCGCGCGGCGAAGGATTTGGCGTTGCGGGCGGGGCCGGCCCGCGCTCAAACAAGAGGCATGAAAAATTTCATGTTCGGGCTGGGGCTCCTGGCGCTGGCGTCCACCGTGATCGCACAGGAATTCACCGCGACGCTTACGCCGGAAGAGCGGCGCGAGGCGGGTTTGGATAGACTCAGCCCGACCGAGCTGGCGCGGCTACAGGCGCTTGTCGAACGCTACAAGGCCGGGGAAGTGGCGGTCGTGAAGCAGGCGGCCGAGCAGAAGGTAGCGGCGGCGGAGGTGCGCGCACAGGCGGCCGAGACGAAAGCTGCCGAGGTGGTGGCGGCCGAGGGCAAGGGACCGGGCTGGTTCAAAGCCCTGCTGACTCTGCAGTCGGCCGGGAAAAAATCCGCGGACGATGGAGATGACGAACTGCAGGTGCGCATGGCGGGCACGCTCCGTTCCTTCGAAGGCCGGCGCAGCTTCACGCTGGAGGACGGCCAGGTGTGGACGATGATCGAGAGCGGGTCCTATGCCGGACCCGCTTTGCAGAATCCTACCGTCACCATCCGCCCTGGCGCGCTCGGGGTGTTCTGGCTGAAGGTCCCGGAGGCGAGGCTGCGGGTGAAGGTCAAGCCGGTGAAGATCCAGTGACCGGCATCACGCCGTGCTGTCGTCTTCCGGCGCGGCGTTGGCTTCCTGTTCCTCGCGGGTCTCGACAATGCGGGCGATGCTGAGGAGCTTGTCGCCCTCGGCGAGTGTGAGGAGTTTGACGCCCTTGGCGCCGCGGTTGGTCTCGCGGATGGTGTTGACCGGGCAGCGCACGCTCTGGCCCTTGGCCGTGAGGAGCATGATCTCGTCGTCGTCGCGCACGCTGAGCGCGCCGGCGAGGTTGATGGAGTTGTCCTCGGGGAGCGTGATGGCCCAGACGCCGGAGCCGCCGCGGTTGATGAGGCGGTAGTCCTCGAAGCGGGTGCGGACGCCGAGGCCGGCCTCGCTGGCGACGAGGAACTTGGCCTCGTGGTCCACGACCTCGATCACGTCGAGGTAATCGCTGTCTAACTTGAAACGCATGCCGGTGACGCCGCCGGTGGCGCGGCCCGTGGCGCGGAAAAGCTCCTCGCCCGACTCGGGATCGCGCTCGCGGAAACGGACGGCGAGACCCTGGTGGGAGACGAGGATGAGCTCGTTTTCGCCGGTGGTGAGCACGGTGCCGATGACGCTGTCGCCTTCGGCGAGGTTGATGCCGATGAGGCCGCCCTCGCGGGTGCAGTTGGCGTAGTCGGAGAGCGAACTCTTTTTGATGACGCCCTTCTTGGTGGCCATCACGAGATAGCGGTCCTCGGCGAAATCCTTCACGCAGAGCATGGCGGCGATCTTTTCGCCCTCGGCGAGCCGGAGGAAGGAGGAGACGGACTTGCCTTTGGAGGTGCGGGTGCCCTCGGGGATGTCGTAAACCTTCTTCGCATGGCACTGGCCGATGCTGGTGAGGAAGAGGATGTAATCGTGCGTGGAGGCGGTGAAGAGGTTCTCCACGAAATCCTCGTCGTAGGTCTCGGCGCCGATGACGCCCTTGCCGCCGCGCTTTTGCGAGCGGTAGTCGGCGACGGGGGTGCGTTTGATGAAGCCGAGGTGCGAGACGGTGATGACGCAGCCCTCGTTGGGGATGACGTCCTCCATGCGGAATTCGCCGGCCGCGGCGATGATCTCGGTGCGGCGGGGCGAGGTGTATTTCGACTTCATTTCCTGCAGCTCCTGCTTGATGAGGGCGAGCAGCTTGGGCTCGGATTCGAGGATGCCGCGGAGTTCCTCGATCAGTTTCATCAGCTCGAGGTATTCGGCCTCGATCTTGCCGCGTTCCAGGCCGGTGAGCTGGTAGAGGCGCAGCTCCAGGATGGCGTCGGTCTGGCGTTCGGAGAGCGGATACTTGGCCATCAGGCGCTGTTTGGCCTCCTCGCGGTTTTGCGAGGCGCGGATGATTTTGACGAAATCGTCGAGGTTATCGAGGGCAATGATGTAGCCCTCAAGGATGTGGGCGCGGTCCTCGGCCTCTTTGAGGCGGAAACGCGTGCGCCGGGCGACGACATCGCGGCGGTGCTCGATGTAGCACTCGATGAGTTCCTTGATGTTCATTTGCTTCGGCCGCTTCTTGTCGAGGGCCAGCAGGGTGACGCCGAAGGAGGACTCGAGGGCGGTCTTCTGGAAAAGCTGGTTGATGACGACCTTGGCCTGTTCGCCGCGCTTGAGCTCTATGACGATGCGGGTGTTCTCGTCGGACTCGTCGCGCAGGTCGCGGATGCCGTCGATCTGTTTTTCCCCGACGAGCTCCGCGATGCGGGTGACGAGGGTGGCGCGGTTCACGTTATACGGGATTTCCGTGATAACGATCTGCTCCATGCCGCCCTTCAGCTCCTCGGTGTGGGCCTTGCCGCGGGTGCGGACGATGCCCTTGCCGGTCTTGAGATAACTGAGGATGCCTTCGCGGCCGGAGATGACGCCGCCGGTGGGAAAATCGGGCCCCTGGATGATGCCGCAGAGGTCGTCCACGGAGATGCGCGGGTTATCGATGATGGCGCAGGTGGCGTCGATGAGCTCGTCGAGATTGTGCGGCGGGATGTTGGTGGTCATGCCCACGGCGATGCCGGTCGAGCCGTTCATCAGCAGGTTGGGCAGGGCGGAAGGGAGCACGGTGGGCTCGGTGGTGGACTCCTTGTAGTTGGGCGCAAAGTCCACGGTGTCTTCCTCGATGTCCTTGAGGAGGTCCTCGGCGATGTCGCGGAGGCGGGCCTCGGTGTAGCGGTAGGCGGCCGGGGGATCGCCGTCCACGGAGCCGAAGTTGCCCTGCGGATCAATCAGCGGGTAACGCATGACCCAGGGCTGCGCCATGCGGACGAGGGTGTCGTAAACGGAGGAGTCGCCGTGCGGATGGTAATTTTTCAGCACCTCGCCGACGACGCCGGCGCATTTGTCGAAAGCGCGGTTGTGCAGCAGACCTTCGCGCAGCATCGCGTAGAGGACGCGGCGCTGCACGGGCTTGAGGCCGTCACGGGCGTCGGGCAGGGCGCGCGCAATGATGACCGACATCGAATACTCGATGTAGGCCGTCTGCATGATATCGGTGATGTTGGCGGAGGAGAGTTTTTCGGAAGCGGTATACATTCGGGAAAAGTAGTGGGTAGCGAGTAGCGGGCAGTGGGTAGTTACGAACCGCTGCGATCGAGGCCGTTGATGTAGCCTTGAAGCAGGCGGGACACTTCCTCGAGGTCGGATTGGAGTTTGGAGGTGTCAGCGTAGCGCAGATCGTGGGCGAGAATCAATTGGTAGAGGCATTCGTCGGCCGCGCCTTGGGCAATGTTGTGGAACTTGAGTTTGTCGGGCTTGGTGCGCTTGCGAAAGCCCTCGACGAAGTTTGACGGGATGCTGGCAGCGCCGCGACGAAGTTGCGAGGTCAGGGCGAAGAGTTTGTGTTTCGGGAATGATTCGGTGGCCTGATAGAGCGCGAGCGCAAAGGCGTGGGCTTTCTGCCATACAACCACATCGCGGAAGGACTGGGATTTGTCGGACATGCTCGCTAGTCACTGCTCGCTGCTCGCTACTTAAACGTCCAGAAATTGGACGTTGAGGGCGTTGTCCTCGATGAATTGGCGGCGGGGCGGGACCTCGTCGCCCATCAGGAGGGTGAAGAGGGCGTCGGCCTTGGCGGCGTCGTCGATGGAGACCTTGAGCAGGCGGCGCTTCTCCGGGTCCATGGTGGTCTCGAAGAGCTGCTTGGGGTTCATTTCACCGAGACCCTTGTAGCGCTGGATGCTGAGCCCCTTGCGGCCGTTGGCGCGGATCTGGGTGACGATGTCGAGCGGGCTGAAGAGCTCGGTCTTGTTTTCCGATTTCTGGCCTGCGTTTTCGGTGATGGTGTAGCGGGGATTTTCGCCCGGCGTGAAGACGGAGATGTCGAGCCCGGTCTTGGCCAGAGCCGCGAGCACCTTGGCCATTTCGGTGCTCTCGTAGATTTCGTGGAGGGTGACGCGCTTGGTTGACGGGGCCTTCTTGTCCGCCGGGACGGTGCTTTCCGTCTGCTCGACGTCGTCGGCGGCCAGATCGTGCGCCTGCACGAATTGGGCGCGGGCGTGTTCGTCGCGGAGGAATTCGTGCGACTCCTTGTTGCCTTCGCGGATGCGGGCGACGTAGCGGGGCAGGGCGTGGGTGGTCTGATCCTGCTGGTCGAGGTATTCGGCGAGCGCGGCGCCGTAGCGGGTGACGCCGCCGCCGAGTTTTTCCAACACGGCGAGATTTTCGACGATCTGCCCGATCTGGACTGGGGCGAAGACGTGCTGGTCGGCGAGGCGGGTGAGCACGATGTCCTCGGAGCCGAGCTCAAGCAGGATGCGGTTGAGCTGGTCGTCGTTGTCGATGTATTGCTCGCGTTTCTTGCGCTTGATTTTGTAGAGCGGCGGCTGGGCGATGTAAACGTAGCCACGCTCGATGAGTCCCTTCATCTGGCGGTAGAGGAAGGTGAGCAGCAGGGTGCGGATGTGGGAGCCGTCCACATCGGCGTCCGTCATGATGATGATCTTGTGGTAACGGGCCTTGGCGGCGTTGAAGCCGCCGACGGCTTCGTCGCCCTCGCCGATGCCGGTGCCGCAAGCGGTGATGAGGGTGCGGATTTCCTCGTTGGCGAGGACCTTGTCGAGTCGGGCCTTCTCGGTGTTGATGAGCTTGCCGCGCAGCGGGAGGATGGCTTGGAAGCGGCGGTCGCGGCCCTGCTTGGCGGAGCCGCCGGCGGAGTCGCCCTCGACGATGTAGAGTTCGGTGAGCGCGGGGTCGCGCTCGGAGCAGTCGGCGAGTTTGCCGGGGAGGCCGCCGCCGGAGAGAGCGCCTTTGCGGACGGTTTCGCGGGCCTTGCGGGCGGCCTCGCGGGCGCGGGCGGCGTTGAGGCCTTTGTCCACGATGCGCTTGGCGATGCCGGGGTTGGTCTCGAAATACATCATCAGGCCCTCGTAGGTGACGGAGCCGACGACGCTCTCGACTTCGGGGGAGAGCAGCTTGACCTTGGTCTGCGACTCAAACTTCGGGTCGCTGTGCTTGATGGAAATCACGGCGGCGAGGCCTTCGCGCACGTCGTCGCCGGTGATCTGCGGGTCCTTGTCCTTCAGGAGATTGTTGGCCTTGGAGAACTGGTTGATGGCCCGGGTGAGCGCGCTGCGGAAGCCGGAAAGGTGCGTGCCGCCATCCGGATTGTGGATGGTGTTGGTGTAGCAGAGCACCTGATCGTTGTAGGTGTCGTTGTATTGGAGGACGACCTCGACGTGGATCTCGGCGGACTTGTCCTCAAGCTGCAGCCGTGTCTCCTTGGTGAAGCGGATCGGTTTCGGGTGCAGGGGCGTCTTGCCCTGGTTGATCTGTTTCACGAACTCCTCGACACCATCCTTGTAGTAATAAGTTTCCGGCTTGGCGCCGGCGGGCCGCTCGTCGAGGAAAACGATCTCAAGGCCGGAGTTTAGGAAGGCAAGCTCGCGCAGACGCTGGGCGATGCGGCCGGACTGGAAGACGGTGGTCTCGCGGAAGATCTCGGCGTCGGGCTTGAAGGTGATGAGCGTGCCGGTGCCGCGGGCTTTGCCGATGACCTCGAGCTTTTTTATGGTCTGGCCGCGCTCGAACTTCATGTGGTGGACCTGGCCGCCGCGGGAGACTTCGACCTCGAACCATTCGGAGACGGCATTGACGCACTTGGCGCCGACGCCGTGGGTGCCGCCGGAGAATTTGTAGCCGCCCTGCCCATATTTGCCGCCGGAGTGTAGCGTGGTGAGCACGAGTTCGACGCCGGGTAGGCCGCTGTCCTTGTTGATATCCACCGGAATGCCGCGGCCGTTGTCGCGGATGCTGATGGAGCCGTCCACGTGGATGGTGACATCGATGCGCGAGCAGTGGCCGGCGAGGTGTTCGTCCACGGAGTTGTCGAGCACCTCGGAGACACAGTGGTGAAGCGCCCGCTCGTCGGTGCCGCCGATATACATGCCGGGCTTCTTGCGGACGGCTTCCAGACCCTTGAGCTGGCCGAGCTGGTCGGCGTTGTAAGCGTTGGGATTCGCTGGATTTAGGTTGTTTTTATCGGCTTCAGGAGAGTCGGACATGAAAGTTGGGAATGGGTGAAATACGGAAGGAAAAATCCTTTGCCGAAAGGCACCGGCACGCGAGGGTTTTTTTGGGAAAAAAGCGCTCCGGAAACGCCTTTCTTTTGGGTTTAACGCGAGAGTTTCGTTTGACCGCTGGGGGGATACCCACAAGGTCCTCCCGCATGCTGCCCCCCGTGCTTGAAAAAGTCCTGATTATGCAGAATCGGGACGCCCGGCGGCGGGGTTTGGAAGCCCAGTTGAAGGCCGTGCCGGGCGATATTGGGCAGGTGGAACAGCGAATCTCCGCCGAAAAGTCCGCCATCGAAACCGCCAAGGCCGATTGGAACTCCCTTGAGAGCAAGAAGAAGCTGTTGGAGACCGAAATTGGCTCGGCCGAGGCGAAGCTGGCCAAATACAAGACCCAGCAGTCGCAGGTCCGCAAAAACGACGAATATCAGGCCTTGGGCCATGAGATCGAGACGACTGAAGGCGCCATTGGCGCTTTGGAGGGTTCCGAGTTGGAGATCATGTATGCGATCGACGAGGCGAAGAAGAAATTTGCCGCAGCCGAAGCCGAGCTGAAGGCCAATATCGCCGGGCATCAGGCCCGGATTGCCATGCTGCGCGAGCGCGAGGCGGGCCTGCGCGCGGAGCTCGAGACGGCCCAACAGGAATTCAACGCGGCGCGGGCGCAGTTGGACGATACGGCAGGGCGGGTCTATGACCGGCTGGCCGCCCGGGCGCTGCCGGTGTGTGTGCCGATCCAGGCGGGCAAGTGCGGCGGCTGCCACCTGAAGGTTTCTTCCGAGGTCGAATCGGCCTCCCGCGGCAAGTCTGCCGACGGTAAACTCGCGGCTTGCGACCAGTGCGGCCGGTTGGTTTATTGGGAATCCTAGTTTTGGGGCCTGGTCGTCGCTCCGAGTTCTTTGATCCCAAGGTGCGGGTAATGCCGCGCCCGTTTGAGAAGTTCGGAGAGGAAAGTCCGGACACCGCAGGGCAGGATGCCGCACGAGCTTCACCGCAAGTGCGGGCGCCGAGCGTCAAGGCTTGGTGACGGAAAGTGTCACAGAGAACATACCGCCCGTTCGACCCGCCGCAAGGCGGGCTCGCTCAGGTAAGGGTGAAAAGGTGGGGTAAGAGCCCACCGCGCCAACGGCGACGTTGGCGGCACGAAAAACCCCGTCCGGTGCAAGGCAAAATAGGTGGCTGGGCGGCCCGTCCCATAGCCACGGGTATGCCGCATCCATCCTTCGCTCCGCGAAAGCGGAGCTACGGAGGACAAGTTCGCTGAGAGGCGGACGTTGAGAGAAATGACGGCCGAAGCGCCGCAAGGCGCGGAACATAATCCGGCTTACCGGCCCCAAAACTAGGAAGTGTTTTCAAACCTGATGAGAGAGCCAATCGAGCACCGCGCCAAACTGCACGAAAGCCAGGAGCGTGAGCGCGAGCTTGTCGTAGCGGGTGCTGATGCCGGGGAAGCGCTTGATGCGGCAGAAGAAGTTTTTAAGGTGGTGCCGTTGGCGGTAGTAGCTCTGGTGGAAGGAACCGCTGGGGCGTAGCCCGCGCTTGGGCGGGATGCAACTGCGGGCGGCGCAGGCGCGCAATTGCCGTTGGAAGGGCCGGCCGGCGAAGCTCTTGTCGCCCACCGCGCGCTTGCCCCGCAGGACAGGCACAAGAGGAGCGACGGCCTTCCGTGGCGCAGGCCCGCCACCAGGTTGACGGCGACAACCCGGCCTTGGGCTTAAACGACCGCGGCCAGCTTGGTGTTGAGCCCGTCCTTGGTTCGTCCGATGGCCTGGGCCGCTTGGCCGCCCGGCGGATTGGCCCCGTGCTGATGCAGCTTGATATGCGAGCAGTCTAAATGCCGCAGTGCACCGGTTGCACTCCGGCGCAGCAGCGCCAGCAGCCGGGCCACAAGCCGCACGCGCACCACCACCGCCAGCGCGAATAGACCTAACCTCACGGGCCAAACTCGCCGGGCAGGTCGCGCCATGGGCAGCCCGTGCGCAACGCATACCAGATCACGGTCACCATCGGCCCGTCCGCCCGCCCACTGTGCCAATCTGCCCTCACCGTGTTTTGCGCCGACTCAGGTTAATTTTTTTAGCCGTCGCCACAGCGGCTCCGGCAGCTCCGTTCGCGCGATAAATCCCATGACCCGCCCTGCGATTAGCATCCGATTAGCATCCGCTTACTATGTTCCCTCAGATTTGAAAACACTCCCTATGAACTTGTCTGCCATCTGGCGTGGCGGACGCTGCGCCTACCAGCCCAGCACCGTGATGGCACTGCGGACGGCGGCCGAGGTGATCTCGCGCCAGCGCGAGATGCGAAAGGGCTTGCCACCATCGAAGTCGGCCAAGGATACATCCTAGTTGAAGGCGGCGTTGCCGACCATGGTGTTGTCGTTGCCGGCGACGAAAGCTCACTGCGCGAGATGGATTCAGCGTCAGCATCGTAAAGCACTACGACAAATTGTCCGTCCAAGCCGATAAGATACTAATCAAAGGTGACGGACTCGTAGGACCCGCTAGCGAGCCAATCTACCTGCAAGTTCTCTGCCTGACGGACAGCGATCGCTCCGAGGAGAAACTCTTCGCTTTCCAATTTTATTTACATTCATGGGGTCATTGAACCGCCTCAAAGACTGCTCACAACGGCACCTCAGCGAAAGATATTTTTAATGCAGCAAGTCGAATCCACTTTGTTTAATGTCCCGCACGACCCAGTGCAAAGGACCGGGAAATTCGATTACGAGTTGTGTTACCTTCTTCGCAAGCAAGAGACGGTTGACGATCTGGAGGAGTGGATGAAACAGATTCTTCAGAAACGTAGGGAAGGTGATGAGAACTACGGAACGGAGGTGGATTCGACCCGCTTCAACAAGTTGATGGAAGCAGTGGAGGTGAGGGTGGAGGGTAGGCGATCAGCAGCAGATTGAAGCGGTTACGGAGCGGCATTGGGAACGGAGGGGAGAGTATACCGCCCGTGGTCTGCAAAGCCAAAGCCGCCCAGGGCGGCGGCGGGTAAAAAAACCATTGACTCTCCGGCGGCGGGATGAGTCTTTGGCCGGCTACCAATCTTTATCCGATCATGGCCAACACCAAATCCGCCATCAAAGCCGCACGCAAAACCGTGCGCCTGACCGACCGCAACAAGGCGACCAAGACCCGTCTCAAGACGCTCCACCGCAAGCTCGAAGCCGCCCTCAAGGGTGGCGACGAAGCGGCCAAGAAGGCGGCGGGCTCCGCCTACACCTCCGCCGTGGACAAAGCGGTGAAGTCCGGCGTCGTGCATCGCAATGCGGCAAACCGCGCCAAGGCGCAGGTTGCGAAGCATGTTTTCGCGAAGAAGTAAGCGTCCGTCCTTTGGTTGATTTTCGCCCCGCAGGCCCGACCGGCCGCGGGGCTTTTTTTTCCAGAGGCATGGGACCGCGGTTGTCCCATGCCGGCGGGTAATATTGGCTTCTTCTAATCCGCCGTCCCGCCTAACGATTGTCCGCTCCCATGATCCCGCCACCCCCCAGCATCCGCCGCCGTTTCCTGTCGTGGGGCCGGCCGTTGCTGCCGCAGGCGGTGGCGCTGCTGGCGGCGGATTGGCGCGGGGACGGGGCGCTCGATCTTTCGGGCACGCTGGTGCTGGTGCCCACGCGCCAAGCGGGCCGGCGGCTGCGCGAGGCACTGGCGGTATTCGCCGCGGACCGCGGCCAAGCGGTGTTTCCGCCCCGGGTGCTGACGTTGGAGACCTTGGTGGTCGAGAGCGTGGCAGCGCAGGACGAGGCCTCGCGTCTGGAAGCGCAACTGGCGTGGGTGCAGGTTTTTCGCGCGGCGGATTTGGATGAGTGCCGGGCGGTGTTTCCCGTTGATCCGCCGGAGCGCAGCCATGCCTGGGCGTTGGGGCTGGCCGCGGAGTTTGTGCGGCTGCAGGACTTGCTGGCGGAGATCGGACTGCGGCTTGGGGACGTGCCGGCGCGTGTCGGACCGGATTTTCCCGAGCTGGAACGCTGGCGGCAACTGGCGGAATTGGAGCGCCGCCAAATGGCCGCCTTGGAAGCCGGCGGTTTGCGGGCGAGCGGGCAGGCGCGGTTGGAGCAGTTGCACCGAGCGGAGCTGCCCGCAGGTGTGCGGCGCATTGTGCTGCTGGCGACGCCCGATCCGCGGCCGGTGGCGCTTGTCCTGTTGGCGCGGTATGCCGAACAGGTGCCGGTCGAGGTGGTGGTGTTTGCACCGGAGGAAGAAGCGGCGGCCTTCGACGGCTGGGGTCGTCCGGAGCCTGACAGCTGGGGAAAGCGGGAATTGCTGGCCGCCGAGTTCGAGCGGCAGGTTGAGCTCTGTGCGGATCCTGCGGCGCAGGCTGCGCGGCTCGTGGGTTGGGCGCAGGAATATGCCAAGGAGGAGGGAGCACTGGCGGTGGGTGTCGTGGATCCGGCGGTGTTCTCGCCGTTGGAAAGCGGGCTGCGTCGCGAAGGTTTGGAGGGCTACAATCCCGAAGGCCGCACCCGACACGGCGACCGGCTGTATCAATTGCTGGGTGCTTTGGCGGAACTGGCCGGCGATGATTCGGCGGCCGTGGTGGCCGGCTTGGCGCGGCAGCCCGACGTGGCGCAGGCTTTGCGAAACCGGGAGGGAGCGGCGTTTTCGGCTGCCAAGTTTTTGGCGGAGCTGGACCGGGTGCTGACCCAACACCTGCCGGCCGATCTGCCGGCGTTGCGCCGACATTGGCGGGGCGGGGATGAGTTGACGGTGATCGCCGGTTGGCGCGACCGGTTGCGGCGGGGCAGTTTTCCGGAAGACGTGATGGCGGTGCTCAGGGAGATTTTTGCGGGCCGCAGCTTTGATCCGGCAAATCCGGCCGAGGCCGATCTCCTCGCGGCGGCCGAGACGTGGGGAGAGACGGTCCGCGCGGTGGCCCGGGCGGCGGAGCGGTTTCCGGGATTGAGGCCGGCCGAGGCGTGGGAAACCGCGCTGCGGCTTTACGGCTCCGCGCGGGTTTTCCCGGAGAAGCCGGCCGGTGCGCTGGAAATGCAGGGCTGGCTGGAATTGATCTGGGAGGAGGCGCCGCATCTGGTCGTCGCCGGCTTCAACGAAGGCTGCGTGCCCTCGACCGTGACCAGCGATCCGTTTTTGCCGGAGAGCCTGCGGGTGAGGCTCGGGCTCAAGACCAACGCGATGCGGTTGGCGACGGATGCGTATTATCTGCACGCCTTGGCGGCATCGCGGCGGGAGGGCGGGCGGCTGGAGCTGCTCTTGGGCCGGGTCTCCGCCGATGGCGAGCCGTTGCGGCCATCCCGGCTGCTCCTGCGCTGCGGCGACGCGGATCTGCCGGGGCGCGTGCGGCATCTATTCCGCGAATTGCCATCGGCCGGCGAGAACCTGGCCTGGACGCGCGCGTGGAAACTGCGGCCGCCGCGGGTGGAGCTGCCGTCCCGGCTGGCGGTGACGGCGTTGCGCGCATGGCTGGATTGTCCGTTTCGCTTTTACCTTTCCCGGGGCCTGCGCATGGAGGCGGTGGACGCCGCGAAGGTTGAGCTCGATGCGATGGATTTCGGCACGCTCTGCCACGGGGCGCTGGAAGCGATGGGCGCGGAGCCGGCGCTGCGCGACTGCACCGATGGAAAACAATTGCGCGAGTTTCTGCTGGAGTCGCTCGACCGGGCGGTGACGCGCCAGTTTGGCCGCGAACTTTCCCTGCCCTTGCTGGTGCAGGTGGAGTCCGCGCGGCAGCGGCTGGGCTTTGTCGCGGAGCAACAGGCGCGGCTGCGGGCGGAGGGCTGGGTGATCGAGCGGGTGGAGTGGAAATTTGAGACCGTCGTCGGCGGGCTGACGCTCGCGGGCAAGATCGACCGCATCGACCGGCATGAGACCACCGGTGCGATCCGTGTGCTCGATTACAAGACGTCGGACAAGCCGGTGAATCCGGTGCAAGCGCACCTGCGCGCGCCGCGGGCCGGCGAGGAGCGGCCCGACTGGGCCAACTGGACGGAGAACGGACGGACGCGGGTATGGCAGGATCTGCAGCTTCCGCTTTATGAGCGGGTGGTGGCCGGCCTGTTTCCCGGGGCGGCCGTGACCTGCGGCTATTTCAACCTGCCGAAGGCCGCCGCGGAGACGGAGATCGCGTGCTGGGCCGGCTACACGCCGGAACTGGCGGCGGCCGCGTGGCGGTGCGCGGAGGCGGTGGCGGCGGCGATTGAGCGCCGCGAATTCTGGCGGCCGCGCGAACTTTCCGGCCGTGAGGCGGAATATGACGACTACGCCCCGCTGTTTCAGCGCGGCGTCGCGGCCAGCGTGGAAGCGGAGGCGCTCACATGAACATCGGCCACGAGATGATTCTCGCCTCGGCGGGCTCGGGCAAAACCTACGCGCTGACAAACCGGCTGGTGCGGCTGCTGGCCTTGGGCGCGGCGCCCGAGCGGATCGTGGCGCTGACGTTTACGCGCAAGGCGGCAGGCGAGTTTTTCGACGCGGTCCTGCACAAGCTGGCCCGGGCCGCGGCCGACCCGGGCGCAGCGGCCAGGCTGGCGGAGGAAATCGCCGTGCCGGCCGCAGGTCCGGCGGAGTTCCTGGCGCTGCTGCGCACCGTGGTGGAAGCCATGCCCCGACTGAAGCTCGGCACGTTCGACGGTTTTTTCGCGCGAATCGCGAAGAACTTTCCGTTCGAGCTGGGGCTGGCGGGCGAGTTTGAACTGATCGAGGCGCACGCCGTGCAACGGGCGCAAGGCCGCGCACTGCGGCGAATTTTCGCGCGCAGCGGCCGGCTGACCGACGCCCAGACGGAGTTTATCGAGGCCTTCAAGCAGGCGACCTTCGGCCGGGAAGAGAAGCGCCTGGCGGACAAACTCACGCAGTTTCTTCGCGATCATCAGGAAGTTTTCCTCGAGGCGCCGGAAGCGGAACTTTGGGGCAATCCCGGCCGGATCTGGCCGGCCGGATCCGATTGGTTTGCCGGAAAGGGCGGGCTGGGCGAAGCGACGGCCCGCTTGCGGGAGGCGATGACGACCGAGACGTGGGATGAGCGCCGCCGCGAGTGGTGGGAGCGTTTGTGCCTCACGCTGGAGACCTGGGCGCCGGGAGCGGAGATGGGCACCGAGTTGAAAAACGTGCTGAAAGCCCTGCCCGACATGGCGGTGGTGACGATGGCCAGCAAGAAGGTGGAGCCGGCGGCCGCGTTGCGCGAGGCCTTGCTCGCGGTGGCGCGGGGCGTGATGCGGGCGGAGCTGACGCGCCGGATTGAAATGACCCGCGGACTCCATGCGGTCATCGCCGCCTACGAAGAGGTTTATCACCAGAGTGTGCGACGCGCGGGCCGGCTGACTTTTGCCGATGTGCAAAGGCTGCTGCAGCCCGATGCGGCGGGCGGCCGCCGGCTATCGACGTTGGCGGACGGAGAGGGCCGCATGCTGATCGACTACCGGCTCGATGCGGCGATCGACCATTGGCTGCTCGATGAATTCCAGGACACGAGTTTCGGCCAGTGGTCGGTGCTCAGGAATCTGATCGACGAAGCGGTGCAGGATCCGGCGGGCCGCCGCAGTTTTTTCTACGTCGGCGATGTGAAGCAGGCGATCTATGCTTGGCGCGACGGCGATCCGCGGCTTTTCCGCGAGATTTTCAACCATTACAATGACGCGATGCCGGGCACGATCGCGGAAGGGCGCCTTGATCTTTCGTGGCGCTCGGGGCCACCGGTCATCACGATGGTCAACACCGTCTTCGGGGCGGCGGAATTGCTGGAGGAGCTGTTTCCCGACGGGGCGGCGCAGGCTTGGAATCGCGAATGGCGACCGCATGCATCGGCCCGGCCGGAACTTGGCGGACAGGCGGCGTTGTTGCTGGCGGAGGATGAGGCGGAGCGGTTTGCCACGACCCTGAGGTTGTTGCGGGAGATGCCAGCACCGCGGCCGGACTTTACCGTGGCGGTGTTGGTGCAGAAAAACGAGACGGCGGCGGAGCTGGCCGATTACCTGCGCCGTGAGGGTAGCATCGCCGCCATGGCGGAAGCGGATCTGCATGTGTGCACGGACAATCCTGCGGGGGCGGCGTTGCTGGCCATGGTGCAGGCGGCCGCGCATCCCGGCGATTCGCTGGCCTGGATGCACGTGCGGATGTCCCCCTTGGGGCATGCGCTCACCGTCGCGGGTATCACCACGCCCGAGGCGCTCACCTGCCGGGTTCTGGAGCAGATTGCGAGTGACGGGTTCGAAGCGACGCTGGGCGATTGGTGCAGCCGGCTGACGCGGTTGACCTCGCCGGATGCATTCACGCGGCAGCGCATGCGACAGTTTTTGGCGGCGGCCGCGGAGTTTGATGCCGGCGGGAGCCGCGACGTCGCGGAGTTTGTGGGCTTCATGGCGGGTTATACGCTGCGCGAGCCGGATTCGGTGGCGGTTGTGCGGGTGATGACGATCCACAAGTCCAAGGGACTGGGATTTGACGTCGTCATCCTGCCCGATCTGGAAGGGCAGAGGCTGGATCAGCCCCGCCGCGGGCTGGCGGTGCAACGTGATGAAGACCATGCCGTCCGGTGGGTGCTGGATATGCCGGCAAAAGATATGGCGGAGCGCGATGCCGTGCTGGCAGACCACCTGCGCGAGGCCGGGGCCTCGGCGTGCTATGAAAAACTTTCGCTCCTTTATGTCGCGATGACGCGGGCGCGCCGCGGGCTTTATCTGATCATCGAACCACTGGGGGACTCCCGTTCGCGGAACTTCACGCGATGGTTGACCGAAACCTTGGGTGATGATCGCGGGGAGGTGAAGTTGGGCCGGGGAATATTTGCCGGTGCGTGGGCAGAAGGTGATGTGGATTGGCCCGCAAAGCTTGCGGCGCCACTGCCCATGCCAAAGCCCAAGGTGGTGGGTCGGCTCGATGGCCGGAAGGCTGGGACCTTTCGCCGGTTGGAGGCGCGTCGGCCCAGCGAGGGCTGGAACGGGGTGGTTGCCGCCGAGGCGTTGTTTGCCAGGGAGGCGGCGGGAGCGGCGCTGGAGTTTGGCCGGCAGGTTCATGATTTGTTTGCAGAGGTGTCATGGCTTGATGGAGCCGTGCCGGAGCCGTTGCGAAAGCGGTTGATGGAGCAGGGCGAAGCCGGGGCTGAGGTGCTGGCCTGTTTGGAGGCACCGGCGCTTGCCGGGATTTGGCGACAGGAAAAGGGCGAAGTCTGGCGGGAGCGCGCCTTTGAGGCGGTGATGGCCGGCGCTTGGGTCACGGGGATATTCGACCGCGTGGTGGTGCGCCACGATAGTGCCGGCCGGCCGGTTTCAGCGACGGTTTACGATTTTAAGACCGAGGAAGCTGCCGCAGCGGCTGCGGACCGGCATGCGCCACAGCTTAATCTCTACCGGGCGGCGACTGCCCGGCTTCTGGGGCTGTCGGAGGCAACAGTGACGTGTTTCCTGGTTATGACCCGGTCGCGCCAGCGGCTGGAAATCCCTCCGGCCTGAGCCTAAAGGTGGCGGCAACTTCGTGCTTTACACCGAAAACACAGTTCCGCACGTTCCCCGGTTCAATTTCATCATCATGGGTAATCTGAAAAAGAAACGTCGTCTGAAAATGTCGAAGCACAAGCGCCGCAAGCGCCTTAAGGCCAATCGGCACAAAAAGCGCACGTGGCAGAAGTAAACCTGCCTCCACGCACCTCTTCACTCTCTCAGTTTGCAAAACCCGCCGCTTCTGCGGCGGGTTTTTTGTCGTTGTTGGTCGGCAGACCGGCTTTTTTGACCTTAAAATTAAGGTAAATGCCGCAAAGCTGGGGATTAGTGCCCTATATGTTGCATTGTAATAAACCACCCCTTGAGGCCAAGGGTTAATTGGAAGCCCTCCTCCCATTTCGAGAGAAGCGGGTGCAACAATGCAAACACGGCTGATGCCGCCAGGATGCCTACCCAACGCATGCCGGTCCCGCGGCCGCGGATGACCAGATATCCACGAAATATCACTTCCTCGACGATCGCCGCACTCAAGGTGTAGATCGCAAAAAGCAGGGTTAGGCGGGATTGCTCGGAGGCAATGCCCAGCCGGATTTCTCCCCAGGTTTCCAGCGCGAGCAGCGCCAGGGCGCCGCCGGCGGCGAGAATCAGCATGCGTCGGCTGGCGGGCGCGGCGCCGGGCAGTGCTCCGGGATTGGGTCGGCCGGCTTGCGCAGCTTGGAAATCGCTGCGCCACAAATACGCCACGTAAACGCCGGCGCCGATCATGAGGAGAAGCAACAGGGGGTGTTCGTTCATCTTATCGTTGCGACTATTGATTAGCCATTTGGGGTGCGGTGGCTATCTTCGACTTTCGATGTCCAGCCCAGCCGCCATTCAACCGCCAGTCCATGCCTTCGGTCAGGTTTTTGTCCGTTTGCAGCCTCATCTGGCAGCTTTGGATGTTTTTCTTCGCGATCAGGTGACGCGTTTCGAGCCGGAAATCCGCAGCATGGCGGATTACTGCATCGATACCTCCGGCAAACGGATTCGCCCAGCGCTGGTCTTCCTGAGCGGCTGGCGCGGAGACGAAGCGCCGGCGCCGGACTTGGTGAAGGCTGCCGCCGTGGTCGAGCTCGTGCATCTGGCGACACTGGTGCACGACGACATCATGGATGACGCGGAACTCCGTCGCAAACGCCGGACTGCGGCGCGGGAGTTTGGCGCGACTGCGGCCGTGCTGCTGGGCGATGCACTTTTTTCCCATGCCCTGCATTTGGCCGCACAGTTTCCGACCACCGAGGTTTGCCTGCATGTGGCTGAATCTACCCGCCGGGTGTGTGCGGGCGAAATCGTGCAAACCCTGCGTCGGGGTTCGACGGACATCTCGCGCGAGGATTACTGGCGCATCATCGACCTCAAGACGGCCGAACTTTTTCGCGTTTCCTGTTTTCTCGGTTCACGGCTGGCCGGCTCGCCGCCCGCTTACGTGGAAGCGGTGACCAGTTTTGGCCGCCACTTGGGCATAGCCTATCAGGTCTATGACGACCTCGCGGATTTTTTTGGAGACGAGCAACGCATCGGCAAGACACTTGGCACCGACCTGAGCAGCGGCAAAATCACGCTGCCATTGCAGATATTGCTGGATCGCTTGCCGCCGGCCGAACGGGCAGGGCTCAATGAGGAAATCACAGGCCACCGTTCGCCGCAGATGCTCTTGCGGTTCAGCCAGATGAAGGAGTTGGGGGTGTTCCCCAGGGTGGCGGATGCCATTAATGTGGAGATCGCCACCGCGACCGAGGCCCTGAGCGCTTGGCCTGCGGAAGGGCCCACGCCACTGCTCCTCGAATTGGGGTCGATCCTGCGCGAACAGGTCGCCGCACTGAATCCCGAGATGCCCGAACCGGCGCAAGCGGGGTAAATTTCCGTTTGCGATTTCCTCGGCCTGCATTGAGTCTCAATCCGCCATGGACGTGATGAAGACACTCGGCCGCACATTGGCCGCATCACCCGAGCGGCAACACGAAGCCGACTCCGACATGGCCATTGTGCGGGCGGTTCAGGCCGGTGATGTCGCGGCCTTCGACCAGTTGATCGAGAAATATCGCGGCCGGGTTTTTGGCGTTATCTACAACATGACCTCCAATCGGGAGGATGCCGCCGACCTGACGCAGGACGCCTTCATCAAGGCCTTTCAGTCCATCAATCGCTTCCAAGGCCAATCCTCCTTTTTTACGTGGCTGTATCGCATTGCGATCAACTCCACCCTCACGCATCTGCGGAAAAGCCGCCTCCGGTCCTTCTTCAGCTTGGAAAAATTGGACGAAGACGACCGTCAATCCTCGGAAATTATTGATGCGCTGACAGATAAGACAGATACGGAGCGCGATGCCTTCGTTCGTGAACTTCAGGAAAAATTGAACGAAGCGATGCAAAAATTGTCTATCAAGCATCGCACCGTGGTAACTTTATTCGAAATCGATGGCCTTGGACATCAGGAGATTGCCGAAGTCATGAACTGCTCGGTAGGCACCGTGCGCTCGCGTTTGCACTACGCGAAGCAACTGCTGCAAGCCGAGCTGCAACCCTACATGCGCAAATGAACCACGAGTCGCCCCGCCGTTCCCCTGTCACCCTCGAGCAGCTTCTGCGCTTGAAGCGCGCCGAGCGCCCGCCGGCCGCATTCTGGAGTGAGTTCGACCAAGCCATGCGGGCCAAACAGCTTGCGGCCATCGTCGAGCCGCGTCCTTGGTGGGCGCCGTTTATCAAAGTTGGTTCCCGTGTGGCCCGCTATCAGCTCCCGGTCGGCGCGACCGCAGTGCTGGCGCTCTCGGTTTTGACCGTCAGCCAATATCGTCCGCCGGTCAGCGAATCCGTATATGTGCCTTCCGTCGCGCACGCGGTGCAGCAAAACGTTGAGGCGGTCGCGGCGCAGATGACGGCGCAGCCTGCGGAGCAGCGGGTGGCAGCGGTTGAAAACGATGCCGTTTTGCGGGATACCCCGGCTTTGGCGGCGGCGGAAACAGTTGCCCGGGTCAATGAACCCCTTTCAGGCCAGATCAGCCAATTGGTCTCCATGGTCAGCGGCTCCCGTTCTGCCGTCATGGCCAATTCCGAGCTTTCGCCTTCCGCCCGCTCCATCGCGGCGAATCTGGCCGCGATCAAGGCGAGCGAGCCCGAGCTAGCCCGGTGGATTGATCGCGCCCCGGGATTTGAAACCCAGACCCTGGCGGTGCAAAGCGCACCGGTGGAGCCGCTCACCCAAGTGTCCACGTCCGGCGATTCGACCCGTGTCCGCCGTCTGCTGGCTTCGAGCCTGCCTGCTTCTCTGCCGGCGTCAGATGCCGCCAGCCAGCGCAATGTCGGCCGTGTCGGTCGCAGTTTGTCCGACGAACGGTTGTATGATCGCGTGAGCCGCTTCGATGTGGAGGGCGAGCGGCTGGCCATCAACATCCGGCTTTGATTCGGCTAAAGTCTGCCGCCTCACTTGGCCCCGTAACAGCGGGGCCTTTGCTTTTGGCCGGCGACCGCTTATCTTCCCGGCATGCGCATTGAAAAAGATTCGATGGGCGAGATGCCGGTTGCGGATGAATCCCTCTGGGGCGCCTCGACACAGCGGGCGGTGTTGAACTTCCCGATCAGCGGCCGGCCCATGCCGGCGGCCTTTGTTCATGGGCTGGGTTTGGTGAAGCTCGCCGCTGCCCAAGCCAACGAGGAACTGGGCGTATTGCCACCGGAGAAAAGCCGGTTGATCCGGCAGGCGGCGCGCGAAATCGCGGATGGGAAACATGACGCTCATTTCCCGGTGGACATCTTCCAGACCGGTTCCGGCACCTCGACCAACATGAACGCCAACGAGGTAATCGCCCGCCGCGTCGCACAGATTTCGCCGCAGCCGGCGATTCACCCGAACGATGATGTGAATCTTGGCCAGTCATCCAATGATGTCATTCCCACGGCGCTGCACGTCAGCGTGGCGGTGGCGCTCGATCGGCAACTGTCACCCGCGCTGGGTTCGCTGGCGCAGGCACTGGAGACCAAGGCCGCCGCCTTCGCCGACATCGTGAAAATCGGGCGCACGCACCTGATGGACGCCACGCCGCTCACCCTCGGCCAAGAGTTTTCCGGTTATGCGGCCCAAGTGCGCAAGGCGGTGGAGCGGGCGCATCGTGCCATCGCCGTGCTGGCCGAGCTGGCCATCGGCGGCACCGCGGTGGGCACCGGTCTCAACACGCATCCGGAGTTTGGCGGGCGGGTTTGCCGCATCCTCGGCGCGGAGACCGGCCTTGGATTTCGCGAGGCGAAAAATCACTTTGAGGCGCAGGCGGCGCGGGATGATTGTGTCGAGGTTGCCGGGCAGCTTTCTGCCATCGCCGCGAGTTTGGCCAAGATTGCGAATGACATTCGCCTGCTCGGTTCCGGCCCGCGAGCGGGTCTGGCGGAGTTGCGGCTGCCGGCCACCCAAACCGGCTCGTCCATCATGCCGGGCAAGGTCAATCCGGTGATGAGCGAGATGCTGGTGCAGGTCTGCCATTACGCACAGGGCCTCGCGCAGACGGTCGCGGCCTGCGGCCGGGACGGGCAGTTCGAACTGAATGTCACGCTCCCGCTCATCGCGCATTGCCTGCACGAGGCCATCACGTGCCTGGCGAACGGAGCGGCGGTGTTCGCGGAAAAGTGTGTCGCAGGCCTGGAAGCCGACGTGAACCGGTGCCGCGAACTCATGGAGCGTTCGCTGATGCTCGTGACCGCGCTTAATCCGCACATCGGCTACGATGCGGCCGCCAGCGTGGCCAAGGAGGCTTTCGCTACCGGACGTTCGCTGCGCGAGGTTGTGCTGGCGCGCGGATTGCTTGACGCCGGCACTCTCGACCGGGCGCTTGTGCCGCTTGGGATGACCCGGCCGGGTGCGGGCGGCTAAACCGGCCATGGCTGTGCATCAGGAAATCCTCCCGATTCAAACCCGTCGGTCCGGGCTGGTTGAAATCACCGCGGAAGTGGCCCGGATCGTGGCGCGCAGCGGCCAGAGCCGGGGAGTCGTGACGGTGTTTTGCCGGCATACGAGCTGTTCGCTGGTGATCATGGAGAATGCGGATCCTTCCGCCTGCCGGGATTTGGAAGCTTGGCTGGACCGGCTGGTGCCGGAGGATGATCCGCATTTCACCCACACGACGGAAGGGGCGGACGACATGCCCGCCCATATCAAGATGGCGCTCACGCGCTCAAGCGAGACCGTGCCTTTCACCGCCGGGCGGATGCTGCTCGGCACTTGGCAGGGGATTTTCCTGAGGGAGCACCGGAGTGCTCCCTATGTCCGCGAGGTGGTGGTGACCGTCCTGACCTGAGGCTGGTAGACGCGTTACTTTTTCACCGGCAGGCAGGCCCCGCAGCCGTTGACGAAGAAATCGTTGCCCTTGTCGTCCACGAGGATGAACGCGGGAAAATCCTGCACCTCGATTTTCCACACCGCTTCCATGCCGAGTTCGGGGTATTCTAGGACGTCCACCTTTTTGATGTTTTCCTTGGCGAGAATCGCGGCCGGGCCGCCGATGCTGCCGAGGTAAAAGCCGCCGTGCTTTTTGCAGGCCTGCGTGACCTGTGGGCTGCGGTTGCCCTTGGCCAGCATGACCATCGAGCCGCCAAGAGCCTGAAACAGATCCACGTAGCTGTCCATGCGGCCGGCGGTGGTCGGCCCGAAGCTGCCCGAGGCGTAGCCCTTGGGGGTCTTGGCGGGGCCGGCATAATAAACCGGGTGCTGTTTGAAATAAACCGGCAACCCTTGGCCGGCATCAACGCGTTCCTTCAGCTTCGCGTGCGCGATGTCGCGGGCGACAATCATCGGTCCGCTGAGCAGCAGTTGGGTGGTGACCGGATGCCGGGAGAGTTCGGCCCGGATGGCGGCCATGGGCTGGTTCAGGTCGATGCGGACCGCTGTGTCGTTCTTGAGCGTGCGCTCGTGCTCCGGGATGAAGCGGCCGGGATTGGTTTCCAGTTTTTCCAGAAAAATTCCGTCCCGGGTGATCTTCGCCTTGATGTTGCGGTCCGCGCTGCAGGAAACGCCGAGGCCGACCGGGCAGGAAGCGCCGTGGCGCGGCAGGCGGATGATGCGGACATCGAGGGCGAAATACTTGCCGCCGAACTGGGCGCCGATGCCGGTCTGTTGCGCCAGCTTGAGCACCTTGCTTTCGAGCTCGAGATCGCGAAAGGCGCGGCCGTGAGCGTTGCCGGTCGTCGGGAGCGTGTCGAGATACTTGGTCGAGGCCAGCTTGACGGTCTTGAGGCATGTTTCGGCGCTGGTGCCGCCGATTACAAAAGTCAGGTGGTAGGGCGGGCAGGCGGCGGTGCCGAGATGGCCCATTTTTTCCACGATGAATTTCTCGAGGCTCTTCGGATTGAGCAGCGCTTTGGTCTCCTGGAAGAGAAAGGTCTTGTTGGCCGAGCCGCCACCCTTGGCGACGAAAAGAAATTCATACTTCGACCCCTCCGTGGCGTGCAGATCGATCTGGGCCGGGAGATTGGTGCCGGTGTTGGTTTCGTTCCACATGTCCAACGGCGCGGTCTGGGAGTAGCGCAGGTTCTCGTTGGTGTAGCATTCGTAAACACCGCGGCTCAGCCATTCGGCGTCATTGGCCCCGGTCCACACCTGCTGGCCTTTTTTTCCCAGAATGATGGCGGTGCCGGTGTCTTGGCAAAAGGGGAGGATGCCCTGCGCGGCGATCTCGGCGTTCTTGAGGAGCGTGAGCGCGACATAGCGGTCGTTTGGACTGGCTTCCGCATCCACCAGGATGGCAGCTACCTGCTCGAGGTGCCTAGTCCGCAGCATGAACGAGCAGTCATGGAAAGCCTCCCGGGCGAGGTAGGCCAGTGCCTCGGGCGCAATCTGCAGGATTTCCCGGCCTGCGAATTCCGCGGTGCTCAGGCCCTCACGGGAGAGCAGCCGATACTCGGTGTCAGCGGGACCGAGCGGGAAAGGATCTTGGTAGGAAAACGCGGGCGCGGGCATGGACGGAACGTGGCGGGGAATGGGAAAAACTCAACGCGCCGCCAGCATCGCCCGCACGGTGTCGTGGAAACGCGGCAGGTCCGCCGGGGTTGCGCGTGCGCCCGTATCGCGACCCCAGCCGGCCGGCCCGGGCCAAGCGCCTTGGGTGATGAACGCGTCCACGGCGCGCTGCATGCCCGCGACGTTGAAATAGTCCTTCTGCTCTTTTTCGTCGCGCAGGCCGGTGAGCAGGGCGGCAGGGAAGGGCGCGATGCGGCCGCTGGACACGTGTGCGAGGTCGTTTAGCACCACGAAGGGCCGCGAATCCACCAGCGTGGTGGCCGGCCGGGACTGCTCGCCGCGCAGGTAACGGTGGTAGTCGAGATGGTTGTCATGCAGGCCGTCGAAGGGCTCAAGCGGGAGGCGTTCGATCCGGCCGTCGCGCCAGCGGATCTCGGCCTGCTGGCCGACGATGTAGCGGATCTCGGCTTTTTCGCATTGGACCGTCTCGGCATGCTGGCTCTG
>Ga0169931_10001688_pt1 | contig 36336 bp, 27 predicted proteins | sample Kivu_15m_20L_FD_129675 | JGI IMG/M metagenome (GOLD analysis project Ga0169931, IMG submission 129675) | Freshwater microbial communities from Lake Kivu, Western Province, Rwanda to study Microbial Dark Matter (Phase II) - Kivu_15m_20L... | ecosystem: Environmental > Aquatic > Freshwater > Lake...
CTGCTTCCTGCTCGACAAGAAGTATGTCGATCATACGGACTACCAGTGGCAGATCGGCGAGGCGGACAAAGGCGGTATGCGGCGAATGTGGGTGACGCTAGGCTTTGGAACGGAGTCGCGGACGATCTACTCGCTGCCGTTCCCGATGGGCGAGGAGTGGCAGCATGTGGCCTTCACTTACGATGGCGCGGGTGAGGGAAGGTTTTATCGAAACGGCACCTCGGCAGGCGGCGCGAAGCTGGAGGGCTTTGGCGCGGTCGTTCCGGGCAAAAAGGAGCTGAGCCTCGGCGACCGGCTGGGGAGCAATTACGGCGGTTTTCCGGGTTTGATCGATGAAGTACGTGTTTGCGATGGCGTGCTGAGTTTTGAGCGTGTGGGGCTGCAAATCGTGGCCTCGCGCTCGGTTTGGAAACGCATGGAAAGCGCCAAACCGGTGCAAATCACCGTCACAAATCTCAAACGCGACACGATGAGGGGCGCGGCGCTCAAAGCATCGCTCGGCGGCAAGACAGAGGAGTTCATCTTGCCGGACCTCGCGGCCGGAAAAAGCTTCACGGCGAGTTGTTCGCTGAACACGGCCCTGAAGGCGGGTGAGTACGATTTGCGCGCTCGTTTTGAAATTGGCGACTACGCCACGGAGCAGTTCACCACGATGCAAATCGTGCCGCGCATGCCGCCGCGCATGCCGGTGATCATGTGGGGCGCGGGCGGCGACGAGATTCCGCGGCTCAAGGACCTCGGCTTCACGCATTTCATCGGCCTGGGAGCGGATTACGGCGAGCTTTGGAGTCAAAAGAAGCTGGGGCCGCCTGCGAAGTCGGAGGTGATCGCGAAGAACCGCCAGATGCTCGATTCGGCGCTCGCGAACGGCCTCGAAGTCGTCGCGAGTTTGTCACCAAGCCGTGTGCTCGAGGCGGAGGCGAAAAATCTGCGCATCGGGCGAGATGGGAAGCCCTACACGCGACAGGACATCTGCGCGTCGATGCCGGACTTCGCGCCGTTTTTTCAAGTGGTCGGCACTAGCGTGGGAAAGGCGTATGGGGATCATCCGGCGTTCACGACGACGCTGATCGACACGGAAGTGCGCGACAACTCGCAGGTGAGCTTCAACGCGGTGGATGTGGAGGCTTACAAGAAGTTCGCCAATGCCGACATCCCGGCGGAGGTGAGCGCGAAGTGGGGCGTGGACTGGACCAAGCTGAAGGATTTTCCGGCGGATCGCGTGATCGCGGATGATCACCCGATTCTCAAATACCTGCGCTGGTTTTGGACCGTGGGCGATGGTTGGAACAACCTGCACACCTCGCTCAATCGCGGGATCAAGAGCACGGCGAGCCGGAACTGGACGTTCTTTGATCCTGCGGTGCGTCAGCCGAGCATCAGCGGCGCGGGCGGGAGTGTGGATGTGCTGTCGCATTGGACTTACACTTATCCCGATCCGCAACGCATCGGCATGTGCGCGGACCAGCTTTTCGCGATGAGTGCGGCGAGCGGCAAAAATCAGCGGGTGATGAAGATGACGCAGCTCATCTGGTATCGTTCGCAGACGGCCCCCATCGGCAGCAAGGCACCGGGCGAGGTCGTGGCGTGGGAAGATCACGATCCGGAGGCGGCCTACATCACCATCGCGCCGATGCACCTCAAAGAGGCGCTTTGGACGAAGATTTCGCGACCGATTCAAGGCATCATGTATCACGGCTGGCAGTCGCTGGTGCAGACGGACAGCCCGGGCGCGTATCGCTTCACGAATCCGAACACCGCGCCGGTGTTGAAGCAACTCGTCAAAGAGGTGATCGAGCCGCTGGGGCCGACCTTGATGGCGATTCCCGATGAGCGGAGCGAAGTGGCGTTTTTGGAGAGTTTTACGTCGCAGATGTTTGCTCGGCGAGGAGGCTACGGCTCGAACATGGGCTGGGAGACGGATGTGTGGCTCGCGCTGCAGCATGCGCATGTGCAGACGGACATTCTTTTCGAGGAAACGCTGCTCAAAAGCGGTCTCAGCGGTCGCAAGGTGCTCGTGATGCCCTATTGCGATGTGTTGACGAAATCGGTCGTCGCTCGCATCGCCGACTGGCAGAAGAAGGGTGGCAAGATTGTTGCGGATGAGTTTCTCTGTCCGGGCCTCAAAGCCGACTTCACTATTCCGAGCTTCAAACGCGAGAAAAAGGCCGCGGAGGACAAAAACAAGGTTCTCGCCCTTGCCAAGACTCTCGGTGGCTTTTCGCTGCCTCAGAAGGCTTTGTGCGACAATCCGGAGATCATTGTCCGCACACGGCGTTTTGGTGACGCGACCTACCTTTTCGTCATCAACGACCATCGCGAATACGGCAGCTATGTGGGCCAGCATGGCCTCGTGATGGAAAACGGCCTGCCATCGAAGGGCATCGTGAGCCTGAAAGCCGAGTCGGCGAACGTGTATGAGCTCACCGGCACGCGTTTCATCGTGCCGAAACGCGGTGAGGACGGCGTGATGAGCTGGCCGGTCGAGCTGGGGCCCTGCGATGGCCGCATCTTTGTCATTCTGCCGAAGCCGCTGCTCGGCATCGAGCTCTCCGTCCCGGAAAACGCCATTCTCAACAACACCGCGAAGCTCTCCGCCCGCATCACAACGACTCAGGAAGGCCCCATCAAGGCCGTGATCCCGGTGCGCCTCGACATTCGCGATGCGAACGGCAACCTCGCCGAAGGCAGCGGCTACTATGCGGCGGAAAACGGCATCCTGGAGGCTGACATCAACCTCGCCCCGAATGATGACCCGGGCACTTGGGAAGTGCGCATCAAGGAGCTCGCCAGCGGCATGGAGGCCGTGAAGTGGATGAAGGTCGCGAAATGAAGCTTGGCGGGTTGCACGTTCAGAATCCGGCCCTTATCGTTTTGGCGATTTGGCATGATTTTGACGCCTTCCGCCACCTCAGAACCGTCTGTCGCCGCGTATGTGCGTGATGCGGCGGCACGCTCGCCTGATGCCCTTTTTCTCTACGATGGCACCCGGAGCCTGACCTTTGCGGAGGCCTGGCGGCAGATCGAGAGCATCGCCGCAGGCCTGCAAGCTCGTGGCATCGGACACGGCGACCGCGTCGTGATGGTGACCGAGAACCGCATCGAGACCGTGCTGCTGTTTTTTGCGACGATCCAAGTGGGCGGCGTTGCCGTCATTTTGCATCCGCAACTCAAGCCCGAAGGCCTGCGCCGCGTGATCGATCAAACGAAGCCCAAACTCGGCCTGCTGGAGGCTTCCACGGCGGCGTTGAGCACGGAGTTTGGTGAAACACCGGTCGTCTGGGCCGGTGACGAGGCAGGTCAGCCTTCATTTAATGAGCTGCTCGCCGCGTCGCCATCGGAACCGGTGGCGTTTCCGGGCCAGGCAAGTGATCCGGCCTTCCTCGTTTTCACCTCGGGTTCCACCGGCACGCCTCGTGGCGTGATTTTGACGCATGCCGTGGTTCGTTTTGTGGCCGCGGCCATTCAGGCGAGGTTGCAGTATCGGGCGGAGGATCGCGTGGCAGTGCTTTTGCCGCTCAGCTTCGACTACGGACTGTATCAACTCTTCTACGCAGCCATCGCCGGAGCCTCCGTCTTCATCGGAAGGCCGGAAATGGCAGGGCCGGAGCTGCCGCGCATCCTCGCGGCGCAGGAGATCAGCGTGCTGCCGGGCGTGCCGACGTTGTTTGGGGGTCTCATCAAGATGCAGCGTTACCGTCCGGTGCCGCTGCCAAAGATCCGCGTCATCACCAACACAGGCGATCATTTGCCACAAAGCTACATCGCCAGCCTGCGCGAGCTGTTTCCGCAGGCTCGCGTGCATCCGATGTATGGCCTGACGGAGTGCAAACGCGTCTCCATCCTCCTGCCGGAGGAGTTTGAGGCCCGGCCGGACTCCGTGGGACGTCCGCTCGATGGCACGCAGGTCTTTGCCATCGACGAGGAAGGCCGCCGCCTGCCTCCAGGTGAGATCGGCGAGCTGTGTGTGACCGGTCCCCATCTGGCTCCCGGCTACTGGCAGGCACCGGAGGAAACGGCGAAGCGCTACCCGATGCTCGATGGCGTGCGGGTGCTGCGCAGTGGCGACTACGGCCGCGTGGATGCGGAGGGCTTTTTGTTCATCCACGGCCGCAGCGACTTCCTGATCAAGCACAAGGGCCACCGCCTCAGCCCCGCCGAGGTCGAGGAAGAGGCCTGCCGCATGCTCGGTGTGGTGGCCGCGGGATGCGTCAAAGATGAGGCAAAGGATTTGCTCTGCCTGTTTGTGAGTGTCTCGGAGCCATCGCTCGATGAGACGAAAATCATCCAGGCACTCAGCACGAAGCTGGAACCCGCCAAAGTGCCCAACCGAGTGTTTTTACTGCCCGAACTGCCGAAGACCGGAAACCAGAAGGTGGATCGAAAGGCCCTTCGAGCCCTGCTTTGAATCATGAATGCCGATCTCGCCCGCCAACTCCTCGAAAAGCACGCCTCACCTCTGTTCGCCTATGATCTCGACGCGGTGAAGCAGCGTGCGCAGACCTTGTTCTCGGAACTGCCGGAGGGTTCGAGGCTGTATTACTCGTTCAAAGCCAATCCGCTGCCTGCCATCGCTCGTGAGCTGCGTGCGCAGGGCGTCCGGGCGGAGATCACCTCCGATGGCGAACTGGCGGCGGCGAAGCATGCGGGCTTTATGGATGGCATCGTCTTCGGCGGACCGGGCAAATCGGAGCGCTTGATCGCCACGATGCTCGACACCGGCGTGACGCATTTCTCCTGTGAGAGCTTCACGGATGCCGCGCGGCTTTCGCAGATGGCGGTGAAGGCGGGCGTGAGCATCACCGCCATGCTCCGCGTGAATCCGCAGCAGGCTCCCGATGCCCGGTTGGCGATGAGCGGCGTGGAGAGCCAGTTCGGTTTCGATGAGGCGCTGCTGCTGGCCGAAGGCGCGGCGGCAAGGCTGAAGCTGCCCAACCTCACCTTCAACGGCGTGCATGTGTATTTCGGCACGCAGGTGGCCTCCGTCGAGGCTTTGGCGAAGAACACGCAATGTGCGCTCGATACGGCCGTGCGTGTCTCGAATGCCGTCGGCTTTGAATGCGCCGTCATCAATGCCGGCGGTGGTTTTCCATGGCCATATGCCAGCGATGCCACGGGCAGCGATCTCGCAGGACTGCGTGAGGCTTTGGAGGCCGTTTGGAGGTCTTCGCTGTTGTTTGGCAAGGCACAACTTTGTTTTGAAAGCGGCCGCTACCTCTGCGCAGGCAGCGGCACGCTGCTCACCACCGTGCTCGATGTGAAAAAAGCGGGCTCGAAGACCTTTGTGGTGCTCGACACCGGCATTCATCACCTCGGCGGCATGTCCGGCCTTGGCCGCATTCCGCGTTCGGCGATCACTTTGCTCAATCTGACCGCTCAACGCGAAGGCGAGATGGTGGCTGATATCGTCGGTCCACTGTGCAGCCCGCTCGACAGCCTGGCCCGCGGCCAAAAGATGCCGCCGGTGGAGGTGGGTGATGTGCTGGCGGTGCCGAATGTGGGTGCCTACGGCCTCACCGCGAGCCTGCTGGGCTTCCTCAGCCATGCCACGCCAGTGGAGGCGGCCTACCGCGGCAGCGAAGTGATCGAAACATGGTCCTTCCAGTGCTGGCATAATCCGAATCGTGCGGTTTAGTGGCCGCCCCCCAAGATCATGACTGCGACCGACATCACCCCGAAACTCCAGGAAATCCTCCGCCCGAAGCTCCGCTTCCTCACGCCCGGCGCCGCCGTGCCGATGGATGAGGACCTCGGCAAGCTGGGCCTCGACTCGATGGCGTCCATCGACTTGCTGATGGAGATCGAGCAGGAACTCGGCGTGCAGATTCCCGATGAGCTCATGACAGCGGATACCTTTGCCACCGGGAATCACCTTCTCGCGGTGATCGAGAAGCTCGTCTAAAGCCCCCAGTCGCCCTCGGCCAGCACAGTTCGTTTTTCGAGCGACTGGATCTCTGCGGGGATCGCAAAACAGTGGCAGACATGTTCTGAGCGGACGTGCAGGCACGGGCAGCCTTCCCAGGTGCGGTCATCGGGAAAACTGGCGAGCGAGAGCAGCCTTTGACTGCCGAACTGAGCGGGGCGTCGCACGATTTCCCCGACCAAAGCATGCAACTCATCGTTTTGGCTGTCAGTCGTGAAGTGATCGATCTCCATCCACGCGGGGATGCCGCGGACGCGTTTTGAAGTCAGAAACAAGTAGCTGCTTAGGCAGCCTGCGTCATCAACCGCGCCGATGAACTCGTGCCTGCGCATCGGCGACGCGGCGAACCAGCGCAGATAGTCCGGCGTAATCCACTTTTGCACACCGCTGGATGCCACGCACGGCGTGGCGATGTCGCGCACCAAGGCCGGGTCGCGAATGACGATCCGACCGGACGGCAACGAAGGCCATGTGCGGGATACGAGAAGTCTGGAAAGCAGGCCGAGTGGCACGAAGCGTCGGCGGATGTCTGTCTGGCAGCTCCAACCGGAGCGTCGCAAAAGCTCCTTCACCCCGGGAGTCGGCGTGGTGTCGGCGATGATCCGAGAGGCCGCCAGCCTCTTGAGCTTCATGAGCATGGGCAGACTCGCATTGCGGTGATTCTCATCAACACGCCAGGTGGAGGCGATGAAAGCGGGGGACGGCTTTCCATTCACCGCGTAGCAGGTGGGAATGAGTCCCATAAAACCTGCGATCTCCCTCTCGTGCCGCAGCAGCCAGCCACGTTCGGCGCAGAGATTGGAAAAAGGATTTTCATCCCACCAATGAGACAGTCGGCGATGCCAAGTCTCTGCGGGTAGATTTTCCGCGTCAGTCCTGACGAGCCAGGGGATCAGTTCATCCCGCGCCTGCGGCGTGTCGTGAAATTCCTCGATCTGGCAGGCGGGCATGAATCGCAGAGGTGGTGCGCGGAGAGGGATTCGAACCCCCGACCAACTCGGTGTAAACGAGCCGCTCTACCACTGAGCTATCCACGCGGTGATGATGACGCGATGTATCGCGAAAAGGCCCGGATGCAATCACGCATTCGCACGCAGCCAGGTGAAGCTGCGTTCGCACTCGGCTTTCTGGTAGGCGATCTCGGCGTCTTTTTTGCCGGGGCCGTCAGGGGCTTTGAAGCTGTCGATCTTTTTGCCACGCTTCGCCATGGCGAGCCAGGCTTTGAACATGTCGCTGTCGCGGTGCTTGGGGAAAATCTTCCAGAACTCGTCCTTCTGGTGGTCGAAGGGGCGGGCGAAGCCGGAAATGGTCTCGACTTGAAGCGGGACACCGGGCGCGAGCTCGGCGAAGCGCTTGGCGTAAGCTTTGAAATCAACGAGGCCTTCACCGACAGCGGTCCATTGCACGACAACGGCTCCTTTTTCGTCCTCCCAGAGCATGCTGTCGCGCACGCTGCTGCAAACGGTCAGCGGGCCGAGAGTTTCGAGATGTTGCAGGGGTTCTTCGAGAGTCCACACCGCGTTTCCGGGGTCGATGTTGGCGCCGACGTAGCCTTTACCGGCGGTTTCGATGAGCGACTTCAATTCATGCGACTGCATGTCGCCAGCGTGGTTTTCGATCGCGATCTTGATGCCTTCGGCCTCGGCGCGGGTCTGGTTGGCCTTGATGGCTTTGACCGTGTTTTCGATATGTTTCTCGATGCCACCATCCGTGGAGCGGTCTTTTTGGTTGCCGAGATAGCAGCGGGCGACGGGGGAGCCGAGCGTTTTGGCGATTTTGATGGTGAGGGCGAGATGCTCCGCGCCAGTACCGTTGGCGGGCTTCCAGGTGTTCGAACTCTCGCAGACGCTGCCGGTGCCGACATACAGTTTGAGGCCAAGGCGGTCCGCCTGCTCCTTGAGCCCTTTCAAATAGGCGTCCTCAAAGTTTTCGAACACGCCGAGTTCCGACAGAAAGAGAGTGTCGAGCTTCAATGACGCGGCGTAGTCGATGTATTGCGCGGCTTTCCACCCCGTGGCGCGGACGGAGAAATGGTCGAGACCGATGGCGAGTTTTCCGCCATGGATGGCGGCGGTGGCAAACGAAGGCGCGGCAGCGGCGGCGATGGAACGTGCGATGAAGGAACGGCGGTTCATGCCGCGCATGCTAGCGGAGCCGTGTCGGCTGTCGATGACGAAACGCAGCCGCCGAAATCAGCGGATGATGAGTTTCACCGCGCCCTGGCCCTGGCGATCGTCCGCCGAGGAAACAAGGATTTGTGCCAGATGATGACCGGTCCGCCAAGGAGCGCCATTGATCGGCTTCACCTGAAGAAGATAGGCTCCAGTGCCCACGTTGCGGAAAGAGGTGATGTTGTTGCTGAAAGGAGCCTGCTGTCCGGGAACCTCGAAGTACTCCATGAGGGTGAAGTGATCCTTTGTCAGGTCGGTCACCGGCCAGCCGGCGCTGCTGACAAGCACTAGGATGTTCGCGGGATGCGTGTTGCCGTTCGCGGCGGCTCCGGCGGAAGACTGAGCAGAGATCGCGAGAGAGTTGGCGCCGCCAGCGCCGCTTTTCATGACAACTTTGGGAGACGCCGGTGGAACGGGAGCGGCAGGTTTGGGGGCCGGGGCTTCAAACACGGGTTTCAAAACAGGGGCCGGTTCCGGTTTTTTGGCGGGTGCCGCAGGTGCGGGCTTGGAGGGAGCCTTGGGTTTTGCCACCACGGGCTTTTTGACAGGCGTCGGCTTCTTGGCAGGAACTGGCTTCTTTTTGGCTGGCGCTGCCTTTTTCACGGGAGCCGGTTTCTTCTTAGAGACGGGCTTTTTGGCAGGTGCCTTCTTGGGAGCAGGTTTCTTGGCCATGGCGGTGGTTGGGTCAGAATTGTTTCAATTTCCGCGAGGCTAGCAATAGTTCGGGTGATCTGTCGAGATTCCTCTTGGGGCTCTGACGCAAATAATGGATTAGTGCAGCAGACGGACTGAGGCTGGCACCTATCTAGATAACACTAGGACGGCGTCATCAGGGGCTTGGCATCAGCGACTCGGATGGTTGTTCTGAGACGCTTGGTTTGAGGGTATCTCTAAAACCTTCAATGGTTCAAAAGAACACCATTAGAGTAATTCTATGAAAAGAAGAAAATTCTGAAAATAGGCGATTGCCAAGGTAACGCATCATAGATTATAAAGACTAGTTAAATTCTAAGTTATACCAGTCTGCTTGCCCCTGTTTTGCATGCAGAGGGTCATGCCTCCCAAGTTATTCTCTTATGATCGCGCTTCCCGCAGCCGGATTTTCCCTGCCGCGCTTCTCGGACCGGCCATGCCGGAACGAGTATCCGACCCTGCGATCATGGCTGAGGAGTTTTTCCAGAATGATTGGAGTTTCTCAAGTTGGCGGCTGGCCTTGGTTTGGTGCAGTGGACGCGATGGATGACCTCATGCCGTGGGGGCGTGGCACCTTGGTGACACGTCCGGGAGCCGGGGGAGGGGGGGATTCACCCGAATCCACGCCACCGGAACATGCTTCCAGAAATCTGCCCTTTTATCACGCACCAGTGCTGTTGCGGGAAGTGATCGAGATGCTCCAGCCGACTCCCGGTAAGCTCCTTTTCGACGGCACGCTCGGTGGCGGTGGTCATTCGGAGGCTCTGCTGCAGCACGGTGCCCGCGTAGTTGCGATGGATCAGGATCCGAATGCCATCAAGCATGCCACCGAACGATTGAAGCCGTATGCGGCACAGTTTTGCGCGCTTCGTGGCAATTTCCGTCACTTTCCGCAGATCGTGGAAGAAACCGGTGTCTCCGGCTTCGACGGCATGCTGGTGGACATCGGCGTTTCGAGTCATCAGCTCGACGATGGGGCGCGTGGCTTCTCTTTTTCCAAAGACGCGCCGCTCGACATGCGCATGGACACCGACTCGCCGCGCAGCGCTGCCGATGTTGTGAACACGGAGGACGATGCCGAACTGACACGCATCTTCTTTGAATACGGCGAGGAGCAAAACGCGCGTCGCATCGCCCGCGCAATCATCAAAGCGCGTGCCTCACGCCGCATTGCGACGACGCTGCAGCTCGCGGAGATCGTCGCCGCGGCTTCTCCGAAGCGTGGGAAGCGCCACCCGGCCACGCTTGTATTTCAGGCGTTGCGTATTGCCGTGAATGACGAGTTGGCCGCGCTGCACGACTTCCTCGCCGCAGCGCCGCGTTGGTTGAAACCCGGCGGACGCCTTGCTGTGATCTCCTTCCACTCGCTGGAGGACCGCATCGTCAAACAAACCCTGCAGCATCTCTCCGCGCCCTTCTTGGATCGTCCTGAATGGCCGGAGCCGAGGAAGAATCCCGACTGCGTGCTGAAACTCCTCACTCGCAAGCCCGTGCAGGCCACGCCGCACGAGATCGAACTCAACCCGCGTGCCCGCAGCGCCGTGCTGCGCGTCGCCGAACGTCTTCCCGCATGAGCAGCCGCAACCAGTATCGCAATCGCCTCGGCATCTCCGCCATCTCCGCAATTCTCGTCGTCGTCGCGTCGCTTGCCCTGGCCGGACTCGGCATTGTCGTCAGCAAAAACCGCGTGCGCGCCATTGGCGAGGAGCAGCGCAAGGTCGAGTCCGACATGCGCCTCCTCAACGCCGAGATTCTCGCCTTGAATAACAGGATCGAGACGCTCCTCACGCGCGACCGCGTGCAGCCGCGTCTCACCAGCGCGGGTACGCTGCTGCGTCCTATCACGAAGCGTGCGCTGCTTTCGCTGAAACCTCTGCCCGCTACGGCTGACACGACACTCTCGAAGCCGTCGCCCTCCATTGCCCAAACCACGCCCTAGCCAGTGAGCCAGCCCATCCCGAACCAAGCCCAGCTTCGCCGCGACCGCCCGGTCTGCCGCCGCATGCTCTTGCTGATGTTCGTGCTGCTGGCGGGCTTCTCCCTCGTGACATGGCGTCTCGCGGTCATCCAGATCAAAGAATCACCTCGTCTGGCAAAGCTCGCCGCGCAAAAGTACCAGCGCCACATCGTGCTGCCCGCGCATCGCGGCGCCATCAAGGATTTCAACGGCGAGTACCTCGCCCACGACGAGGATGTCAGCGAGCTTTACACCGACCGCACGCACCTCCGTGAGATCATCACCATCCGGCATCACCTCGCGGCCGTGCGCGGTGTGAAGGCCCTCGAGCTGCGCGAGCAGCTTGATGAGGGTGAAACCATCGCCGCCTACCACGATCACGTTGCAAAGGTGCTCGCAGAAATCCTTCCCGCACCGGAAAAAGAGATCCGCGAGCAGATCGCTTCCGACAAGCCGGAGATCGTCCTCGCCAAGCAGATCGACGAGGAAACGGCGAAACAGTGGAGCATTCTCTTCAAGGCGGAGCACATCTTCGGCATCCACCTGCGTCCCTCGGTCGCACGCCGCTTTCCCGCGAAGGATCGTCTTTCCCTCGTGCTTGGCGATACTGACGCGGCCACCCGCCAAGGGCGCTGGGGCGTCGAAAAACTGATGGAATCCACGCTCACCGGCACACCGGGAGAGCAATCCATCGAACGCGACAAATTTGGCCGTGAGCTGCCTGCCTACCGCGGCCTCGTCGTTGAGCCGCAGCATGGCGGTGACGCGCACCTCACCATCGACATGCAGCTCCAGGACACCGTTGAGGCCATCTGCGAGCGTGCATGGAAGGCCAATGAGGCACGCCGCGTCGTCATCGTCGTCACCGAGCCCGTGACCGGCACCGTGCTTGCTATGGCCGCCCGTCCGCATCGTGACACGAGCAATCCTGACCTCAGCACCTGGACCAATCATGTGATCTCGGAGCCCTACGAGCCCGGCTCCATCTTCAAGGTCGTCACGCTCGCCGCCGCCCTCGACAACCGCAAGGTCACGCCCGGCGAGAAGATCGACTGCGGGAACATGTTTTACGAGGATCCCGTCCGCAAAGTGAAGCTCAGCGACGACGAGCCGCTCGGCATGCAGACCGTCAAAGGCGTGCTCGTGCATTCCAGCAACATTGGCATGTACAAGATCAGCAAGCGCGTCGGTCAGGACCTCATGCTCGACTACACAGCGCGTTTTGGCTTCGGTTCGCCCACCGGCATCGGCCTAGTCGGCGAAAAGGCCGGCTATGTGAACACCGGCCAGTGGAGCAACACCACCTACTCGCGCATGCCCATCGGCTACGAGGTCTCCGTCACGCCGCTGCAGATGTGCATGGCCTATGGCGCCATCGCCAACGGCGGCGTGCTCATGAAGCCCCGACTCATCGACCGTGTCGTCAAAGCGAACGGCGAGACCGAAATCATCCCGCCGCAGCCCGTGTGGCAGGCCTGCACGGCGAAGACTGCCGCCTCGCTGCGTGATTTTCTTGAAGGTGTCGTGCTTGAGGGCACGGGAAGCCGCGCCGCTCTGCCAGACGTGCGTGTCGGCGGCAAAACCGGCACCACACGCCGCTACGATCCCGAAAAGAAGCGCTACATCGACGGCTCCTACCTCACATCATTCATCGGCATCGCTCCGGTCGAGAATCCGCAGCTCGTCTGTCTCGTCATGCTTGACGATCCGCAGGCTGAAAGCTCCAAAATGATCCGCGGTGGCCGCGTCGCCGCCCCGATCTTTGCCGAAGTCGTGCGCGAGACGCTCGATCATCTGGCCATTCGCAAACAGCAGCCGCTTAGATTGGCCGCGAAAGGAGGTGAGCAATGACACTGCGCGACCTCATTCCGCATCTCGACAAGCCTGCCGTTTCCGGCAGCCTCGACACTCAGATATCGGGTTTCACCTACGATTCACGCAAAGCTGCGCCGGGCATCGCGTTCGTCGCCATCTGCGGCACACACGCCGACGGTCATGCCTTCATTCCAAAGGCCATCGAGCTTGGCGCGGCAGCGATCATCGCCGAACAAGCGCCTGCGGATGACTGCTCCACACCGTGGATTCATGTGCGCCACTCGCGCATCGCTCTCGCGGACGCCGCGGCGGCCTTGAACGGTCATCCAGCCAAGGCGCTCACCATCGCTGGCGTCACCGGCACCAATGGGAAGACCACCACGGCCTTCCTCGTGCATCATTTGTTCAATACCGCGCAGCTCCGCAGCGGCCTGCTCGGCACCGTGTTTTACGATCTCGGCGGCGGGCAGCACGTTCCTGCCACGCACACCACCCCAGAGTCGCTCGAAATTCAGGGCCTGCTCGCGCAGATGCGTGACAACGGCTGCCGCGCCTGCGCGATGGAGGTCTCCTCGCATGCTCTCGACCAGGATCGCGTCCACGGTCTGCCCTTTGCCGCAGCCATCTTCACGAACCTCACGCAAGACCATCTCGACTACCACGGCACGATGGAAAAGTACTTCGAGGCCAAGGTGCGCCTGTTTGAAATGGCCGCTGCTGAGCCGCGAAGTGCGCTCATCATCAATGGGGATGACTCCTGGGGCCGCAAACTCGTCGAGCGCTTCCAGCACACCGGTCGCGTCACGCGTTTCGGCTTCGGCGTGCACAACGAGTTCCGCGCTATCAACGTCCGCTATGACCTCACCGGCACCACCTTCGAGCTGGAGGCCCGCGGCCGAAGTTTTCTCGTCCGTTTGCCGCTGATCGGCGATTTCAACGTTTACAACACGCTCGGTGCTCTCGCCGCCGCGCATGGTGTCGGCCTGAACCTGCGTGAAGCCATCGCCAACATGCAAAAGGCACCGCAGGTGCCCGGTAGGCTTGAGCGCGTGTCTGAAAACGCCCGCTTCCATGTCTTCGTCGATTACGCGCACACACCGGACGGCATCGTGAACGCGTTGAAAACCGTCCGCGCACTGCGTCCGCGCCGCATCATCACGGTTTTTGGCTGCGGAGGTGATCGCGACCGCACCAAGCGTCCCAAAATGGCCGCTGCCGCCGAGGAAGGCAGTGACATCTGCGTGCTCACTTCCGACAATCCACGCACTGAGGATCCCGAGCAGATTCTCAACGACGCCAAAGCCGGTTTCGCCCGTCCAAAGAACCACGGCATCATTGCGGATCGCCGCGAAGCCATTCGCGTCGCGCTCGAAAATGCCTGGGAGGGCGACATCGTCCTCATCGCGGGCAAAGGCCACGAGGACTATCAGGACATCCAAGGCAAAAAGCCCCCCTTCGACGACCGCAAAGTCGCCCGCCAGCTTCTTCACGAACTCAAAGCCACGCGTGCCCAGGAACGCGAGGAAAAAGCCGCCGAACGCGAAGCAATGCGTGGTGGCATCAATCGTCCCGACCGCCGATGAAAGCCGTTTCGATCCAAACTCTCGCCCAATTTGCCGCAGGCACGCTGCAAGGCGATGGATCGCGTCTGGTCACGAAGGTGAACACGGATTCGCGCAAGATCGCCAGCGACGAAGTCTTCGTTGCTCTGGTTGGCGACAAATTCGACGCGCACGACTTCATTCCGCAGGTTGCCGCCGCTGGGGCGGCCGCAGTCGTCGTCAGCAAGATCAATCCGGCCTGGGGCCAGCTTTCCTGCGCTGTGATTGAAGTGAGCGACACCCTGATCGCGTTGCAGCAGATGGCGCGCGGCTATCGCCGGCACCACAACCCGCTCATCGTCGGCCTCACAGGCAGCAACGGCAAAACTTCGACAAAGGACCTCACGGCCATCGTGATGGCACGAAAACTCGTCACACGCGCCACCTTGGGCAATCTCAACAACCACATCGGTGTGCCGCTCACTCTGCTCTCGCTCCAGGAAGGGGAGCAGTGCTGCGTCACCGAGATGGGCATGAATCATCCGGGTGAAATCAAGGTGCTCACCGACATCGCCGATCCAGATGCCGGCATCCTCACCAACGTCGGCATGGCGCACATCGAATACATGGGCACCCAGGACGCCATCGCGTGGGAAAAGGCCACACTGCCCGCACAGGTGAAACGCGGCGGCATCGTCGTGCTGCCTGCGAATGATCAGTATACGCCTGTCATCGCACGCCACTGCCAGGCGACGGTTTCGACGGCCGGAGTCGGCTGTGGGGATGTCAGCGCCACGAATCTTCGCGCCGATGGCACAGGAACCACCTTCACGCTGAACTTCAGCGGTGAGAGGGTCGAAACGCGCCTGCCGATCCTCGGCGAACACATGGTCTGCAACGCCGCGCTCGCCGCGTGCATGGGCTGGCGACAGGGAATTGCACCAGCGGACATCGCGGACGCGCTGAATCAGGCCAAGCTCACAGGAGGACGCGTTGAACCGAAAGTGGTCAGCGGGGTGAGATTCATCGACGACTCTTACAACGCGAATCCGGACAGCATGATCGCCGGTTTGCGCACTCTCAGCACGCTAGGGGATGAAAAAAGCCGTCGCGTGGCCGTTCTCGGTCGCATGGGGGAGCTGGGGGCGATTGCCGAGGCCGAGCATCGCCGTGTGGGGGAATTCGCCGGATCACTCAAGCTCGACGCCGTGTTCAGCGTCGGCAGCGGTGAGGCGGCGTGGATCACCGAGGCCTCGAAGGCCGTCCCGTCCGAGCATTTTCCAGATCAGGCCGCCTGCGCTGCACGTCTGCGCGAGTGGCTGCGTGAGGGTGACGTCGTGCTGCTCAAAGGCAGCCGCTCCGCACGGATGGAACAGGTCCTCACGCACTTTTCCGCATCATGATGTACTGGCTCTACGAATTCAGGGAATGGCTCACCGCTAATCAATGGATCAGCGATGACGCCGCTCTGTACAAGATACTTAACCTCTTCAAATACCACACCTTCCGCGCCGGCGGGGCCGCCATCACGGCCTTCGTGCTCTCGCTGATGTATGGCGACCGCCTGATCCGCAAGCTCATCTCTCTCAAGATCGGCCAGCCTATCCGCACGGCCGAGGAGGTGCACAAGCTCTACGAACTTCATGGCAAGAAGGCTGGCACGCCGACCATGGGCGGCATCTTGATCCTGGGTGCGATCGTCCTTTCCACGCTCATCTGGGCGAAGTGGGACAATATCATGGTGTGGATCGTTCTTTTCACCACCATCGGCCTCGGAGCGCTCGGCTTCCGTGACGATTACCTCAAGATCAGCAAGAAGAACTCGAAAGGTGTCAGCGCGCGGACCAAACTCGTGTGGCAGACCTCCGTCGCCGTCGTCGCAGGCTTCCTGTTTGCCTACGCGGTGCCAGGAGACAACGGCATTACGCTGCGGGCCCTCTACCTGCCCTTTGTGAAGGATGCAGTCATCACGGACATGCATTTCTTTGCCGTCGCGTTGTTCGCCCTCATCATTGTTGGCTCCTCAAACGCAGTGAACCTCACCGACGGCCTCGATGGTCTCGCCACCGGTTGCTCGCTCACCACGTCGATCGCGTATGCCGTCTTTGGTTATGTCTGCGGCAATGCCCGCTACTCCGACTACCTCGGCGTCGCGCACAACAGCCTCGCCAGCGAGCTGCCCATCATCGCCATGGCACTCGCAGGAGCCTGTTTGGGCTTCCTGTGGTTCAACGCCCATCCCGCGAAGATGTTCATGGGCGACACCGGCTCGCTCGCACTCGGCGGCTGCATCGCGACCATCGCCATCGGCTGCAAACAGGAGATCGTGCTCGCGCTCGTCGGCGGTGTGTTTGTCATGGAGGCATGCAGCGTCATTCTTCAGGTCTGGAGCTTCAAAAAACGCGGCAAGCGCATCTTCCGCATGGCTCCGATTCATCATCACTTCGAGCTCGGTGGCTGGCATGAGAACCAAGTCATCGTCCGCTTCTGGGTGCTCTCCCTTCTGTTCGCCATGCTTGGGCTGGCGACTCTCAAACTCCGATGAAATTCGCCTCACAACGCTTCGCCATTCTCGGTGCTGGACGCAGCGGCCTGGGTGCTGCGCGTCTTGCGCGCCTGCATGGCGCGGAGGTGACGATTTTCGACGAAGGTGACAAGGCGAAGGTCGTTGAGGACTTCAAGTGTGTACTCGGGCAGGCCGCGCGTGACCTTGTCGTCAAACCAGGCGACTTCGCTCTTGTCATCATCAGCCCTGGTTTGGATGAACATTGGCCGCTTCCGGCTAAATTCATTGCTGCAGGCGTTCCGCTCGTTGGTGAGACTGAGTTTGGCTTCAATCTGACCGACATGCCGATGGTGGCCATCACTGGCACGAACGGCAAGAGCACCTGCACGGAGCTCATCGCGGCCCTGTTCAACGGCTGCGGCATGAAATCGATACCCTGTGGCAATCATGGCATGTCGCTGAGCGAAGTCGTCGCCAGCGGCGTGCGCTTCGATGTGCTGGCGCTCGAGATCAGCAGCTTCCAGCTCGAAACGATCCGTAGATTTCGCGCAAAGGCCAGCCTGTGGCTCAACTTCGCCCCCGATCATCTCGACCGCTATCCCGGCATGGAGGAGTATTTTGCCGCGAAGGCCCGCATCTTCGAAAACGTCACTGAAAACGATGTCGCCATCGTGAGGGCCGGTGAAAACGTTTCGAGCGGCAAGGCGCGGCGCTGGACCTTTTCCGCATACGGTGCGGAAGCCGACTACAGCTACGCCAACGGCAAGTTTTACCATTCCGGTCATGAGATCGGCAGTGCCGGCCATTTGAAAGTGCGCGGCAAACACAACATGGAGAACGTTTTGGCCGCTTTGATGAGCGGGAGGGTCTTTGGCTTGGAATTCGACGCTATGTTGAAGGCTTTGGCCAACTACGAGGTGCCGCGCCATCGCTGCGAACTCGTCCGCACGCTTGCGGATCGCGAGTACATCAACGACTCCAAGGCCACGAACCTCCACGCGCTCGAAGCCTGCCTGCGCTCGCAAGAACGTCCCATCGTGCTCATCGCCGGTGGCAAGGACAAGCAGCTCGACTACACGCCGCTGCGTGCCGAACTGAAAGGCCAGGTGCGTGCAATGGTCTTCATCGGCGAGATCGCGCAGCAGCTTGAGCAGACCTTTAGTGATTTGCTGCCCTGCAAACGCGGCAAGGACATGGCCGAGGCGGTGTCGCTCGCCACCCAGCTCTCGCAACCTGGCGATGCCATCATCCTGAGCCCTGGCACCTCATCTTTCGACATGTACACCGGCTACGGGCAGCGCGGCGATGTGTTCCGCGACGCCGTCCTTTCCCTGAACTGAATTTCAACTCCAACCCAACACGTCCCATGAAAATGCAGACGACCAGCAAACCGAAAAAAGAGAAGAAAATGCTTCTCAACCTCATCGACGGCGAACGCCACCGCCACCGCGTGGCTCTTGTCACCGAGGAGGGAGAATGGAACCAGCATGAGCCGAACTCCGGCATGGCACGGATGTTCGTTGTCATGCTACTAGTTCACGTCGTCCTCATCGGCGGCATCATCATCTATGATTTCATGGGTGACGAGGAAACACCGCAGCAGACGGTCACGCAGGCCGCTCGTGCGATGAGTAGCAGCAGCACAACCTCCGGCTTGCCGGAGGCATCCCCGGAGATCGTCAGCGCGCAGGCCCAGGCCGCTGCGGACACCGAGCAGTTCGACAGTTACGAGATGCGTTCCGGCGACTCGCTCAAGACGATCGCCGCAAAATTCGGCACCACCGGGGAGGAGATCACGAAGCTCAACATGATCGACAAAGGCCTGCAAATCGGCCCAGGTACCATGCTGCGTGTTCCAAAGCAGGCCGTGCCGAGCGCGATCCCCGTCGATCCGCAGACGCTCAAGCCGAAGACTGTCGCCGAAGAAGCGCCGAAGGCGATCCCCGTGCAGGACCAGCCGCCGGCAACGATTAAGGAGCCCAGCGAGGCCGTTAAGCCGTCCGAGGCTCCCGCGAGTCTCTCCGCCGCGACAACGCCGATGTCGTTGATCGCCCCGGGTGAGGCATCGTCCGCGGTGGGTTCGCTCGCCGCCGCCGCTGATCTGCCAGCGACCGCTCCTGTGCCGGTTGAAAACAACGTGGCTACCCTGCCGCCGCCGACGAAGCCAAACGTGGTGTCCTTGCTTCAGGAAAACGCCCCACAGGTCGAGAGCACGCCGAAGCAGGCTGCCAAGCCCGAGCCCAAACCCCTCGCAAAACCCAATCCTGTGCTGCCGCCGACGCAGATGCTGAAAAAGATCGCCAGCTCGCCGCCCGTGTCGAAGAAATCCGAACCTGTTAAGAAAACCGTCGCTGAAGCACCGCCTGCGCCGAAAAAGTCCGAGCCTGCGAAGACGGTTCCGAAAGCCGCTGTCGCACGCACGCACACCCTGCAGTCCGGGGAGACGCTCTACCGTCTTTCCTCGAAATACGGCGTTTCCGTCGCCTCCATCCAGAAGGCGAACAACATCAAGAATCCCAACTCCATGCGCGACGGCATGAAGTTGGTGATCCCGGCAAAATGAACCTCCAGTTCGCGGTTCAACAAAGAACCGCGAACAGAGAACAACGTCATGGCCAAGCACTCCATCTTTCTGCTCATCCTCGCGGCGGTGTCGCTCATCGCGCTCGGCATCACGATGCTTGCGAGCACGACGTTCGAGGTCGCGAATGAGGGCGGGGAGGATTACGTGACGCTGTGGCGGCAGCTCGTGTGGCTGGGCGTGGCAGTCGTCGCGTGTGTCGTCGGAGCGCTGGTGGATTACCGTGCCTGGATGCGCTGGCGCTGGCACATACTGATCACCGCCGCCGTGCTGCTGGCGCTGTGCTATGTGCCGATGATCGGCATCAAGATCAACGGCTCGCGCCGCTGGATCGGCTGGCATTCGCTGCGCGTGCAGCCGTCGGAGTTCGCGAAGATCGCGCTCATTGTCGCGCTGGCAGGTTGGTTTGCCATGCATGAGGCGGTGACGCGCACGTTTTGGCGTGGGTTTGCTCTGCCGGGTTTGATTTTGACCGGCATCGTGGCGCTCATCGGCTGCGAGTTTGACCTCGGCAGCGCGCTGCTGGCCGCGACGGTGGGTCTGGGTGTCATGTTCGTGGCCGGAACGAAGATCCGGTATCTCTCGCTCATCTTGTTGCTGTGCGCTGGCGGATTGTGGGCGGGTGTGAAGTACCTACCGAACCGCATGGAGCGTATTCTGGTCACCTTCGACCTCGAAAAACACAAGGAAGGCCTCGGTTTGCAGCAGTGGGTGTCAAAGCTCGCCTTCGGCTCCGGCGGCATTGAGGGCCGGGGGCTGGGCGAAGGGCGCATGAAGCTGGCCTACCTGCCGGAGGCGCACACGGACTTCATTTTCCCGATGGTCGGCGAGGAACTCGGCCTGCGTGGCACAGCGGGTGTGGTGCTGGCCTTCGCAATCCTGGTGATGAGTGGTTTCATGGTCTCTGCCTACGCTCCCGACCGGTTTGGCAAGCTGCTGGGTGCTGGGCTGACCTTCCTGCTCGGCATGGAGGCGTTGCTGAACATGGGCGTGACCACCGCCCTGCTGCCGAACAAGGGTCTGCCGCTGCCCTTCGTGAGCTACGGCGGCTCCAGCCTCGTCGCCGCGATGGCTGCGGTGGGCATCCTCATCAACATCCACCGCCAGGGCGTGCACCTAACCTGGGACCAGCTCCCCGTGATCCGCCGCAAGCGCCGCTGGACGCCGCAGTTGTGAGCAGTGTGATTGGACGGACATTCTTGAAACGTCCGCAGTGACATCCAACCCGTTCCAGCCGCAAAAACTGTCGGTCAGGAGGTAAGGCCTTGAACATGGGCGCTTCGCTGCTTTCGTCCCGCCGCCAGGACAGTTCTCCGCCAGGGTCAAACGGGACCCGTGAAGCACTGCTGACTCAACCCATTCCAGCCTTTTGAATCCCAGTGAAACAGAAAAATCCGAAGTCCGTCCACGTGCTGATCGCATGTGGCGGCACCGGGGGGCATTTGTTCCCCGGCATCGCCGTGGGTGAGGTGCTCGCCTCACGCGGCCACGACGTCACGCTGCTCATCAGTGAGAAAAAAATCGATTCCCTAGCCGCCTCTGGCCACAAGGAGCTGCGCTTCGAGAAAATGCCCTTCCTTGCGATGCCGAGGCCGTGGTCGCCGAAGATGATCGGCTTTCTCAAAGGCCTTTGGCAGGGCGCGAAGGCTTGCCGCAAGATCATCCGCGACCACGATGTGAAGGTGGTGCTTGGCATGGGCGGCTTTACTTCGTTTGCGCCGTTGTATGCGGGACGCAAGGAAGGCTGCCGCACCTTGATTCACGAAAGCAACGCCATCCCCGGCAAGGCGAACCGCCTGAACGCCCGATTCAGCGATATCGTGCTATGCGGTCTCGAAGCATGCAAAGCGCACTTCGCGAAGCATGGCGACGTGCGTGTCGTCGGCACGCCAATTCGCAGCAGCATGAAGCTGCAGAACACCGATGACCCGCGATCGTTCTTCAAGCTCGACAAGGACAAGCGCACGCTGCTCGTCATGGGCGGCAGCCAGGGAGCTCGCGGAGTGAATCGTGCGGTCGGGCAAGCGCTCGAGCAGTTTGAAAAGATGGGCATCCAAGTGCTCCACATCGCCGGACCGGGTGACTACGAAGAGGTGCGTGACGTTTATGCCAAGATCCCGATGCTGAAGCAGCATGTCGCCGCGTTCTGCCATCGCATGGATCTCGCCTATCGTGCCGCTGATCTCGCCATCGCTCGGTCCGGGGCTTCGTCGATGTCGGAGCTTGCCTACTTCGGCGTGCCGAGCCTGCTGGTGCCGTATCCCTTTGCAGCGGAGGACCATCAGACGCGAAACGCGGAGATTTTTGACCAGGCCGGTGCCGGACGCCTGATCAAGGAGAGTGATCTGAATGCTGACGCACTCGCAGATGCCGTGCGCGGTATCGTCAATGACGCCCGCAAGGCCGGCGACATGAAAAAGGCGGCGCAGAAGCTTGCGGTGAAGAATTCGGCCGAGAAAATCGCTGATCTGATCGTCAAGGAGGCCGAAAAGGCCCAGGCGGCGTAAAGTTTGCCGATCTTGCCATTTCCTGTGCTTCCGGCGCGACTGGAAGCTTCCTTGTTTGAAACACGGGGCGGAGTCGCTATGTATCCGCCCCTCAAATCCCAACCCGATACTCTTATGAATCTCACACGCACGGCTTACGGCACCTGGAGCGGCGGCCGCTTCATGCATTACGGCGAACAACTCTCCGAGGAGCACTACATGCAGCTCATGCGCGATTCTTTTGCCAAGGGCGTGCGCACCTTTGTCACTGCGGACGTGTATGGTGTGGGTCGCGCGGACGCGCTGCTGGGCGAGGCGCTCAAAGGCATCCCGCGTGAGGAATACTGCCTCGTCGGCATCGTCGGTCACGACATTTACGAAGGCATTCGTCAGGGCTCCAAAGGCTACCCGCGCTTCACCGATCCCACGCTGCGTGGGCCGGAGAAGTACTACGACTACCTTAAAATGGCCACGGAGAAGAGCCTTGAGCGCTGCCAGACGAGCAAGTTCGACCTCCTCATGCTGCACAACCCGGACAGCATCAGCTACACGAGCGAGAAAGTGTGGGATGCCTTCACCGCGCTGAAAACGGAAGGCCTCACCGACCGCCTCGGTATCGCTCCCGGACCCGCGAACGGCTTCACGCTCGACATGATCGAGTGCTTCGAGCGCTACGGCGACCGCATGGACTGGGCGATGATCATTTTGAATCCCTTCGAGCCCTGGCCCGGCCAGCACGTGCTCGCCGCCGCAGAGAAGAACAAGGTCGATATCATGGCCCGCGTGGTCGATTACGGCGGTCTTTTCCACGATGACGTGAAACCCGGCCACAAATTCCGCGATGGCGATCACCGCACGCATCGCCCCGGCGAATGGATCGAGCACGGTGTCGAGAAGCTCGAAAAAGTTCGCCCCATTGCACAGAAGCACGGAATTAGCATGCTGCAGCTTGCCTGCCTGTGGACGCTGGGGAACACTGCCGTGAAAAGCGTCGTCCCCACCCTCATCCAGGAGCACGGCGAAGGCGCACGCACCATCGAGAGCAAGCTCGACGATCTCGCCTCACTGCCTGAGCAGTGCCTCAGCTCCGAGGAGATCGAAACCATTCGTCAAATCGGCGACAACACCGGCTGCATGGCCCTCAAAGGCGCCAGCCAGCGTCATCCGGCGGACATGGAAGCTCGTGCCGACGAATGGGCGATGCGCGACGATCTCATGGCCCTTGCAGGCAGTTTTGGCCTGCGGTGGACCTGGTGACGCATGGGTTGCATGACCGCCCTTTAGAGACGACAGAAACCGCTCATGATCGAATCCGATTTCATCATCGTCGGCACTGGCGCGGGCGGCCTCAGCGCGGCGCTGCATGCTTCCGAGCATGGGAACGTGGTGATGATCACGAAAAAAGGCGCGCTCGACTCGAACTCGAACTGGGCGCAGGGCGGCATCGCCTGTGTGACGGCGGAGAACGACTCCATCGAGAAGCACGTGAGCGACACGCTCATCGCCGGGGCCGGTTTGTGCAAAGAAGACGCGGTGCGCACGATTGTGAGCGAAGGACCGGCCCGCATTGCCGAACTCGTGGGGTGGGGCGTGCATTTCGACCAGCGTGAGTCGGAGAGCGGTCATCTGGAGTTCGATCTAACCAAGGAGGGCGGTCACACAGCGCGCCGCGTGCTGCATGCTGCCGATGCCACGGGCCGCGAGATCACGGAGAAGCTGCTCGCCGCCGTGCGTGCGAAGCCGAACATCACGATCTACGAGAATCACTACGCCATCGACCTCATCACGACGGCCAAGCTTGGCCTCGTTTCCGAAGATCGCGTCCTCGGGCTCTATGTTCTCGATGAAACAACGGGCGAGGTGCACACCTTCCGCTCAGACCGCGTCATCCTCGCCACAGGCGGCTGTGGACGCGTGTATCTTTACACGACAAACCCACGCGTGGCGACGGGCGACGGCGTGGCGATGGCCTGGCGGGCCGGAGCCACGATCTCGAACATGGAGTTCATCCAATTCCATCCGACCTGTCTCTATCATCCGCAAAAGCGTTCGTTTTTGATCACCGAGGCCATGCGTGGCGAAGGTGCGCGGCTGATCGGCAAAGACGGTCAGGAGTTCATGCATCGCTACGACAAACGCGGCTCGCTCGCCCCGCGTGACATCGTGGCGCGTGCCATCGACCACGAGATCAAGCGCACCGGCGGGCCGTGTGTGTATCTCGACATCAGCCACAAGCCTGCGGATTTTGTCGCGCATCACTTCCCGAACATCCAGAAGGCCTGTCTCGAGGTCGGCATCGACATCACGAAGGAGCCGATTCCGGTCGTGCCAGCTGCGCATTATCAATGCGGCGGCGTTTTGACCGATGTGAACGGCGCGACAAACATCCGCGGCTTGTGCGCCGTCGGCGAGGTCGGCTGCACCGGGCTGCACGGCGCGAACCGCCTGGCGAGCAACTCACTGCTCGAATGCTGCGTCACCGCCCAGCGCTCTGTGGCGCACCTGCTGAAAAAAATCCCGCCGGGCAAAAAGGCGGAGCAAACCTACGAGCTGAGGCCCTGGCAGGTCAGCGGGGTGGTTGAGAATGACGAACTCGTCGTGATCTACCACAACTGGGACGAAATCCGCCGGCTGATGTGGGACTACGTCTCCATCGTGCGGACAAACAAGCGCCTCCAACGCGCCGCGGCGCGTCTGCGCAATCTCAAACGCGAGGTTCAGGAGTTTTACTGGAACAACCGCGTGACGAGCGAGATTCTGGAGCTGCGCAACCTGGTCGAAACGGCGTCCCTCATCGTCGAATGCGCCATCCGCCGGCACGAGAGCCGTGGTCTCCACTACACGCTCGATTATCCGAAGACCGACGACACGCGTCCGCCTGTGGACTCGATGTTGCGACGTTATTGAGATTATTACCAGTGCTCTCTTGGGTGAGAATGCCACTGGCTGTGCCTGTTTTTTGAACAAGGGCGACGGCGGTCTGTTCCCATTTCATGAAAGAGTCCTTCGGGATTCCAAAGCATTAGAATCAACCAACTGCTTCCGCTCTGCGTTCAAGAATAAGGGATTGCAGTTTGCTGCGTGACGCTGCTACATTTCTTCCACAAAACCAACCACCCCCATGCCTGCCGGACGTTTTCCCTGTCTGATCGCTGCTGCCTCCCTGGCCGCAGCTTTGGCGGCTCATGGTCAGGGGGCTCCATCCGTCTCTGCCACTGGAGCCGTGGCAGCGTTGAAAAAGCGCGACAGCTCGTCGCCAACCGCCGCAAAGAGCGTCAAGCCAGCCCCCGCCTCGGCGGGAAAGGTTGATGCACCGCCTGCCACCAGAGCCGAGCCGCAGTCGCGTTCGATTGTGGCCTCGCTGCCTAATTTCAGCGCCCAATCGATGCCGCAACTCGGTTATTCGCGCTACCCGTGGAAGCTCGACATCGTGGCCACCGTTTTCTGGGTGGGCGAACAGCCGACAGAGAACAACCCGACCCCCAACGACAAAAGTTCCTGGGATACGAAGTGGATGGAAAATTTCGGCGGCTATGACGACCCGGACCCGACCAAACGCACGGATTCCTTCACCCCGCTGGGTTTCATACCGAAACAAAACCCGTTCTACATCGCGCTGCCATACAACGACGTGATCGACTACAACTCGCACAAGACCGAGGCGTCAAAGGTCATTCCCTGGTTCAAACAACGCTTCAGTCGCTCAGGTCGCACTGTGCTTAAAGGGCAGTGGGTGGCCATCCGGCACGGCAATCGTGTCTGCTATGCGCAATGGGAGGATTGCGGGCCGTTCGTTACGGACGACCACGAGTATGTGTTTGGCTCCGCCCGTCCGAAGAATACCAGCAACAATGGAGCCGGCATCGACATCTCCCCGGCCATTCGTGATTATCTCGGCCTGAAAAGCATGTCTCGCTGCGACTGGCGATTTGTGGACGTGAGCGAGGTGCCCGCCGGGCCGTGGCGCAGTCTTGGATCCAACAATGATTTCGTCCGCCAGCAGAAGGTCGAGAAGGAGCGTGAGCATAGCGCCATTTCCTCCCGGCTTGAAGAACTCCGCCGCGCCCGCGACGAATACTTCAAGCAAAATGGCACTGGAGCGCTGCGGTGACAGAGCTTCTTCGTCCGCAGCTCATTTCGGTGGCGTTTGAAACTCCAGGCGGCCGTTTTCCAGCAGATGCGGTAGTGAGGCGCCCGCAGGCGTGGCAAGTTCTCCGGCCGGCCTGACTTCAAGGCTTCGTCCTGCACCGGCAACCGGTTCGGTCACGCTGTCCTGGGTGTAAATCACGGCATTGAATGGCGATTTGAAGGGCAGCTTCTCGTCGGGGTCGTCAAAGACGCATTTTTCAAACACGCAGTCCTTCGTGGCGAGTGCGAAACTCTCCGGCACATGGCAGTTGATGAAGCGGCAGTTGCGGATGCTCAGCCAGTCCTTCGAGATTTCCTCCGCAGCATCCGCTTTGTAGGCGATGGGAATGAAGTTCACGCCCACAAAGGTGCAGGCATCCAGCTTCATGCCCACGTCGATGAGTTTCCAGTTTTCCATGAAGCCGCCGGTGAAGACGCAGTTGGTAAAAGTCCAGCGGCTGCTGAAGAGCGCGACGTACCACGGCCCTTCTTTGGCGAAGGCGCAGTTCTCAAACAGGCTATTCTTCGCCTCGAAACTGCCGCCGAGGTCCGCAGTGATCCTGACTCCGCGCCACAGGCCACCGTCCGCCTTCCACGAGCCTTCACGCAGGTGAAAGCGCACATTTTCCATGCGCATGCCGGGCTGGCTCGTCACATCGCAGCGCTGTTCGTCGAACTGCGCTTTGGGATCCTTCTTGCCGGGCGCACCGACGTCGATGCGGCGGATCGGGCGGTAGGTGCCCGCTGGGATTGTGCGTTTGCCCGTCCACTCGGTCGTGTTGAGGAGCGCTTCCTTCATCTCGGGCACGCTGGAGACCTGCTCTTCGAGCGACTTCATGTCCCAGGTGCGTGCTTGAAGCGACTTCAGCGTCACCCGCGAGTCCATCGGATACACTTCGATGGGTCTCGCTTCCTTCGTGTAGTCACCGTAGTGCAGCATTCGCTGCCGGCCGTTGACGCTGATGCTCTGAAAGTGCGGCATCACGCGCCAGACGATGGTGACGAACTCATTCGGTTGGATGCGGCCCTGGTCCGCCACGTGACGAGCGCCGCCTGGGTCGTTGTCGATGCGCAGCTCGTCCATGTTGCGTTCCCAGTTGAAGATCACGGCCTTCGGCATGTGAGCCAGCCGCAGGTTCGTGCTGTCCGTCTTTGCCACGATGGTGAATTCGACAGGCGCGGCGTAGGTTTCGGGCGAAGTGAATCGTTCTCGGTCCTTCAGCACGATCTCGCGGCCTTCGCCGATGAGTTCCTTCGCCGTGTTCAGCGCAGCGAGTCGTCTGGTCGTGTCATTCACGATGGCTGAAGACGGAGGGCTGCCTTTGGGCGCGCCATCCCATTCCAGCACAAAAGCCCGTCCGCTGCCGAGGTGACCTAGGCCCCAGGCTGCCTTGGCATCCGAGGTGGCCGTGACTTTCAGAACGAAATCTTTGGTCGGGTCAGAGGCGGGGTCGGTGCTTTCTTCCCAGCGCTTGAATTCAAAGGGTTCGCCCGTGGACCACTTCCACACGCTTTTCTCACGCCTGCCACCGATGGTGGCCATCGACTGCGACACCTGCTTCAACAAGGCCGGAAGCACCTGGTCCATCCAGGCCTGTTCTTCCGCACTGTTGATGGTCGCCAGATGGGCACCGAGGCTCGCCGCGTGCTTTTGGGCGTTTTCTTGGTTCATCCGTTCTCCCACGACCTGATAGTAGTGACCCGCGTGGCTCAGCACCGGAAACGTCGACAACGGGCTGCCCTTGAACGTCTCGGCGGGCTCCGCGGAGAAGCTGAACGCAAGCCCAAGCAGCACGACAAAAGCACCGATGCTCTCGGACGATGCTTTGAGGCGGCAAAATGGGTTCCTCATCACTGTAGCCTAGCTCCCACGCCGAAAATTGGGAACTGGAAAATCAAACCAGACCGCGTCGGGCGAGGGATTCCTCCATCGCACGGTCAATCAGGATCACTGCGAGGCTTTGCGTGGCATCATCAAGCTGTTGAGTGGCCGATTTGAGCGCCTTCGCGTCATGGGCAGTGGAGTCGAGCAGTTTACGCACCTCGGCGGCATGCTGAAGGACGCTGCTTTTCTCCTCGGCAGTGATAGCGTCGCCGAGTTGTGTCAGGGCGGCGTCAACGGCGGGCAGCAGTTCCTCGGCCTTGAGCTTCGCCTCGGTCCAGATGCGCTCGTTCATGTCCTCAAAGGCAAAATCCACGCTTTCGGCGATCATCTGCTCCACACGCTCGTCGGCCACATCGACGGCCGTGCCGCGGATTTCGAGCGTGGTGTCGGTGTTGGTCGCTGTGTCACGTGCGAGGACGTTAAGAATGCCGTTGGCGTCGAGACTGAACTGCACTCCGACACGAGCGCTGCCTTTCGCGCCCGGCGGGAAGGGGACTTCGATGCGGCCAAGCTCCCAGTTGTCCTTCGCCAGCTCACGCTCGCCCTGCAGGATGCGGATGAGCATCGAATCCTGATTCGCGACGGCATTCGTGAACATTTCGCCCGCCTTTGCCGGAATCGTCGTGTTGCGCGGGATGATGATGTTCATCAAGCCGCCGAAGGTTTCGATGCCGAGGGAGAGCGGCGTGACATCGAGCAGCAAAACCTGCCGCAGGCTGCCGCCGAGGATGCCAGCCTGAATCGTTGCGCCAAGTGCGATGGCCTCGTCGGGGTTCTGCGAGGTGTTTGGCTCACGTCCGAAGATTTCTCGGACATAATCGCGCACCAGCGGCATGCGTGTGCTGCCGCCGACGAGAATGACTTCATCCAGCTCTTCGGGTTTGATCTTCGCATCGCTCAAGGCGCGCAGGCAGTGCGTGCGTGTGCGCTCGATCCACGGCCGGGCGACTTTTTCGAGATCGGCACGGGTGACGTCCAGGCCGATGAACGACGTCGTTTCTTCGCTGGAGAGGCGTTTTTTGACCGCTTCGGCACCTTCGATCACGCGAATGTCATTCGGCGGCAAATTCAGCCTCTCCGCCATGAAGGCGGCCAGCAGCCGGTCCAGATCATCGCCACCGAGCCGGGTGTCTCCAGCGGTGGAAAGCACCTGGAAGACGCCGTCGCGCATTTCGAGCACGGAAATGTCAAATGTGCCGCCGCCGAGGTCATAAACGGCGACTTTTTGATGCTCGCCGAGCTTGTCGAGGCCGTAGGCCAGCGCCGCGGCGGTCGGTTCGCTCAAGATGCGCACGACTTCGAGTCCGGCGAGTTCTCCAGCCTGCTTCGTGGCGGTGCGCTGGGCATCGTTGAAGTAGGCCGGCACGGTGATGACTGCCTGCGACACGTTTTGCTCCAGCGCACGCTCCGCGACGGTCTTCAAGTGCTTCAAAATCTCCGCCGAAACCTCGACAGGTGTCTTCTTCAAGCCGCTGAGGTCATAAGGCGGCTTCCAACCGACCTCTCCGGGCCTGCGGCCGATGAGACGCTTCACCGAGGTGATCGTGCGGGTTGGATGCAAGGCCCGCTGACGCAAGGCAGGCGCTCCGACGGTGATTTTTCCGTCCTCGGCGACGCAAACGACACTCGGCGTGCTGCGGCTGCCATTCTGATCTGCCAGCAGGATCGGAAAGCCGCTGTCCACCACACCGACGAGCGAGTTCGTCGTGCCGAGGTCGATGCCAAGGATGGGCGCGGATTGCATGCGCCCTGTTCCATGCTGGGATCAAAGTCGGCAAGACAATTTCCGCAGGTCAGTAGCCCTCCGTCGCCTCGCTGAAGTTCCACGGGGCCTGGTAAGCACCCGTGCGCTCTTTTTCGAGCTGGCGGACGAGATCGTTGAGCAACGCGGAGGCACCGAAACGATAGCGGCGGTTGTTCAGCCACTCGTCGCCCAGCGTTTCTTTGACGGCGATGAGGAATTGCAGTGCCTGTTTGGCCGTGCGGATGCCACCAGCGGGCTTCATGGCGATGGGAACGCCGGTGGCGAGGAAATGATCGCGAATGGCCTCCAGCATGACCTGGTTGTTGCCGAGCGTGGCGTTGGACGATGTTTTGCCCGTGCTGGTCTTGATGAAATCGTTCGGACGGATCACGTGCATCGCCAGAAAGCTGGCCGCGCGGATGTTGTCGTAAGTTTCGAGTTCGCTGACTTCGAGAATGACTTTGAGCGTCGCTTTGCCACAGGCCTCGACCACGGCGGCGATCTCATCCTGCATGCGCCCGAATTCACCGGCGAGAAAGGCTCCACGATTGATGACCATGTCGATTTCATCCGCTCCGTCGTTCACTGCTGCGTGAACTTCGGCGATGCGAGTCTTGAGCGGCGCTTGTCCGCTCGGGAATGCGGTGGCGACGGAGGCGATCTTCACCTTCGTGCCGCCGACGTGCTTTTTCGCGTGCTTCACCATCGCCGGATAAACACAGACCGCGGCGGTTTGCGGAATGTCACCCTGATCGTGCGGACAGAGCGCTTTCTGGCAGAGGGAGGCGACCTTTCCGGGCGTGTCCTTGCCCTCCAGCGTGGTCAGATCGACCATCGACACTGCGAGGCGCAGTCCGAAGACCTTCGACTTTTTCTTCAGACTGCGGGTCGTGAATTTGGCCACACGTTCCTCGATGCCGACGTGATCGACGGTGCCGATCTCATCGAACAAGCGGCGGAGGCTGGCGGGTGCTTTGGTGGCGGGCATGAGCGTGATGTTGCGCGGCGTCAGGCCGCGCTGTCAAGATGCCAATATTCGCGTGTGGCAAATTTCCGGCGGGAGACGTAATTCCTTCCACCATGAGCAGCACAATTCCCCAATTGTATGACACGCCCGTTTTCCGCATGGCCTGCCAGCAATTCGATCTGGTGGCCAATTTTCTCGAAATCCCCGATTCAGCCCGCGACCGGCTGAAATACCCGAAACGCAGCCTCAGCGTCGCCATGCCGGTGCGGCGCGATGACGGCAGCACGACTGTCTTCATGGGCTACCGCGTGCAGCACCACCTGACCCTTGGCCCGACGAAGGGCGGCGTGCGTTTTCACCCTGAGGTCACGCTCGGTGAAGTCGCGGCTTTGGCGATGTGGATGAGCTGGAAGTGCGCGCTGACCGGCCTGCCGTATGGCGGTGCGAAGGGCGGCGTGACTTGCAATCCGCGGGAGCTTTCCGTCGGCGAGTTGGAGCGCGTGACGCGGCGCTACACCCAGGAGCTGATTCCCTTCATTGGCCCCCAGGTGGACATTCCGGCGCCGGACATGGGCACGAATGAGCAAACGATGGCGTGGATGATGGACACCTACTCGCTGCAAAGCGGTCACTGCGTGCCGGCCGTCGTCACTGGCAAACCGGTCAGCCTCGGCGGTTCACTCGGACGCCGAGAAGCGACGGGACGTGGTGTGGCCTATCTCGTTTCCCGTGCCATGGACACGCTCGGCATTCCTGCCAGTGGAGCCACGGCGGTGGTTCAAGGTTATGGCAACGTCGGCGGCATCGCTGCATCCACCATGGCACGCCAGGGCATCAAGATCATCGCCGTGAGCGACGCATTCGGCGGCCTCTACAATGCAAAAGGCATTGATCTCGCCAAACTCGATGAGCACATCGCCAAAACGAGAAGCGTCGTCGGCTTTGAAGGCGCGGAGGCCATCACGAACGAGCAACTGCTCGTCACGTCCTGCGACATTCTCGTTCCCGCCGCGCTGGAACGTCAGATCACCGCAGATAACGCCGCAAAAATCCAGTGCCGCATCCTCGCCGAAGGCGCGAACGGCCCTACGACACCCGAGGCGGACGCGATCATCGCGCAGCGGCCGGAAATCTTCGTGATCCCCGACATCCTGTGCAACGCCGGCGGCGTGATCGTCTCCTACTTCGAGTGGGTGCAGGACCTGCAAAGCTTCTTCTGGGACGAAGGCGAGGTGATGAGCAAGCTCTACCGCATCCTGGAGACTTCCTTCATGCAGGCCGTGAACTTCGCGAAGAAGCGCAAGGTCAGCATGCGCTTCGCCGCGCTCAGCCTCGGCATCCAGCGCGTGCATGAGGCGAAGGCGATCCGCGGGTTGTTTCCGTGATCACCCCAGCACCTCCGTCGGACATTCCGGCAACGAGGCGAGGAAGGCGCGGCCGTAGGGCTTGGTGAGGATGCGGTTGTCGAGAATGGCGCAGATGCCTTTGTCCGTGATCGTGCGGATGAGGCGGCCGACACCTTGCCGCAGCTTGAGGATGGCCTCGGGCACGCTGTATTCGGTGAAGGCGTTGAGGCCCTGCTCTTCGAGGTGCTCAATGCGTGACGCGGTCAGCGGATGATCGGGTACGGCGAAGGGCAGGCGAGTGATGATGACATTGCTCAACGATTCGCCGGGCACATCCACTCCGGTCCAGAAGCTGTCGGTGCCGCAGAGGACGCTGTGCGTGTCATTCTTGAACTCGGCGAGCATTTGATGCCGTGGCATGCCGCGACCTTGAACGAGCAGCCGCCAGCCGCGTTCGTTGCAATGGGCATCGAGTTTGTCAGCCAGCGAGGTCATCTGGCTGTAGCTGGTGAAAAGGACGAAGGCGCGGCCGCTGCTGAGATCGATGAAATGCGTGATCCAGTGTTCAAGCTGGTCGAGGTAGCCCGGTTCGGAGGGCTGCGGCATTTTTTTGAGCAGGTAGAGCTTCATCTGCCGCTTGAAGTCGAACGGGCTCTCGATGCACGCGGCGTTCGCGTCCTCAGCACCGACCCGGTTGCGGAAATAGTTCAGCTCTTCGTCATCGCCGACACCGAGCGTGGCACTGGTGAAGATGCAGGCCTTGTTGCTAGCGAAAAAGATCTGCCGCAGGCGCGGCGAGACATCGACCGGCGCGGTGTGGAAGCTGATGGTGCGATGATCCGCGCCGGTGCGCTCCACCCAATGCACGTGATCCTCGTTCTCCTGGTCCAAAAAGGCCTTCAGGCCCACGCGGATGGCCGTGAGCCGCTTGGCGAGATCATGCAGCTCGAGCTTGGTTCCTTCTCGGTCCACGGCATCGCCAGCTTTCTGGGCGCGCAGGGCGAGACGTTGCAGCGGGAGCGAGAGGGAGTCTTCGACGAGCCCTGCCTCGCGCACGCGAAATTCACGGCCCAGGGCGTTGAATTTGCAGCTCGCCTCGGCGGCACGGAAAAACGTGTCCACACTGTCCAGCGTCTGCAAAACCTCGCGCACGCCATCCTTGTCACCAACGAGCTGGAAGAAGCCCTTGCGCGTCTTCGGGTTGTGCAGGCGGCCGAGGTCGAATTTGAGGTTCGATTCGCTGATGTGCAGGCCGAAAGCACGTGCGGCGACGTTTTCGATCGTGTGAGCCTCGTCGAGGATGACGAAGTCACGCGGAAAGAGGAAATTGCAGTCCTCGGTCAGTGTTTCGTCGGCTGACGCGAGCAGCGTGAAGAACAGCGTGTGATTCAGCACGATGACATCCGCCGCCTCCATGCGTCGGCGGGTGTCCTGATACCAGCAGCGGCTGCCAGGCGGGCAACGGCGCGGCGTGCAGGCATGCGGCTCGCTGCACACGAGCGACCAAACGCGGGCGCTGGGGCTGAAGTCGAGATCGCTGAGCGTGCCGTCTTCGGTCTCGGCCACCCAGTCGAGCAGGAGCTTCAGTTCGGAGGCCTCGGAGGTGGAAAAGAGGTCGCCAGACTCGTTGAGGGCACGTTTGAGCCGCGTGGGGCAGATGTAGTTGCCACGGCCCTTCAAAATCTCGGCGTGAAACGGTCCGACGATCTGCTTCACGATGGGAATATCCTTCGTGATGAGCTGCTCCTGCAGGTTGATCGTGTGTGTGCAGATGATGGCCTTGCGTTTCTGCTCCAGCGCGAAGGTGACGGCCGGCACGAGGTAGGCGAGCGATTTGCCGACACCGGTCGCCGCCTCGCACACAAGCGCATGATTGCCATCGAGGGCCGCGCCGACCAGCTCCGCCATGCGTTGCTGCTGCGGGCGATACTCGAACTGCGGCGACTCCGCGAGCTTTCCATCCTCCGAAAACGCCAGCCGCATGCGCGGCCCGAGCGGCGGATGGCTCCGGCGCGGCGCGTGGCTGCCTTCTTCATGGTCTTCGGCGACGTAAAACATGCGAGGGCGCTGATAGCAGAGAGCGGAGGGCTGAGAGCAAAGTTTTTTTGAGCGATTCGGTGAATCGAATCTGAAACCATGGTCAGCAGCTGGGTTTCTGATGCAAAACGAGTGCGAGATGGTGCGGAGGCATCACGTTTTGATGCCCCACATGAATTCGAGCTCCTTGTCCCGCCGTCGCGCCATCCAGACGTTGTTCTGCTCGTCTGCCGCTCTCGCATTGAACCTCCGTCCGGATCGTGCCAGCGCTGAAATCGCGAAGGAGGCGCTGCATCTGCTCATGATTGGTGATTTCGGCACGGGAGGGAAGGAACAGCAACAGGTGTCGGCGGCGATGCAAAAGCTCATCGCGGACAAGAGCCTCCGCCCTGAGGGCCTGCTGCTGCTCGGCGACAATTTCTACAGCCTGGACAAGGCCGGCTTCAGCACGGAGTCGCCACGCTGGAAGAAGGAGATCGAGGACATGTATCCGGTGAGCGTGTTTCCAGGGCCGATGTGGACGGTGCTGGGGAATCATGATTATCATGACAATCCCGGCGGCGAGAAGGTGCAGCTCGCCTACGCGCAAAAAGCGGGCGTCCGCTGGAAGATGCCCGCAAAGTGGCATCGCTTCGATCTGGGGCCAAAGGACAAGCCGTTGGTGACTTTCATCTGCTTGGACAGCAACCTGCCGTTGGTATCCGGCGGACTCGACAAAAAGAAAAAGACGCCACGCAGCTCGCTGACCAAAGCGGAGGAGCAGGAGCAGCTCGCCTGGCTGAAGGCGGAGCTGGCAAAGCCGCGCGCGCCTTTCACGATCGCGGTGGCGCATCATCCGCTCTACTCAAACGGAGACCATGGTGACACGAAGGCGCTGCTGGATCAGTGGGAGCCGCTTTTCCAGGAGCACAAGGTGCATGCGTATCTTTGCGGCCACGATCACGACTTGCAGCATTTGGAGATGAAGGGCCGCTTCACGACCCATCTGCTTTCAGGCGGCGGCGGCGCGAAAACCCGCAAGTTGCCGAGCGATCGCAAAATGCCCTTCGGGAAGGACGTCCACGGCTTCACGCACCTGCAAATCACGGCGGACGCGCTGATTTTCACGCATTACTCCGCGGACGGAGCGGTGCTGCACACGGTGACGAAGAAGCTCGACGGCAGCTTTGCGGTGGGGTGAAGGATAAATGACGAATGAAGAATGCCGAATGACGAAAACCACCGTGGGCAGCTCATTCGTCGTTCTTGAATTCATCTGTACCCGGTGACCATGACAACGGGCACTTCCTCGCGCTTGCCTTTGTCCGTCTCGTGAATGGCGATCATGTACATGCCGGTTTTCTTCGGTTTGTAGAAGAGGACGAAGCCCCAGCCGTCGATTACAGGGAGGATTTCACCAGCGGGCTTGCCCTCCAGGTCGAGGACGGCACCGGTGATGTGGACGCCGGACTTTTTCGGCACGGCGACGCAGAAGCAGTATTCGTTGCCCTTGTAGAGCTGCATGCGGGTGGCTTTGCCGAGCTTCGGCTCCAGCATGCGCACCCAGCCTTCGGCGCGGATGTTGTAGCCTTCGTTCTCCTGATCGTAGGCGAGCGCGTGGGCGGCCTTTTCCGCTTCGTCCTGATCATCCGCCCGCAGCCCTGCGGAGGTGAGAAGCAGCGAGACGGCGAGCACGGCGGAAGTCGTGAGGCGTGGCAGGGCGGCAAAGAAGCGCATGGCAAATTGGGAAAAGTGTTTTTTACTCTCTCATGCGAACATAGCCGTTGCATCAGGAAAATCCCAAGTTTCTGTTCCGTAGTTCGTGTCGGTCTTCTGAATCCCCGGTTTCATCCCTCCCTCAATCCCCCCTTCTCATGGCCTCGGTAGTCTTTTACATGGAGGACGGCAACACGCTCGTCCACAAGCTGGAAAACGAAGTAACCACCATCGGGCGGCACCCTGAGAGTATTGTGCAGCTCACCTGCCCGTCGTCCTCCGGTCGTCATGCGGTGATCAAGCAGCGCGATGACGGCTATTACGTCCACGATCTCGATTCCAGCAACGGTACCCGCGTCAATGGCGCGGAAATCGAGGAGGCGAAGCTCAAGGACGGCGACCGCGTGGGCTTTGGCGACGTGCAGGCCGTGTTTTATGCCGGTGATGCGCCGAAGGTGCTGGAGGAAAAGCCCGTCGCCCCGCCGCGCACCAACAAATCCATGCCGCCCCCAGCGCCGGCTGCGAACGACGAGCCCAAATCACCGGCTTCTGGACGCGCGCTTAGCCCGGTGCGTCGTGCTTACGGTGGCAAGTCCGCCAGCAGCTACCCAGACACGACGGAGAGCGGCTGCATGACCTCCGTCATCGTCACCGGCCTGTTCGTGATCGCCTTCGTCGTCGGCCTTGCCATGCGTCACTCGAAGGAGATGAACGGCAACATCGTCAGCGACACGCTCGAGGTTCTTCGGGCAAAAAGCTGGGAATGAAAAGGGCGAAGCAGCAGTGTAAGACAGCCGGGTGAAAGACACCGACCTCTATCAACAGGTGCTGGGCTTGGACAAGCCATGGCAAGTTCGTGAA
>Ga0169931_10001689_pt1 | contig 36327 bp, 34 predicted proteins | sample Kivu_15m_20L_FD_129675 | JGI IMG/M metagenome (GOLD analysis project Ga0169931, IMG submission 129675) | Freshwater microbial communities from Lake Kivu, Western Province, Rwanda to study Microbial Dark Matter (Phase II) - Kivu_15m_20L... | ecosystem: Environmental > Aquatic > Freshwater > Lake...
AATTAATTTAAAAAGAAAAAAATAAATTATTTAATAAATTGTAAACTTAAAAAAAAAAAAAAAAAAAAAAAAATTATATGCTTTGATTTAGATAATGTACTATGCGTTACTCCAAAAAATTTCTACAAAAAATCTAAGCCTATAAAAAAAGCGATCAAATTTGTTAATTTATTGTTTATAAGCGGATATTATATAAAAATTTTTACATCAAGGTTTATGGGTAGAAATAATGAAAAAGTTTCGGCAGCAAAAAAACAGGGTTATAAATTTACTAAGAAACAGTTATTAGATTGGGGTTTAAAGTATAATAAACTTATTTTTGGAAAACCTTCTTACGATTTATTTATTGATGATAAAAATCTATGTTTTAGTAAAAATTGGATAGAGATTTTAAAAAAAAATTATAAAATCTATTTATGAAGTCTATTGTAACAGGGGGAGGTGGATTTATAGGAAGCCATCTTTGTGAAAGACTATTAAGATTGGGACATAAAGTAACAGTTATTGATAATTTTTTGATAGGAAAAAGAAAAAATTTAGAAGATATCAAAAAAAAAATCTCAATTATTAATGCTGATATAAGAGATTATAAAAAAATAGTTAATCACTTTAAAAAAACTGATAACGTTTTTCATTTAGCTGCATTAGCAGATATTGTTCCTAGTATTGAAAAACCTAATGATTATTTTAGTACAAATGTTTCTGGAACATTTAATGTCCTTCAAGCTTCAATTGAAAACAAAATTAAAAGATTTATATATTCTGCTTCTTCATCTTGCTACGGAGTTCCTAAACACTATCCAACATCAGAAACTTCAGAAATAGATCCTAAGTACCCTTATGCTCTGACAAAAAGGTTAGGAGAAGAATTAGTTATACACTTTGCAAAGATCTATAATTTAAATGCTACATCTCTAAGATTTTTTAATGTTTATGGTCCAAAAGCTAGAACTTCAGGAACTTATGGAGCTGTTTTTGGTGTTTTTTTAGCTCAAAAATTAGCAAACAAACCTTACACTGTTGTAGGAGACGGAACACAAACAAGAGATTTCACTTATGTAACCGACGTCATTGATGCTTTGATAAAAGTTTTTACTAAAAAAAATATTTCTGGAGAAATTTTAAATGTAGGAAGTAGTAAAACTGTTAGCGTTAACAAAATTATAACTTTATTAAAAGGTTCAAAAATAAGTATTCCAAAAAGACCTGGTGAACCAGAAATTACTTTTGCTGATATAAAAAAAATAAAAAGGTTAACAAATTGGAGGCCAAAAGTTTCAATAAAGGAGGGTATACAATTTATGTTAAAAGACATTGATAACTGGAGAGATGCACCTTTATGGACACCAAAAAAGATTAAAAAAGCTACTAAAAAATGGTTTTTGTATTTAAATAATAAATAAATACTGTAGTAGTTTTTAATTAAGATATTTTTTATAAATCAAATTTTAACATTATATTGCTGTGCGTAAAATCTTTAATACCGCCGACATAATTCATTTAATTAAGAAACAAAAAATTGAAAAAAGAAAAGTAGTTTTATGTCATGGGGTTTTTGATTTAATTCATGTTGGACACATTAAATACTTTAAGAGTGCAAAAAAATATGGAGATTTTTTAATAGTTTCTTTAACCTCTGATCTATATGTAAATAAAGGCCCCGGCAGACCTGTCTTTAATCAGAATTTACGAGCAGAATTATTAGCGTCTTTTGAGATTATAGACGCAGTATATATTAATAATAGTCCAACCTCTATAAATGTAATTAATTTATTTAAACCAGATATTTATTTTAAGGGACCTGATTATAAAGACTTAAAAAAAGATAAAACAAAAAATATTTATAAAGAAATAAATGCTGTTAAAAGAAATGGTGGTATTTTTGTAACTTCTAATGATTTAACTTTTAGTTCTAGTAATTTAATCAATGCTAATTTTAATCTTTTTAATAATGAACAGAAAAATTATTTAAAAAATATATCTAAAAAATATAGTTTTGATTATATATTTAAAAAAGTTGATGAATTTAAAAATAAAAAAATATTATTAATTGGTGAAACAATAATTGATCAATATATTTTTGGAGAAATATTAGGGAAATCTGGAAAAGAGCCTCATTTAGTCATCAAAGATGATGTTAGGGAGGATTACTTAGGAGGAGCAGGAGCAATTGCAAATCATTTATCAACCTTTTGCAAAAAAATTGATTTTATAACAATTCTTGGCGAAAAAAAAGAATATCTAAATTTTGTTAAAAAATCATTGAAAAAAAATGTTGACCCATATTTTTTTTATAAAAAAAATAGTCCAACAATTTTAAAAAAAAGATTTATTGACAAGATATCAAAGCATAAATTATTAGGAGTTTATTCAATCAATGATGAAAAATTAGAAAATGTAACTGAGTTAAAGATTCAGAAAATTATAAAAAAATTATCAAATAGTAATGATTTAGTTATAGTTTCAGATTATGGACATGGTTTGATTTCATCTAAAACTGCAATAATTATACAGTCTTTAAATAAATTTATTTCATTAAATGCTCAGGTGAACGCTTCTAATTATGGTTATCATTCTCTTGATAAATATAATAAAATTAACTCATTAATAATTAATGAGAACGAACTGCGACATGAAATGAGGGATAAAAAATCTTCATTAGAGAAGTTGTCATTTCAATTAATTAAAAATTTTAAAATTAAAGTATTAATCATAACAAGAGGAAGTAGTGGTTCGATGTTAGTAAGAAGGGGTCAAAAACCTTTATATTGCCCTGCTTTTGCAAGTAAAGTTGTAGATAAAGTTGGAGCTGGAGATGCGATGTTGTCAATTATATCTATGTGTGTGGAAATGAAATTGCCAGATGACCTAACTTTGTATTTAGGTTCCTTAGCAGGAGCTTCTTCAGTAGAAAGTGTTGGTAATAGTCAATTCATAAATAAAAATAATTTATTAAGACAAGTTGAATATGCAATTAAATAGAACTAATTTAAAAGATATATTTTTTAAAAATTACAGTGCGAATTTAAAAAAACTAATAACTTTTGATTCTTCAAATATAAGAAAGTTGTTCCAAGTCATTAAATGCTTAGAAGTTATAAAAAATAACAATAAAAAGGTTATAATATTTGGTAATGGGGGTAGTGCAGCAATAGCTAATCATTTCAGTGTCGATTTAACAAAAGTTTGTAACATAAGATGTGTAAATTTTAACGAAAGCAGCTTTTTAACATGTTTTGCTAATGATTATGGCTATGAAAATTGGGTGGCAAAAGCATTGGATTTTCATTGTGATGAGCAAGATATGGTCATTCTTATATCTTCAAGCGGAGAATCAAAAAATATGATCAAAGCAGCTAAATTTGTAAAAAAAAGAATGCCATTAATAACGTTTACAGGTTTTAAAAAAAATAATTCATTATCCAAGATCGGAGATATAAATTTTTGGGTTAATTCAAAAAAATATAATTATGTAGAAAATGTTCACCAAATTTTTCTATTGTCCTTAGTAGATTATATTGCGTCAAAAAAAATATGAAAAAAATTTTGGTAATAGGTGGCGCTGGTTATGTGGGTTCACAATTAGTTTTAGAATTATTAAAAAAAAATTATCAAGTTACAGTTTATGATTTGATGATATATGGCAATATTTTTAAAGAAAGGTTAGATAATTTAAGTCTTGTTAAAGGAGATGTTAGAGATTTAAATAAATTAAAAGATATAGTTTCATTAAATGACTCAATTATTCATCTAGCTTGTATTTCTAACGATCCAAGTTTTGAGCTTAATCCTAAATTGGGACATGAAATTAACTATTCTTGTTTTGAACCGTTAGTTAAAATTTCAAAAGATTTAGGAATTAAAAGATTTATTTATGCTTCTTCATCTAGTGTATATGGGGTTAAGGAAGAAAAAGAAGTTAATGAAGAATCAAAATTAGAGCCTTTAACTGATTATTCAAGATTCAAAGCTCAATGTGAAGAGGTTCTTTTAAAATATTCAGATAATAATTTTATTGCAACAATATTAAGACCGGCCACCGTTTGTGGTTTTTCAATTAGACAAAGACTTGATTTGGTTGTTAATATTTTAACAAATATTGGTTATCATAAAAAACAAATAAAAATTTTAGGCGGAAACCAGCTTAGACCTAACATTCATATTGATGACATGGTTGGAGCATATTTGCATGTTCTTGAAACGGATATTCAATTAATAAAAAATGAAATATTCAATGTAGGTTTCGAAAATTATACCGTAGAAAATTTAGCAAAAATGGTTAAAAAAAATATAGGAGAAGAAGTCAAGTTATTATATGAAAAGACAAATGATAATAGATCCTATCATATTTCATCCAAAAAAATATCCAAAAAAATTGGCTTTTTACCCAAAAAAAATATTGAAGACGCAATTAAAGATTTACTAATTGCTTTCGAAAATAAGATATTAACAAATACTTTAGAAAATGAGAATTTTTATAATATTAAAAAAATGCAGTCTATTAACTTAGTATAGAAATTTTTTTTTAATCTGTTAGATATAAATTAAACCACTTAAATAAATTTTATAGAAAGATGCACGTTAGGTATTCATATCTTAAACAACAATTTTCAAATTCAGCAGATCTTTGGCTAAAGTTAAAAAAATTTGTTTCGACGGGCGATTTTACTTTAGGAAAGCCCTTACTTGAGTTTGAAAGAAAATTTGCGAAGCTAATGGGAGTTAAATATGCTGTTGGCGTCAACTCAGGAACAGATGCTATAAAATTAAGTTTAAAGGTACTTGGCATTAGAGCTGGCGATGAAATTATAACAGCAGCAAATACTTTTGTCGCAACAGTTGGAGCAATCACAGAATTAGGAGCTATCCCTGTATTTGTTGATTGTGATGATACCTTTTGTATGAATGTAGATTTAGTCGAAAAAAAAATAACAAAAAAAACTAAGGCTATAATTCCAGTTCATTTTACTGGCTATATGACTAACATGATAAAACTTAATAAAATTTCTAAAAAATATAAAATTCCAGTAGTGGAAGATGCTTGTCAGTCTATACTTGCCTCAATCAATGGAAAGACCTCAGGCTCCTGGGGAAGTTTTGGAGCATTTTCTTTGCATCCTTTAAAAAATATAAATGTTTGGTCTGACGGAGGAATTATAACTACTAATAGCTATAAATATTATGAAAAATTAAAACTATTAAGAAATCATGGTTTAGTTGGAAGAGATGTTGTTAAAATTTGCGGATATAATTCAAGACTAGATACTTTTCAGGCTGTGGTTGGTAACTGGCTATTGCCTAAGGCTCACAGTATAGCTAATCAAAGAATTAAAAATGCTAACTTTTACGATAGGCATTTTAAAGAAATTAATGAAATTATAATTCCACCAAGACCAAAAAATTTTAAGATCGTTTATCATTTGTACATAGTTTTTGCCAAAAATAGAGACGCTTTGCTAAAACATTGTTTAAAAAAAGGAATTGAGGCCAAAGTTCATTACCCAATACCAATTTATAGGCAGGAGGCGTTAAATTTTTTAGGATATAAAAAAGGCGACTTCCCGGTTACTGATGAGCATGCAAAAAAAATAATTACTTTTCCATGTGATCAGCATTTGTCCTTAAAAGAAATGAAATATGTAATTTCTGTAGTTAAGGGTTTTTATAATTAACAAAATATGAAAATTCCTTATGTAGATTTATCTCGTCAATATAAACAAGAAAGAAAAAAAATAATTAAAGTAATTGATGAGGTGTTGTTAAAAGGTAATTATGTAGGAGGAGATCAGGTTGATCTTTTTGAAAAAAGAATAGCCAAATTTTGCAATACCAAATACTGCATTGCATTAAATAGCGGAACAGATGCTTTAGTACTAGCGTTACATGCTTTAGGGGTAAGAAGAGGAGACGAAGTAATAACCCCACCTAATTCATTTATTGCATCAACAGCAGTTATAGTTCATCTAGGTGCAAAGCCTGTATTTGCAGACGTTAAACCAGATCAAAGTATAGATCCAGACGAGATAGAAAAAAAGATTACAAAAAAAACAAAAGTTATAATGCCAGTCCATTTAACAGGAAGAATGTGTGAAATGGATAAAATATTAAAGATTGCAAAAAAACATAATTTAAAAATAGTAGAAGATGCCGCTCAGTCTATCGGCTCTATGTATAAGGGAAAAAAATCAGGATCTTATGGGGATATTGGTTGCTTTTCGGCGCATCCTTTAAAAAACCTAAACGCAATTGGAGACTCTGGATACCTTACAACGAATTCTAAAAAAATTTATGACTATATTAAAATTTTAAGAAGCCACGGAATGGCTAATAGAAATATAGTTAAAAATTTTGGATATGTTTCAAGAATGGATAATTTGCAAGCCGCAGTATTAAATTATAGATTAAATGACCTTAATAATCTTATTTCGAAGAGAAGAAAAAATGCAAAATTATATTTCAAGTATCTTAATAAAAAAAATATACTTTTACCCAATGAAAGTGCTCATGAGTTTAATACTTATCATACTTTTGTAATACAGGTAAGTAAGCGTGATAAATTAAAAGAATATCTTCTTAAAAATGGAATTAATACAGCGATACATTATCCTATACCTATCCATCTTCAGCCTGCAGCAAAAAGATTAGGTCATAAAAAAGGAGATTTTAAAAATACAGAGCGCCAAGCAAAATCTATTTTAACACTTCCTATAAATCAATTTTTAAAAGAAAAAGAAATAATATTAATATCAAAAAAAATTAATAATTTTTTTAATGAATAAAGACACAGCAATAAAAATATATTTTGAAATATTGAGAATTAGAAAAATAGAACTTGAAATTTCTAAAAAATATAGTGAACAAAAAATGAGGTGTCCGGTTCATTTATCTATTGGACAAGAAGCAATACCAGTTGGAATATGTGGAAATTTGAATATAGCTGACAAAGTTTTTACAGCCCATAGATCTCATGCTCACTATTTAGCAAAAGGGGGGAGCTTAAAAAAAATGCTTGCAGAATTGTATGGAAAAAAAAGTGGTTGTGCAGAAGGAAAGGGTGGATCAATGCATTTGATTGATTTAAAAGCTGGTTTATTTGGAGCAGTTCCAATAGTTGGCAGCACAATTCCTATAGGGGTGGGAGCCGCCTGGTACAATAAGCTAAATAAGGAAAAATCAATCACCGTTATATTTTTTGGAGACGGAGCAACAGAAGAAGGTGTTTTTCAAGAGAGCCTTGATTTTGCATCCCTACATAATTTACCTGCTTTATTTATTTGTGAACATAATAACTATTCAGTCTATTCTAATATAAAAAAAAGACAGTCCAAAAAAAGAAATATTTTAAATATAGCTAAAGCAATTGGAATTGAAGGCATACATTTAGACGGCAATAATTTCTTAGATTTATATAAAAAATCAAAGATAGTTATTAATAGTATAAAAAAAAAGAACAGACCATTTATATTTTTGTGTGATACTTTTAGACACCTAGAGCATTGCGGACCTAACTACGACGACAATTTGAATTATAGAGATAAAGCATATATTAGTTATTGGATGAAAAATTGTCCTTTAAAAAAAATAGAAAACTATCTTTTAAAAAAAAATTTTTTATCTCAAAACACTATCATTAATTTTAATAAAAAAATTAATAATGAAATAAAAGAAGCTTTTTTATTTGCTGATAATTCAAAATTTCCTGAAAAAGAAGATCTTTACAAAGATGTGTATGCTTAAAAAAAAAAGAATTTTAAAATTTTTTGAGTCGATAAATGAAGCTTTATTCTTGTCGATGAAAAAAGATAAGAATATTTTATTAATGGGTTTAGGCGTAGATGATCCAAAAGGTATTTTTTCAACAACACTAAAATTAGATAAATTTTTTTCAAATAGAGTTTTTGATATGCCAACTTCTGAGAATTCAATGACAGGATTTGCTATAGGTCTTGCTATATCAGGAAAGAGACCCATTATAACTCATCAAAGAGTTGAGTTTTCATTGCTTTCAATGGATCAAATTATTAATCAAGCTGCAAAGTGGTTTTATATGAGCGCTGGTCAGAAATCAGTGCCATTAGTAATAAGATTAATAATAGGAAGGGGTTGGGGTCAAGGACCACAACATTCGCAATCATTAGAATCTATTTTTTCTCATATACCCGGATTAAAGGTGGTATGTCCGTCTGATGCATATAATGCTAAAGGTCTGTTAATATCCAGTATTGAAGATAATAATCCTGTAATTTTTTTTGAGCATCGTTGGTTACATGGCTCAAGCGCTAATGTTCCAAAAAAATATTATAAAATAGAAATAGGTAAATCAAGATACGTAACTAAAGGAAAAGATATAACTATTATAGCTTTTTCATACATGGTTATCGAAGCTATTAAAATTGCTAAAATATTAAAGGATAATAAAATTGATGCTGAAGTAATTGATTTACAAACTTTGAGACCCTTAGATAAGGATAAATTTTTAAAATCAGCAAAAAAAACTGGAAAAATTTTAGTTATTGATAATGGTTGGACTAAATACGGAGTAAGTGCAGAAATTATGGCAATTATTGCAGAAAATATGACAGATCAGATTTACTCAATAGATAGAATAGGAGTTTTAGACACACCAATTCCAAGCACGGTAGCTCTTGCTAAGTTTTCTTATCCAGATCAATATACTATAATAAAAAAAATAGAGAAAATGATTAAAAAAAAGATTAAAATTGGAAGAGCTTACAGAACTGACGTAAACTGTGATCAACCTAATAAAAACTTTATGGGGCCCTTTTAAAAGAAATGATAGATAATTTTTCAGAGATTAAGACGCCAACTTCAAGTGAAGATTGGAAAAAAAAAAGCGAAAAAGATAGAATTGAAAAAATTTCAAATTTTTTAAAATCTAATGTTTTGTATAAAGATTTTGTAGTTATTAAAGCACTAGATAATGGCCAAGTTATTATAAGAATTGACCATTTGATAGCTGCAAATAAGAGAGGTGTCTTGCTTTTGGATTTAGAAAGTGTTTTAAAAAAAACAATAGATCAGGGAATTACAATTTGGTGTGAACCAGTCGGGGACAAAAGTAAATTAAGACAACTTAGAGGAGTTTCAATTAATACCTAATGATAGAAAAAAATTATCAAAATAATGAAGTTGATACAAAAGAAGGAAAGTTAATATTAGATTCTCATAAATTATCCTATCACTACGATAGAGTAAAAGCTTGGGAGAGCGGCGAAAGGGTTGCCCCTGTGACTGTTGACATGGCATTAACTAGAGCATGTGGCGCAATGTGTTCATTTTGTTATGCAATGGTACAAGAGCCTCAAGAAAGATCTAATATTAAAACTAAAGAAGCTCTATATTTATTAGATGATTTTGCAGAAGCAGGAGTAAAGGCAGTATCGCTTATTTCGGATGGTGAAAGTACAATCTCTAAAGCATATGTTCCATTTATTCAACATGCCGCTAAGATTGGTATAAATGTTGGAAACGCAACTAATGGTTGGGAATGGGAGCCAGAAAAAATTGAACAAGTACTTCCATATTTAACATGGGTAAGATTCACGGTAGCAGCAGGAACACCCGAAGGTTATGCAAAAATTATGTTCAAAGGTCCAGAACATACAGAGGTTTTTGATAGAGCGGTATCTCATATTAAATATGCCGTCGACTTGAAAAAAAAATTAAATCTTAAAGTTACACTCGGAATTCAAATGGTATTAATGCCAGAATTTAAAGATGAAATCATCCCATTTGCTAAACTTGCTGTAGATTTGGGGGTGGATTATGGAGTAATAAAACATTGCTCTGATGATGAGCTTGGAACTTTAGGAGTAAATTATTACGAGTATGAAAATTTATATCCGTTGCTTAATAAAGCCGAAGCTATGAGTAACGAAAATACAAAGATTGTTGTTAAGTGGGATAAAATTAAAGACAAGGGTAAACCTTCTTACAATAGATTTTACGGTCCACAGTTTTTATTACAGATTAGTGGTAGTGGATTAGTAGCTCCTTCAGGAATGTTTTTTAACGCTAGATATTCAAAGTTACATATCGGCAATTTTGCCGATGAAAGATTCAAGGATATATTTAAATCCGATAGATATTGGAAAATTATGAATTATTTAGCATCTCCAAATTTTGATGCTCAAACTATGATGGGAACTTTACCTATCCAACATTATGTTAGTGTAGCTCTTGATAATCATTTAAAAGGAATAGAAAAGATAATTCCTCGTTTAGGCCAAAAACCTTTACATGTGAATTTTTTATAATCAATTACTTTAGAGCATTAAGTGCTTTTATCTGTTATTATTCCAGTTTTTAACGAGAAACTTTCAATAGAACAGACTTTTTTTAATTTAGAACTATCTCTTAAAAAAAATAGAATTTCGAAGTATGAAATAATTTTTATTAATGATTCATCTTATGATGGATCAAATAAAGTTTTATTAAAATTAAAAAAAAAAAAAAAAAATATAAAAATTTTAAATAATAGAATCAATCTTGGGTTTGCAAAAACCATAAATAAAGGGTTTTTGTTAGCAAAAGGTAAGTATGCCCATATTTTGCCAGCAGACAATGAGCATCCATACTACGGTCTTAATATGATTCATAAATTTATTAAAAAAAATTATGATTTAATCATTCCAACAGTTAAAAATCCAAGAAAAAGAACGATTTATAGAAGATTAGCATCAAAGATATATACAAAGTTATTGAATTTTATTTTTAGATTAAATATTCCCTATTTTAACGGAATAATAATTTATAAAACAAATATATTAAAAAAAGTTTTAAAAAAAATTGACAATAATTCCTTCTCTATTTTATCTGAAATTCTAATAAGAGTTTTGTATTCTAATAAAAATATTAAAATTAAATTTACTAAATATAGTTTATTTTATCAGAGAGGTAGAAAAAGTAATTCATTCAATTTTTTAAGTCTAATTAAGGTTTTTGTTACATTAATTAAACTTTATTTTGATATAAATGATCGCAAGTCTTATTTTTCTTTTTGAATTTTTTTTAAAAATATTATTAGAATTACGCTGTAAAAACCAATCGTATGCAACATAAGTCTAAACAAGGAAGTCTGCAAAGAGAATATATAATCGACAGGAATCCAAAAATATATTGCGTATAAGAGGCTAAAGTTCATTATAAAAAATAAAATAATTAATTTCATATTCTCGTTAAAATTATTTTTCTTGAAATATAAAAAACCAAAAATAATGATCAATATCCAAAGAGGGTATCTAATCATCACTTTAAATATATGCAGAGTTATATAAGCAAATGTTTCAATAATTATCATTACGTCTTTGTACTTCGATAAGTAATTATCTCGATTCAAAGGTAACTGATAAGCTATATGACCTTTAATGTTTGACTCAATAATATACCAAGCTATTATTGATAAGAAAAATACAAAACTAAATAATAATTTATTTTTTTTAGTGAATTCTTTTTTAAATATCACAAGAATAAATAAGAATAGGGCATAAAATTCTCCTTCTTGTTTAACCCAAGGAATAATAAAGCAAATAAGATTGAAAAGAATTATATATAAGTAATTTTTTTTTTTATATTTATTCTCTGAAAAAAAAAAGAATCTTGTAAAAATTGAAAGTATCGAAAAAAGCAAATATTCTTGATAACCACCAAATAAATAAAAATCTAAAGTTAGAGTGGTAACAACAATAAAAAAAATAAGTGAATAAAAGTTATCCTTTAATAATTTGGCTAAACTAAGAATTGATACTATATAGATAAATATATAAAAAAATCTTCCTAAGTATTCATATTTTAGATAAGAAATCTTCCAAAAAAAAGCCCAAACAAAACTTCCAAGATGAGGATAGCTAGGCATAGGAACCTCTTTAAGATCTAGAACAGACCCATTTTGATAAAAAATTTGCACTTTATATAACCAATGAGCCAAACCATCCCATTCAAGTCTATTAGTCAGGGCAATCTGAATAACAATCCCAAAGAGAGTAATTACGCTTATGATGTCTAACAAACTTGTTTTTTTTATATCGAAATTTTTTTTTATTAGAAAAATGTTAATTATTATTGATGTAGTGAATATTGTGTAGCCGTACAAGTAAAAATTAATTTTAGAAAAAGATATTAAAAAAAAGAAAAAAAAGTGTATAATAAAATTTATTGATATAACATCTGTATTATTAAATCCTTTGTTATTAGTTATAAAAATTAAAAAAAATTTGTTTAAAGGGAACAGAAAAAAAATAGTTAAAAAGAAGACAGAATAGATAATTTGTATAATTTCAGTCATTTTTTTTTATTAAATAACAGCTGTCTTTAGATTCAATTATTTTATAAGAAGAAATTTTAAATTCTGTTACAAGATTATCAGAATGTTTCTTATTATTTTTATCAAAATTAAGTAAAATAAAGTATTTTTCATTAAATTTTATTTTGTTTTTAAAAAAAAAACTTTCTATCCTGGCATCGTCATTAAAATTATAAGTTCTGATGTTATCGTTAAATTTATATTTTTTATAAATATCACTTACAAAACCGTAACTTTCTTTTGAACAGTACCCATAATATTTGACAAGTCTTATTTCTCTTGGTTCTCTTAAAATTATATAACTATTATAAAATAAATTAAATTTTTGAGTTAAAATTAGGATTAACGATAAAGATATTATTATAGATTTAGTTTGGTTATTAGATATTTTTAACATTAAAAGTATTCAATAGTATTTTTAGATTTTTGTGAATATAAAAATCGAATTTATCATAACCAATTAATTTATAAACATGACAATACTTTTAGCCAGTCTTTTAGTCATTTTAATAATTTCTATGTTTTGGTTTATTGGCAATAGTATTCAGATTTTCGCAATAGGAAAAGGTAACATTTATTTATCTTCACCCTTGGGCTTTATTATTTCAGGGTTGTTTATAATTAATGCGTATGTTTTTTTTCAATTATCTATATTTACAATTTTTGTATTATTTTTAGTTTTTTTTTTATTATTATTCATATATTCAATTTTACAAAAAAATACTTTTAATAATTATATAAAAGTCTTAATTATTTATCTTCCATTATTATTTTTATTTATTCTTTCGCTAATATTATTTGATGAAAACTTTTATGCATTTAGAGGAAATATTTGGGATCAATTTGCCAATATGGCACTAGCTTTAACGTATGAAAAAATTAACTACAATGAGATTAGCGCTTTATTAAATAAAGAAAAATTTACTCAAATAGCGTTTGAAGAGTTGATTAAAAAAAATAATTTATCACAAATTTATTATACGCTATCTTTCCCACATATATTAGCACGACCAGGGCCGCCTATATTTACTTCAGTTATTTTTCAATTTAAATTTCTAGATATATATTTAATTTCTTATGTTTTAAAAACAATCTATTTAATATTATCTTATTTATCATTTATATTTTTTTTAAAAGAAATCAGTTTCAACTTAAAATCTAGCTTAAAAATTTTTTTTGTTTCATTAATTTTTACATTAAGTTTTTGGACATTGTATATATTTGAAGCAGACGCAATATCTCAATTATTTGCATATTCTACTTCTATAATTTTTTTTTCTTATCTTATTAAAATTTTTTTTAAAAACAATAAATACAAGATTGAAGATTTAATTATTTTATCATTAAGTTTTTCTTTTATTTTTTTATTTTATGAGTCCCAAGGAGTAGTATTTGCTCTTTTATTATTATTAATATTTTTTATAAAATTAGATATTTGTATTAAAAACTTTAGAATTTTAGTTCCAGCAATTTTGTTATTTATAATTCTTACGTTCCCAAGATTATACCAAAGTATGTCTCTGGCTTATAATTTTAGCAATGTAACAATCGATTTCTGGGCGTACTTTGGTTCATTTATATTAGGAAGAGAAAATGTTGTTTTAGATTCAATTTATGTAGATAAAATAAAGAATTTATTAGATGGAAATAATAGCTATTTTTTTGTGTTTAAAAAGATCATTGATTTTAACTATGCAGAAAAATATTTCTTTGTTTTATTTAATATTTTTCCATCTTTTTTAGGATTCTATTTTATTACTCCAGGCGCATTACACTACGATTACACCATTATATTAACTATTATATTATTTATATCGTCATGTTATGTTTTAATTCCATTCTATCAAAATTTAAAAAATGTAATTTTTGACAAATATAATAATTTAAATTTTTTTAAAATTATTATTATTTTTTATTTAGGTCTATCATTGCTTTTATTTTTTAAAAATAATTTTTATGGACTTATAAAAATTTATTTTTATTTTTCTCCTATTTGGTTCATTTTAATATTTTTTCGACTCAACAATAAACAGAAACACTTTATTCCGAGAGTTAATGTTTTTTTATTATTAATTATGTCTACTTTTTTTATTTATAAATTTAGTCAGTATAATTTTGGAATTGGAAGAGTTGATAGTTTCCCATCTACGCTTAAAAAAGAATTGAAAATATCTCAAAATTGGAGTTTAAAAAAAATTCCGTTTACGAATTGCTCAATTATTCATTTGAATATTAAAGATTATCCTCAAAATGTTTATGTAAGTATGTATTTGGATAGTAAAAATATAAACTATGTCAATAATTTCTATAAAAGCAATACTTCAGACAACGCGCAGAAATGTTCACTAGAAATTAATAAAGGAAAATTTTTTTTAGTTAATTAAAGTTAAAAAATTTACCACTATTATTTTAAATTATTATTTTTATTAAAGATATTCTAAAATTATTTTGTTATTGGAAAAAATTGATTTTTTAACTTTTTTACCATTAACAACAGGGTATTGAAATGCTGGAAATATCAATGCTCTAATTTGATTATGAGTAGCTAAATCCTCATTTTTAATATTCACATTTAATAAATCTTTATAATTTACTGATTTAATAGAAAAATAGCTTCCCTCTGAAAGATTTTGTTTTGAAAGCACATATTTTTTTTCAACTAAAATTTGTAAATTTTTTTTAAAAAGTTTTACAGATGTGTCCATTAATCTACAATAATTTTCAAAGCTAGTGTCATTTAAATTTATGGTAAATCTAATTTGATCAATTATATCTCCTGTATCTATACCGTTGTCCATTTTGTGCAAGGTAACTCCTGAGTATTTTTCACCATTGTAAATTTGTAAAAAATTTGTATGACAACCTCTGTATTTCGGCAACAAACTAAAATGAAAATTATAAAGATCTGGTGAAATAAAATTTTCGATTTTAACTATTTTATCAAACTCTATAGAAATAAAAATTAAATTTTTGATTTTATAACAATATTCTATGTCAATAATTTTTAGATTATTCTCTATTGCAAATTTTTTTAATGATGGTTGCCAACCATCTTGTCCTGTGTCGTTAGAGTTTGGTAAAATTAATATTTCAAAATGATATTTTGCTTGAGAAATTAATAATTTAACGAAATCTACAGCGCATTTATTTTTTCCAGCTATACAAATTTGCATTAAAAAAACTAAACTTTGATTATAGCAATTTACTCTTTATTTGAATATGAGTACAGAGTTAATATTATTTTAAAGAATGAATATAGGACTTATAGGACTAGGATATTGGGGAAGAAATTTATATAGAAATTTATTAATTTCCGAAGAAGTAAAAGAAATATTTATCTTAGATACTAAAAAACAAAATATCAAAATTAAAAATAAGAAATTATATTTTCTAAAATCAAATGACTTTTTCAAAAATAAAGATATTGATGCTTTTATTATTTCTACTCCTACCTCTACTCATTATAAATATATAAGAAAATGTCTTGAGATTGATAAATTTGTCTGCATTACAAAGCCAATTACCAGTGATTTACAACAGTTATTAACTTTAAAAAAAAATTTTAAAAATACTAATAAAATTTTTGTTGATCATACATATCTTTTTCATTCATCTGTAAAATTTATTAGGGATTATGTTAACAGAAAAAAATTAGGAAAATTAATTTATTATGACTCAGAAAGAATAAGCTTTGGAAAATTTTATAAAGATGTAGATGTAATTGATGATTTAGCTATACACGATTTGTATATTCTAGATTATATTTTAAAAGGTCAAATGCCAAATAAAGTCTTGGTTAATTGTCACAACAATTTTGGAAATAAGAATTTTTTATCTAACGTTTCTCTTAGTTATCCTTCCGGTTTTTTTGCTAATATCAAAGTAAGTTGGTATTCTCCTATAAAATCTAGAAGAATTTTGTTAGCAGGTGATAAAAAAATTATCGAATTTGATGATAATGAAAGCGATAAAAAAATTAAAATTTATAATAAAGGAATTGAGTTTCAAAATAAAAATGTAGATCAGTGGCTCTACAGAGTGGGTTCAATAGAAATACCCAATATTACACATAAAGAAAGTTTGGGCGTTATGATTAATGAATTTATTAAATTTACTAAAACGAAAAATAAAAATTTTGAAATATTTAAACATGCTGAGAGAGTAATGAAAGTTTTAAGATTAATTAAAAACTCATAATGAAAATTGATTTTTTTCATCAAAAACAAAAAGCAAAAAAAATTAAAAATAAAATCTTTTTAGCAACTAACTCTATATTAAAGTCAGGCAAATATACAAATGGTCCTTATGTAAAAAAATTTGAAGAAAAATTTAAAAAATTAATGGAAGCAAAATATTGTGTTGCTGTAAATAATGGTACCAGCGCACTGCATCTTGCGTTAGTTGCATTAGGTATAAAAAGGGGTGACGAAGTAATCGTGCCTTCAATTAGTTTTGTAGCATCCGCAGCAGCAATTACCTATGTTGGAGCAAAACCTGTATTTATTGATGTGAATATGGATGATTGGCTTATCAACGTTAATAGTATTGCAAAAGTAATTACAAAAAGAACAAAAGCTATAATGCCTGTGCATTTACATGGTCTCATGTGTGATATGCGACAAATAAAAAAAATTTCAAAAAAATTTAATTTAAAAATTATAGAAGACGCATCACAAGCCCATGGAAGCAAATACTATAAAACTTTGCCAGGTTTTTATAGCGATATTGCAACCTTTAGTTTTTATCCAACTAAGAATTTAGGAGCCATTGGAGAAGGCGGAGCAGTTATTACAAATAAAAAAAGTATCTTTAGAAAAATTGCAGCTCTAAGAGCATGGGCAGAAAATAAAAATTCTTTTTTTGACATAGGTTACAATTATAGAATGCCAGAACTAATAGCAGCATCTTTAGATGCAAAAATAAGTTATTTAAAAAATGATATAAAAAAAAGAATTAAAATAGCAAATCTTTATAAAAAAAATTTAAAAAACAAAAATTTTTCAACTTACGATTCATCAATAAAAAAGAATTCGTATCATCTATTTGCTATTAGATTAAAAAATAGAGATAAATTTAGAATGCAGCTAAAAAAAGAGGGGATAGATACAGCTATACATTATAAATATTGCTTGCCGAATCTTAAAATTTTTTCAAACTATAGAAAAAAAAGATTCAATTTCAAAATTGGCACAAAATTGTCTAAAGAGTTAGTATCGTTACCACTATATCCTGAGCTTACAAAAAAACAGCAATTACATATTATAAAAATATCTAATGACTATTTTAGAAATAATAATTGAGGAAAAATTATATTAATAATTATTTTTTAATTTAAAAATATTTTAGTACATAACAATAAAATTAATGCCGAATAAATCTAAAAGCTTTGCGTTCTTAGTTTTGTGTCATAATCAAGAAGATTACATAATTGAGCATTTAGAAAGTATTAAATATTTATCATTAAAATATGGTCAAAATATAGATATAGATATCATTATAAATGATGATTTTTCAAATGATAGTTCACCAGAATTAATTAAAACTTGGCTGGATAAAAATAGAAAAGTTTTTAGAAATATAAAAATTATATTCAACACTAAAAGAATTGGTACTTGTAAAAGTGTTATTAATTTATTGAATAATCTTAAAGCGCAAGCCTGTAAACTAACTGCTGCTGACGATGTTTATTCTTACGAAAATATTTTTAAATATAGTTTTTTACAACATGATATTGGTATGACATCAGGATTGCATATCAAATTAATTAATGGAGTATTAATTAAAGATATATTTGAAATTTTTTCTGTATATTCTTCTTTTTTTATTTATCAAAATTCTATTAGTCATAAATTTAAGTTAGCATCCCATGTTAATGCTCCAAACTTAATTTATAATATTAAATTTTTAAACACATCTAAGATCAAAAGGCTTCTTTCTCAGTTTGAATTGTGTGAAGATTGGCCTATACAAATTTCTATAAGTGAGAGTCAACCAACTATTAAGTTTAAATTAATTGATAAGGTTTTAGTATATTACCGAAGAACCTCTAATTCGGTATATACCCAATTTAAAAAAAGATTTTTAAATGATAAAATTAAAATTTTTAAATACCTTATAAATAAAGAAAAAAGTAAATTTGTAAAAATTATTTTAATAAATAGACTTTTCTTTCTAAGGTTTTATAATTTTTATATTATAAAATATTTATTCAATATTTCTTATTACATTTATATATTTTCTAGTTTACTAGTATTAAACTCTACTCTTGTTAAGCTTTTTTTTTTAAATATACCAATGAAAAAACACATTAAACATTATGAAAAAATAAAATTGAATTCTATTGAGTTTAAGAAATTGATCAAAGTTTAAATACAATGAACATTAATGACAAATAAAATTTCTATCGTGGTTAATACTTGCGATAGTTATCACGATGTTCTTCCAATTTTTTTTAGTGCATTAAAAGAATACTGGCCTGATTGCAAATATCCTATTCATTTAAATTCTGAATATAGTGAATTTAAGTTTAATAGCTTAAATTTACAATCTCATACTATTTTAAGAAATGAAAACTTTGCGTGGGGTTATCGTTTTAAAAAAGTAATTAACAACATAAAATCAGATTATATTATTAGTTTATTTGATGATTTTATTTTAGAAACTTCAGTAGATCAAAGAATTATCAACTCAGCTCTGAACGTATTAGAATCTCATAGCAAAGTTGGAGTAATTTATCTTTATCCTATTTTAGAGGGAAACAAGAATGATAGTTTAGACTTATTTTTTAATGTTAGTACGTTGACACCATATAGAGTAAATAGCGCTCCTGCACTTTGGAGAAAAACTTTTTTAAACGATTTGCTGAACACCACAGACGATCCTTGGTCCTGGGAAGCATTCGCCGGGTACAAAAAATTAGCACAATTAAATAAAATCCTTACTATTCCTAAAAATATTGCCATAGCTTATAATTATGCAGCATCAAAAGGTGGCGGAATTTATAGAGGCAAATGGGTTGAAGAAGTAGTTGTGACAAAGGTTAACAAATATAATTTGCAACTAGATTTTAGTATTAGAGGTTTTACAACAAATACAAAAAAACAGAAAAGAGATATTTTTTGGAAAATGAATTTTTTATTTAAAGGTTTTAAAATGGTTGGTTTTAAGGTTTTTTATTTTATTTTATTCTCTATAATTAATAGATTTTTTAATAACAAATAAACTAGAGATTTTAAATTTCTAATTATACTTTTTTAAAAAGATTTAAATAGGAGAGTAGATAGTTTATATGCTATTAGATAATTATGAATTTTTTTAAAAATAAAATAATTTTAATCACCGGTGGTACCGGCTCTTTTGGAAGTACGTTCATTTTTAAAATATTAAAAAGCAAAATTAATTTTAAGGAAATTAGAGTATTTAGTAGAGATGAAAAAAAGCAAGACGATTTAAGAAAAAAAATTAATAATCCTAAAATTAAATTTTTATTAGGAGATGTCAGGGATATAGAGAGCATAAAGAAAGCTATAAAAAATGTGGACTTTATTTTTCATGCAGCGGCACTAAAGCAAGTTCCATCTTGTGAATTCTACCCATTAGAAGCTGTGAAGACTAATATATTAGGAACTAATAATGTAATTCAGTTAGCAATTGAAAATTTAGTAAAAAAAGTTGTTGTTTTAAGTACAGATAAAGCTGTCTATCCAATTAATGCAATGGGAATGTCTAAAGCATTAATGGAAAAAATTGCAATTTCTAATTTTAATCTAAGTGATAAAAATATTGATAAGACAATTATTTGTGTAACCAGATATGGCAATGTTTTGGCTTCTAGAGGATCAGTAGTTCCACTGTTTGTTAATCAAATCCAAAAAAATAAACCTATCACTTTGACCGATCCTAAAATGACAAGATTTATAATGCCTATGGAAAAAGCTATAGAGTTAGTAATTTTTGCAATGAAGAATGCAAAAGGAGGTGAGATTTTTGTTCAAAAAACTCCAGCAACTAATATCAGTAATCTTTTACAGGCTATTTTGGAAATATTTAAAAAGAAAAAATATAAAATAAGTCATATCGGCACCAGACATGGAGAAAAAGCTTACGAAAGTTTACTGACCAAAGAAGAAATGTTCTCAGCTAAAGATATGGGTAATTACTTTCGAATTGACAGCGATCAAAGAGATTTAAATTATGATTTATATTTCGAAGAGGGTAAAAATTATTTAAAAAATGTTGAAGATTACAATTCAAATAACACAAAACAGTTGTCTGTGGAAGAAATAAAAAAAATTCTTCTTACTTTAGATATTTTTAAAGATAAGTTTGATATATAAATTTTTAGTTTTTAGATTTTATAATGAACATTTTAATAACGGGTTGCGATGGATTTATAGCTAAAAATTTAATAAAACGTCTTTTTAACAATCCTAAATATAATATTTTATTAATAAATAAAAAATCATCAGATAAAAATCTTTATGAAAAGCTAATTATAGCAGATATTGTGTTTCATTTGGCTGGAGTTAATAAAGAAATTTATCCCAAATACACTTACGATAATAATTTTATTTTTACTCAAAAAATTTGCTCATTTTTGGAGAATAATAATAAAAAACCTAAAATTATTTATGCTTCTTCAACTCAAGTTAAATTAAACAATACTTACGGAAAGTCAAAATTAAACGCTGAGAATATTTTATTAAATTATAAAAAAAAAAGTGGAGCGTCAGTGTTTATATATAGACTCCCAAATGTTTTTGGCAAATGGTCAAAACCTTACTATAATTCCGCAGTTGCAACTTTTTGCTATCAAATTTATAGGAAGAAAAAATTAACTATTAGCGATCCTGATAAAAAAATATCCTTACTTTATATTGATGATCTTATTTGTAATTTTTTAAAAATTATTAAGTTAAATAAACAAAAAAATTCATTCATAAAAATTGAAAATATTCATTCAATCAGTTTATTGAATTTAGTAAATATTATTAAAAGTTTTAATAAAAAAGACAAAATTCATTTACCTGATAGTATTTCTAATTCTTTAATTAAAAATCTTTATAGTACTTATATAAGTTTTTTTTCTAAAACAGATTTTTTTTATAAACTTCGAAAATTTTCTGACCCACGAGGTGATTTTTGCGAATTTTTAAAGAATTCTGATTTTGGACAAATTTCCTTCTTTTCAATATTTCCAAAAAAGATAAGAGGCAACCATTATCATAATACTAAAACTGAAAAATTTGTAGTTATTAGTGGTAAATTAAGATTTAATTTTGTAAATATACTCACTAAAGAAAAATTTTCTTTATTAACTAATGAAAAACAAAATTTAGTGGTTAACACTGTGCCAGGTTGGGCTCATAATTTAGAAAATGTAGGACGTAAAACCGCTAAAGTTTTAGTATGGGCAAATGAAATCTTAGATAAAAAAAATCCTGATACAATTTTTTATAAGGTGTGATGATGAAATTAAAAGTTTTAACAGTTGTAGGTACAAGACCAGAAATTATAAGACTGAGCAGGATTTTGCATAGTTTTGATAAATGCTTTGATCATGTTGTAGTTCACACGAACCAAAATTATGATAAAAATCTTAAAGATGTATTTTTTAGACAATTAAAAATTAGAAAACCAAAATATGATTTAAAAATTAAAGAAAAAAACGCAATTAATACAATATCTAAAATTTTAATAGAAATAGAAAAGATCATATTAATTGAAAAACCTGATGTTTTTTTTATTTTAGGAGATACTAATAGTAGTTTATCAGCAATAGTTGCTAAAAAATATCAAATTCCTATATTTCATTATGAAGCAGGGAACAGATGTTTTGATGAGAGGGTTCCCGAAGAAGTGAATAGAAAAATAGTTGATCATATTTCTGATATTAATTTAACATATAGTAGTTTTGCAAAAGAGAATTTATTAAACGAGGGCTGTAAGTCTGATAGAGTTATAAAAATTGGCAGTCCTCTTTTTGAAGTACTTGATTATTATAGTAATCAAATTAATTCTAATAAAATAATAAGCGCTTTAAAATTAGAGCATAATAATTATTTTTTAATTAGTTTTCATAGAGAAGAAAACGTGGACAATTCTATAAGATTAAAAAAATTTCTAAATATTGTTAATATTTTAGCAGCTAAATATAAAAAAAGAATTATTATTTCCACACATCCCAGAACACAAAAAAAATTAGATAAATTAAAATTTAAAATTAATAAATTAGTAATTTTTTCAAAACCATTTGGGTATTTCGAGTATATTAAATTACAACAATCAGCTTTAATTGTAATTTCTGATAGTGGTAGCATCTCTGAAGAGGCTTCAATTTTATCTTTAAAAGCAATTAGCTTAAGAGATACTCAAGAAAGGCAAGAGGCAATGACAAATGCAACAATTGTAATGTCAATTCTTAACAAAAAAGATTTTTTCAATTCTATAAATATTTTATTAAAAGATAACTACAAGATTCAAGTATTAGATGATTATAAGCAAAAAGACATTTCTCTGAAATTACCTAGAATTATTCAAAGTTATTATTCATTTATTAAAAGAGAAGTGTGGAAGACAAATCTTTAAAAATATTGTTAATTTCCCAATATTTCTGGCCTGAAAATTTTAGGGTCAACGAAATTGTTGAATACTGGAAAAAAAAAAATTTTAAAGTTGATATTGTTACTGGAAGTCCAAATTATCCATCAGGAAAAATTTTCCCTGATTATATTTTAAACAAACAAAAGTATAATAAATTTTTAGGATATTCTATTTATAGACTTCCAATGATATTAAGAGGCTCTGGAACAAAAATAAGGTTATTTTTAAATTATAGTTCATTTCTTTTTTCTTCTTTTATATTTGTTTTATTTAATTTTAAAAAAAAAAAATATGATTATGTTTTTACTTTTGGCACCTCTCCTGTTTTAGTTGGATTAATTGGAATATTTTTTTCAAAATTAACCAAAATAAAATCAATTATTTGGATTTTAGATTTGTGGCCTGAAATTCTTTATGAGTTAAAAATTATTAAAAATAAATTTTTATATAATTTTCTAAAAAAATTAATATTTAAAATTTATTCTGATACAGATTTAGTTTTTGCTCAATCCAAAACTTTTCAAAAAAAAATATTGTTTTCCACTGGTATTGATACTTATTTTTTACCTTCGTGGCCGGAGAATATAAACTACAGGTCTATAGAAAAAATTAAATTTATTACTTCTCAAGAAGATTTTTTAAATGTTATTTTTACTGGAAATATTGGAGAAAGCCAAAATTTTGAAGAGATAATAAAAGTAGCCAGTATACTTAAAAATTACAAAATAAGATGGATTGTAGTGGGCGGCGGTAGAAATTTAGAATTTTTAAATAATCAAGTTAAAAAATATAATTTAAGTAATTTTATATTATTTGATCAAGTTGAATTATCACAAATCCATAAGTTTATTAATCATGCTGATGTGCTTTTGGCTACTTTAAAAGGCGGAGAAGTTGGTGCTGCAACGGTACCAGGTAAAATTTCTACATACATTAATTTTAAAAAACCTATATTAGGGCATTTATTAGGAGAATCTTATAACTTAATCAAAGATAATAATTTAGGTTTAGTCTCTAAACCTGGTGAGATTGATATTTTAGTTAAAAACGTAAAAAAATTTTTATATTTAAAAAAAAATAAAAAATTAACTAGCTTTTTAGATCGTTCAAAAAATATTTCATACTTAAATAAGAATAAATTATTAGATAAATTTAATAATGTTCTATTAAGTCAATTAAATAAAAAAGAATTTAATTTTTTTAGAGTTTATCCAGATATAAATAAAATCAATTTTAATAAAAACTTTATTTTATCAGGATTAAACTTAGCATACTATAGCTCATGGATTAACAAAGAAGCTATTTTAGACCAAGATACTTTTTTTTGGCCTGATGGAATTTTTGTTAAATTTCTGCTAGGTATTAAAGAAAAAAAAATTCCCGGTCGAAAAATTATTATGGATATTAAAATTCCACGTAATTTTAAAACTATTCATGTAGTTGGTAATTTATCAGCAAAATCCCAAATTTACTTAAAAAAAAATTTTAAAGATTTTAACATAAAATTTACACGATTAATTATTGGATCAATTGAAGATATTGCATCTAATAAAATAGTTAATATTAAAAAAAATGAAATAATATTTTTAACCTTACCTACTCCAAAGCAAGAACAGTATGCAAGATTATTAAAAAAATATAATAACAACTTTCATATTTTATGTGTTGGAGGTGCTATAGAAATGTTGGCTGGCGAGGAAGTTCCAGTTCCTAGATTTTTAGAATACTATTTCGAATCACTATGGAGGTTAAAAACTGATTTTAAAAGAAGATTATATAGATTATTTAATAGTTTATTTACAGTTTTAATAGATATTACCTTTACTAGAAATTATAAAAATATTAATGTAGAAATTTATAAATAATAAATCTTTTGATATTTTTTTGAAGAATTATTAAACAAATTATAAATAATAAAAAATCTATGCTAAAAACAGCATAGCAATTTTCTAAAATACCTCTCATTAATAAAGATGTTAAAATTAGAACCGAAGTATTTAACTCAATATTATTTTTTTGATACAACTTATTTTTTATATAAACATAAATATAATAAATCAAAATAATGTTAATTAACAATAAAAATAATAATCCAAGATAGCCACCGCATAAGAAAGCGTACAAGTAAGCATTTGAAGCGTTTGATCCATATTCTTTAATTAGATTTGTTTCATATCTATCAGCTTGAGATCCGTAACCAAAAAAATTTTTTGGATTATAAAATTTTAAAATTTCACTCCATACCAATGTTCTTCCGGAACTAAAGTTCTCCCCTAGGATTATTCTACTTTTAGACCCATCAACACCAGGAACAGCAGAGCCATTATAAGAGTCGACTTTGTCAATTGTAATTTGTTTCGCTTTTTGAATAATTTTCACAGTTAATATTGGCAATATTAGCATCAAAATTAAAAAAATTATTTTCTTGGCGTTAGATGATTTTGATAAAAATATTTGGTTAAAAACTAAAACAACTATGTAAATAAAAATAATAGTTCTAGATTGCAATAGCCAAATATTGATCCCGCAGAACAAAATTACTCCAATAATGCATAATTTTTTTATTTTTTTTTTCATTAAATTCAGAACACATAAGAAAAAAATTGCTAAAATTAAAAATATTCTGGCAGTGCCCGTTACTCTTATCATGGAGTTGTCAAAATATGTATTTTCCCATAAATTATTAAAATACAACCACATAATTTTTTCTTTCAAAAAATATTCATAGTATATTGGTATATATATTATTAGGACCGAACATAAGAAAAAAAGACTAATATATAATAAGATTTTTAAGTCTGAATTTTTACATTTAGTTAAAAAAATTTTTAAAATTAAAATAGCATTGAAAGATAATAATAATAAGAAAACTCTTTCAATAAAAGCTCCGTTGTAGTCATAAATTAATATTGGGACCGCCAAAAAAAAAAAATAAAAAAAAAATAAGGTTAATATGACGTTATTTTTAGTTGTATGCGTTATCCAATATATTAATAATATTAAATTGGTTCCCAGTAGTGGTATTGATATTCTCAAAAAATTGGTAAAAATTTTAAGATTTTCAAATACATTAATTCTATCAAGGTAAGCAGTTGGAAAAGTATTTATAGATAGCCATAAGAATATCCAGGAAATACAGCAAAAAAATAAAAATTTTTGCGATTTTATTTCAAATATAAAATTATTTATTATATTTTTGATATTACTCATAACTATATTGTTTATTATTTCATTAACTTAAAAGAAAGGATTAAAAAGTATTATATTGCTTTAAATAAGTTTTGTCTTATGCATTTACTTTATCTAAGAACTTCATTCTATGTTTATTTTTATTAAAAACTTTCCAAAATTTTTATTATTCGCTATTTTAGGGATACCTTTTTTACTAATTACTGGACCATTTTTACCCGATTTAGTCTATGCAATTTCTTCAGTTTATTTTTTAATTTTTTTTTATTTTAACCGAAAAAGAGTAGCTAATTTATTTTTTTTTGAAAAAAACATATTTCTTTTTTTAATTTTTTTTTATTTATTATTACTGAGTTCAGCAATATTTTCAGATTATTATTTGAACTCACTCAAGAATTCTTTTTTTTATTTAAGGTATTATTTATTCTCTTTTATTTTATTTTTTTTGTTAGTTGATAATAAATTTTTTTTTAAAAATTATTCTTATTTTTTTTTTATAATATTAATAGTACTTTTTATAGATTCTAGTTTTCAAAAAATTTTTCATTATAATTTATTAGGACAAGCCCAAATTGCTAGCGATCGGGTAAGTAGCTTTTTTGGTAAAAATTTAATTTTAGGTAGTTATACTTTGAAATTACTCCCAATATTTTTAACATGTTTAGCATTATCTAAAATTAAAAAAAAATTATTTCTTAGTATTTCAGGAATTTTTATTAGTGGATATTTGATTCTTCTAAGCGGAGAAAGAGTAGCTGCGACTTTATATTTGTTATTTTTACTTTTGTTACTATTTGTTAATAGTTTTAGAAAATATATAGTTTTTCTATTTATATTTATTATTTTATTTAGTGTATATTTTTTTCAACAAACACCTCAATTACAAAGATTATTCAAAGGGACATATGAACAGTTATTTTTAGAAAAAAATAATCCCGATAAAAAAATTAGTGTTTTTAGCGAGAGGCATGAAGATCATTATCTTACTGCTTATTATATATTTAAAGATAATATGTTTATTGGTTCCGGCCCCAATACATTTAGATATCATTGTGACAATCCAAAATATGCAGAAAAAATTCAAGAAAGAATAAATAAAAGATACACAACATTTGCTACAGAAGATGGCTTTATAAGTTTTGTTGGATTTGATAGATTAAAAAATAATTTTATTCAAGAAATTCAAATAAACCCAAGTGTAGACCTCCTTGCAAAAATAGAAAATTTAGATTTAGAAAAATCTAAAATTATTCTAAACGAAAATGGAAATAAAAGATATTTTAGTTATACAGGATACAAAATTTTAGTATCTGCAAATAATAAATTTTATAAGAATCAAGAAGTTTTAATAAAAAATAATTTACTTACCAATGGATGTACCACGCATCCACATAATTTCTTAATGCAGATAATTTCAGAAATAGGTCTTGTTGGTTTGCTATTTTTCTTTGTTTTTTTATTTTTTATAATTAAAGAAATTATTAAAACAATAGGTACAGTAAATATTAATAATGATAATCTAGGCTATTATTTATTATTAATTAGTTTTTTTATTAATTTATTTCCTTTTTTACCTTCTGGAAATTTTTTTAATAATAAATTAAATATTATTTTATATTTACCCTTAGGTATTTTTTTCTTTATAAGAAAAAAACTTAAAGTTAATAAATAAAAATTTATGGAAAAAATATTAATTATTTTAATAGTATTAAATTTTTTTTTATATTACAAATTAAAATATTTCTCGAAATTATTTTCTATATACGACTATCCAGACAAAATTAGAAAATTTCACAAAAATAAAACACCATTAATAGGTGGCTTTTTTTTATTTTTGAATATTTTTACAATAGTAATTTACTTATTCATTTATAACCAAGAATTAAATATTTTTATTAGTACAAAAAATTTAATTATATTTTTTTTAACTCTAACTTCAATTTTTTTATTAGGTATTTATGATGATAAATATTATATTTCTGCTAACAAAAAGTTAGTTTTATTAACTTGTATAGTTTTTATTTTTCTTAAATTAGATAATTCATTAGTAATTAAAATTATTAATTTTAGTTTCTTAAAAAAAGAAGTTGATTTAAAAGATTTTGGTTTTTACTTTACATTATTCTGTTTTTTATTGTTCATAAATGCTTTTAATATGTTCGATGGAATAAATATGCAGAGCGCTTTATATGCCTTGTTTATATTCTTAATTTTATTAATAAATAACCTATATATTTATATTTCGTTACCTTTAATATTCGCTATCTTATTTTTTCTTTATTATAATTATCAAAGTAAGATTTTTTTAGGAGATGCAGGCACACATGTATTAGGATTTTTAATTTCATATTTAATTGTTAAAAGTTACAATAGTTACTCAGTATTTACTGCAGATTTCATATTTTTAATAATGGCTGTTCCAGGTTATGAACTTTTGAGATTAGCAGTATCTAGATTATTAATAAATAAGCACCCGTTTCATGCCGACAGAAATCACATTCATCATTTAATATTAAAAAAATATGGATATTCATATGCGTTGATTATTAGTCAAATATTAATTGTTGCGCCTATTATTATTTATTCTCAAACTAATTTAGTTGTAGCTTTAATTTTTTCTTTTATTTCGTATTGTTTAACAATTTATTTTTTTAAAAAATAAAAAACAATGTTTTCAGTCACTACAAAATTAAGATCTAATAGATTTGTTTCTTTTTTAAGTTTATTTACTTTTATTATCCCAAGTTATTTTTTATATCATTTACTTAAAAATTCATTGCGCTTTGGCAATTTTTATTTAGCTAAAAAATTATATTTTAGTATTTCTAAAAGATCTATTAGCAATCGGCTTCGTATAAGACTATTTTATGTTGAAATCTTATTTTATGAATTATGTCTCTTTTTTGAAAAAAAAAAAATTTTTTTTAAAATTAGATCCGATCAATTGTTTTCAAAGGAAAAAAATATAGAAATATTAGATTTTATTGGAAATATAAATAATAAATATTATTTGAATCAACTGAATAATCTCAAATTGATGAATTTGAGATATGATATTGAAAATATTTTAACAGAATTTGTTTCTTCTGATTATTTTTCACTAGATGTTAACAAATATTATGAAGCCAGAGAAACTATATCTAGTATCATTTCGGGATCTCAAAAAGAAAATTTTGTATTAGATAAATTGTGGGTACAATCTATTGGCCATTTTTTTTTTCTAGATGCTTTTATTAAAGCAATTCTTTTAGGATTAATTAAAGTTAAAACTGTTTCATTTAATTTTAAAAAAAAAGATATAGCTAATATTTATTTATTTAATAAATATAAAGCAATTCTTAAAAAAAATAAAATTTATAGAAAAAATTCTAATAAAAAATTATTTAAAAATCATATGAGATATTGGTTTTTAGATTCAAAAAATAATTTTTATAATTCTCATTTTTTATTAAGATATATATGGAAGAGTTTCCGTAAAAAAGAAAAATATTTACATAAGAATTTTATTAATAATTCTTATGATCTAGAATTATTTGAAAATTTGAAAAAAATTATTGGAATAGATAAATCTTACAAAAAAGTTATTACTGTACATATTAGACAAAAAGGTTTTTATAAAAATGAATTTGATCTTGATAATATTAGGAATTTTGACGTTCTAACTGTTTTGCAATCAATTAATTTTTATAATAAAGATTTTTTTTATATTCTACTCGGTGATACTCATATGAAAAAAATTGGAAATCGATTTAACAATATATTTGATTATCCTCATTCTGCTTTAAAAAATAATAGAAATGATATTATTTTAATTAATAATTCCGATGCACATATTGGAACAAATTCTGGTATTACACATTTAATTTTACCTAATGATATTCCAACTTTAGCTATTAATTGGCTCCCATTTAATTATCATCTTGTTAATGAATCAACCGTTGTCCTACCTCAGAGAGTTATGATGAATAATAAAATAATTAAATTTGATGATTATTATAAGATTCAACCATCAATTCTTAATTCTGGTTATGAAAGATATAATAATCTTAATTTAACTTGTCATAAAAATTCCGAAATAGAAGTTTCTTTAGCGATAAAAGATTTTTTAAATAGTTTGCATAGTAAAAAATGGATAAATTATGGAAAAAAAATTATTATAAAAAAAAATAATTATGATTTTTATGGTGCCTCAACTAACATTGATAATACTATAATGAAAGAATGGAGAGCGTGTTATTTAGATAATAACTTTTTAAAAATAAACAAAAGCTTTATTTAATAATAATTTATTTTTAATTTAATGTTTAAATATTAAATATTGTAAAATCCGAGTCTATAAAAAGTTAATATTTTTGTTTATATACAATAAACTTAATTCATCATTTGCTAATATAAATTTTATTAATTTATTGTTTTATTTATATGCTGTAGGGTAAGGCGGTATGGAAGTTTACCAAATATACAAACTAAAAGCCTTTGAATTAAATTCTAGTCATTAAACTAATTTTTCAAATGTTTACATATGTGACTTCAATTATCATACCGACTAGAAATAGGCCGGAATATTTAATAAAGCTTATAAAGTTTCTTAGAAATAAATTAATCTTTAATCAGATAATAGTTGTTGATAGTTCTGATGTTGTTTACAGAAAAAAAATTAATAATATTTGTTCTCTGTATAAAGTAGAATTATATAGAACATATCCGTCATCAGCGCATCAAAGAAATTTGGGAATTAAAAAAGTAAAAAAGAATAGTAAATATATTCTTTTCATAGATGATGACGTTACTTTTTATAAAAATTCATTTATAGAAATGAATAAGTCGATAAAAAAATATTTTTATTCCAACAATATATGTGGCTTCGCTTTTAATCTTATTGTTAGTAATCAGAGTTTTTTCAATAAATTCAAGAAATTAAAAATTTTTAAGTATTTAAATTTATATTCAAATATACCAGGAAAAGTACTTCTAAATGGTTGGCATATGAAAATAGAAAGTTTAAAGGAGGATTTTTTTGTTGAATGGTTATTTACAGGGGCAACAATATATAAAAAAGACTCTATAATAAACAAGAGGTTTGACGTTAGTTTTGGATCTTATAGTTATCTCGAAGATTTAGATTTTTCATATTCATTATTTAAAAAAAATAAAAAATTATTATTGGTAAGTAAAGCTAAATTTTTTACCTTTAACACAATAAACCGAAACAATTTTAATTTTGGAATAATAGAAATAATAAATCGTTATAAATTTGTAAAAAAAAATCAACTGAATACTAATTTATTTTATTTTACTGCTTTTCTTAGAGCCTCATTGTCTTTTCTAGGAATTATAAAATTTGATTTTAAAATTTTAAGTAGAGCTTTCGGTAATATTTTTGCAATTTCAAAAATAATTTTTTTTAAAAAAATATGAAAATATATGAAAATAAATGAGATAAATAGTAATTATATTTATGCTTGGTGTTGTGATTTCAGTTCATATAGGGGTGAAGGAATTTTAGCATTAAATTTTCTAAAAAACCTTAACTATGTAACTAAAAAGAATATTTATGCTGAAAGTCCTTATGGAATTATTTTAATTAAAAATGAAAAGATTTTTAATCAAAAAAATAAAATACTAAAAAAAAAAATAAATTTTAATTTTTATTACAATTATCTTTATCCATTTTATGGAATATTTAAAATTTGGTACAATCATTTTAATAATAGATCAGTATGTTATGTTAATTTTCTCCCATTTTGGAACTTTGCTCTTTTTTTATTGATGCCGCGAAATATTATATATGGCCCTGTTACTGGCAGTTTATATAATAAAAAAGTTAAAAATTTTTCAACATTTGTAAGGAAATTTTTAATACCTATATTTTACCAAATCAGTGCAAAGATAGTTGTATATCAAGGTAGAAAACTAATTTTTTCTACAGAGATTTTAAAAAGATATATAGAAAAAAAAAAAATAAAAGATTATTACTTTAATTATAATTTAATAAATTACATAAATTCCAATAAAAAAAATAAAAGAAAATACATTGACTTAATATTTTACTATAGAAAATATCTTGCACACGATCATGAATTCCAAGTTAAAATTATTAAATACTTAGCAAAAAAAAAATATAATATTTATGTTGTTGGTGAAAAACTTAATATAGAAGATGTAAAAAATCTTGGCGTTATATCTAGAAATAAATTATTTTATTATTTATCACGTAGTAGATTTTCAATTAATGAAGGAAGCAATTTTTTTTCTATCTTTTGTCAAGATTGTATATCTAACGGCGTTAAAATGTTTTATGACAAAGCATCAAAAGTTAAAAATGACTTTTTGCCAAAAAAATATTTTTTAGAAATAGATTTTCAAAATTTAAGCAATTCATTAAAAATAATTGAAAAAAATATTAAAGTTAAAACAGTTTTAAAAAAACATTTTTTTAATAAAAAAGAATTTTTAACAAATTACAAAAGTTATTTTAATAAATTCTAAAGTTTTACTTCCAACAAAAAAGATAATAATTATTTTTTTTATGAAACATTTTTATAATACTTGAGAATCTCCCAATATCATTGTTAAATTTATTTAAATTTTTAAAGTATATTTCATTATCAATTTCTTCAAATTTTTTTTGATATGAAATAATTTGATAATCTATTTTTTTAATAATAAAATTTAATTTTTCTCTTAGTGAAATAGGAATTTCAGAAAATGACCAGTTTGCAATAAATAAATTTTTCTCATTTTTTTTAAAAATATGAATTATTTTTTTAAGATCCAAATAGTTATTGATAAGTATTATTTTTTTATTACTATTTAAATTCAATCCAACATCTAAACCGCTTCTTTTTAGATAATAATATTGTAATAAATTGACCTCAGGAGTATCAAATATATAGTATTTATAATTTTTATTAATTTTAAATAACATTTTAGCCATAACTCCATAACCACCCCCAAACTCAATTATATTTTTAAATTTTTCTAAATTTAATTTAGAAGAGTCTACAAATTTTTTTAAATGATATGCTTGATGAATTTTGTTACCACTGCTTTTTGGGTATAGAAAATACCTGACTGGATTTCCAATAGAATCCTCTTTAATAATATTTTTCCAGATTTTATAATTTTTATCAAATAATAGCTCAAGTAATTGAAATAAAATAAAAAGTCTATTATGTATAAAAAACATTTGTTGAATGAAACCATTTTGCAAAAAATTTAGTAATTTTTTATTCTTAATTAAATTTAGAATATTTCTACTAAACACTTTATGAGTTTTTTCTTTTTTTATTTTTTTTGAAACCGTTTTCCTAGATAAGTTCAAAACCTCATTAAATATTTTTAAATCATTTTTGTTTAAATAAATTTCTTTTTGGTTAAAAAAGAAAGATAAACTTGCTCTAACTTTCCGAGTAAAATTTTTAATGTATTTATCAGCTGACACTTCAATTATTATTTATTTTATTTTCATTATTTCTCTGCCTAATAAGATACCATATTGCTTGTTAGCTTCCTCCAGCATGTGACCGTCTAATCTATAGTGAGTTTTAAACTGCATTACTTGAGCTAACTCAAGTGTATTAGAAACACATTTAATTTTTTGTCTCGTACATATCTCCATTACTCTCGTATCAAATGCTAGTCCGTCATCAATTTTGTTATACTTTATTAACATAATCTGAGGTTGTTGAGGTATAATTGAAATAATTAATTTTTTTTTTATTGAATCAGGAATTTTGCTTATTTCATTTTCAAAAATCGAATATTTATCGTTCCAGAAATTTGAACCGTCTTTATTTAGATATCCTGCGAATTCACCTCTATTATTATGTATATATAAGTATATTGAATCATTATTTAAAATTTTTGCTGTTATAATTTTAATAGATAAAATATTTAAACTATTCAATTTTTGTCTTAAATGATTAATTAATGATTGGTTTTTATCTAAATTATTTCCGTATTTTTTTTCTTGCAAGTCATATAAATCGTTTGGAGGGAGTCCATAAATTATAAATTTAGATTTTTTAACAGCCTCTTCATTTTTTAGGATAGAGAACAAAACCTGTCTGAATTGATATCCATTTGTTCCAAAGTTTGATTCTATATAATAATTATCATTTTTTTTTTTATTTAAATAATTAATTGCATTGTAAGGATAGGTAAATTGATAATTGCTATGATGTCCAAATGTAAAACTATCACCAAAAAATAATATTTTTGTATATATTTTATTAGGGTCTATTAGTTGATTATTTTTATCATTTATTCTGTTTCCAAAATTATTAGTTAAATAAGTTGTCTCGTTTTTTTTTTCAAAATATTTTTCATTAGCATAACAATTGCTATTATTTATGTACATTCTTTCATCGTCTATTTTTTTATAACAATTAAAAACTTTATTATTTGAATAAATCTTTCTTAAAAAAAACTCAGCGCTGATAATTGTAAAAAGTATAAATAAAATAAATATAAAGAAATAAATTAGATGCTTACGTGTAAAATTCATAAGTATTCTATTTGTAAATAGCTTTATTTAAAAAATTTTTATTTGAAGTATCTACTTTTTTAAGAGTTTTATTTCTTAATGCTAAATAAATATTTAATTTTATGTCAAATTTATGCATTTTATAAAATTTTTTTTGTTTTATTTATAATATTTCTCATTAATTTTATTTGATCTTTTATTTCTAATTGAATGTGAGTTGGTAATTTTGCTTTTATATTTCTAATGCTTAATTTTTGTCTTTGAATTTATATAAGTTCTAATTTTTATTGTCAAAATGTAGTCAAATATTTAGATACATTGTTGTTTATTTTAAAATTTTATTTTAAAGTACTATTCTTTGTGATTAAATTTAAAAATATGAAAAATAAGTATTTAGTTTGCGGGGCAGGAGGTTTTATTGGTGGTCATTTAGTTAAATCTTTATTGGATGATGGCCACGAGGTCATATGTGTAGATATAAAGCCTTTAGAAAATTGGTTTCAATTATTTAATTCTAATAAAAATTTTTCTTTAGATTTAAAGGAATATGAAAATTGTCTTGAAATGACTAAAGGGGTTGATTTTATTTATAATATGGCATGCAATATGGGAGGTATGGGCTTTATAGAAAACAATAAAGCAGAGTGCATGTTATCTGTTTTAATTAATACTAATTTATTACGTGCTTGTTTAGTTAATAAGATAAAAAAATATTTTTTTTCTTCTAGCGCCTGCGTCTATAACGCCAGTAAACAAAATACCATTTTTATCGAGGGTTTAAAGGAATCCGATGCATACCCGGCAATGCCAGAAGACGGTTATGGATGGGAAAAATTATTTAGCGAAAGAATGTGTAGGCATTTTTACGAAGATTATGGATTAGAAACAAGAGTTGCAAGATACCACAACGTTTATGGTCCATTAGGTACATTTGATGGAGGAAGAGAAAAAGCGCCTGCTGCTTTATGCAGAAAATTAATAATTGCTAAAAATTCTGGAAAAAAAAAAATAGATGTTTGGGGAGACGGCGAGCAAACCAGAAGCTTTATGTTTATTGATGATTGTATAAAAGGCACAAAAAAAATATTTGAAAGTAATTATAGAGATGTTTTAAATATTGGTTCAGAGGAGCAAGTTTCTATTAATCAAATGATAAATATTATTGAAGAAATTGGAGATTACAAAATTGAAAAAAATTATCAATTAGACAAGCCAAAAGGAGTAAGGGGTAGATCTAGCAATAATGATCTGGTGAGAGAAATGCTTGGATGGGATTCAAAAATTAATTTAAAATTTGGTTTAGAAGTAACCTATAAGTGGATAGAAAAAGAAATAGATAAAAAGTTAAATAATAACAAATTTACTATTGAGTACTAAAATTAAATATACAGCTTTGATTGAATTTAAGAATATAGAAATTGGTTGCGGGGCTTGGATTTGAACCAAGGACCTTCAGGTTATGAGCCTGACGAGCTACCAGACTGCTCCACCCCGCGATAAAGGTTTTAGTTATAGCATTATATTTTAAATTATCTACTCATGTTAAATTAAAATAAAAAAAAAATTTAGATTATATTTTACAAATGAATATTATTTATGTATAAAAATCTTGCCTGGTGATTATTGCAAAGGAGTAACACCCGATCCCATTCCGAACTCGGCAGTTAAGCCCTTTAGCGCCAATGGTACTTTGTCTTAAGGCACGGAAGAGTAGGTCGTTGCCAGG
>Ga0169931_10001690_pt1 | contig 36321 bp, 30 predicted proteins | sample Kivu_15m_20L_FD_129675 | JGI IMG/M metagenome (GOLD analysis project Ga0169931, IMG submission 129675) | Freshwater microbial communities from Lake Kivu, Western Province, Rwanda to study Microbial Dark Matter (Phase II) - Kivu_15m_20L... | ecosystem: Environmental > Aquatic > Freshwater > Lake...
ATTTTCGTCAACTTCAAGAACGTGTGCGACAGCAGCCGTGTGCGCGTGCCATTCGGCATCGCCCAGATGGGCAAGAGCTTTCGCAACGAGATCACGCCCCGCAATTTCACATTCCGATCGCGCGAGTTCGAGCAGATGGAGATTGAGTTCTTCTGCCATCCGCAAGCTTCGCCCGAGTGGTACAAGTTCTGGCGCGATCGGCGGTACGCCTGGTATCTGAAGCTGGGCCTGGCAGGCGATCGGCTGCGACTGCGCGACCACGACAAGGACGAGCTCAGCCACTACTCGGTCGGCACGGCCGACATCGAGTACGCTTTTCCGTTCCTGCCGCCGGGTGAGTTTGGCGAGCTCGAGGGCATTGCCCATCGCGGCGATTTCGACCTCCGCAGCCACATGGAAGGCAAGTTGGTGCGCAAGGGGGATGAACTCGTGGTCGAGTTGGACGAGGACGGCAAGCCGCGCCACCGCGGCAGCGGTAAGGACCTCAGCTATCGCGACGATATCACCAACGAACGCTTCATTCCACACGTGATCGAGCCCTCGGCCGGCGCGGATCGGGCCACGCTGGCCTTCATGTGCCAGGCCTACACCGAGGACGAAGCGCCGGACGAAAACAGCAAGATGCAGTCGCGCGTCGTGATGAAGTTCCATCCGCGTCTCGCTCCGATCAAGGCGGCCGTCTTTCCGCTGGTGAAGAAGGACGGAATGCCCGAGGTGGCTCAGGATATCTACCGGGCCCTGAAGAAGCGGTTCAACGTTTTCTACGACGAGAAGGGCGCGGTCGGCCGCCGCTATCGACGCCAGGACGAAGCCGGCACACCGTACTGCATCACGGTCGACGGCCAGACGCTCACCGACCAAACGGTTACGGTCCGCGATCGCGACTCGCTCAAGCAGTGGCGTGTGAAGGTCGACGATTGTGTCGAAGAGATCGCCCGGTTAATCGAAACCGGCGGCGCGGGCGTTGAATAGTTCGTTGAGCGAGAGCCCCTGATCATGAAGCCTTGTCTCGCCCAAGTTTCGACGCTCGAAGCCTCGTTTGCCGACGATGTGACGGAGTACGCCGCCGGCAAGTGCGGCGCAATCGAGATCTGGCTCGGCAAGCTCGACCAGTATTTGGAAAAGCATTCACTCGAGGATGTCCGCCGGCTGCTGGCCGAGCACAACATGACGGCGCCCGTGGCCAGCTTCCAAGGCGGACTTCTCACCAGTCAGGGCGAAGCCCGCAAAGTCCACTGGGAGGCGTTCGAGCGTCGCCTGGAACTCTGCCGCGACCTGTCGATTGGTACGCTCGTGTTGGCCGCCGACGTCAAAAGTCCGCTCACGCAGCAGGATCTCGACCGCACGCAGGTGTCGCTCACTCAAGCTGCACCAATTGCGGGTCGCTTGGGTATGCGGCTGGCACTGGAGTTTCAGGCCCGGGCCGCGTTCATCAACAACTTGCAAACCGCGGCCGCCGTCGTCGCGGAAGTTGGCAGCCCCCACCTGGGAATCTGCTTCGACGCGTTCCACTACTACGTTGGGCCAAGCAAGACCGAGGATCTCGGGTATCTGAGTGCCGAGAATCTGTTTCATGTCCAGCTTTGCGATCTCTCGGGAACGGCTCGGGAGTTCGCAGCCGATAGCGAACGGATCTTGCCCGGAGACGGCGACATTCCGCTGGCGGCGCTGCTCGCGCGGCTTACCGAGATCGACTACCGCGGCCACGTTTCGATTGAGTTGATGAACCCGCAGATCTGGCGCATCCCACCGCGAAGTTTTGGCGAAATCGCAATGACCGCGCTCCGCAAGCTGCTCGGTCAGGCAAGCATGGATTGACGCCAGCGAGAAAAGCTTTCTTGCTACAGCATGTCCACCGGGTCGACGTCGGCAATCCACATCACCCCTTCGGGCGCCTTGAGCCGATCGGCGGCGTCGCGTACTGCCCGGCGAAGCTGAACCGCATCGGGCCCATGCACCTGGATGTGAAAGCGGAAGTTACCGCGCAGCTTCGAGATCGGCGCGGGCGCCGGCCCCAGTACACGCGGATCCTGCGCGGGATTCATCGGTACGACCGGGATCAGATCGTCGGTGACTGCGGGTGTGACGACATCGGCCGGGAGTACCAGGCCATCGGCCGGATCGCCGGCCAGTGCCTCGCGCACCCGGTCCGCCAACTCCTCGGCAAAGCTCTCGGTCTGTAGTTCCGATGGCCCACGCACGACCAGCCGGATCAGACTCGCGAACGGCGGATAGCCGTGCTCCTCCCGCGGAGGCAGTTCCCCGGCGGCGAACGTCTCGTAATCGTGCCGTACGGCGGCCTGAATCGCCGCATGTTCGGGATTGAACGTCTGCACCAGCACGCGGCCGCCACGGTCGCCGCGTCCAGTACGCCCGGCTACTTGGGTGACGAGTTGAAACGTCCGCTCCGAGGCGCGGAAGTCAGGAATGTGCAACGCCGTGTCGGCGTTGATCACACCGACCAGCGTGACGTTCGGAAAGTCGAGACCCTTGGCGATCATTTGCGTGCCGACCAGGATTCGAATCTCGCCGTCGTGAAAGCGCTTGAGCGCTGCCTCATGCGCGCCGTGCTTTTGCATCGTGTCGGTGTCCATCCGCAGGCAGGCATAGTCCGGAAAGCGGGCTTTCACCTCGGCTTCGAGCCGTTGTGTGCCCAGCCCGCGATAGTGGATGCCGGCGAACTTGCAGTCGGGGCATTCCGTCGGTGCCGCCACCTGGTAGTCGCAGTAGTGGCACAGCGCGACCTGTCCGGTCATGTGATGCGTGAGCGCGATGGCACAGTGTGGACACTCGAGCACCATGCCGCACGAGGGACACTGAATGTGCGTCGAAAAGCCGCGGCGATTGAGCAGCAGGATGACTTGCCCGCCGTCTTTGAGCGCGGCCGCCATCGCGAACCGCAATTGCCGGCTCACGGCGCCGCGATTCCGCCGATCCTGAAACTCGGTCCGCAGATCGATCGTCCCGACGCCGGGCAGCGGGCGGTTGAACACCCGTCGCGGCATCGAGAGCAATCGAAACTCGCCCGACTGTGCTCGGTGCCAGCTCTCGAGTGAGGGCGTCGCCGAGCCGAGCACGAGGGGTACGTTCTCGGCCTGCGTGCGCTGCAGAGCGACATCGCGCGCGTGATACCGAGGTGCGATCTCCTGCTTGAACGTCGACTCGTGCTCTTCGTCCAGGATTACCAGGCCCAGGTTCGGGACCGGCGCGAAGATGGCGCTGCGGGCTCCGACCACGACGCTGATCTCGCCGGCCGCGATTTGCTCCCAGTGCCGCCGCCGCTCGGTGTCTCGCAAGTGACTGTGCAGAACCGACACGCTGCCAAAGCGACTGCGAAAGCGTGATTCGGTCTGCGGAGTCAGGCTGATTTCCGGCACCAGCACGATCGCCTGCCGGCCGAATCTGAGCACTTCGTCGATTGCTTGGATGTAAACCTCGGTCTTGCCGCTGCCCGTCACGCCGTGCATGAGTAGCGTCTCGTGCCGGCGTTCATTGAGCGCCCGCAGGATCGCGTCGAGAGCCGCACGCTGGTCTTCGTTGAGTTCGAGGTGCTCAGCCGTCGGCATGCGCAAGGCCGCGGGCATTTGAGCGGCGTCGAACCGCCGCATCTCGAGTTCCAGCAGTCCCTTCTTCGCAAGGTTTTGAATCGGGCCGAACGTGCACTCAGCGGCGGCCGCCACCTGGGCAATCGGCAGCCCCTCGGCCTGGCTGGCCAGGTAAGAAAGAATTCGCTTTTGCGTGGGCGACAACTTGAGCGTCGGCAACCTTGCCGCTACCTGGTTCGGCAGTTTCACGAACTGCGTCATCCGCGTCCCCGCCGCGGCTCGAACTCCCGCCGGCAGTACGGCCTCGAGCACCTGACCCCAGGGGCACAGGTAGTGCTCGGCCATCCAACCGGTCAGTCGCAGCATCGAGGGCGTCAGCAGCGGTCGCTCGTCCGGCAGGTCGTGCAATGCCTTCAGTCGGCGTCGCAGCTCCTGTTTTCCTTCCACCCGCACGCAGTAGCCGATCGCCAGCCGATTGCCGGCCCCAAAGGGCGCCCGGATTCGCATGCCCGCCGCGAGCTTGCCACGCAGCTCGTCGGGCACGCGATAGTCGAAAGGCCCCTCCGGCCCCGTCGGAAATACGACGCTTGCCACAAGTTGCTCGGCGGCGTCGTCCTGCTCCCAGGGAGCGGGCTCGAGCTCAAAAAGATTCTGCTGCTCTTTCACGTGAGGCAACGGGCAAGGCGAGGGTCGGTTCGGTTGGTCAGCCGCAGGCGAACAGGCTACGATAACCTTGCCGGCAGGCAATTACTGAACACCAGTTCATATACTTAGTATCGGGCTCTTCTCGCCCGACGGCAAGCAGTTTTTGATCGGGAGATGCACCGCTTATGCGGCTCGGGATCTTCGGCGGTACCTTTGACCCTGTTCACTACGGGCACTTGCTCTTGGCCGAGAGCTGTCGCGAACAACTCGCGCTGGACTCGGTGTGGTTCATGCCGGCCGCAGTGCCCCCCCATAAGCAAAAGGTGGCTCTTGCGCCGGCTTCCGCTCGGATCGAAATGCTCAAGTTGGCGATCGGTGGCCAGGAGAGCTTCGAGGTTTGTCCATACGAGGTCGATCGAGGCGGCGTAAGCTATACCGTCGACACACTCGAGCATTTTCTGGCAGAGGATCCCGCGCGTGAACTGTTCTTTCTGATGGGAGCCGACTCACTTCGCGACCTGCACGCCTGGCGTTCACCTGAGCGAATCTGCCAGCTTGCGATTCCGGTGTTCGTCACACGGACGCTCACCGATCCTGCCGAGAAGCAGGTGGACTACGCATTGTTGGAGGGCCTCGTCGAGCCCGCGCGACTGGAAGTCATCCGCCAGCATCGCGTCGACATGCCGCGGATTGATCTCAGCTCGACGGATATCCGCCGACGGGTCGGTGAAGGCCGGAGCGTTCGTTATCAGACGCCACGGGCAGTCGAGCGGTATATCGAGACGGCCGGGCTATATGGTTCGCGTGCTGAGCCTGCCTAAGCTGCCATACGCGGGCTGAGCATGCCACGCAGCGCTGGGCTTGGTGTTAATTCAGGAATGGCGGGCAAGCCACGCAAAGCTTCCAGGACTTGGCCAAGCTGTTCGTGGGGGCTAAGCGACAGGTCCAGAAACAGCCACTTCTGCCCTCTTAGCTCGCAGGCCCCGGCAGCACTGCCACCGAACCAATCCTGGCGCACCTGAAAGCCGGCCTTCGTGGCCAGCGAGATGGCTTCGTCGAGCAATTCGACCGTATGCATTGCACGCTTCCTTGCTTGCATCTGCTAGCAGGCGACTTGCACGCCTGCGGGACGCCGAACTCTTTCTAATTGATCGGCAGCATTAGGCCGGGATTATAGTGGCTTGCGTTTTAGTTGCCCAGCGGAGAGCGACGATATCCTCAAAATGCTCTAACTGCCACGGGCATAAAGAGTCCGGACACGCGGGCACGGCAAGGCGGCACAACGAGCGCGATTGGGTAAGCGCGCCAAGCGGGCAGCGAAGTTTCTTTCCCCGCGCGCAGGCCACTCAATTTCAGCGAACCCCTGGGAAGCCAGTATGTCTCCAGCGAAACCGCCTCAGGCCCCCAGTCTCGAAGAGCAAGTCGCGATTCTCAAGCAGCAGCTGCAACAAGCGCAGAAGCTCACCTCGCTGGGCGATCTGGTCAGCACCACTACGCACGAATTCAACAACGTGCTGACGACGATCATCAACTACGCCAAGATGGGGCAGCGGCACCGCGATGACGCCACCCGCGACAAAGCCTTTGACAAGATCATGACCGCAGCCCAGCGCGCCGCGAAAATCACCAACGGAATCCTTGGCTTCGCCCGCAATCGTCCACAAGGTTTTGAGCCCACGGATCTAACGAAACTGATCGATGATTCGCTGCTGTTGCTCGAACGCGAAATGCAGAAATATCGCGTCACCGTCGAGAAGCAATACCAGCAGGTTCCACCTGCCATGGCCAGCGCCAACCAGATCCAGCAAGTTCTCATGAACCTGCTGGTCAACGCTAGGCAGGCAATGCCCAGTGGCGGCACGATCTGGGTTCGCCTGGCGCACGATCCCGCCAATCGCACGGTCGATCTCACGGTGCGCGACAGCGGCGCCGGGATTCCAGCCGATAAGCTCCCGCGTATCTTCGATCGCTACTACACCACCAAGAGCGGACCCGATGCCAGCGGCAAGGGCGGCACCGGTCTGGGGCTCTCGTTCTGTCGCGACGTGATCGAGGCCCACCAGGGACGCATCCGAGTGGAAAGCACCGTGGGCAAAGGCACCGCCTTCACGCTCAAGTTGCCCACTGCACAAACGGCGGAAGTCGTCCCTGCGATCAACGTGGACATGCCTGCCTCCGCACCGCAGATGCCGGTCTAGCGGGGAAGCGGATCACTCGATCGGCCGGATTAGAACTCGCTGCCAATTGGCGGCAACGGTTCTGGCATGGCCGGCAAGACTTCGGCGGGCATCGCCGGCAAGTCCTCGGCGGGCATACCGACCTGATGCGGGGCCGGCACGAAGGTTCCGCCCGTGCGGGACTGAATACCGGCCAGGATCACCTGCTCCAGTTCGGTATCGCGGCCAATGCCGATCCAGCCGCGCGTGGGTTCCTGACCGCCGACGGGATTCGTGAGCCGCTGCAGGGCGTCATCGTTGCGCAGGGTCTGCGAATTCGCCAGGCTGATTGAGCCGCTTTCAGGCCGGGCGACGTCTTCCAGTTCCTTGTAAACCTGCACGTCGACCTGGAAGCCGCCTTCCACCGGAATCACATAGACCTTGGCCCGGCGCCGCATCGATTGCAGCGTCGCGTGCCACCGCTGGTATGGTGTGACCGAGTCGTGGTTCCAAGGCTCGAAGATCGTCGACGCCCCGCGCGGGTAGGTCTCCAGGAAGCCTTCGGTCAGGATATCGCCCACGACCCGCACCCGTTCTTCGTGTTCGATGCGAAAGTAGTCGTCCACGACGTCAACCGTCTGATCCCACACCAGGTCGGGATCCATGTTGCCGATGATCAGTGGGTTGCCCTGAGGCACGACCTGGGGATCGCCGCCGAACAGCACGGGCGGATTGTATGTGGCCGGCTGCCAGGCGTTGCAACCGCAGAGCGGCGCCAGCGCGCATACCGCGAGCGCAAATCTCCACAGCGGCCCCGGGATTGGCCTGTCGCGGTGCATCGAGTTTATGCGGAAAGGATTCGGTCGCGAAGAAATGGGGCGGTAGTGTCCCGAAAAGCCAGGTGCGCGACAAGGTCGGTTCCCGCAGGCTGGGAAGCGACTCACAATGCCCCAGCTTGCCAAGACCGCTTGCTAGCAAAACAAAGCGAGGCCGCGTCCTCCCAGGGTGAGAACGCGGCCTCTATGGATAATCGGCTTTTCGGCGTGCTAGCAATGAGCCCTTTGATCGTCCGCGCGGTTAGTAGTGCGAGTCGATGCCCAGGCGAATCTTGAGCTGTTCGAACTGCTGGCGGTACATCTCGCTCGAGGAGTGCACATGCTCAGCCTCGGTGATGAACCGCATCTGGTCGTTGCACGGCACGTCGCGATCTTGCAGGATGTGCTCATAATCGTCCAGGTCTTCGCCATAGACGATCAGCAGCTTGTGTTCGTCGAACTGCACCTCCTGCGGGATGCCGGGGTTCAACACGGCGATGCCCGTGCAGCCGTCGTTCACCAGCAGGTCTTCAAAGTCGTACAGTGTGCTCTTGAGCACCGGCATGTCGATGTGTTCTCGGTAGAGGTCGACATGCCCTTTTGCGTTGCGGTCGTGGCTGGTTTCCAGCACGACGTCCACCACACCGCCAAGCGGGTCGAGCAAATCCATGAACACCTCGAACAGGTGTTCGCGAGAGGCGGCGCTCATCAGCACCGGCACGCTCGAACGGTTTTCCTCATCGCGGTACACATCGTGGCGGTAGCCCTGCGAAGGCACAACCTGCAAGTCGTACGACGGGCGGACAGCGCCAGTCAGTGCAAACTTGCCGTACCGCGAAACGCCCAGATGGGCTTCGAGCTCATCGCTGCTGAGCCGGTCGAAGCTGCTGGACGTGTGCGGAGCGACCTCGTCGCGGAACACGTTGCGGAAGAATTTCTTCAGGAACCCCATATCGGCGAAACCTCGGAAGCGTTTGCGAATCGATGTTTGGCTTGGTCTTTTCGCGTGGATCTCGCGCTAAACCAAAAACTCTTCAGGAAAACATAGGTTACGCCGACCCGTGTGCAGTCTTTGCCCAGCGAGCCGTCGGCAAGTTTTTCTCGTCCGCATCCGGCGGACGGCAGAAACGTCACAATCGCGCATCCCTGCCGTGGATGACAGGAGGTGGGCCGAGAGGGTTAAGGCAACTTTCCTCGGGAAAACCCGGGTTGTCCTCCGCCTCGGAACCGGGACACCACAAATCTAACCCACGCCCTGACACCCGCCCCTGGTGCTGCACACGAGCGCAACGTTTTCGTCCCCTCCTTGGTGCACGACCTGCCGAACATGCGACGTTTGCCTGCGGCAAGATCAACCAGACTCCTCTTCTTTCCCCAGCACACCAACTTGCTCGTAAGGCGTGCGGCAAGTTATTCCCAGCCCGGAGGCGCCCACGGTTCGTCCGGCCGAGGCCCCAGTGGGTGGCATCGCCGGCACCGCGAGGCATAGAATCGTGTGTAGGGAAGTGCGCGGCGATTGCCGTCGCCTTCAATCTTTACGCACCTACTCTTGCGCCGGCCAGTCATGTCGATAAAACGCGATTTGCTCACGGGTGGACACTTTCTTGTGCTTCTATGCGCTGCGGGACTCTTGCTCAACGGCTGCCAACCCGCGACCGAGTCGAAATCGGCGAGTTCCTCAGCGGCCAGTACGGAACAACACGCCGAGACGATCTGGGAAAGTTTCTACCTGCAAGGGGCGAAGATTGGCTACGGTCGGACGACGGTTCGTCCCGTGACACGCGACGAACAGAACCTGATTCAAACCGAATCGCTGAATCATCTTTGGATCACCCGCTTCGGTCAGACGTCCAAGCAGGACTTGCAGATGAGCTCGCTGGAAACCCCTGACGGCAAGCTGATCGAGTTTCAGACCGTGGTCTCATTCGGCCCCGTGCCAACCGTCGTGACCGGCAAAGTCGCGGGCGACAAGCTTCAGCTCACGACCGCCACGCAGGGACAAAAGCAGGCCAGCAGCATACCGTGGTCCACGGACATCGGCGGGTTTCGCGCGGTCGAGAACTCTCTGGCCCGTCAGCCACTCAAGGCCGGCGAGAAACGTTCCTTGCGGATGCTGATGCCGCTGGTGAACCAGGTGGCCGACGTGGAGCTCGCAGCACATGAGATCGAAGACACCGAGATCCTCGGCGTCAAGACGCGACTGCTCCGAGTGGAAAGCGTTTCGAAGCTATCAGGGCAAGTCATGGCCGCAACACTCTGGTTGGATGCCGCCGGTGAAGTGCTCAAGTCGCACGTCGCGGCTCTCGACCAGCTTTCCGTCAGGTCAACCGAAGCGCTGGCCAAGGCACCCGGCGGCGACGCCGACAAACTCGATCTGGGTGTGGATCTGTTCGTCAAGGTCGAGCCTCCGCTGGCCAAGCCGCACCAAAGCAGCGAAGTGGTGTATCGCGTGGATTTGGCCAGTGCGGATCCGAAAGCGGTCTTTGCCGACGGACCGACGCAAAAGGTAAAAGCACTCGGGCCGCACACTGCCGAGATCACCGTGACCAGCCGCAGGCCGCTCGCGAATCGGTCCGGTATCGATAACCCCGAGAAGGCGCCGGCCGAGTATTTGACCGCAAACAGCATCTTGCAGCTTAACGACGAGCGGCTCAAGCAGATGGCTGCCGAGGCCAAGGGGGATGCGACCGAGCCCGCGCAAATTGCCGTCGCTCTGGAAAAGTACGTGCATGGGGCGATGAAGCAGCAGGACTTTTCGCAGGGATTTGCCACTGCCGCGGAAGTTGCCGAGTCGCGCGCCGGCGATTGCACCGAGCACGCCGTGCTGCTGGCGGCCCTGGCACGCATCCACGGCATTCCGTCGCGCGTCGCGATTGGGCTGGTTTATGTTGAAGCGGCAGGCGCGTTCGGATACCACATGTGGACCGAAGTATTCCTGGACGGCCAGTGGATTCCGCTCGATGCCACGATTGGCCGCGGCGGCACGAGCGCCGCATACCTCAAGCTGAACGACTCCAGTCTCGAAGGCGCGAGCGCCTACAGCAGCTTCCTTTCGGTCGCGCAGGTGCTGGGGCAACTGAAAGTCAGCGTGATCTCGTCGAAGTAGGTTCTGGGTCGGTCACTCCGGCAGATTCAGATCCGCGATGTAGAGCTGGCTTGAATGGTCGGCCGAGCGGTTGCTGGTCCACATCAACTGCTTGCCATCCGGCGAAAACACCGGCAGCACGTCGGCCGCGGGATGATCCGTAATTCGCTCGACCGGCCCCGGCACGATCTTGCCGTCCTTGATGTCGTACTTCATCAACCACAGATCGTAGTTTGGCCGGGCGTTCGGATCCGTGTGGTCCGCGCCGGTCCAGATAATGTAAGGCTTCGTCGGATGCCAGTAGGGCGCCCAGTTCACGCCAATGTTGTCGGTCAGCGCGACGTCGTTCTTGCCATCGATGCCAATCGCGTGAATCTGCAGCATCTCGGGCCGCTTGCGGTCGGTGCGATAGATGACCCACTTGCCGTCCGGTGAGATAAACGGCCCGCCGTCGTAGCCGGGTTCATTGGTGAGCTGCCGCAGGCCGGTGCCGTCGGAGTTCATTACGTACAGGTCGGGGTCTCCGTCGCGGTCGCTGCAGAAAGCAATCAGTTTTCCATCAGGCGAATAGGCCCCTTCGGCGTCATAGCCCTTCGCGTCGGTCAGCCGCTTAAGGTTCTTCCCATTCAGATCGCCTTCGAAGATCTCGGTGTAGGGATCGAAATCCCACGAGTACCGACGGCGGCGACCGCTCGCGGCGTCTTCGGCCTGCTGCTTGCGTTCCTTTTCTTCGGTCTCCGAGAGGTTGGGATCAAGATGGCTCGAAGCGAACAGAATCCTTTTGCCATCCGGCGAAAAGTAGCTGCACGTCGTGCGGCCGCGGCCCGTGCTGATCAGTTGCGGCTCGCCACCCTCGAGTGGCTGCTTGTAGATTTGGTAGAACGGATACCCCTTCGGCACCGCCTGATAGACGATTGTCTTGCCATCCGGTGAGAAGTAGCCTTCACCGGCTTTGACCATCCCGGAGGTGAGCTGCTTGATATTTCCGAGATGCTTGGATTCGACCTGTGACTCATCGGCGAAGCTGTTCGAACTGAGAATCAACGCAGCCACCAGGGCCAACGGCGCGCACCGAGTCAACATTGCATACTCCTGATTCTTAAACTCGGGATCGTCTTGCGGATAGGAAGGTACGGAGCGGGCGTGCCGGAAACAATTCTGCTCCGGCGGCTGGCGTGTCCACCGCCTCATTATACCTGGCCCGCCAGCCTCGCGGCAGCTTCGCCAGCTTTCCGACGGCGGCCGAGGCTGTCGCCCGCGAGCTGCAAACGATACGATTGCGGCGGAATCACATGGCAATTTCCGATTCGATCGGCGGGGCGAAGTCCACATGAAAATCTACACCAAGACTGGCGACCAGGGCGACACCGGACTCTTCGGCGGGCCGCGGGTGGCGAAGAACGATGCCAGGATCGAAGCTTACGGCACGGTTGATGAGCTCAACAGCGTGCTTGGCATTGCCCGCACCTTTGAGCTGCCCGCCGAGATCGATCCGCTGATCGAGCGCATCCAGAACGAGCTCTTTTCGCTGGGCGCTCAACTCGCGACCCCGGACCCGACGGCCCACCAAACCGCGCTCGTCGGGCCAACTCAGATCGCGGCGCTCGAAGCCGCGATCGACCGTTTCGAAGCCCAGCTCGAGCCGCTCAAGCAGTTCATCCTGCCTGGCGGGACCACGGCCGCGGCACACTTGCACCTCGCGCGCACGGTCTGCCGTCGGGCCGAAAGGCGGCTCGTGTCGCTTGTTCAAACGTCCCCACAAACAATCGCTGCCGATCTGGTGATCTATCTCAATCGGCTCAGCGATCTCTTGTTCGTACTCGCCAGGGCCGCGAACCGCGCGGCCGGCACGCCTGACGTGCCGTGGCAGAAGCCCTCGTAGTCAAGCGTTGCTTCCCGACCGACGGCAACCTCTGCCTGACAGGCTTTACGGACCGGGACCAGCCCGGTAGTCTTTCTGCTTGTTGGCGCAGCGGCCGGGTTCGCGATTTCTGGGCGCGAGGCCCATTTGCTGCGCATCGTATTGGGGGCTTTTGTTGGTTTTAGGCGGACCGACTCAATGCCAGGGCGGACTTCTTTCTATTCATCTGGGAGAGAAATGTGATGAGTGGACCAAGAATGTTGGCGGCGGCGGTATGCGCTGGAATTCTGTTTGTCGGCCTCTGGCCGGCGTTCTCTGTTGCTCAGGATGCTCCGCCACCGGCTGAGCCGCCCGAGGTGACCAGTCTGGCGCCGAGTTCCGAGCCGGAACTTTCGACTGGCAATAATGCCTGGATGCTGACATCGTCGGCCCTGGTGTTGCTGATGACAGCTCCGGGGTTGGCCATGTTTTACGGCGGGCTGGTACGACGCAAGAACATCCTGAGCGTGCTGATGCAGTGCGTGTTCTTGATGGGCCTGATGACAATCCTCTGGGCAATCTATGGCTACTCGCTATCCTTCGGTGGCGACGCCCCTTGGATCGGCGATGGCAGATACTTATTCATGCGCAATGTCGAGGCAGAATGGGTGGATGGCGCGCCACGGATCCCGATGTTCTCGATCGGTGGAATACCGATCCTCACGCACATGCTCTTTCAAGGCATGTTCTTCATCATCACACCGGCCTTGATCTGCGGCGCGTTTGCCGAGCGGATGAAGTTCACCTCGATGGTCGTATTCTCCATCCTGTGGGGTACGTTCGTGTACTGCCCGCTGGCACACTGGGTCTGGGGCGGCGGAATCCTGGCTTATGGCGTGCCGAGTTCCGCCAATTGGGGCGGCGGCGCGCTCGACTTTGCAGGCGGCACGGTCGTCCATATCAGTTCTGGAATCTCGGCACTCGTGTGCGCGCTGGTGATCGGCAAGCGTGCCGGGTATGGCACCGAACCGATGCCGCCGCATAACCTGACCTACACGGCCTTGGGCGCGGCACTGCTCTGGGTCGGCTGGTTCGGTTTCAACGCGGGGAGCGCCTTGGAAGCCAACGGTATCGCTTCCAGTGCCTTCGCGGCAACGCACTTTTCCGCTGCCGCGGGCGCGGTCACCTGGCCCATGCTGGAATGGATTCTGCGCGGAAAGCCGACCGTGCTCGGCGCCTGCTCGGGGGCGGTGGCGGGTCTGGTTTGCATCACCCCTGCTGCCGGCTACGTCACGGCCATGCCTGCCCTGGCGATGGGGGCCGCCGGTGGCGCGGTGTGCTATTTCGCCTGCACATCGCTCAAGATGGCCTTCAAGTACGATGACTCGCTGGACGCCTTTGGCGTCCACGGTGTTGGCGGAACCTTGGGAGCCATTCTGACCGGCGTATTCGCCACCCGGGCTGTTCAAGACCTCAACGGCGGCGAGCCGATCGGGCTCATCGAAGGGGGCACGCTGATCAAGGGGCAACTCATCGCCACGGCCATCACCTGGGTTGTGGCCGCCGTTGCCAGCTTCATTTTGCTCAAGCTGCTCGACGCCACGATGGGCCTCCGCGTGCCCACTCAGGAAGAATTGCAGGGATTGGACCTGACTCAGCACGGGGAAGAGGGCTACATTTTCATGTAGTGGGCCTCGCCCCAGTTTCGACCCTCGTCCGACTTTTGCCGCCCCCGACGCGCCCTGCCAAACGCTGGCAGGGCGCGGGGCGGATTTTTCACGAAGGAAGCATCCTCCCATGAAGAAAGTGGAAGCGATCGTTCGGATCTTCAAGCTCGAGGACGTGAAGAACGCTCTCTCGGCAAAGGGTATTCACGGTATGACGATTACCGACGTCAAAGGCTTCGGTCGACAGAAAGGTCATACCGAGATGTACCGCGGCACGGAGTACAAGGTCGAGTTCGTGCCCAAGGTGAAAATTGAAGTCGCCGTCTCGGACGAGAACCTGCAGATGGTCCTCGACACAATTCTGCGCACCGCGCAGACCGGCCAGATCGGCGACGGCAAGATTTTCGTCTCCACGCTCCACAACACGGTCCGAATTCGCACCGGCGAAACCGGCGAACAGGCGATTTAGAACGTAAAACTTGAGAAGATAGACCCTCCCCGACGCCTTTGGCCCAAGCGCGACATTGGCGGAGCGCGCCAGACCAGCCTCTGCGACTACCCAGCGACGACGCATGACGATACCCACGTTTCGGCCCTCCGTCTTGGCCGCGCGCGAGCGGTTGGCCGCCGACCGCCAGCAAATCCGCCAGCAGCACGAAGCCGGTTCGCCCGGCATTCAGGTTTGCGCCCGCCTGTCCGAACTTCTCGACAAGGTCGTGCTTGAACTCTACGAGAGCGCGATCGAGGATCATTGGCCCGATAACTCGGAGGAGATTCGCTCGCAGGTCGCGCTGGTGGCCCACGGCGGATTCGGCCGCCGCGACGTGGCGCCGTTTTCCGATGTCGACCTGATGATCCTGCACGCCCCCGGCACCGAGGAGCTCGTCGCCCCGCTGGCCAGCCGGCTGCTGCGCGATCTGTCAGATGTTCGGCTTGAGCTGGGGCAAAGCTTATGCACGCCGCAGCAAGCCCTGCGACTGGCGGCGCAGGACGCCACGGTCTGCACCACGCTAATGGAATCGCGGTTGCTGGCCGGTGGCGAGAAGCTCTTCAAGTCCTTCTTCGATCGCTTCACACGCGAGACACGCAAACGGGCCAAGAGCATCTATCAGTCGATCGAGGAGGCCCGGCGAACCGAACGATCGCAATATGGTGAAACGGTCTATTTGCTTGAACCAAACATCAAGCGGTCGAGCGGTTGCCTGCGAGACCTGCAGTTTCTCCGCTGGCTGGGTTTCATCCTGCACGGCACGACCGATCCTGCCTCCTTGCAACTGTTGGGAGCACTCAGCAAAGCCGACCAGGCCGTGCTCCGCGAGGCCAGCGAATTTCTGCTGCGATTGCGCAACGAACTGCATTTTCACGCCGGTCAGCCCAACGACGTGCTCGATCGCCACGAGCAAGTTCGCCTGGCCGAACTCTATCGCTACCAGGGTTCCGAGGCGATCCTGCCCGTCGAACGCTTCATGAGCGACTACTTCCGCCACACCAGCCGCGTGCGCAGCATCGTCCGGGCGTCGGTCAACAACTGGCGCCCTGGGCAGACCGGCAAACGCCTTGCCGGCCTGCTCTTCAGCCACCAGGTTGAAGGCGATTACCGAGTCACTTATAGCGAGATCATCGGCACGGGGCGCGGTACTGAAAAGCTGCGAAAAAGCCTGAGCGAAGTCCTCAAGCTCTGCGTGCTGGCGAATCTGCAGGACAAACGTATCGCCCCGGAGACCTGGGAAACCGTGCGTGCAGCGATGCCGAAGCTGCCGGACGAACCGACTCCCGAAGTTGCACAGCAATTCCTGCTACTTCTTTCGCAGCCCGGCCGGCTCGGCAAGTTGCTCCGCCGGTTGCATGAAGTCGGTGCGCTCGAAAAAATCATTCCCGCGTTCACGCATGCCCGCTGCCTGTTGCAGTTCAACGAGTATCACCGTTTCACGGTCGATGAACACAGCATTCTGGCCGTCGAACGGGCCACCGACTTTAATTACGACCAGGGGCTGCTTGGCCGGGTTTATCGCGGCATCAAGCAGAAACGTACGCTGCACCTGGCGCTGTTGATACACGACCTGGGCAAGGGATTTGTCGACGATCACAGCGAGGTAGGCCTCAAGATTGCCGAGGAGACCGCCGCCCGGCTGCGGCTCTCACTCCGTGAAACCGAGACGCTGAAGTTCCTCGTGCACAAGCACCTGCTGATGTCGCACCTGGCGTTCTGGCGCGACAATTCGGATCCACAACTCATCATTCGTTTTGCCGTCGACGTCGGTTCGCCCGAGGTGCTCGACATGCTGTTCGTGCTCACGGCCGCGGATTTCGCCGCCGTCGGGCCGGGCGTCTGGGATAGCTGGAAAGCGGACGTGCTGTCATCGCTCTACAAACGCACGATGCGTCACCTGGCAAGCGATGCTCCGGCGACGGATGCGGCCGAACGGCTTTCGCGCCGTCGCGACGACGTACGCCGCCTGCTCAAGGGCGAACCGCAGCAGGGTTGGTACTCGCGGCAGATCGACGCGATGCCCATGTCCTATGCCTTCAACGCCCCCGCGGAGCAAATTGCCGCCGAACTTCGCGACTTGCACAGCCTGTCGGCCGACGACGTGCATACCCAGGGGCGTTACCTGCCTGAGAGCGGCACGTTGGAGTTCGTTGTCGGAACAAAGGAGTCGGTTGCCCCAGGTGTGTTCCACAAGATTACCGGGGCGCTGGCCGCCCAGGGACTGCAGATCCTTTCCGCCGAAATCAACACGCTCGCCGAAGGGCTCGTCCTCGATCGCTTTACGGTGAGCGATCCCGATTATGCCGAGGCGCCTCCCCAGGAACGCATCGATCTGGCCTGCGAGACCATCATTCGCGCCTTGAAGAACCCTTCGCACGCGGCACCCACCTTTCGCAAGGTCTGGCAAAGCGCCGCGGAGCGCGATCGCGCCGCATTAAACCCACTGCCCACGCGCGTGCTCATCGACAACAACAGCTCCGACACGTTCACGATCGTCGATGTCTTTACGCACGACCGGTTGGGACTGCTGTATACCATCACGCGAACGCTGTTCGAACTCGAACTCTCGGTCTCGGTCGCGAAGATCGGCACGTATCTCGACCAGGTCGTCGACGTGTTCTACGTCACCGACCTCACCGGCGCGAAAGTCACCGACGACGGCCGTTTGGGCGAGATTACGCGGCGGCTGCTGGCGGCGATCGATGCGAATGACGCGTGAGCACTTCCAGCGACCCCGTGCTCATTTGATCGCCAGCATTGCCGTACGCCAGGTTTCCTCAAACTCCGCGAGTGGCATCCCCACCAGTAACTCGAACCGCTTCACCGGATCCATGTTCGCCGCGGCCGAGCTAATGTACGTTTCGAACGCCGGATCGTCGAAGATTCCTCGCTCGAACGCCAGGTAGTAGGCGAGTCCCCAGGAATAGAAGTAAGCCCGCGAGCTACGTTCGAGGCCGGTCCGGGTGGCGTCACTGTGCGCTGCGAGAAATGAAGTGCTGGACATCTTCAACAGGTCTTCCAGTCGCAGCGATTGGGAACCGCGCAGGTCGGCCCGCAACTTCTCCAAGGCAGCCAGATTGGGCGCGTCGATCCGCAGCGAGTCGAGTTCCAGGATCCCGGCCTCGAAGACCTGCGCCAGTCCTTCGTTCAGCCACCGCGGCACGTCATACTGGCGACTTGGATATACATCCGTCTGCAGGTAGGCATGGAACGCCTCGTGGGCGAGTCGCGTGAACATCCGCTGAGTTAATTCGTTAAACTTCGCTTCGTTCGCTCGATCGATCGTGGCGATCTGACTGGCGAGCGCCTTGCGCTGGTCGCTCCACTTCCGCTGCTCGGCCAGCACGATGCGCAGTCGCTCTGACGCGCTTACGCCCGCCACCTCCAGCTCCTCGCCAAGCTTCTTGACGCGGCCCGGCACTTCGGCAATCTGTGCTTCGAGCTCCTTGCGAATCTGCTCGTGCTGCCGGGCGACCCGGGCCAGCTCGGCGTCGAAGCGGTCCAGCTCAGTGCCCGCCAGGATCAGGTTTCGATCGGCCAGGTACACGGCTGGATTGCCGATTGCAAAGCCCAATTGCTTGAGCGCGGCCTGATACTCGGCGGTGCTGCCGAAAATGCGAATGTGCACTCGGTCGCTCGCTTTGCGCCGCGGCGGCAGCAGCTGCTGATAGGCGGCGAAGATCTGTCCAAGACGCACGCCCAGCCGCCGCGTCATCTGCTCGTTGGCGGTGCTCTCGAGCGTGAACCATTCTCCCGCGTGGCTCCAAATGGTCTGCCCACCCTGTTGCTTTGACGTCAGCTCCAGGTCGTCGATCTCGCGACCCTGGATCAGTGTGCGGCGTCGAAACTGCTCCAGCCGCGCGCTGAGTTCGGCGTGGGCAGCGGCAGGCAGCCGCTCGATATCCCGAATGTCCTTGCGTGCCAGCGGCCGCAGCATCAGGTACATGGGCCGTCCCGGCAGGCGCCGGACTTCGAGAAACTCGATGGTCTCGGGCGACTCGCCCTGCACGAGCCCGTCGTACCTCGTGCCTTCGCGTAGGGTTACTCGCTCAAGCTTAAGATCGGCCGCAAGGGTGCGCGTGTCGCTCGCCGGAGCAGAGTTCGCCGCCGGCGTGCCCTGGGCGAATCCAGGCCCACAGTTCCATGCGCTCACGGCCAGCAAGATGAGCAGTTGCATGCAGCGAATGAGCGTTATCACCGGTTCGCTCCGGGGCGGTATGAGCAAAGCAGCACCGCCGCGCTGTGACGCGCGGCGGTGCGAGGCTTTCCCATTATACACCCGAAACGAACCTGCCCGGTCGCTAGGCGTTCAGCTTGACGCTCGGATCGTCGGCGACGTTCACCCACACGTGAACGTGGGGTGAGCCGCGGAAGTACCAGACAAACGACGGCCCTTCCAGCCGCCAGCAATCCCAGATCTTGTCGTTGCCCAGATCCTCATCGCTGTAGAAGGCCAACGAGCACTTCTCCAGCCCACCCTGCGATTCCAGGCACTTCATGGCTTCCTGGCGATCGCTCGGTCGGTAGGGCTCGACAAGCTTGGTCATCACTTCGGCTACCAAGGAACGCTGGTCGGGCGTCATTTCACTCAGCGGAATGCCGGGAAACAGGCCGTCCGCGCGGAAGCCAGAGTCCTGCTCGCGCGGCAGCTTGGCTACCAAGGCCTTCTCGCGCTGTTTACCGTCGAGCATCTCGAACACCTTGTTCGCGGCCAGCCCCTGCGGCCAGAATACGTTGCCCGGATGATTCGGCTCTTCGTTGAAGCCCTGAGCGGCGTGGCCGTAGAAGATCGGGCCACCAAAAGCCACGTGCTCGGCGCTGTTGCCGTCCGCGCGAATGGTCATGTGCCGGCCGGTCATCACGAACTCGAACTTCTCGCCCGGCTTGCCAAACAGGGCGATGCTCTGTTCGTTGCCATACCCGCCGGCGTCGTCCTCAAGCTGCTTGTAGATGCGCTCGTGCCATTCCGGGTGAATGATCCCTTCGAATATCTCGCGGATCATCTGCTGCTGGTCCTTCGTGTAGAACTCACCGGTCACGTTTGGCTCGGTGATGTTCCAGTTGTTCGCCACGCGCGTCCGTAGCAGGCCGCGTTCCTTGTCCATGTGGTCCCAGTCGAAGCAGATCACCTTCCGCTGCTCGGGCTTGAGCGACTCATACAGCGTCTGGCTGATCGATTCCGGCGAACCGGCCGACGTCGTGTCCGCGGCCTGCGCCCAGAGCGGCGTTGTGCCGGCGACGATCGCTGCGGCGCCGGCGGTGCGCAGGAATTCGCGGCGCGAGACGTCTGCTGGGGAATCACAATCGCGGCAAATGCGGATGGGCGTCATGGTCAAGGCCTCCTTGGTAGGTGCGTTTGGGAAGCGACTGGGGTGGGTTGGGTTGATCCATTAAACCCGATGACTAGCCGCGGTGCAAACTTTTGCGCGTCTTGGCCGCCGCGGGTTTTGGGGACTTGCGCTGGCAGCTGGCACAGAAAAACGTCGCCCGTTGGGCCTGTACGATCCTGACGATTTCCGCTTTGCCGCAACTGGGGCAAACCTCGCCTGCACGGTCGTATACGCGATGATGGTTCTGATAGCCGCCCTGCTCGTTCAGCGCGTTGCGGTAGGTTCCGTCCGACAGCGTGGAGCCCTCATAGTGAATCGCGGTTTCGAGGACCTCGACCATGGCCGCGTGCACGCGCTGCCATTCGGCCGGCCGCAGCAGGTCGCAGCGTTTCTGAGGATGGATGCCTGCCATGTGCAACAGTTCGCTTGCGTACAGGTTGCCCACTCCGGCGAGGGCGCGTTGGTCCAAGAGCGCCACCTTGATCTCGCGCCGGCTCTTACGCAGGCAGTCGCGCAACTGCTCGGCCGAAAGTGCCAAGGCGTCCGGCCCCAGCTTCGCAAGGCCATATAGCGATTCGAACTCGGCAGGTGATACCAGACGTACCAGCCCCAACCCGCGGCGATCCCAGAACAACAGTTCGCGGTGTGTTCCGCCGGCGAGCGTCACTTGCAGTCGCAAATGCTCGCTGGTGGGCGGCGCAGCCAGCAGCACCAGTCCCGTCATCCGCGGCTCGAAGATAATTGCGTCGCCGGTGTCGAGCCGGACGACGACGCGCTTGCCCACGCGATCGACGGCCGTCACCGTGCGTCCCATCACTCGCCGCCGCAGAACATCGATTCGCGGTTGAATCAGGATCGGCCGCTTGGTGCAGGCCGGCCGGCGCACGTCCTTGATCGTGCTCCCCACAATCGGCAGCACGCCCCGCCGCATCGTTTCCACCTCGGGCAGCTCAGGCACGCGTTGCTCCCAGCTCAATCAATCCCCGTTTTGCGTCATATGCGGGGACAATCGCGTGACGATCAACTCGCGCGGCGAGCTCAATGTCCGACGCCATGCCGATCTCGATCAGATTTCGTCCGCCGCGGCTCGCCCGCATCGCTTCTGTCAACCGAACCTCGAGTTCCACTACCGATCGATCTGCCACGAGCGCCAGCCAGGCATCCCTGGCCAGTAAAGCTTGATCGTCTAGCAAAGTGTCCGCGGAGTTGAGCCCGGCCACAATCGCCCCCGCCACCAGCACGTCTTCGCGCGTTATCATCCCATCCGTTCCTGCGCAAATGATGTTCACCGCTAGAGATGGGGCGACCTTGCGGAGGCGTTCCGTCACAGCCGAAAGATTGACGAACGCCGCCACCAGGATTTCGCTGGCCGAGCGGCAGTGAGCAAGCGCCTTGGTGCCGTTGGTCGTGGTCAGCACGACGGTGCGGCCGCTCACGCGAGCAGCGGTATACTCGGCCGGTGAATTGCCCAAGTCGAATCCAGTAATCGGCCGCCCACCGCGTTCTCCGCCCAGCACCGCCGCGTCCGGTCCGAACTCGGCATGTCGCGCTCGTGCGTCTTCAATCGTCAAGCAAGGCGCCACACTTACCGCTCCCGCGGCTAACGCTTCGAGGATCGTCGTCGTGGCTCGTAATACATCAATCACCACGCAGCAGCTTCCGGCGACCGCTTCGGCGGGGACCAGTTCCGGCAGGAAATGAACGTGAATCGGTGGCATGGCGGACAACTGGGTTCGGTAGGCTCAACAGTGCACATGATAGCGGACCTGCTTCCTTCGGTCGCGAGGGGGCAACCGGCCTCGTGTCGTATCTCGCGCTGATCCATTTTCACTTCGCCGATACAATGCGCCGCATGGCATGCAAGGGCTTGGCCGATTATCTGGAAGTGCTGTCAGCACGTGGCGATCTCGCGCGAGTCGCCGTTCCCGTCGATGCCGATCTGGAAATCGCGGAAATCACCCGCCGCGTAGCCAACTCGGGCGGCCCTGCCCTGCTCTTTGAAAAGGTCGGCTCGGGTTCGCTGGCCATCGCCACCAACCTGCTCGGCACAACCAGACGGGCGTGCGCGGCCCTGGGCATCGACGCGCTCGACGACCTGCCCGATCGCCTCGAATCGGCCATCGCTGAGCATACCCCGCAAAACTGGTTCGATCGCTTGAAACTTGCCGGTACGGACTCCGGTCTCGAAAAGCTGCGACCAAAGCCCATCAAGCAAGCTCCCTGCCAGCAGGTCGTGCACTTGGGACGCGACGTCGAACTGGCCGCGTTCCCCTTCGTGCGCGCGGGGCAGCAGGAGACTGCACCGAGCGTCACGGCCGGACTGTGTGTTACGGAATCACTTCAGTCGCAGCAGCGTGGCGTCACACGTCTGCCGCTGGTCGTGCTCGACACCAATCGTCTCGTGGCACAGGATGACGGCAACTCTGCATTGGCGAGGCACTTCCGCGAATATCAGGCACACGGCGAGCGATTGCCCGCTGCGATCGTCCTGGGGGGCGATCCCGCGCTCTTGCCGCTTTCCGATTTGGCGCTTCCGCCGTCCGTCGACCTGTGGCATCTCGCGGGCATTCTGCGAGGGCGTCCTCTCGATGTCATCAAATGTCGCACGCATGAGCTTGTAGTCCCTGCGGACGCGGAATTGATCCTGGAAGGTTATTTCGATCCAGACGCTGCCGATGAAATCGGGGTTGTGTTTCACGTCGCCGCCATCACCCAGCGCACCAGGGCCATCCTGCCAGCGATCATTGACACCGGTACGCATGGCGACCTGGCAACTCTCGTGAAGGTACGCGAACGAGCGCTGCTGACGCAGCTCCGCACGCTCAACCCAAACATTCGCGACTTTTGCCTGCCAGCGGTGGGCGGTCCGCATGCCTTTGCCGTGGTTTCGCTGGCCAGTGCGTCGGCCGGGCTCGTACGCCAGGTTGCGGCGGCGGTTTGGGGAAGTGACGCTTTACGGTTTACCCGCTTTCTTGCAATTGTCGACGCGGACATCAACGTTCACGCCCCATCGCACGTTCTGTCGGCCATTGGCGCCAACGTCGCGCCGGAGCGCGACGTGTTCATGTTCGACGGGCCGGCATACTCCGGCGATCTGGAGGTGGCTAGTGCCCAGCTTTCCCGGCGAATCGGGATCGACGCCACGTCGAAGGGTGGCTTGCACGCGACTTCCAGAGCGGCCGCCGGCGAGGAAGCGCTCCGTCTCGTGACCGCCCGCTGGGCCGAGTACGGCCTTTCGTAACCCGGCAGCCAGAAACCGGTCCCGATTACCGGTTTAAAGCCGCCCCGCTTGTCGGTTATCATGCAGCAGGACGACATTCGTGCCGGGCCCGCAGGGGACATCCTGCGGCCAAATTCACCGGGATACGAGCGGATTCATGGCGGTCGATAAATCGGAAGTTCGCGTGCGGGGCATGTTTGCCGAGATCGCCCCGCGCTACGACTTCATGAATCATTTCCTGTCACTGGGGACCGACGTTTACTGGCGATGGCGAACCGTCCGCAAGGTCCGGCCCCAGGGGCATGCGCCGATTCTCGATTTGTGCACAGGCACTGGCGATCTGGCCCTGGCCTTCCGCAAGGCTTCCACGAACGGCACCGCAGTCGTCGGCGGGGACTTCTGCCACCCCATGCTCGTCCTGGGACACGATAAAGCCCGCAAGCGCGAAGTCAGTGGTGTCACGTTCGTCGAGGCCGACGCTCAGCGGTTGCCGTTTCCGGACGACATGTTTCAGATCGTGTCCGTGGCATTCGGCCTGCGCAACGTCACCGACACCGATCGGGGGCTGCGCGAGATGCTGCGCGTCTGTCAGCCTGGCGGGCGGATCGCCGTGCTCGAGTTTTCGATGCCGACGCTCCAGCCGTTCCGCTTCGCCTATGGGTTCTACTTTCGCCACATCCTGCCGAAGATCGGGCAGCTCCTGGCGCGCAATCAGCAGGAGGCCTACAACTACCTTCCTGCCAGCGTCGGCGAGTTTCCTCAGGGCGAAGCCTTGGCCGCGCGAATGCGAGCGGCCGGAGCCAGCCAGGTAAACTACTATCCGTTTACGCTCGGCGTGGCCACGCTCTATGTAGGCGTTAAATGACCAGCACCTCGACAACCGCGCAGAAGCAGATCGTCGTGGCCGTGACCGGCGCAAGCGGCTCGATCTATGCCCTGCGATTGCTGCAAACGCTACTGGCCGCCCAGGCCACTGTTCACCTGTCGATCAGTCCCTCGGCGCGGCTGGTATTCAAACAAGAGCTGGGGATCGACGTCGATTTGGCTTCATTCCGGAATGAACAGTTGCCTCTGAGTCGGGACTTTTCTTCGTGGAAGAAGTTATCGCCTGCGATGGCCGAAATCCTGTCGCGTCCGCCCGCCAACCAGGGCTCAGACGCTCCACTCGTCTATCACCATCACGACGACCTGATGTCGTCGATCGCCAGCGGGTCGTTCCTAACGGCCGGTATGGTCATTTGCCCCTGCTCTGGCAGCACGCTTGGAGCAATCGTGCACGGAACGGGAGAAAACCTGATTCATCGGGCCGCCAGCGTGCATCTCAAGGAACGTCGCAAGCTGATTCTGGTTCCGCGCGAAACACCACTCTCGACGATCCAGCTCGAAAACATGCGTTGCGCAGCCGAAGCTGGCGCCGTGATGCTGCCGGCGATGCCTGGCTTCTATCACGGAGTAGGTTCGATCGGTGACCTGGTCGATTTCGTCGTTGCCCGTATCCTCGATCAACTCGGCATTGAACACACGCTCATGAAGCGTTGGGGGGCACCGTAGACTATCATGTTTGCTCGCCTGCGGCACATTCTGGAGATGATTCGCTTTAGCCATACGCTGTTCGCGCTGCCGTTTGCGCTCTTGGCAGCGGTGATGGCCTGGAATGTGACCGACGAGCTTTCCGCGGCTCGCGTAGCTCGCGAACTGCTGGGCATCGTGCTTTGCATGGTCACCGCCCGCAGCGCGGCGATGGCTTTCAATCGCATTGCCGACTGGCGGTTCGATGCCGACAATCCGCGCACCAAGATGCGGCACATTCCGGCTGGCACGCTCTCGGTCTCGAGCGTCGTGGCATTCGCGGTCGCCTGCTCGGTTGGGTTCGTTCTGGCGACCTTGATCTTCCTTCCTAACCGCTTGCCGCTCTACCTTTCGGTTCCGGTGCTGGCCTTCTTGATGGCGTACAGCCTGACCAAACGCTTTACCGCCGCGGCCCACTTCTGGCTGGGCGCGGCGTTGATGTTGGCGCCGATCTCGGCCTGGATCGCGATTCGCGGCGCTGCCGTGCTGGCGGATCCCGCCGATCTACTGCCCGCCGTGGTGCTGGGCGCCGCGGTCATGCTATGGGTGGCCGGGTTCGACATCATCTACGCCTGCCAGGATTACGACTACGACCGAGAAGCTGGCCTGCACAGTGTGCCCACCCGGCTGGGCGTGGCCGGAGCCCTGAAGCTCGCCGCCCTGTGCCATCTGGGGATGATTCTGCTGCTGGCGGCGCTGCCCTGGGTGTACCCCGAGCTGGGCTGGATTTATGGAGTGGGCATCGCTGCCGTGGCGGTCTTGCTGGCGTACGAGCACTGGCTCGTCCGGCCCGACGATTTAACCCGCGTCAATGTGGCATTCTTCCAGGTGAATGCGGTTGTTAGTTTGGGGCTGCTGGTGGTGGGCAGCCTGGACCTGTGGAGCCGCTAGCCGCCAGGCCCCCGCGACTGCTAAACTTCGAAAGCGATTCAACGTTCTACTTGGGATCTTGGAAGCCATGATTCGAGCCTCGGAACCGACTCTCGAGACCATTTGCCAAAAAGTCGAAGCGGGCGAGCGTTTGTCCTTCGACGAAGGCCTGTATCTCTATCGCCCCGAGGTCCCGCTGCCCGAAGTGGGCGAGCTGGCGAATCTGGTTCGCCAGCGGAAGAATGGCAATCGCACCTACTACAACATCAACACGCACCTGAACCCCACGAACGTGTGCGTGTATCGCTGCATCTTCTGCGCGTTCCGCTCGGACCTGCGCGACCCCAAGGGCTACCTGATGAGCGACGAGCAGATTCTCGCTCGCGGTCAGGAGGCGGTCGATTGCGGCGCCACCGAGATGCACATTGTCGGCGGCCTGCACCACCAGATGAAGTACGACTGGTATCGCAACATGGTGGCGCTCCTGCACAAGGCCTACCCGCGCCTGCACCTCAAGGCCTGGACCGGCGTCGAACTCGATTGGTTCTGCCGGCAGACCGGATGGTCGATTCGCGAAGTACTCGAAGACCTGATCGCCGCCGGCTTGGGAAGCCTTCCCGGTGGTGGTGCCGAAATCTTCCATCCCGAGGTGCGCGACAAAATCTGCGAGCATAAGGCCGACGCGGGCCGCTGGATCGACATCCACCGCACGGCTCACCACCTGGGCCTGCGAAGCAACGCCACGATGCTTTACGGCCATATCGAGAACGCTTTCCACCGCGTCGATCATTTGATTCGCCTCCGCGAGCTTCAGGACGAAACCGGCGGCTTCCAGACATTTATTCCGCTGGCCTTCCATCCTGAGAACACCGGCCTGGCCCAGATCAAAAAGCCCTCGGGGCTGATGGACCTTCGCACGATGGCGGTCAGCCGGCTGATGCTCGACAACTTCGATCACATCAAGGCGTACTGGATCATGCTGGGGATCGGCACAGCGCAAACCGCCCTGGCCTATGGCGCGGATGATCTCGACGGAACGGTTCGTCACGAACTGATCTATCACGACGCCGGGGCCACGACCCCCGAGGCCTTGAGCGTGGAGGACATCCGTCGCTTGATCGAGGAAGCCGGCCGGGAGCCCGTCGAGCGCGACACGCTCTATCACCGCGTGGTCCGCGACGGCAGCCACTGGGAAACGGCCGAGGCTTTGGCCACGGGCTAGCGTCTCATAGCGCGGCTTGCTGGCGTCAGCGCAACAAAAAACCCGCTCCACATCGCGATGGATGCAGAAGCGGGCTGCGTGACGAACGTGGGGCAGCATCGTTCGCACGGCAGTTTGATTTGTCACATCAATCAATCGACATATTCAACGGCCGTCATGCGTTCGGTCAAAGTGCGAATATTTCGCACTGTCAGAGTGAACAATCAGCGCATGAAAAAAGCCCGCCCGACCTACTGCCCCTGTTAGGTCGAACGGGCGAGGAAGCCGCTTTGCCGTATGAGGTTAGCGACTGCTTACTTAGACAATCGGCGAAAAAATCGCGGGCGAGAAATGAATGGGTGCAAATTGCCCAGAAATGGCTACTTAGAGGGGGGGGGCTCCACTACTCCTCCATCGGACAGCACCCAAAGTCCCGCACTTGCTACCCGACATCCCCCAGTTCGAGCGTGTCGCCATACCGGACCAATACCATCCGCCGAAGCTGCTTAAGTTCAGGTTGGGAGAGCTGGGGGTTCTGTTGGATCAAAGGCAAAGCGTCTACACGTGCTTGCTCAACCACCGCCGCGTCGCGCAGCAAGTCGGCAATCCGCAACGGCGGCAACCCGTGTTGCCGGGTTCCCAGCATGTCGCCCGGGCCGCGGAGCGAGAAGTCGATCTCGGCCAGCTTGAACCCGTCCGCGTTGTCGACCAGGGCCTGTAAGCGTTCAGCCGCCTCTTGTGTTTGCGATCCCGCGAACAACGTGCAGTAACCGGGATAGCTGCCCCGGCTCACGCGCCCGCGCAATTGATGGAGCTGTGCTAGTCCGAAGCGTTCGGCGTTCTCGATGGTCATCAACGTGGCATTCGGCACGTCGATCCCCACTTCGACGACCGACGTGGCGACCAGCACCTGAATTTCCCCGCGGCGGAATGCCTCGAGCGCGGCCTGCTTGTCGTGGCTCGACATCCGCCCATGAACCAGCCCGATGCGGAAGGCCTCGAGCTCGCCATTGGCCAGCGCTTCATAGGCGGCATCCAAACTCAGCGGAGGTGCTGTCGGCCCGGCGGACGCATCTTCCGCAAAGTCGGGCAGTTCCAACTCTTCTTCGGTTTCCTCGATCGGAGAGGCCGACTTTCGCTCGGCCACCAGCGGCACGATCACGTATCCCTGCCGCCCCTCGCACAGCTTCTTGCGGAAGAACTCCCACCACTGCTCGCGCTGTTCCGGCGCTGGAGCGTAAGTATGCACCGCCTGCCGGCCTGGTGGGCGATCGCCAAGCGTTGTCACATCCAGATCGCCAAACAGCGTCAATGCAACAGTTCGTGGGATGGGCGTCGCCGTCATCACCAGGTAATGCGGCTGCGGACCGGCGTATTTTAGTCTCGCTCGCTGGCGAACTCCGAACTTGTGCTGCTCGTCGATGATCACCAGCGCAAGCTTATGAAATTCAATCTCGGACGAGATCACGGCCTGCGTTCCCACCACAATCTGCGTTTCACCCGAGGCGATCCCCGCAAGCGCCGCCTGCCGTTCCTTGGCGGTCTGGCCACCGGCCAGCCATCCGATTCGGGTCTGGCTGCCGGCCAGCAACCGCTCCAGCGTGGCGACGTGCTGCCGAGCGAGCACTTCGGTGGGCGCCATCAACACGACCTGCCCGCCATGGGCCACGGTTACCAGCATGGCGTAGACCGCGACGATTGTCTTGCCGCTGCCGACGTCCCCTTGCAGTAGCCGGTTCATCGGCACGCTTTGGGCCATGTCGGCCGAAATCTCGCGGATCGAATGGTTCTGCCCCGGCGTCAGCTCGAAGGGGAGCAATCGCCGAATGCGGGCGTCGATCTTCGCCGTCGCTTCCAGCGGATAGGCTGCCACGCCGCCACGCACCTGGGCACGCTTCAGCGCGAGCGCCAACTGTAGGACGAACAACTCCTGATAGATCAGCCGGTGCCGGGCTCGTTCCAGTTCCTCGCGGCTGGCCGGGAAATGAATCCGCGGCAACGCCTCGCGCAGCGGCAACAACCCATGTTCCATCAAATACGTCTCGGGGAACACCTCGTCCAACTGGTCGAGGCATGCTTCCAGAGCCGCTCGAACCAGGGTTCGCAGCCGGTGCTGGTTCAGCCCCTCGGTAAGCGGATAAACCGGCAATAGTTCGCCGCGCGGCTCGTCCCCCTCGGTCTCGATGTGCTTGACCAGCGGATGCGACATCTCCCATCGCATTCCGCGCAAGGTGGGTTTGCCTGACAGCAGCACGGTTTGTCCAGCCTGAAACTTTTTGCGCAGAAACGGCTGATTGAACCACACCGCCCGCACGTGTTGGTTTCCCTGCTTCACCAGGACCCCGACGATCGAGCCGCCGCTGCTGGTGCGCGAGGAGTCCACTTCCTCGACGGTTCCCAATACGCTGACGGCCTTGCCTTCTTCGAACTCGGAAATTGCCTGCAGTTCGGTCAGGTCTTGATAGTCGCGCGGAAAGTAGAACAGCAGGTCGCGAACCGTGCGGATGCCAAGTTTCTCAAGCAGTTCCGCGCGCGCAGCCCCGCACCCTTTCAGGTACTGCACGGGCGTGGTGAGTTGAAGCGGTTGATCGGCTTGCGGCATTCCGTCATTCTAGTGCCGCGAGCGAACGCTGAGAAAGTCGCTGGACTTTCATCGGCCGACGGAAACTCGCGTCGCAAAGTCACTTCCGTTTCAGAAACTGCTGATATGCCGCCACGGCCAGCACGTCGCAGCGATCGTTCTCCGGATGGCCGCTGTGCCCGGCCACGCGGATGTAGGTCAGCTTGTGCTCGCGGATAAGCTCGTCGAGCCGGCGCCAAAGATCCTCGTTCTTGACCTCTTTCCAGGTCGTTCCCTCGCGCCGCCGCCAGCCGTTCGCCTTCCACTTGGGCATCCATTCCGAAAGGCCCTTGCCGACGTACACGCTATCGGTCATCAGCTTCACCTGCGAGGGCTTTTTGAGCACTTCCAGCCCCCGGACCACGGCCGTCAGTTCCATCCGGTTGTTCGTGGTTTCGCGTTCGCCGCCGGAAGACTCCAGCTCCTTGCCGGTCGCGGGATGACGCAGGATGAACGCCCAGCCGCCGGGGCCGGGATTTCCGCTGCACCCGCCATCGGTGTACAGCTCGACTTCAGGAAGTGAATTCGCAGGAGGCATGGACGCCTATCGTAGCGAAATGCGAGCCGTGCGAAAGGAGGGCGGTCGCGAGCCGTGCGCTACGACGTCTGTGCCGGCGCTTCGAGTCGAATCGGTTCGCGACGCGCCTTGCTTGAATCCTCCACGCCCGGCGCCGGCAGCGCATCCGACCTCGGTACGTCGCCGCGCGTCCAGGGGAGCCGCACCGTAAAGATGCTTCCTTTACCCAACTCGCTTTCGAGCGAGATCTCGCCGCCGAGCAGCTTGCACAGCTCCTTGACGATCGACAGGCCCAGGCCCGTGCCCGAGTACTCGCGCGTCATGGCATCGCCGCCCTTGAGCACCGATTTGCCCTGGCGGAACTTCTCGAAGATCGCGACCTGGTCTTCCTCGGCAATGCCGACGCCCGTGTCCGCCACCATCATCACCAGGTACGCGCCCGTGCCCCGGCGAACGCTCACCACGATTCGCCCGCCCTCGGGCGTAAACTTGATCGCGTTCGAAAGCAGATTGTTCAGGATCTGCTGCACCTTGGCCTGGTCCTGAAACATCTCCGGCAGATTCGGCTCGACTTCCATTTCCAGGTCGATATTCTTTCGCTCCGTGAGCGGCCGGGCCATGTCGCACTGGGCCGTGATTACCGGCTCGACGCGGAAATCCGACAGCCGGACTTCCATGCGGCCGCTTTCAATCTTTGCCAGATCCAGAATGTCGTTGATCATCTCGAGCAGCACTTTGCCCGAGGTCTGGATGTTCCGCACGTAGCGTTTCTGCTTCTCGTCGAGCGAAGCAATCGACTCCAGCACGTCGCTGAAGCCAATGATGGCGTTCAGCGGGGTGCGCAGCTCGTGGCTCATCGTGGCCAGAAAGTCGCTCTTCAGGCGGTTCATTTCGTACAGCCGCATGTTCGCCTGCGCGAGCTCGTCCACCTTCACATTCAGATTGTTATTAACATCCTTCAGCTCTTCGGCATTCGAAGCAAGTTGCCTGAGCATTCGATTGAACGCGGTGGCCAGTCGCTCGAACTCATCGCCGGTATGCAGGTCGGCCCGCAGCGAGATATCCCCCTGGCTGATCCGATCGCTGACGTCACGCAAATGCCCCAGCGGTTTGACGATGATGTACCGCACGATCAGGTAGCTCGCCATCACGGCCAAAAACGCGGTGATGATGGCCGTGCCCAGCAGGATCGCGTTGTTCCAGGTGAGCGCGGTTTGCGTCTGCTTGTCGGGCATCCGCACCTTAAGCACGCTCACCAGGTCGCCCACGTTCTGCGACGATAAGTTCGCGACGCCGATGTTCATGCTTTCGTGGCACGTGACGCAGCGCTGATTCGTGAAGCGGATCGGCTTATAGAACAGGTACTCGGGATTCTCGCCCCCCACGCGCGCATCCGCGTACTCCGAATCCAGGTCACTCTCGGGCCCCGAGTGAGAACCCAGGTTGAACTTTCGAATGACGGCCATGTCGCTTTCGCTGGGCGCGTTGGGTCCCTCGTTGACCAATCGCAAAAACTGCCAGTCGTAATCCCGTCCCTTCAGGCCGTCCTTCAGATCCGCGATCAACTCTTTCTCCTGCTCGTCCTGCGACCAGGACGCGGTGTGATGAATCGCCAGGATCGAGACCACGAGGCTCTTGGCGCTTTCGGTGCTCGAGTCGTACACCAGCTTTTCGGTGCTGCGGCCGTACCACCAGAAGCTGCCGGCAATCAGGATCAAAAGCGATGCGCCGAACAGCAGCAGGAACTTTCGTTCCAGACTGGTCTCGCCGAGGACGCGTTTTAACGTGCGATAAGACATGCAGGTTGCACGTGTGGGAGCGGGAGCAAAAACTTTCCCTGATTCCTCTAGTTTACGGCAATCGCGCGTCAAACTCCAAGAGGAATGTCCCCGAACTGCGTTTCGCTAACGTCTCGGACACCGCTATTTCTCGGACACTGCCGCGTGGGGTTCCGCGGTCCGCAATTGGCCGGCCGGTTCTTCGTGCTGCGTGACGACAAAGCCCAGGTCTTCGATCATCCGGTAATCAGCCTCAGGGGCCTGGCCGCGAGTCGTGAGATAATCTCCCACGAACACCGAGTTCGCGGCATATAACCCCAGCGGCTGGAGACTCCGCAGATGGATCTCGCGGCCGCCGGCAATTCGAATCTCGGAGTTCGGATTTGCAAAGCGAAACATCGCCAGCACCTTCAGGCAATATCGCGGATTGAGCTTCCCCTCGCCTGAGAGTGGCGTACCTTCGATCGGGTTGAGGAAGTTCACGGGAATGGATTCCACGCCCAGGTCGCGCAGGGCGAACGCCATCTGCACCACATCGGTCTGCTTTTCACCCATCCCCACGATGCCGCCGGAACACAGCTCCATGCCGGCGCTGCGCACCGCCTTGAGCGTGTCCAGGCGATCCTGGAACGTATGCGTCGAGCAAATCTCGCTGTAGAAGTTGTCGCTCGTATTTAGGTTGTGATTCACCTTGTCCACGCCGCAGGCCTTCAGCTGATCGGCCTGTTCCGGAGTGAGCAGCCCCAGGCACGCGCAAATGTTCAGGTCGTACTTCGCCTTAATCTGGGGTACGATCGTCGTGATCGCGTTCATTTCGCGCTCCGACGGTCCACGCGCCGAGATCACGATACAGTAAGTGCCGGCATTTCGTTCCGCAGCGACGCGGGCGCCGTCCAGCAACTTCTGGGCGTTGAGCAGGTTGTATTTGGGAATCTCGGCGTCGCTCACCTTCGACTGCGAGCAGTAGCCGCAATCCTCGGGGCATAGCCCGCTCTTGGCATTCATCAGGAAGTAAAGCTGCACGGTGTTGCCGAAAGCCCTCCGGCGCAGCACGTAGGCCGCCGACATCAGGTCCAGGAGTTCGTCGTCGGGCGAAGTGAGTATCTCGAGGGCCTCGGCTTCCGTCAGCGTGTGACCACCCAACACGCGATCGGCCAATTGGCGCCAGCGCGAAGCTGTATCCAGCGAACATGAACCGCTTTGCGCGTGATTGATCATCGGAGCACCTAAAGAGCCTGACATGGACAATTCCTGGTGACATAAGTATCGTCACAGAGGAGCCTTACGCAAGGGGGAGTCGCTTTGCGCGACCTGTCAGCCACAATCGAACGACCGGCAATGAGCCGCCAGCACCTGGTGCGCGTGGGCGCCCTGGGAACCGTTGGATCGTTCACTTCCGTCGATGCGGTGCTCTATCCCCGGGCGTCGCGGGTCGTGGTTCGCACGGGCCGCGGTCTGGAAGTCGGAGAGGTGCTTGCTGGTCCCGATGCTCACACGCAGCTCGAATCTGCTGGCTCGATCCTGCGAGGCGTCACGGTCGAAGACGATCTGCTACTGGCCCGGCTTGAGCGGAATCGCGCCGAGGCCTACGAGGCTTGTGCCAGCCGCCTGGCGGAACTCAATCTGTCGGTCGTCTTGATGGATGTCGAACAACTGTTCGACGCGCGGACGCTCGCGTTCTACTTTTTGGGCGAGATGACGCCGGAAGTTGAATCGATCACGGCCGAACTGGCCGACCTCTACGAGTCTCGCGTCCAGATCCAAAAATTCGTCGACGCGGTAAATGAAGGCTGCGGACCTGGCTGCGGAACGGATGCGGCAGCGGGGTGCACGACTTGCGCCACCGGTTGTGCGATCTCAGCGGCGTGCAGTCACAAGCACTGACCAGCTACCGCGCGTCCAAATGCACCATCGTGGCGCTCCGGTCGCGGTTCGTGACGATCACGACTCTGCGGCCGTCCGGCAACGCGTAGCCCGACTGCAGATTAAACTGGTCCGAGATTCCCCGCTCGTTGACCGCGTGGACGGCCGCGGAGATCTCTCCCCAGTCGCCGCTTTGGTGGCGCTGCAAAAGCGCGTCGAGCGTGGCGCCATTTTCGGCGATTGCCGCCGCCGCCGTCGGCGTGACGACGAGCTCGCCGACCTCAAATTTGACGGTACGCAGGTGCATCGAGATGTCCGTTCCGTACGCCAGTGGGACTCGCTTTCCGGCGAGTACCTTTCATCAGGACGGTCGTTCTACCGAGGCCGCCTCGTTCTTGTCCCCGGTAGCCCAAAACGCTGCGCCATTGTCACCGGGAGGACCGATTTTTGCAAGTCCGCAGCCCGTTGGGAGTTTTCCCGCAGCGCCGGGTGTGGTAATACCAGCATTCCATGAGCCTCCCAGCTACCATCGCCGACGCAGCTTCCGCCATGCGCCGGGGGCTGATTACCCCGCTGGAACTTGTGCAGGCGTGTCTTGGGCAGATCGATCGGTACGAATCAACTGTCAAGGCCTGGGTCAGCGTCGACCGCGAACGGGCTTTGCAGTCGGCTGAAAAAGCCACCCAGGAGCTGGCCGAAGGGCGGCCGCTGTCGCACCTGCACGGGATTCCGCTCGGCATCAAGGACATCGTCGATGTTGTTGGCTGGCCGACACGCGCGGGGGCCACGATCACCAGCGACGCCGTCGCCCAGCGACACGCCCGCGTCGTCGAGCGGCTTAATGCGGCCGGCGCAATCATCCTCGGCAAAACCGTGACTACCGAGTTTGCCTGCTTCGATCCGCCGCCCACCCAAAACCCTTGGAACGCCCGGCACACGCCGGGCGGCTCCTCTAGCGGATCCGCCGCGGCGCTCGCAACGGGCATGTGCCTGGGCGCGATTGGCTCGCAAACGGGCGGCTCGATCAATCGCCCGGCCAGCTACTGTGGCGTCGCGGGACTTAAACCCACGTTCGGGCGCGTGAGTCGCGCGGGCGTGATGCCCGTTAGCTTCCACCTCGATCATGTCGGGCCAATGGCCCGAACGGTCACCGACTGTGGTCTGCTGCTCGCTGCTATTGCAGGACACGATCCTGCCGACCCGGCCAGCAGCGTTCGGCCGGGCATTGAATTGCCGGACGAGCAAGCGAGTTGGACGCCCGATCATCCGCCGCGTCTGGGCATCGTGCGCAAGTACTTCTTCGACTCGGCCGATCCGGAATTGGCCGAGCTCATTGAACGCGCTGTTGCGCTGCTTGTCGAGCAAGGCGCGCGAATTATCGAGTTGCCGCTCCCCGATCACTTCGCCGACCTGCACGCGATGCATCGCCAGATCATGGCGGCCGAGACGTTTGACGTTCATCGCCGAGTGTTCGCCGCGCCGCGAGCCGGGTACGGGCCCAGGATGCAGGAGTTCCTGGCCGAAGGTGCGGCGGTCACCTTTCCGCAGTATCAGGAAGCCTTGCGGCACCGCGTGGCGTTTCGCAACGCAATGCAGCGCCTGCTTGCGGATGTCGATGCGATCGTCCTGCCGGCCACCCCTGCTCCACCGCCGGACACCACCACCACCGGCGATGCTCGGTTCAATTCCCCCTGGAGCCACGCCGGCGTCCCAAGCATGTCGTTTCCCTGCGGCGTGACGCGCGACGGCCTGCCGGTTGCCATGCAATTGGTCGGTGAAGCCTGGAGCGAAGAATGGCTGCTGCCGGCCGCCGAATGGTGCGAAAAGCGAGTGGCATTCAAAGCCCAGCCGCCAATACTCGCCCAGTAATCCTTACTCGCCGAAGGATCCCAGCGAAGCCAGAAACTCGCTCATCTCACCGGCCGCGTGCGAGTTGCCGCTGGCCCGGGCATGTTCGATCCCCTCGCGGAGGGCCGTTCGTGCTTCGGCGATGCGCGAGAGCCGGGCGAGTTGTTGGGCAGCCATGAAGAATGCCGGAACGTAAGGCGCTTCGTCGCGCATCAGGCCGCTGAACTGTTCAAGACTGCGCTCATGCTCCCCTTCCTTGTCCAGTTCCATCGCCAGGCTATAGCGCAGGAACTGATCGGTCGGATCGGCGGCGAGCAAGGCTTCGATTTTTTCGCGGCGCGACATCGTTAGGCACTCGCCCCGATGTGATGGGCCGCTTCATAGGCCGAGATCTTGTCCTCGTTCGCCAGCGTCAGGCCGATGTCATCCAGGCCGTTCATCAGGCAGTGGCGACGGAACGGTTCGACGTCGAACGGAATCTTCAGACCCTGATCGTCGCTGAGCGTGCAGGTGTCCAGATCGACCGTTAGCCGGTAATTGCCCGACGCTGCTCGCTTGAACAGATCTTCCACCGTCGCTTCGTCGAGCCGAATCGGCAGCATTCCGTTCTTGAAGCAGTTGTTGTAGAAGATGTCGGCGAAGCTCGGCGCGATCAGCACCAGAAAGCCGAAGTCGTTCAGTGCCCAGGGAGCATGCTCACGGCTCGAGCCGCAGCCAAAGTTTCGCCGCGCGAGCAGAATGCTCGCTCCCTTCAGGTTCGGAGCGTTGAGCTCGAACTCGGGATTCGGCGACCCGTCGTCCTTGAATCGCCAGTCGAAAAACAGGAACTGGCCAAAGCCCGTCCGCTCGATGCGTTTCAGGAACTGCTTGGGAATGATCTGATCCGTGTCGACGTTGGCCCGGTCCATCGGCGCCACGAGGCCCGTATGTTTGACGATTGGTTCCATGTTGAGTCGCTTGATGTTGTGAAGCCGTGTGAAGGGTTGCGCCGGGTTGCACGCGCGGCGGTTACGACTTGTAGTCCCACTCGCGAATGTCGACAAAGTGGCCCGCGATTGCCGCGGCGGCAGCCATTTCCGGCGAGACCAGGTGAGTCCGCCCCCCTTGCCCTGGCGACCTTCAAAATTGCGGTTGCTCGTCGAGGCACAACGTTCGCCCGGCTCGAGCTTGTCGGGATTCATCGCCAGGCACATGCTGCAGCCGGCCTCGCGCCAGTCGAAACCCGCCTCTTTGAAGATCTTGTCCAGACCCTCGGCCTCGGC
>Ga0169931_10001691_pt1 | contig 36306 bp, 26 predicted proteins | sample Kivu_15m_20L_FD_129675 | JGI IMG/M metagenome (GOLD analysis project Ga0169931, IMG submission 129675) | Freshwater microbial communities from Lake Kivu, Western Province, Rwanda to study Microbial Dark Matter (Phase II) - Kivu_15m_20L... | ecosystem: Environmental > Aquatic > Freshwater > Lake...
AGCAGCCACCCGAGCGCGACGCTCTCCACGCCTTGCAGCATCACCGCCACGGGAGTCGACGCTCAGCGCAGCGGCCTGTTCGTGTACGGCATCAGCGGTCAAGCCCCGAGCGTGTGGTGCCTGGGCTCCACGAACAGCCTGTGCGTAGCAGCGCCGCGCCAGCGCATGACTCTGCTCAACTCGGGCGGCGCCGTCGGCGGCTGCAACGGCGTGCTCGTCCAGGACTGGAGCGCTTTCCAACTCGCCACTCCAGGTGCGCTGGGCGCTCCCTGGTCAGCCGGCGTCGCGGTGGACATCCAAGGCTGGTTCCGCGACCCGAGCGCTTGCCGCGGCAGTTCGCTGAGCCAAGGTGTGCGCGTGTTCGTGCAACCCTGAGGAGCAGCGACCTCTAGACGCTGCGCGCCTTCAGCGGCCAGGGCCGCGGTAGGCGCGCAGCTCGCAGTCCGTTGCCATCAGCACGTCCAGCGCGCCATCGCCGCTGATGTCGGGCAGCGCGAGCAGCGCCCGGCCGAGCCCCGCTCCAGAGTCGGCCGGCGCCCACACGCCCGAACTCCACAGCGCTGCGGGTAGCTTCTCGCGGAGGCGCGAGGCGAGCGCGCTCAGCATGGACGCCGAGACTCCGCAGACGAACCGGTTGCAGCTCTCCGACGAGCTGCGCGCGCGGCTCGTCGCCTGGGCGCGCGCCGCAGCCCCGCACGAAGCGTGCGGCTTGCTGCTCGGCCGCTGCGGCGAGCGTGCCGAGGTCGAACACGTGCGCCTTGCTCGCAACGTCGCGACGGACGCGCAGCACGCTTTCGAGGTTCACCCCGAGGACCACCTCGCGTTCGCGCTGGAGGCCGAGCGCCTCGGACTCGACGTCGTCGGCGCCTGGCACTCGCATCCGCGCGGCGAGGCGAAGCCGTCCGCGACCGACCGCGCGGCCGCGTGGGACGGCTGGCTGCACGCCATCGTCGGCCGCGACGCGCGAGGCGGCTTCGAGCTTCGCGTTTGGCGCGTCCGCGGCGATGCGTGGACAGAAGTAGCGCGCTCCACCGCAGCGAACGAGCGCGGAGCACGCGAGTGGAGCGATCGACTCGATCCGTAGCTCATCGTCCCCGTGCGCGCCCAAACGATGGCGCCCGCGTTTCGATCCCAAACGAACGCTCGCGTGGCCCAGGCGGCCTCGGACTCTTCGAACGCGATGTAGCGGCCGTCCGCGCTGATCTGCGGCGGGCGCGAGATCTGGAAGACGTTCTGCACGTTGCTGTTCGGCGAGAGTTCCATCGTCACGCCGGAGGCGCGATCGCGCAGGCAGACGTCCGCCGTGTCGTCGAGGTCAGCGGGGTTGAGCCCCGACGCGAGGAACACGACCCAGTTGCCGTCGTCGGAGATTCCGCCGACCCGGGTCCAAGGGCTGTTCGTCGTCGCGCCCGCGCCCCAGGTGCTCACGAGTTCGAGCGTGTTCGTGAGCCGATCGAGCACGAACGTGTCGCTCAACATGTCGCTGTCGCCAGCGACCAGATCGGAGGCCGCACTGTCGAAGGCGACGAAGCGCCCGTCGTTCGAAAGCACGGCGCCAGGCGGAAAGAGGCCGCACGCTCCATTCGCCGATCCGCCGCCCGGCTTTTGCGACAGCTAGGCGATCGTCTGGGCCTCGACGCCCGCACTCAAGGTCAGGAGACGCCTGCTGCCGCCAACTGCTTGTGCATGGTCGTGGCTCTTCGACCTGTCCGTTGCGCCCGCCAGCGAACGGGGCTTCAGGGTGGCCGGTCTGCGCGAACTGCGCACTCGCGGACGCGGTAGCTTCGCCCTCGTGCGGGCGCACGTACGCCTGTGGAGGCCCTAGCCTGGGTGTTGTGAACCCCGCGCCGCCTGGGCGGCGCCTCAACCCAGGAGGTCTTCCATGTTCGCAGGCAAACCGGTTGTGAAGCTCGCCCTCGTTCTCGGCGCGGCGAGCCAGTGGAACGCCCCGGGCCTGGCCCAGGTGACGCTGCGGCACAGCGCTCCGTTCCTGGGCCAATCGCTGGAGCTGACGCTCCAAGGCGCGCCGCCGGGCGCGTGGATCGACCTGTTCGAGAGCGCCTGGCGCGACGACAGCGCCACGCCGTTTGGAACTTGGGAGCTCGAGCGCACGGCCATGGCGCGCGTGGCCTCCGGTCCGGCCGATGCGCAGGGTCGGTTCACCTGGGCTTGGAACGTGCCCCCGGCGACTGCGCTCGCCGAGGCGCCGCGGCACTACCAGGCGCTGGTGCGCTCCCCGAGTGCGACCGTCGTCTCGCAAGCCGCGCACCTGCGGCTGCTCGGTTCACGCGCTTACGTGTTGAGCGCGGGCACGGCCGATCCGCTCGCGCCGATCGGAGCGAGCCTCACGATCGCGACCCTCGGACAGCCGCGGGTCGTCGCGAGGATCGACTACGACTCGCCGCTCCCGACCGTCGCGCGCGAAGCGTGGCCAACGTTCAACGCGAACTCCTCGCGCGGAGCGTTGCTCCTCTCCTCCACCGAGCTCTCGCTGTTCGACCCGTTCTTCGGCGCCGAGCATGGACGTTTCACGTTGACGCCCTCCGCCACGCGGCTGTTCACGAGCCCGAACGGCGAAACGCTCTACGCTTTCGCGCCGGACGAAAGCGGCGGCGGAAACAGCGCGCACCTCACGCGCTTCGACTTGGGTACGAGCACGAGACTCGCGGACCAAGCGCTGCCGGCCGCGAGCTACCGCAGCTCCTGGATCGCGACGGGCGATTCGCGCTTCGCCTACGTGCTCGCCGTCGACAACGCCGCGCAGCAGCCGTTCGTCGAACGCATCGACCTCGTCAGCGGCGTGCCTACCGGCCGGCTCGACATCGCCGCGCCGGGCTTCACGAAGTGCGTCGACACGGCGGCGAGCGAGAGCAGCGTGTTCGTGTTGATGCGCAGCGAGCCGCTGATCGGAGCGTGGCAAGCGCGCTTGACGCGCATCGACGAACTCGGCGCCCCGAGCGTCACCGTGCTGCCCTGGGACGGATACGCCCGCACGATCGCGGTCGCCCCACAGGTCGGCGTCTTCGCCTCGCTCGTCGGCTTGCCCAACATGCCCGGAGTCTCCTTGGCCCTCGCACGCCCCGAGGCGCTCGCAGGCCCAGTGCAGAGCGTCGCGCTGCCTCTCTTCGACACCGCCCTGCGCGCCGTGCCGCTCCGCGACGGTGTGTGGCTTCACGCATGGACGGGCGACGCGAGCGGCCACGAGCTCTACTACCGCAGTTGGACCGGCGCTCTGGATTACTCGATCCCGCTGAGCACGTTCCCGCCGCAGATCGTCGACATCGCGGCCTTCGACGATGTGCCCGGCCAGCCGGCGCTCCGCGGGCGCGCCTGCGCGCTGGTGCGCGAGTTCAGCGGCGGGTTACCCGGCGAGAACGCGCGGGCCAAGCTGCACGTCTTCAGCCAGGAGTGGTCGTCGACCTACGAACTCACCGTCGGCCCCGGCCCCGGCTCGCTCTTGTGCGTGCCGATCCCGTGAGGCGTCAGGGCTCGTAGTCGCCCGAGGCCACGAAGTTCATGGCGAGCGTGGTGACGAAGGTCGTGAGCGCCATCTCGGCCTCGGAGCGGCGCGTCGGCGGATAGCTCAGGCCCAGCTCTTCGCAGCGCACGGCGAGGCGGCGCACGAGCAAGCGCGTGCGTTCGGGGAAGTGGCCCGTCCAGCGAAAGACGCAGGCGACGAGCGGGCGTTCGAGCTCGCGCAACAACTCGGCGGCCGGCCGCCATGCGTCGCGCGCCGTGGGCTCGTCGGCCACCAGGTCATCGAAGATCGCTCGCAGCGCTCCGTCGAGTCCACGCGGGACCTCGGCAGGCTGCGGCGCGCCGCGGTAGAGCTCGTCGACCGACAGCGTGAGCGACTCGACGGGCTCTTCGGTGTCGACGGTCGTGACGAGCGGCTCGCGTTCGCGCAACACGGCCAGCGTGCGTTCGCAGTACTCGAGCTTGGCGAGCGCGGTCGGAAGCTCCGCGTACTCGGCGCGCCAGTCCAGCCCGGGCGTCATCCACACCGCGAAGGTTTCGGCCCAGTCCTCGTCGGGATGTTTCTGCGCGTACCAACCCGGCAAGTGGCGCACGAAACGCCGCGAGAAGGGCGCGGGGTGGTACTCCTCGAGGTACGGCTTGGTGATCGGCCCGAACAGACGCACCCAGTCGCCTTCGTCGTAGAGCTTGTAGGCGTAGTTGACGACGTGCCCGAACTCGTGGCGCAGGTAGCCGAGCAACGCGCGCCGCCCGTCGCCTTCGATCAAGCCGATGTGCTGCGCGTGCAATTCGCTCAGCTCGGGCCGCGCCAGGTAGAACGGCATCGCGATCGCGACCGTGTCCGTAACGACGCCCCAGTCCGTCGAGAGGTAGTAGCGAGGCTTGATGCGCAGCCCGAGTCGTTCGCGCTCCGCTTCGAATTCCGCGAGCACCGGCTCGAGCCGCGTGCCCTCGATCTTCAGCCCCAGGTCGCGGATCGGCGCGGCCGACCAGTTGCTCTCCCGGAACGGATCGAGTTCGGGCATGGCGAGGTTCTACGACATCGCAGTGCGCGCTTCGACCCTTGAAGAACCGCCCCGGGGGCAAACGCGCGGTTTGCTCGGGAAAAAGCGCGCTCCGCGGAGGCCTGAGACCCTCGCGGAGCGCGTTCGGCGCCGCCTGCGGACGGGCGGCGTCAGGGCAGAACGAAGTACTCGACCGCGTCGGAGAGCTGCGCGTTGCACGGCGGCGCACCGGCGTCGCGGCCCCAGAACTGGCAATTCACCTGCGTGCCGGGCACGAGCAGCGCCGCCGCGGGAACCGCGGGGCCGCAGCCGCCGCTCGCGAAGCAGTTCATGTCCAGACTCCACACGCCCGAGCAGTCGTTCGGCCCCACGTTGCCGCCCGAGGACTGGATCGACGTGCGCTGCACAGGAGTGGCGACGCAGAGCGTTCCGCACAGGAACGGCGCTGCAGTGCGTGCGCCCGGCGCGCGGTAGAAGAGCAATCCGAACTTGTTGTTCCCGACCGCGTTGCACTGCACGACGAAGCCGCTCGTCGCCGAAGCGCTCGGCAGACCGCTGGTCGAGATCGTCGGCACACAACCCGCAGAGTTGAGCTTGCCCGTGCAGTACGTCACCGGGTCGACGGCGATCCCGAACGTGTTGTTGAGTTCGTCGCACTCGTCGATGGCGCCGACGAGCAGCCCCGCGTCGTCCGCGACAACCCACACGTTGCTCGGCGCGTAGCCAAGGAACAGCGCGACGTCCTCGAAGTTGCGTGGCGCGAGCGGGACGCTCGTCGCGACCGTGCCGAGCAACGTGCCGCCGGCGTTCGGATCGCCGTTGTAGAACGACACCGCCACTCCAGCGGGGACGAAGAACGACCCGCCGTTGCCGATGCGCGCGACGAGCGTGTCGGGCGCGCCGACGGGCGTGAGCCGCAGGAAACTCGCCGACAGATCGGGCGCAGCCGCGAGCTGCGTCGTGCTCAGCTGATTCTGGCGGTAGTTGTTGAACGGAGCTCCCGCGGGGAACAGCCAGCTGGGGTTTTCGAAGGTCGGAACAACCCCGGACTCGTCGATGTTGGTGATGTGGTAGCTGTACTGGTTCCACACGCGGCGCGTCGGCACCCAGTCGTCGTTCAGATCGCTGAACACGTACACGCCGCGCTGCGTGCCGAAGCCGCAGTTGTCGTTGGCGACCGCCACGATCTCCGCGTTGCCGTCGGCGTCGACGTCGGCGACGAGCACGTACTCGTGCCAGGTGCAGGAGCTCATCGGCGTCTCGAACAGCACGGCGCCGCTCGAGCCGTCGTAGATGCGCAGCTTGAGTTCATCGCGGTAGATCGCCTCGGCGGCGCCGTCGCCGTTGAAGTCGAACACCGACGAACCCGTGCGGTAGCTGCTGCTGTCCTGAGTCGGAGCTTGCCAGCGCAGCGTGCCGTCGTGCTCGTACACTTCGAACGCTGCGGCGCCTGCGATGCCGATTTCCGGCAGCCCGTCGCCGTCGTAGTCGGCCACCGTCGGCGCTCCTCCCCCGCCGCCGACGAGCAGCACGGGGCCCCAGACGATCGAGAGCTGCGACGGAGTGAGCACGTCGCGCTCGAGCAGCCACAGCTCGCCGTTGCTCACCAGCACGAGCTCCGGCTCGGCGTCGGCGTCGAAGTTCGCCACGGCGCTGTAGCCGTCAGGGAGCAGCGGTGCGTCGCACAGCACTGCACCGCTCGCGTTGTAGACCGTGTTTCCCGCCACGACGTCCTGCACACCGTCGAGGTCGAAGTCGCACACGATCGAAAGTGCGCCCGAGCCGATCGTTCCAGCGCCGCCGAGTCCGGTCCACAACAAGTTGCCGGCGTTGTCGAGCACTTGGCGGCCGGTGACGATCTCCACCTGACCGTCGCCATCGAGGTCCGCGATCGCAGCGGAGCCCCAGTCTTGCGCCTCGAGCACGGCGCTGCGCCACTTGAAGCTGCCGTCGTTCTCGAAACACACCAGCTGCGTGTTGTTCGCGTCGGCGGCGACGATTTCAGGCAGCCCATCGCCGTCGATGTCCGCCGCCGCGATGTTGAAGGCCACGTTGAGCAAGAGCGACGGATCGGTCACGGTCCACAACTCGGCGCCGCTCGCGCCGTCGAGCGCGCGCAGGATGCCGACTTCGATCAAGCTGCCGCCGGTGGAGTCCGTCGAGCCGAACACGATGTCGGGAACCGCATCCGCGTTCATGTCCATGACAACTGGAGTCATCATCACGTTGAGCGATGCGGGCTCGACCGCGCTCGAGGTCCACGACCACTGCAGCGTCGGAGTGATCGCGCCCGGCGGCGCGCTGCTGGCGCAGTCGAAACCAGAGTCGCGGAGGTTGTCGGTCTCGTCGTCTTCGAGCACCGCGTCGGTGCTGTCGACGAGCACGTGGATCACGTCGTCGCGAAACCGGACGGCGCCGCTCAGCGGGATGCTCACGCCGAGCTGCGCGCCCGCGCCCAAGCCGGCGACGCTCGCGACGCCCAGCACGTTGTCGATTCCCGGGCTGAAGAAGCCGTCGAAGTCGAGGTCGTCGAAGGCGAGCACGTCGAAGCTCTGCGCCGCGGGTTGACTGCTCGTATTCTCGACGTCGACTTGGAGCGCTCCGCCGATGGACAGCGCTTGCCAGTTGCCGACGACGCCGCTGGTGTCGATCGACGCGACGCGCAGGTTGGGGTTTTGGGACCAGGCGGCCGGCGCGAGGACGCAGGCGGCGAGCGCAAGCCTCGCGCGGGACGCGAAACAGTTCGAGAGCGGGTGGTGCATGGGGCGTACGGATCCGGGCGAGCGGACATCGCTCGCGTCGGCCCCTCTCACGAGGCCCTGGGCGCCTGCGTGCACACCGCAAAACCAACTTTCTTCGCGCCGCACGTTCCGAGGGACGAGGCGCCCGATCCGAGCGCCGCTCGCTCGCCGGGCCTGGAACGGCCCAACCGTGGCCGCGCCAACGCGTTGGCCGCGCTACGCCAGGCCCTTGAGGCGCGCCATCACCTCGCGCGCCGCGCCCGAATCGAGCGCTTCCACCGCCAGCGACACGCATTCGGCGAGCGTGTGCGCCTTGCCGCCGGCCTTGAGGATCAAACCGGCGCCGAGCAGCGCCGCGTTGCGCGCCGGCCCGTGCTCGCCCGCCAGCACCGACAGCGTCATGTCGCCGCTCGCCTTGGTCAGAGCGGGATTGTCGCCCGAGCCATACCCCTCGTCGGGCGGCCCGAACATCGGCAGGTCCGGTTCGAGCGCAGCGCTCATCCCCACGTCGGAAGGCTCGACCGTGAGCGGCGTTTGGAAGCCGCCGGAGAGTTCGATGCCGCGCGAGCGGCGCGACACGGCGGGGATCACGCCGCCCTCGAGCCCCTGGATCGCGATGCCGCGCGGATGGCCGAGCGCCTGCAACACCTCGACGGCCATGCCGAGCACCGGCCCGGCCTGCGCGCCGATCACGATCGCCGCGTTGCGGGGAGCGATGAGCTTCTCGACGGTCGCGATCGGCGTGCGCACGCCGATCTCGCTGCGCACGCGCCGCAGTCCCATGAGCGCCGGCAAGATCCCCGACGACGACGCGACCGCGAAGCGCGCCTTCGCGACCCAGTCCTCGGCCTCGGCCGGATCCCAGGTCATGTCGAGCCCCAGCCGTTCGAGCGCGCTGGCCGCCGTCAGGCCGCGCTTGGGCGGCACACAGCGGTCCGTGATGATCAGCACGCGCAGCCCGGCGGCGGCGGCGATCAAACCGGCGGCGACTTCGAGGGGTGCGTGGGACTCGAGGCCATCCTGGGGCGGGCAAATGCACACCAGGTCCTGCATGCCGCGGCAGGGAATCGTCGCGTGCGCGCGCGCCGCTTCGGCGAAGGCGGTCAGTTCCTCGACCGTGACGCCCTTCCAACGCAGCGCGATCAGGAACGCGCCGACTTGGATGTCGCTGCGCGACTCGGCCAGGATCAGCTCGAAGGCCCGGTAGGCCTCGTCGTGCGTCAGGTTGCGCCCATCGCGCTTCGCCGAGCCGAGCAGCCGCAGGAGATCGCGCAGGATCATCGGGAGGGGAAGCGCCCAGCATACGCAGCGACACGCCAACTGTCCCCGCCGCCGCGGCCAAACCGCCGCGGTCGCGCGGTCTTGTGGCGCGCGGCTCGGTGCTGGGAACCGCACTGGAAACACAGCGGCGCGGCCGGGATCCGCTCCCCGCCGCGCCGCGTCGATCCGCGCGAGTCCGCTCGCGCTGCGCCGTCACCCGGCGCCGCTCAGCCCTCGTCGGCCGCGCCGTCCTTGGGCTTTTCCTCGGGCGCTTCCTCCGGCTTTTCAGCCGGCTTCTCGTCGCCGCTTTCGGTCGGCTTGTCGTCGTCGGCCGGCTTCTCTTCGCCCTTGTCGCGCCGCGCGTCCGGCGCGTCCGCCGGTTGCGCCGTGGGACGCGGGCGGATGTGCGCGTAGTAGAGTTCCTTGTCCTTCTCGTAGACGACCTTGCCGTCGACCACGGTGTACTGGACGAGCGCCTGGTAGTGCAGCAGATCACCGTCGAGCAGGATCAAGTCGCAGTCCTTGCCGACCTCGATCGAACCGACGCGGTGCTCCACGCCGAGGATGCGCGCCGGAACGATCGTGATGCCTTCGATCGCGGCTTGTTCGGGCAGTCCGCCGCGCACGGCGAAGCCCGCTTCGATCGGCAGGTGCAGGACGTCGCGGCCAGCGATGCCGCCCAGATCGATGAACGTGCTGGTCGCCTGGATCGCGACCTGAACACCCGAGCGGTGCAAGATCGCCGCGTTCTCGATGCTCGAACCGCCATCGCGCAGCAGCTCTTCGCTCTTGTCGCGCCGCGAGCGCGGCACGACCACGGCGTAGGCGCCGGCGCGGCCCAACTCGTCGGCGACCGTCCAACCTTCGAGCGCGCCCTCGATGATCGGGCGGAACTTGTACTTCTGGGCGAGGCGCGCGATGCCCAGCAGATCGGTGCGGTTGGCGGCGTTGAAGCGCGCCATGGTGCGGTTCTCGAGGATCGCACGGATCGTCGAATCGACGCCGCGCGCCGCCGGCTCCTTGAGGTCCTTGTTGGTCTTCTTCTGCTCCTCCCAGTCGCGGTAGTTGCGCAGGTAGCGCGCCGCCGCCTCGAACTTGGCGTCGAGCTCGCTCTTGCCGCGCGGCGCGGCCGAGCTGTAGCTCAGCGTGCTCAAATAGCGCTCGCGCACCACCACGCCCTTGACCTCGCGGCGCTTGAGCTTGACCGCCACGCCCGAGTCGGAAACCGTCGTGATGCCCGCGGCGAGCGCGAGGATGAGGTTCTGGCTGTAGGGATCGAAGGTGTCGGCGAATTCACCGCCGCCGAAGCGGCTGGCGATGCCGCGCGCATTCAGCGCCACGAGGCCGGGGTAGATGCGCAGGCCCTGCGCGTCGAGCACCTTGGCGTCGGCGGGAATCTCGAGGTCGTGGCCGATCTTGCGGATCACGCCGCCGCGCGCGAGCACGGTCGCACCGCGCAGCACGGCTCCGGTTCCGCTGTACACGTCGCCGTTGACGACGGCGAACCAATCACCCTCGTCCTTCTTGGCTTCGTCGGCGCCTGCAGCGCCGCCCGGTTGGCCTTCGCCGCCGGCAGGTTCCTGGGCAAACGCCGGGACGGCGAGCGCCGCCACGGCCAGAGTGCGCGCCGAGCGCGCGAGCATCGTGGAGAACTTCATTGGCGCACCTCGCCGTGAACGAACGCGCCGTCGAGCATGACAGCGACCACCTTGGTTCCAGGTTCGAGCGGATCGCCGTTCAAGAACAAGAGGTTGGCCACCTTGCCCTTCTCGAGCGTGCCGTAGTCCTTGTCGAGGCCCATCAGCGCGGCGCCGTGGACGGTCATCGACTTGAGCGCGTCTTCGCGCTTCATGCCGTTCTTCACCATCTCACCGACAGCGGCGCGCCACGTTTCGTGCGCCTCGAGCCCCTCGCCGCGCGGGATCAGCACGACCTTGTTGCCGGCGTTGGCGAACTCGGCGGGCAGGTTGCGCTGGCGCATCGTGGAGGTCGTGTAGCTGAGCTCAGGCTCCATCACGAGCATGCACTTGCGCTTGACGATCTCCTCGTGGACCTCGTAGATGTCGAGTTCGCGCTGCATCACGACGCGCAGGGCGAAGTCGAACTTGCGCTCGCCGATCGCGTCGAGCCAGTGCGCCCAGTCGGCCGCCGCGGAGATCGACACGAGCGGCAGCATCTTGCCGTCGCGCACGCGCAGGAACGGTTTGACCTTGGGGTCGGCGGCCGGCGGGACGAATTCCTTCGCCTTCGAATCGACGGCCTTCTCGTCCTTCTTCTCCTCCTTTTTCTCCTCGGGCTTGGCGTCGTCCTTCTTCTCTTCCGTCTTGGCGCCCTTGCCCTTTTGGTCCTTGGTCCACTTTTCCTTCGCCTTGGTGACCTTCTCGTCGTGTTCGTCGACCTTGGCCCAGGCGTCCTTGACCGTCTTCTTCGAGCGCGCGTCGGCGCGGAAGTACACCTTGAGGTACGCGCCCTCCTTGATGCGCATCTCCTCGAGCGTCTCGCCCTTGGGGCGGATCGCGACCGCCTGACCGGGCACGCCGTTGCCCGGGGGATAGAGCCCGATCGTGGTGATGCCGAAGGTGAGCACCTCCTCGTACTCCTCGGCGCGCGGCAGGATCTCCGGCGACGGGCTGACCTCGGGCGTGAATTCGGCGCCCGCGCGTCCGTCGAGGCCGAGCCGCGAGTACGGCAGGACGAGTCCGGGCATCACGGTCCACTCTGGCCGGTCGACGACGGAGATGCCGCGCTCGATCGGCAGATCGGGGCCGATCGCGACGATGCGGCCGTCCTCGATGAGCACGACCGCGTGCTCGATGACGCCGTGGCTCACGGTCTCGGCGCGCCCGACGCGGATCGCCTGCAGGTCGAAGGCGAACGCGCTGGACGCGAGCGCGGCCGGCACAAGGGAGAGCAAGAGGGAATTGAGTCTCATGATGGTTGTCGCTGCGCGGGCATGGACGGTCAGAAGCGCTGGCCGTCGCGCTCGCGGTCGTATTCGAGGCGGCCTTCGATCCACACGAAGTCGACGCGCGCCCGCGGATCGAGCGGAGCGCCGCGCCACAGGACGATGTCGGCGTGTTTGCCGGGGGCGAGGCTCCCGAGGCGGTCGTCGAGCCCAAACGAGCGCGCCGGGTTCAGCGTGCAGGCTTTGAGCATCGTGTACGAGTTCGCGCCCAGGCGCGCGCCCATGGCGCCCTGCAGGAACAGCTCTTCCTGCGGCATGACGGGCGCGTCGGTGTTGACCGAAATCAGCGCGGCGCCAGCGGCTTCATAGCGCTGCGGCGTGCCGATGATCTGGCCCTCCATCGACGAGCGCCAGTCGAAGGTGCGCGGGCCGAGATTGACGGGCATGCCGACGCGAGCGGCGTAGGGCGCGACGCGCCAGCCGTCGAAACAGCCGTGGCTCAGCACGGCGCGCACGGGGTAGCGCTCGCCCCACATCGAGATCGTCGTGTGGCAAGCGTCGCTGCCGGCGGTGTGGATCAAGAGCGGCAACTCGCGCGCGAGCACCTTCTGCAGGTTGCGCAGCGCGAACACGTCGCGGCCGTCGCGGTTGGCGGCGAGCGCGAGCTTGTTGGCGCGCTCGAGGTTCCAGGCCATGCCGGCGCGCGTCGCGCCGAGGTCTGCGCCGCGCTCGGGGTTGTAGGCCTGCGCGACCTTCATGCCGCCCGGGTCGGCGAGCACACAGTCCTCGTAGTTCGCGTCCCAGCGCGTCTTGTAGAGCACACCGAAGCCGCCGTTGTTCGTGCCGCTGCCCGGAATGCCGAACAACGTGGTCACTCCGCCTGCGCAAGCGCGGCGCACGCTCGGATTGCCCGGCACGACCGTCGGCGAGCTGCGGTACTCGGGGTTGAGCGCGATCACCATGTCGTTGAGATCGCCCCAGCCGCCGGACTGCACGTGGGAGTGCAAGTCGATCATGCCCGGCGCCGCGAAGCACTGCGGCGCGTCGAAGCGCTCGTAGCCCGCCGGCAACTCGACCATGGGACCCACGTAGTCGATCGTCGAGCCGCGCACGACGAGCATGCCGGGCTCGAACACGTCGTCGTTGTCGTTCACCGTGAGCAACTTGCCGACGACGAGCGCGAAGCCGTGCTCGCCATCCGCCAGCTCGCGCACGGCGCCGGTCCCAACCGGGGTGCGTTCGGCGCCGCCCTCGTCGCTCGCGCGCGTGCCGGCGCAGCTGCCCGCGCCTAGCGCGAGCAACGCGGCGAACGCGCACGCTTCGCGTGCTTGCGTGGGCTGAGCGAAGCTCACCACGGCCGGCCTCCGACGCTCTTGGTGTGCACCTCGCGGCCCTCGATGTAGACGCGCTCGATCACGCTGCGCGGGTCGACGGGGTCGCCGCTGATCACGACGAAATCCGCGTGTTTGCCGGGCTCGAGGCTGCCGACCTTGTCGTCGATGCCGGCCACGACCGCGGGCACGATCGTCAAGCCACGCACGGCTTGCATCGCCGCCGTTTCGAAGCCCAGTCGCGCGGAAGCGGCGGCCTGGTTCGCGAGTTCTTCGGCCGGCACGACGGGCGCGTCGGTGTTGAAGCCGATGCGGCTCAGGCCGCGCCGTTGGTACTCGCCGGCGCAGGAGAGCACGCGGCCATCCGGGTCGCCGTTGCGGCCGCCCGGCCAGTCGACTTCGCGTGGGCCGACGATCGCGGCGACGCCGGCGCGCTCGGCGAGTTCGGCGGCGAGGAAGCCGCGCCACTCGCCGTGGTCGATGTACACGTCGAGTCCGAACTCGCCCTTGAGCATCGTGATCGTGTTGAGCACGAGCTGGTACATCTGCGTGTGCGTCGAGATCTGCGTCTCGTGCTTCGCCAGCGCGCGGAACACCTCGAACTGCGGGTCGTACGGCCGAGCGAGCGGATCGGCCTCGTTCTGACGCACGTAGGCAAGCCCGCGCCGCACCGTGCCGCGGATGTGGTAGTTCATCATCGAACGACCCATGCCGTAGCCCCAGCGCGTCGGGTTGTCGCCCTGCGCGATCTTCATCGAACCCGGATCGCGGATGAGCGTCTCCTCGAACGTGCCGAGTCCGGTTTTGATCAGCGCGCCTTGCCCGCCGATGTTGGTGCCCGAGCCGGGGATGTAGAGCACGCTCGTGACGCCCGCGGCGAGGCAGCGCAGCAGGTTCTCGTTGCGCGGCACGACGGTCGGCGCGACGCGCAGTCCCTCGTTGGTCTGGTAGACCATGTCGTTGATGTCGCCGCCGGAGCCGCCGATGTGGCTGTGCAGGTCGATCATCCCCGGCATCACCCAGCGCGCGCCGACGTCGAACACGACGTAGCCAGTCGGCACTGCAGCGCCTTCGCGCGCGACGCAGGCCTCGATGCGGCCATCGCGCACGAGGAGCAGCGCGCTGTCGATCACTTGCGCTCCCGTGTCGGATGCGACGAGCGCCTTGGCGGCGAGCACCGCGAGCCCCGGACCGCCGACTTCACCCGGCTTGGGTGCGGTGGTCGTGGTCGACGCTGCGTCCGGCTTCGCGGCCGACGTCGCCGGAGTGGTTCCGCGAGTGGGCGCTTGCGCGAGCGCCGTGGCGCACAGCAACGACGCGGCGAGCGCGGACCAGCCGCTGCTCGCTCCCACGCCGTGACTCGCGCCCGCTCGTCGCATCAGAAGCGCCGCAGGTCCAGCGCGGTGTCGTACACCTTGCGCCCTTCGATGAAGACGATCTCGACCGAGGTGCGCGGGTCGCTCGGATCCCCGCTCAGGATCACGATGTCCGCGTCCTTGCCCGGCTCGAGGCTGCCGACGCGCTTGTCGATCCCCGCGGTCTTGGCCGGCACGATCGTGTGGCCGCGCACCGCCTGTGCGTCGTCGTTCTTGAAGCCGTAGCGCACGTTGACGGCCGACTGCAGGAACAGCTCTTCCTGAGGAATCACCGGCGAGTCGGTGTTGAAGCCGACCATGTCCATGCCGCGCGCCTGGTACTCGCCGGCGATGGCGGTCATCTTCTCGGGGTTCGCGCCGCCCCACGGGCCCGGGCCCGTGCGCGCCACGTCGACGTTGCGCGGTCCGATGATTCCGGGCACGCCGAGTTCCTTGGCAAGCTCCGCGTACAAGTAGCCGCCCCACTCGCCGTGGTCGATGTACACGTCGATCCCGAACTCCTTGCGGATCATCAGGATCGTCATCATCACGACCTGCGCGACCTGGGTGTGCGTCGAGACCTGCGTGCGGTGCGAGAACAGCTCGCGGAAGATGTCGAGACGCGGATCGTGGTCGGGCTTGGGACCCTTGCCGTCCTCGAAGGCCTTCCACTTCGAAGCGTAGGCGCGGCCCTGCTGGAACATGTCGCGCAGGTGGAAGTTCTCCCACGTCTTGCCGACGCCGAAGCCCCAGCGCTCGGGGTTGCCCCACTGCGCGACCTTCAGCGAACCCGGATCGCGGATCACCGACTCTTCGTAGTTGGGCAGGCCCGTCTTGAGCAGCATGCCCTGGCCGCCCGAGTTGGTGCCCGAGCCGGGGATGTACAGCACGCTGGTCACGCCCGAGGCGATCGCGCGTTGGAAGTTGGGGTTGTTCGGCACCACCGAGGCGCGCACGCGCAGCTCGGGGTTGGTGACGTACACCATGTCGTTGATGTCCATCGACCCACCGACGTGGCAGTGCAGGTCGATCATGCCCGGCATGGCCCACAGCGAGCCGCAGTCGCGCACGACGTAGCCAGCGGGCACTCCTGCGTCGCCGCGCGGTGCGACCAGTTCGATGCGCCCGTCGCGCACGAGGATCAGCGCGTTGTCGACGACCTGCGTCCCGTTCCAAATGACGGTGAGCGCCTTGCTCACCATCAGCGCCAGCCCCGGGCCGCCGACGGCGCCCGGCGCGGGCGGAGCGTCGTCGATCAGGTACGCCGAGCGCGCCGGATCCGGCGGCGTCAGCGTGCGCGGCGCGAGCGTGTTCTGCGCGTGCGCGGCCAAGGTGAGCGCGCCGAGCGTGAGGGCGGCGCGCAACGTGCGGTCGATCTGCATCACCAACGTCTCCTGTCGTTCGACGTGTCGTAGAGCTTGCGGCCTTCGACGTAGACAGCCTCGACCGCGCAGCGCGGGTCCGCGGGCGACCCGTGCAGGACGACGAGGTCGGCGTCCTTGCCCGGTTCGAGGCTGCCGATCCGATGGTCGAGTCCGGCGGTCTTCGCGGGGACGATCGTCAGCCCGCGAACGGTCGACATTTCGGAGTCATCGAAGCCGTAGTACACAGCGAGCGCCGCCTGGGTCGGGAGGTCCTCCAGCGACGGCGTGAAGCCCGGGAAGGGCAACGAGTCCGTGTTGAAGCCGATCATCGAGTGACCGAGCTCCTGGTAGCCGGCGGCGATGCCCTGGAAGCGCTCGGGCGCCTCGCCGGTGAAGTTCATCATCCCGCGGCTCATCGTCTCGACGTTGCGCGGGCCGAGGATCGCGGGCACGCCCATCTTTTCGGCGAGCGCCGCCATGCGGTGGCCGCCGAACTCGCCGTGGTCGATGTACACGTCGAGCCCGAACTCGCCGCGGATCATCAGCAGGGTCATCATCACCACCTGCGTGACCTGCGTGTGCGTCGAGACCTGCGTGCGCTTGGCGAACAGCTCGCGGAACACCTCGAGCTCGAGCCGGCGCTCCGGCTGCGGAGCGCTGCCCGACTCGTGCGCTTTCCACGCAGCGGCGTACGCGCGCCCTTCGCGAAACATGTGGCGCAGGTGGTAGTTCTCCCAGGTCTTGCCCACGCCGAAGGCGAAGTCTTCGGGGTTGCCCCACTGCGCCACCTTCAGCGAGCCGGGATCGCGCAGCAGCGCGTCCTCGTAGTTCTCAGGGCCCGTCTTGAGCAGCACGCCCATCCCGCCGCAGTTCGAGCCCGAGCCGGGGATGAACAGCACCGCCGTGACGCCCGCAGCGAGGCCGCGCTGGAACGCAGGGTTGCCCGGCAACACCGCCGTGCGCGCCGACAACTCCGGCTGCGTGACGTACACCAGGTCGTTGATGTCGAGCGTGCCGCCGGCGTGGCTGTGCAGGTCGATCATGCCCGGCATCACCCACAACTCGCCGAGGTCGCGGACGACGTAGCCGGCGGGAACCGCGAGTTCCTCGCGCGTGCCGAGCGCCTCGATCCGGCCGTCGCGCACGAGCAGCGTCGCGTTGTCGATCACCTGCGGGCTGCGCCACGCCGCGGTCAGCGCCTTCGCCGTGAAGAGCGCCAAACCCGGACCGCCGCGCTCCCCAGCCTGGGGAGCGCGCGCGTCCTGCGGCGCGAACGCCGCCGCGAGCGTGAACAGCGCCGCGAGCGTCATCGGCGTCAGCGCACCTCTTCGCCGTCGACGAAGGCCTTGAGCACCGACGTCGCCGGTTCGAGCGGCGCGCCGTCGAGCACGAGCACGTCGGCGTCGAGTCCCGGCGCGAGCCGGCCGACGCGTGCGTGGATGCCCATCATCGTGGCCACGTCGCTCGTGAGCGCACGCAGCGCGACGTCCGGGCTGAACCCGAGCGACACGGCGTAGGCCGCGATCATCGGCAGCTCCGCCGCGCCTTCCTCGGCGAGGCTGTGGAAGCCGAGCGCGATACCGTGCGCGGCGAGGTCCGCGTAGCGGTTGCGCAGGTCGTTCCAGCCCTTGCCGGACTCTATCGCGAGCACCGTGTGCGAGAGCAGAATGCCCGCGACACGACCGCGCAGCTTGTCCGCGCAGCGCCACGCCTCGTCCGCGCCCTGGAGCACCGGCTTGATGCCGACCTGCTCGAACGCCGCGACACAGGCGAGAATGTCGACTTCGCGCTCGACCGCAACCACGATAGCCGCCTCGCCGCGCATCGCGCGGCGGAAGGGCTCGAGCTTGCCGTCGATCCCGGGCGAACGCGGCTTGCCCTTGGGTTCCTTGGGCTCCTTCGATTCGTCCGCCTTCGGCTTGCGAACCTCGCCGCGGCCGGCGACCGGCAGATCCTTGCTCTCGCGGTCGGCGCTGAACTTGTACGTGGTCTCGCCGAGCTTCAGCGTGCCCTCGAACTTGCCCGCCTTGGCGCTGCCCTCGAGCGCCAGCGCGCCGCGCGAGCCCCAGCCAACCGCGGTGAGCTTCTTCTCCCACCACGAGCCCGAGACCATCACCAACGTGTCCGACAACGCGTCGCAACGCACAGCGCCGGTGACCACGTCGTCCTTGAGTTCCAAACGCAAGCGCAGCGCGCGGTCGTCGATACCGTCGACCTCGTCGAGCAGACCCGCCCACTGACCCGTCAGCGGATCGGCCTCTTCTTCTTCCTTGCCTTTCTTCTTGGAGTCCTTCTTGTCGCCGTCCTTTTTGTCGGCGTCCTTCTTCTCGCCTTCCTTGGGCTCGTCTTTCTTCTCGGCGTCCTTCTTCTCGCCGTCCTTGGCGTCGTCCTTCTTGTCGGCGCTCGCTTCCTCTTCGGGCGCCTCTTCCTGCGCCGGCGGAGTCCACTTCTTGAGTGCCTCCTCGTACTCGCGCCACTTCTTGTCGTAGTCCGCGGCGCGCTTGAGCAGGGCGACGACCTTCTCACCCGACTTCAAGCGGTTGGGATCGGCCCACCCGAGCCGCAGCGCAGCGGGGTCGGCGACCACCTGTCGCTTGTCGTCCTCGCTCGCAGGCTTGTAGGCCATCATCGGCGTGCCCGTTTCGCGTGCGCCGCGCGGCGTCATCAGCACCGTCGTCACACCTGCGCGGGCCACGCGTCGATCGACGTGGTCGGCGCCGTCCAAGATGCGCGCGAGCGGGTAGTCGGTCGCGGGCGTCTGCTGCGAACCATCCAGCCCGAGGAAGCCGAACGCGTCGATCATGCCCGGCATGGCCGCGAAGCCGCGCACGACACGCGCGCCCACCGGACGTGCCACGCGCACGCCGACTTCGGCGATCACGCCATCGCGGAGCAGCAACTGTCCAGGCCGCAGCACGTGGCCGTCGCCCAGGTGCACTTCCTGCGCCTCGATCACGACCGCGCTGGCGCCGGCGGACTTCCAGGCGAGTTGACCGTCGACCCAAGTCGCGACCACTCCGCTGGTCACGGCCAGCGGCGCGCCGCTGAGCACGCACACGTCGGCATCCTTGCCCACGGCGAGGCTCCCTAGCCGGCGCTCGAGCCCGAGGGCCTCGGCGGCGCCCAAAGTGATCGCGCGCAGGGCCACGTCCGCGTTCAGTCCGCCGCGCGAGGCCACCTGCGCCGCAAAGCGCAGGTCGCGCGCGCGGAGCGTTCCGCCGGGAGCGATCGCGAACTTCACGCCAGCGGCGGCGAGACGCGCCGCGTTGTCGTAGCGCGGAGTGCGTGCGTCCTTGCTCTTGCCCAGGTCGCGTCCGCCACTCTGCGCGGCGACGTCAACCTTGAGCACGACGCCGATGTTGGCCGCCGCCAACTCCGCGGCGAGCGCGCCCGACTCTCCGCCGCCTTCGACGAACAGGGGCAACTTCTCACGCCGAGCGAGGTCGACGAGCGCGCGGATCTCCGCGTCGGTGTCGGCGCCGATGCGCCACACGCGTCGCGCGTCGATCAGCTCGCGCAACTTGGCTGCAGTGTCGGGGCCCCAGGCGCCGTTGTCGGGCTGGCGACCGCGGGCGATCGACACGAGCTCTTCCAGCGCCATGACCGCGCCCATCGCGGATCCAGGCAGCTGCTGCTCCACCACGCCCAGACCGTTTTCGATCGTCGCCGGAATCGGCGGATCCCAGTAGCCCGGCACGCGCCGCGCTTCCTCGGTGATCGTGCCGTGCAGCGCGTTCGCATCGTCGAGCAGCGCGCCTTCGCCGCTGCCGAGCTTCACGACCGCGGCTTGGCCGGCGATCAAGCGGAAGCGCGCGGGCGCGACGTAGACGCTCGTCACCCCGCCCATCAGGTCGGGGATGTAGTTGCGCGAATAGGGATCGAAGTGGTCCGCCGCGCGCAGGAACGGGTCCGCGCTGCGCGCGGAAGCCGCGAACGTCGCGCCGTAGCTGGAGCTGGCGGCGACCAGGCCGGGCACGATCACCGCGTCCGGACCGTAGTCGACGACCTCGGCGCCCGGAGGCGCGACGAGCCCGACGCCGACCGCGGCGATCTTGCCGTCCTTCAAGAGCACGGCGCCGTCGCGCAGCACGCCCGCTGCGTCGACGGTGTGGACCGTGCCGGCCTTGAGCAACACCGTGCGACCGGCTTTGGCCGGCGCTTCGGAGTGCGAGTCACTCGCGCTGGCGAGTGCGGCGAGCGACAGCGCGCCCGCCAGGAACCAGCCGGCCTGCTTCACTGACGCGCTCCTTCGCGGTGCTCCCCGGCGCCGTCGTGGTTGTGGCCGTCGTGCGAGTCGTCTTTCTTCTCGCCGTCCTTCTTCTCGCCGTCTTTCTTGTCGGCGGGCTTGGCGTCTTCGCCCTCGCCCTTGTCCTTCGCGCGGCGCTGCTCCTCGAGGTGCTTGGCGTGCGCCTTCTCATCCGAGCCGTCGCAGCAGACCTTGCTGGGATCGAGCATCTCGCCGTTCATCGCGGCGGTGTTGGCCGGCTGCTTGCCGCCGAGCAGGTGCTGCACGCGCACGTCCTTCGAGCGGTCGTACACGTCCTTGCCTTCGATCACCACGCGCTCGACCCAGGTCGTGACGCTGAGCGGGTCGCCCGAGAGCAGCAGCACGTTGCCGTCCTTGCCGACTTCAAGGCTTCCGACGCGCTTTTCGAGGCCGAGGATCTTGGCCGGGGCGCTCGTCACGGCTTCGAGCGCGGCGGCGCGCGGCAGTCCATGTCCGACGCACAGCGCGGCCTGGTACCACAGCGACTGGCTGCTCGCGTTGGCCGAGCTCAGGGCGAAGGGGATCTTCCTGTCGTGCAGCACCTTCGGCACGAAGGTCTCGATCTCCTTGCCGGTCAGCGGGTCGAGTTCCAAGTGCATCACGCTGCCCTGCAGCACGACCGGCACCTTGGCGGCGGCGATCACGTCGGCGGCCTTCCAGCAGGACGCGTCGATCACGAGCGTCGTCTTGGCGAGGAAGCCGTTGTCGCGGGCCACCTCGACCGCGACGTGCACGTCCGCCGGGCGAGCGCACCACACGAAGGCGGGCATCTTGCCCTCGACGAGCGCGAGGAGAGGCTCCTGCTTCTCGTCGACCTCGCCGCGCGGGATCAGCTCGAGACCCTTGACGGTCCAAGCCGTGCCTTCCATCGCGCGGCCCTTGGCCTTGTCGCCCTCGAGATCGCGCCCTTGGTACAGCGCCTCGCGGCGCGAACGGTCGCTGCCGTCCTTCTTGTCCTGGACGAGTTGATCGAGGTAACGCCGGAGATCCGTGAACACACGGCGCAGCGCTTGCGCCTGCGTCGGGGCCGACGCACCGCGGCGCGCCGAGGCCGACATCTTGATCCCCGACGGAATCTTCACGGCCATCTCGTCGATCGTGAGCCCGACGGGTCGCACGACCATGCCCTGCGCTGCGACGATGCAGTCGTTGCCTTGCTGCACGTTGATCGTGGTGATCCCCGAGCGCAGGCAATCTTCGAAGTAGAAGTTCACCGGGTCGATCGAATCGCGCACGGTGAGGAACGGGATCACGATGTCCGGGCTTTCGTTCGGACGGTCCATGCCGCGCGCGCTGTGCGCTTCGACGTAGCCGGGGAACGCGGTCGCCTTGGGCGCGTCGATGACCGGCGCGTCCCAGGGGATTTTCACGTCCTTCTCCTTGCCGACGGCCGTGATGCGGCCGTTCTCGATGACGATCACGCCCTTTTCGATCACGGGCGCGTTGGGAGCCGTGACGATCTTGCCGGCCTTGATCGCGAGCTTGCCGTCGGCGAGCGCCGCGTCAGAGCACAGGAGGAGGGCCGCGGCGGCGACGCTGGTGCGCAGGGCGGCGACTCGAACGTAGGTCGTTTGGGTGGGCTTCATCGTGGGCGGGGCGCTGGGTGAGGCGGGGCGCTGTATGGGGCTGGCGCAGTTGAGCGGCTTGTGCGAGGGCTACTTGTTCGAGTTCGAAGCGGCAGGCGACGCGTCGAGTGACGCGCCTGGGCGCGGATCGACGATCAGGCGACCGTCGACGAGCACGCCAATGACCTTGGAGGTGGGCTGGAACGGTTCACCGCTCCACAGCACGAGGTCGGCGTCCTTGCCGGCCTTGATCGATCCGACGCGCGCGTCGACGCCGACGAGCCGCGCGGGAGTCGAAGTGACGGCGGCGAGCGCCGCGTCGAAGCTCAGGCCGCCGCGCATCGCGTAGCCCGGCTGGTAGCACAGGCGCGACTCGAGGTCGGTGGCGTTGTGGCCCGAGAGCGCGAGCGGAACTTCGAGCGCGGCGAGCTTCGCCGCGGTGTCGAGCGCGAAGAACGCGCCGTCGCGCGTGCGGCCTTCCGGCGAGAAGGGCGGCAATACGACCGCAGCCTTCGAGCGCACGAGCAACTGCGGCTCGCGCCAAGCTTCGGCGGCGGCGTCGACGATCAGCGTCGGGTTGCCCCAACCTTCGCGGCGCGCCTCTTCGACCAGGAAAACCGCGGTGCGGATGTCCTGCGAAGCCCAGGCCTGGATCATCAGCGGCAGCTTGCCGTCGAGCGCGGCGTGCAACTGCTCGTGGCCGGGAGTGGCGCGCTTGGGATCCTGGCGCGAAACCGCGGCGTCGAACAACGACTTGCGCCACTCCCACTCGACGCCCATGCGGGTCGTCGGGCGGCGCGAGTAAAAGTCGTCAGGTCGGCCGAAGGCCGGATGGTTAGCAGACGACGGGGCCGAGCCGATCGCGCCGTACAGCACGGCGTCGGGACGGACGACGCGCTCGGCCGCGCGTGCGGCGCCGGCGGTCTTGAGCACGACGGACAGTCCGCCGATCACGTTGCGATCGGGCACGCTCACCATCGCGGTGGTGACTCCGCCGCGCGCCGCGCGCAGCCAAGCCTCGTCGTACACGTCGAGCGAATCGAGCGCGCGCACCTGCGGCGTGATCTCGTTCGACTGCTCGACCGAGCGGAAGCCCTGGTCGATGCGGATCGACAGGTCGATCAGGCCCGGCGTCACCGCATAGGCCTTGAGGTCGCCGCCGCCGCCCTTGCCAACCGCGCGGATCTTGCCGTCCTGGACGACGATCTCGCCGTCTTCGATGGCGTCGCCGGCCGCGGTGTAGACGCGCTCGGCGGTGATCGTCCACGAACGGCGCTCGTTCTTGTTCGCCTTGTCGTTCTGGACCGGAACCAGCGCGAGCAGAGCCGCGCACGTGACAACGCTCAAGGTCATTGCTGGCCTCCCCAGACGTGGACTCCGCCGACGAACACGCCCTTCACGCGGCTGGTCAACTCGAGCGGCGGACCGCTCCACAGCACGAGGTCGGCGTCGCAGCCGGCGCGCAGCGTGCCGACGCGCTTCTCGAGCCCGAGGATCGCGGCGGCGTGCGACGTCAGCGCGTTCCAAGCGTGGTCGTTCGCGAGCCCGCGCCGGGCGCACATCACGGCCGACCAGCGCAGCTCTTCGGGCGCCGAGCCGAACTCGAGCCCGAAGGCGAGCGGCACACTCTCCTTGGCGAGGGCGAGCACCGAGTCGAGCGGCCGCGGCGCAGTGCCGGGCCCGAACGGGCCCACGATCGCCGACAGACCGGACTTCTTGACGTCGGCGGCGAGTTCGCCGGCGAGCGACGCGTGGCTGAGCGCGCCCTTGAGCTTGTGCTTCGCCGCGAAGTCGAGCGCGCGCGCCAACTCATCGCGGTCCTGCACCTCGAGAAGGACCGGCAACTTGCCGGCCGCGACATCGGCGACCGCGCCCATGGGACGCTCGAACTCGCGCTCGAGCATGGCCATGGCGCCGGGGTAGCTGGTCGGCTCGCGGTTGATGCGCAGCGCGCTCCCGGCCGGAGCGATCACCAGGTGCGCGTCGGCGTCCAGCACCGTGCGACCATGCGTTTTGATGATCGCGCTCTGGCCGGCGATCAGGTTCGAATCGGACGGCGCGACCACGATCGTCGTGATGCCGGAGCGCAGCGCGGCCTGCAGCTCAGGGTGAGCGAAGTCGACGACGTCGAGGATCCGCGCCTGCGGATTGAGCGCGCGCTTGGGCTCTTCGACCTCGCCGCGGGTCGCTAGATGCGACCGCGCTGCGATCATGCCAGCGCTCACCCAACCGTCGTGCGCAACGACCGGCAGGCCGTCCGCTTTCGACTTCTGCTTGGCGTCCAGCACTTCGCGGACCTTGCCGTGCTCGACGACCACCAGCGCGTCGTTCACGACGGTCTTGCCGTCGACGAGCACGTGCGGGGCCGACACGGCGAACGCGCCTTCGCCCTGCGGCGCGACAAAAGACTGAGCCGCGCCGAACGCCGGCGCAGCCGCGCAGGCGAAGGTCGCGAGGGAAAACTTGGCGAGAGACAACATGGCGCTCACTCCTCGACCACCAGGTCGCCGCCACAGATCACGGATTTGACCTTCGTGGCGGCCGCAAAGGGCTCGCCATCGAACAACACCAGGTCGGCCTCGCGGCCGATCTCGACGCTGCCGACCTTGTCGGCGATGTCGAACACGCGCGCCGGGCGCGTCGTCAGAGCGGCGAGCGCAGCCTTGGGGCTCAGGCCGTGGCCGACCGCCAAGCTGGCGAGCAGCGGCAAGTCGCGCGAGGCGAGGCCATCCGCGCCGCCGCTGCCCAGCAGCACCTCGACGCCGGCATCTTCGAGCTCCGCAGCCAGACCCAGCCCGCCGCTGGAGATCGCGCTCTCGACGTAGAAGCCCATCGGCTGCGGCGAGAGCAGCACGGGAATGCGCAGTTCCGCCAGTTCCTTGGCGAAGCGGCGCGCCTCGGCGCCTCCGGCGAGCACCAGCCGCGCGCGCTTGAACTTGCGCGCCGACTCGAGGAGTGCGCGGATCTGCACCGCGCTGTGCGCCTCGACGACGACCGGCAACTCGCCGTTGGCGGCGCGCGCGAGCACCTCGCGGTCCTCGTCGTAGCGCGGCGCCTTGGGCTTCTTGTCCTCCTTGTATTCCTTCTCCTTGAACTCCGTGCCCTTGTCCTTCGCGTCGGCTTGCGCCTTCTCGCGGTCCTTCTTGGCCTTCTTGAAGCCGTCGTCGAGTTCCTTCTGCTTGTCCGCGATGGCCTTCTCCCAGGCCGCGAGTTCGTGCTTGTACTCGTTCTTCTCCTGCAGGTACGCCCAGCCGTCGGCGATCGCCCCGAGCACGCGCTCGGTGTCCGCGGCGCGCTCGAACACGTCGTCGCCACCCCGCGCCGAGCTCAGCGTCAGCGCCAGCGAGCAATCGCTCGAGAGCGCGGAGTCCTGGGCCAGCTTGCCGGGGTGGAAGCGCAGCACCGCGCCGAGGCCGCCGATGCGCGTGTGCGGCGCAGTTTGGACGCGGTAGGCGGTGACGCCGCCGCGCAGGACCTCGCGCTCCCAGCGCGCGTCGACGTACGGGTCGACCGCGTCGAGGGCCGTCGAAGACGGCGAGATGCGCTCATCCCCGAACGCCGCGGGATCGAGCGCAAAGGACGACCAGCCGTCGATAAAGCCCGCGGTCACGACCTTGGCCTGCAGGGTGCGCACGCCTTCGGGCACCTTCACGTCGGTCCCCACCGCCGCGATGCGCCCGTCGTCGATGAGCACCGTCACGCCTTCCAGCACACGGTCCGGTCGGACGTAAAGCTTGTCCGCGCGCACCGCCAGCGGCGGCCCCTTGGGCTTGGGCGGCGTCGGCTTCGGCTTGGGCTTGTCCTTCTTCTCGTCCTTGTCGTCGTCCTTGGACTTGCCGTTCTTGTCCTTCGCGGCCTTGTCCTTGTCGGCGCCTTCCTTGTCCTTGGGATCGTCCCCGGCGGGCTTGTCGCCCTTCTCGACCGGGTCCTGCCCAACGAACGGCTCGCCCGACGCCCCGACGTCCCCTGTGGCCGCATCAGCAGCGAAGGCCGGGACAGCGGCGCCAGGAGCGGGGTCGGCAGCGGGGGCGTTGAGGAACGCGGCAGCAGCGCCGATCGCGGGGGAAACGGGAACAAACGCGGGTTCGGCGGCGAACCCGCACACGAGGAGGCTGGCGATCGCTAGCAAGTTGGGGCGACTCCTGCGACCAGGGCTCCGCGCGAGCGGAGGTCCTGCGTGGGTTGCGCGCTTTGACGGGGCCCTGGGACAGGGAAGCGCGCTGTAGGGACGAAAGGGCGCGGGACCCCGTCGGGGCGTCCCGCGCGCGTGAGGGGCGCATGATAGTGAGGGCCGCGCCCCGCTGAACAGGCCCGTCACGTTTCGAGACCCCGGAAAGTGCTTCCGGTTACCACCGACTTACGGCGCAGCCGGTTCGTCGCGCAGAAATCCCGCACGCAGCGCGTTCGGTTCCGCAGGTGCTCTCGGCTAGTCGGTCGACTCATGACGGCACCTCGCAAACGCGCTCCGTCGCCGCTGCTTCTCGATCCGTCCTATTGGCGGTCTCGTCTCGAGCAACTCCAGCGGGTGCGAGCCTGCCTCGCGCTTTTCCCGCGCCCCGACCTCTCGAACCCGACGATGGAAGTGGTCGAGTGGCGGCTGCGCGCGCACGACGGCGCCAAGCTGTGGGGTCTGCGGGCCTGGTCGACGTTCCATCCCGAACCGCGCGGCGCCTGCATTCGCGAGGTCTCCGCCGCGGAACTTCCGCGCGTGGACATCGACTGCGTCGCCTCCGGCAAGGTGGATTTTGTGCTCCAGACCCCCGCCGGCCGGCGCCTCGAGGACCGCGTGCTCGACCTGGTGCGCGTCTACCAATGCGCCCTCCAGTCGGGCATCCCGGCGCTGGAAATCCGGCTCGCCGAGAGCCGGGATGACTGCCCCGACGAGATCCTGATCGCCGCGAGCCTGTTCGAAAGCGGCATCTGCTAGTGGGTTGATTCGAAAGTCCGCTGCAGATGTCAGGTGGTTCGGCGCTCCCCGCAAGGCGCGAGGATTCCAGGCGACCTGAACAGGTCGCCGAACCGGAGCAACGCCGCCAGGGGCGGCGAGGTCGGCGAGATATTCGACGAAATTCGGAAACAGGACACTAGAGGGGCTGCTAACGGTGCCGCTGGGCGAGGTGCGCCCGGCGCTATCTACACAGGCGCAATCCTCGCTAGCGCGGATTCCATAGATAGATCTCGAGCGGCGGCCCGAAAGTGTGCGCGCCGGAGAGTCGCGAGCGCAGGCCGACGATGTCTCCGTACTCGAACAACTCGTCGCGCGGCGGATCCTCGCCGTCAGGTTCGAACAGGGCGACGCGTTTGGCCTGCGCGCGGACGACCCGCTCGAACGCCTCGTGCCACGGCAGCGAGCGCTGGCGGCGAGAGGGCTCCAGCACGACATAGGTCGGATCGAGTGCGTCCAGGCGCTCCCGCAACTGCTCCTCGTCGCCACTGCGCCCCTCGCGACCCGGTGCAAAAAGCGTGAAGTCGAACAGCGCGGTCGCGGAGGGCGCACCCTCGAGTTCGAGTTGGTAGGTCAGCCAGGCGGACTGATCGACGATCTGCCGGGGCGCGGCGTCGAGGGAGGCGCGCCCCCAAGCCAGCGGGAGCACCACGCCCGGACTGGTGACGATGCGCGCTTGCGCAGAGTTCGGCTGCCGCTCCAACCACGACGCCGCAAGTTGAAGCGTGTCGGGTTGCCGAGCCACGAACACGTACCGCAGGCCGTGGAGCACCGGCGCTGCGAGCGCGGCGAGAACAAGCCCCGCGCCCAGCAGTTCGGAGCGGCGTCCCGCGAGCTGAGCCACATGCTCCACGCCGATTGCAGCAGCAATGGCAAGGCAGGGAAACAGCGGGATCAAGTAACGGTCTCGCGTGGACTCGTTGAGCAGCACGAAGGCGAGGTACGGAACCGCGTAAGCCGCGCCCACGAGCCAAGTGCGCGGCGCCCCGCTCGGCGGCTTGGCCGTGAACACGGCGACCGCGACACCGAACACCGCGAGCACGAGGAGCACCGGGTCATTCCCCCACAACGCGCTCCAGGTGGCGAACACGCCGCGGCCGTTGAGCTCGCTGAGGTCGACGGCATGCCCATCCTTCGACATCGAGATCCCGTCGCTCGAAAACTCGATTCCTCCGGCGTGGAACGGTTGAGCGAGCGCGTACGCCGCAACCAGCACCACCAGCGCCGCGAGCTTCGCGCGCCAGGAGGAGCGGGCCACGAGCAGCGCAACCAGGAAGGCCGGCGCGAGGAACATGCCCGTCTGCAGGCTCGCGAAACCGGCCCACAGCGCGACGCCCGCAAGCACCAGGCGCACAACGCTCGGCTTCGCTGCGTAGGCCGCGGCTGCCGCCAGCCCCAACGCGGCGAAGGTCATGTGGGGAGCGTGCGGGCGCGCTTGGTGCGAATACGCCAAGTGCAGCAGGCTGAAGGCCACCAGCGAAGCCGCGACGAGCGCCGCGCGCGGCGTGAGCCACTGGCGCGCGAGCAGGTAGGTCGCGAGCACGCCAGCAGCACAGATCCAAGCGCACCAGGCGCGCACGGTGACCAGCGGTCGCGCGGCCGCCTCTAGATGTGCGGCGAGCGGAGCGTCGAGAGGAGCGCGGGCGTACGCGGCTGGGCCGGTGAGCGCGGCCAGCGGGCGCACCAAAAAGTCCGGGTAGTCGCCGTAATGGCGCTCGGCCTTGTCGCGCGCGACCTTGCCGCTCGGCACGTTGTGCGTGAGCACGTCGAGTTGGAGCGCGAGGTACGCGTCCGGCTCGGGTCGCAGCGGCGCCATGCGGCCGGCGAGCCCGACGCGCGACCAAGCCGCGAGCGCTAGCAGCAGGACGAGCAGCAGGTAGTGCGCCGCCGGCGGTCGCGAATCTCGTTCAGCGCTCGTCGCGTCGCCGAGCGCACGCGGGTCAGGGGGCGTCGGCTCCATGCGGGCCGCGGAGAATAGCGTTCGCGCGCGTCGCTGTCGGGCGGTTGTGCGACGTCGCGCTCGAGCGCGACGCGCTGGCTGGGTGCGCTCGAGGCCCGCGCAGCCTCCCGCGCAAGCACGCTTGCCTGCGCGACGAGTTGGTTGGCGCGCGCGATTCCAGCGGGCGCGGTGGCGAGCTACCTCCGCGCGCACTCACCATGGCGGGTCAAGGTTCCGCGGGCAACGTGCTGGCTGCGATCTGCAGCTTCTTCATCCCAGGGCTGGGCCAACTCGTGCAGGGCCGGCTGCTGAAGGCCGTGCTCCTGTTCGTGCTCGCCGCGGTGCTGTGGGCCTTCATGCTCGGATGGATCATCCATCTGTGGTCGATCCTCGACGCGGCCGTCTGGAAGCCGCGCTCAGCGGCGCACGTCGCGCGCTGCGCTTGAGCACAAAGCGCGCTCGATCTCGAACCGCGCAGAAACGCAGAGGCGCGCACGCCGCAAAAGCGGCGCGCGCGCCTCGAGAAGCGCAGTGAGTTGCGAGCAGCCGCTCGCAACGCAGCCCTAGAAGTGGTTCCAGAGGTACTGGTTGGTGACCTCGTGGTGGAACTGCACTTCGGCCGCCTTGACCATTGTGCCCAGCGCCTTGGGGCAGCGCTCGGCGCTCGCGAGCTTGAGCTCGGCGAACTTCGAGGCGACGTTCTCGCCGAACAGCGTCTTGTTCCACTCGCTCTGCCTGAACAGCCGGATCGCGTCCTGGATATTGTCGGGCAGGAAGCGCGTGCGCGTGCGCTTGGCCTCGTCCTTGGGATCGCTGGTCGGGCCCTCGAAGCCGGTGCGGAACAGGGTGTAGAGCGTCTGGTAGATGTTCGCGTCCGGACCGACGGAACGCACTTCGATGCGCGCGCTCTTCTCGTTGCCGAGCGGGATGCGGATCATCGAACCGCGGTCGATGGCCGAGACCTTGATTTGGTTGGGCGCCTCGAAGTGCGGGTCGAGCCGGCGGTAGGCGTTGACGCTCGGGTTGAGCACGAGGCAGATGTCGCTCGCGCTGGTGAGGATGCGGTCGACGAAGTCCCAAGCGAGCTTCGAAACGCCGTCCTGGCCCTTGGCGTCGTAGAACAGGTTGGTCTTGCCTTTGCCCACCGAGATGTTGGTGTGCGCGCCCGAGCCGTTGATGCCGACGACCGGCTTGGGCAGGAACGACGCGGTCATGTCCATCGTCGCCGCGACCTGACGGCACAGCAGCTTGTAGAGCTGGTACTGGTCGGAAGCGATCAGCGCCTCGGAGTAGCTGAAGTTCATCTCGAACTGGCTCGGGGCCACTTCGGGGTGGTCCTTCTCGTTGACGAAGCCCATCGCGCGCTGCGCCTCGGCAGCGGCGTCGATGAACTTGCGCAGCGGGTCGCTGGGCAGCGAGTGGTAGTAGCCGCCCGTCGAGCAGTACTCGAAGCGGCTTGTCTCGGGGAAACGACGCTCGGCGTCGCGGCCCTTGAACAGGAAGCCCTCGATCTCGTTGGCGGCAAAGCAGGTGAGGCCCTTCTTCGCGTGCAGATCGCGCAGAAAGCCCTTGAGGCGGCCGCGCATGTCGCCTTCGTAGATCGAACCGTCGCGCGCGAAGACCTCGCCGAACACCAGCACCTTGCCCGAGCCGAAGATGTCGGCAGGCAGCCAGTAGAAGGCCGGCCAGTCGACTCCAAGGCGCAGGTCGCTTTCGGCCTGCTGCGAGAAGCCGCGGATCGAGGATCCGTCGAAGGTCAGGTTGTCGTAGCTGCGCAGCAGGAACTTCTTGTCGTAGTCGAGCATGTGCAGCCGGCCTTCGAGGTCGGTGAAGCACACGGTGACGGCCTTGATGCGCTTCTCGGCTTCGAGGTACTTGAGCCGCTCCTTGCGCAACTTGTCGGGGTCGATGCGGTCGAGGCGCTGCTGCTTGGCCTCGAGGTTCATCTCCTCCAACTGGTCGTAGGGAATCTCGAGGAAATCGCGCAGGTTGGGCGTGGAGTGCATGGGCGCTGGCCGCCCGCGGCGGGGCGGCTACTGGGAGGAGCTTGGGGCTCGTGGATCGGTCCGGACGCATAAGGAGCGCGTCCGCTAATCTAAAAAACGACGCCACTAGCTTATCTCGACCGATCTTTAGGTCAAGCGCCGAGACGTGGCCCGCGCCGGCCGCCGGCCCCCGTGCGCTCAGAAATTCATGAACAGATTGAGCGAGAGGATGTGGTTCATGCGGTCCACATCGGGTCGATCGATCCACTGGTTGAGGTAACCGATCTCGACCGAGTGCTTGTGCGCGTCGTCGAGGAAGAACCCGAAGCCGACGAAGGTGCGATTCTGACGCAGTCCAGTGCGCTGGCCCCAATTCGTGTCGTTGAGGTCGAAGAACACCTCGTCGAACACGCTCGCAAAGAGCGCGTTGCCGCTCGCGAGCGGAACGGTGGTCTTGAACAGCTGCCGCAGCCGCCAGCCGGTCTCGCTTTGGTCCTCGACGAAGCGTTGCTCCAGGCGCGTGCGCGACTGCAGCGTGAACCCTTCCACGGGTGCGTTCCACGTCAACTGCTGCCAGGGTCGGTGCTCCACGAAAGCGTCGCGTCCATCCGGATGCAAGCGAAACCACAGATAGCCAGCGAAGAACGTGGTGCGCGCGTCGAGCGCGTAGCCCAACGCCGGGCGCACGAACTCCGAGTCGAGCGTCTCACCTTCATCGCGCCAGCGCGACTGCAGGTCGAGCCACCAGCGCACGCGCTTCCAATCGGAGTCGAGCGCGCTGAGGTCGCCTTGGCCCAGCCACATGGCCCACAGCCCGCCGTCGTCGCGCGTCTGCGCGCTCGCGGACGAGACGAATCCCGCCGATATCAGCGCCGCCGCACTCCACCACCGCCCGCCGCAATTTCGAATCTGCATGGTCGCAACAGTCTGAGCAACGCGCGGCGGCCGCGTCGATACGCCGCGCGAATTCCACGGCCAGCGCAATCGGTCGACGAGGCGGCTTGCATCGCGCACGACCGCACGCTTGGCTTGCGCCGATGTACAAACTGCTCGTCGCCGCGTTTGCGCTGCTGCCCTCCACCGCCTGCAACACCACGCCGACCGCCGCCACGCCGCCGTTCGAAGTTGCCGCCGCGTCGCCCGAACACGCTTGGCTGCAACAACTCGTCGGCGAGTGGCGCGTGACGAGCGAATCGAGCACGGGGCCCGACCAAGAAGTCATGCGGATCGAGAGCACCGAGAAGGTGCGGGCCATCGGCGAACTGTGGGTGCTGTCGGAGGGCAGTGCAGTGATGCAAGACCAGCCGTTCACCTCGCTGCTCACGTTGGGCTACGACCCGGCGCGAGACTGCTTTGTCGGAACCTGGGTCGACTCCATGCAGACGCACCTGTGGAGCTACCGCGGCGCGCTCGACCGCGAGCGCAACACGCTCACGCTCGAAGCAACCGGACCGGGATTCGACGATCCGAGCCAGAGCGCGCTGTACCGCGACGTGATCGAAATCGTGGGCCGCGACCACAAGCGCCTCACCTCGTCGGTGCAGGGCCCGGACGGCGCGTGGACCGAGTTCATGCGCGCCGAGTACACGCGCGTGAAGTGAATCGACGGCGGCGCTCGGGCTGAACCGCAACGCGCCGCACATCGCCGCCTCGAGTCGGATCGGCGGCGTTCAGCGCGTCACGTCGACACACTCAGGAGCGCTTGAAGCGCTTCGCTGCGGCTGGTGTCATGCCGCGATGGTGCTCCGAGTCGATCCCGGCGAACCGAGTGCAACGCCGTCGCGCGGCAAGCGCAGCATGCTCACGCGCGTCGCCGAGATGAAGCTCGCCACGATCGTGGCCATCGCGGCCGCGCTGCGCCTCGCGTGGCTGCTGTTCTGTCCGAACGAGCCGATCTCGGACCAGCTCGTCTACCACCAAGCCGCGACGGCGATCGCCAACGGACGAGGTTTCGTCGAGCCCAACGGTGCGCCGCACGGTTGGTGGCCCGTCGGCTACTCCGCGGCGCTCGCGCCGTTCTATTGGCTGTTCGGCGAATCCCCGCGCGTCGGCCACTGCGCCAACCTGCTGTTCGGGCTCGCGGCGGTGGTCGCGCTGCACCGACTGGCGCGCGCACTCGCCGGCCCTTCGGTCGCAGCGTTGGCGGCGCTTGCGCTCGTGCTCTATCCGACGGCGATCGTGATGACGACCGTCCACGCGCTCGAGAACCTCTATATCCCGATCGTGCTCGCCGCACTCGCCGTTCTCGTCGAGCGCGGCAGCGGCCCGCGCTCGCGTTGGGGCGCGGTGCTCGCGTGCTCCGTGCTGCTCGGACGCGGCGCGTACGTGCGCGCGCCCGCGCTGCTCATGCTCGCAGCCGTTCCAGTGTGGCTGCTCGTCACGGGGCTGGGATGGCGGCGCGTGCTGCTTCCCACGCTCGTTTCCGCAGCGGTCGCGCTCGCGCTGCTCGTGCCCTGGGGACTGCGCACGCAAGAGCACTTCGGCACGTTCCAACTCGTCTCGATGAACGGCAAATCGAATCTGTGGATGGGCAACCATCCCGGTTCGGACGGCGGCTACCACGACCTGCCCGCCGATGTCGCCGGCCTTTCGGTGCCCGAGCGCGAACGCGAGCTCGGCGCCCGCGCGCTCGCCTTCATCCGCGCCGAGCCCGGGCAGTACCTGCTGCGCTGCCTGCGACGCTGCGTGGCGACGTTGCGCTCCGACACGATCGCCGTGATCTGGAGCGAACCGGGCCTCGCCGCGCGCGGCGCTGGCGCGCTCGTGACGCCGCTCAAGGCGCTCACCTCCGCCGCCTACTACGCGCTAGCTGCGCTCTCCGCGTGGTCGCTGTGGCGCCGACGGCGAACGCTCGACCGCGCGCCGACCTGCTGCTCGCCCTGGTGCTCGCCGTGCTCGCGTTTTCGTTCCTCGCGATCGTCGGCGGCAACCGCTACCACCTGCCGCTGAGCCCGTTCCTGATCCTGCTCGCCGCGCGCGTGCTGGTTCCGGCGCCGGCGCGCTGACGGTACGAGTGCACGCGACCTGGGCTCGTCATCGTGCGCGCTCGACGCCGCAGTTCGGCGGGCGCGCGCCGAACTCGACTACAAACGACGACGGCGGCGGGAGAACCCCGCCGCCGTCGTGAGAGCTGCGACCCTCGAGCGTGCGTTAGAGCGCGAGCAGGCCCGGGTTTTCGAGCAGGCGCTTGATGTGCACCAGGAAGCGCGCGCCGTCGGCGCCGTCCGCCAGGCGGTGGTCGACCGAGGCCGAGAAGTTCATGTACTGGCGCACTTCGATCTTGTCGCCCTGCGGAGTCTCGACGACGCCCGGGCGCTTGACGATGCGGTGCACGCCCATGATCGCGATGTCGGGGAAGTTGATGATCGGCGTGGCGAGGATGCCGCCGATGTTGCCCGCGTTGGTGATCGAGAAGGTCGAGCCCTTGAGCTCGTCCGGCTTGACCTTGCCGGCGCGCGTGCGCTCGGCGAGTTCGTTGATCTCTTGGGCGAGCTGCAGGATGCCCTTCGACTGCACTTCCTTGATCACCGGCACGATCAGGCCGTTGTCGGTATCCATCGCGATGCCGAGGTTCACGTAGCCGCAGCGCACGATCTCTTGGGTCGCCTCGTCGAGGTGGCCGTTGAGCATCGGGTACTTCGCCAGGCCCAGCGCGCAGGCCTTCATGATGAACGGCATGAAGGTGACCTTGATGCCGCTCTCGGCGCCCAGGGCCTTGGCGCTCTCGCGCAGGCGCACGAGCTCGGTGACGTCGACTTCCTCGACCACCGTGAAGTGCGGCGCGGTGTACTTCGAGCGCACCATCGCCTCGCTGATCTTGCGCCGCACGCCGCGGAACGGGATGCGCGTTTCGCGTTCGCCGGGCGCGAACGAAACGGGCGCGACGGCCGGGCGAGCGGGAGCGCTCGCGGCGGGCGCAGCAGCGGCCGGCTTGGCGGCGGGCGCAGCGCTCTGCGCCTTGGCGAAGGCTTCGACGTCGGCGCGGCGCACGACGCCGTTGCGGCCCGAGCCGCCGACCTCGCCCAGGTCGATGCCCAGCTCACGCGCCACGCGGCGCGCGCTGGGGACAGCGAGCACACGCTCGTCGCTCGCGCGCTTGGCCGGCGCAGCGGCCGCGGCCGCGAGCACGGGCGCGGCAGCAGGCGCCGCCTGAACCGACGCGTGCGCGGGCGCGGCGACGGCGCCGCCCGCGGTCTCCAGCACGAAGATCACGCTGCCGACCGGCACGACGTCGCCGGCCTTGGCGCGCAGCTCAAGCACCTTGCCCGCGGCGGGGGCGGGAATCTCGACCGTGGCCTTGTCGGTCATCACTTCGACGACCGCCTGGTGCTCCTTCACCGCGTCGCCCGCGTTGACGAGCCACTTCACGATCTCGCCTTCGGCAACGCCTTCACCGATGTCCGGCAGCTTGAACTCGAGCTTGCCGCCCACCGCCTTCGACGGGCCGTGACCGCCGGCGGGCGCGGGCGCGGCAGCCTTCGGAGCGGCCGGCGCCGCGGCCTTGGGCGCGGCGGCAGGCGCCGCGGGCGCATGCGACTTCTGCGCCGGCGCAGCGGCCGCGCCGGTGTCGAGCACGAAGATCACGCTGCCGACGGGCACCACATCGCCGGGGTTGGCGCGCGTTTCCTTGAGCACGCCCGTGGCCGGCGCGGGAATCTCGACCGTCGCTTTGTCGGTCATCACTTCGACGACCGCCTGGTGCTCCTTCAGCGCATCGCCGGGCTTCACCAGCCACTTGACGATCTCGCCTTCAGCGACGCCTTCACCGATGTCGGGGAGCTTGAACTCGAGGTTGGCCATGATCTCGTCCTTCGTCTCGTTACTTCAGGCAGCTGTGCTGGTGCGGGCAACGCGTCAGAAACCCGCGACGTGTTCGATGGCGTCGAGCACACGCCGCGCGTCGGGCATGTAGTGGTGCTCGAGCGTGTTGGGGAACGGCGTGTCGAAGCCCGTCACGCGCGCCACCGGCGCTTCCATGTACTCGATGATGTTCTCGGCGATCATCGCGCTGATCTCCGCGCCGAAGCCGCAGAAGCGCGGCGCCTCGTGCACGACGACCACGCGGCCAGTTTGCTTGGCGGCCTCGAGCACGCCCTCTTCGTCGAGCGGCATCAAGGTGCGCAGGTCGACGACGAGGCACTCGATGCCCTTCTCCGCGGCCTGCTCGGCGGCCTTGAGGCACACCGGCACCATCGCGCCGTAGCAGAACACCGTGACGTCCTTGCCGGTGCGCGCGGTGCGCAGCGTGGACAACGGCGTCGTGTAGTGGCCTTCGGGAACGTCGGCCTTGCTCGTGCGGTACAGCGCCTTCGGCTCGAGGAACAGCACCGGGTCAGGGTCCTCGATCGACGCGAGCAGCAGCCCCTTGGCGTCTTCGGGCGTCGACGGCACGACGACCTTGAGACCCGGCGTGTGGCAGAAGTAGGCCTCGCCCGACTGCGAGTGGTACAGGCCGCCGCGGATGCCGCCGCCGTAGGGCGTGCGGATCACCATCGGCACCGTGTACTGACCGCCGGAGCGGTAGCGCATCTTCGCGGCCTCGCTCACGATCTGGTCGAAGGCCGGGAAGATGAAGTCCTGGAACTGGATCTCCGGCACCGGCTTGAGGCCGTTCATCGCCATGCCGATCGCGGCGCCGATGATGCCGTCCTCGGAGAGCGGCGTGTCGAAGCAGCGCTGCTTGCCGAACTCCTTGGTGAGCCCCTCGGTGGCGAGGAACACGCCGCCCTTGGGGCCGACGTCCTCGCCGAACACGAGCACGCTCGGATCGCGGCGCATCGCCACTTTGAGCGCGTCGTTCACCGCCTGAACCATCGTCAACGTCGCCATGTTTCCTCTTGGATGCGGGTACAGCGTGGGGTGCGTGTCGTCGGCCGGACTACGGATCGTCTAGAGCGGGAACTTGCCGTCGCCCGCGCCGGCGTCGCCCTTGCGCGCCGCGAGGTCGAACGCAGCCTGACCTTGACGGCGCAGGTGCGCCGGAACGTTCGCGAACACGTCGCTGAAGATGCTCTCGAGCTTGGGCGCGGGCGTGCTCTCGGCGACCTTGACCGCCGCGGAGACTTCGTCGACGCACTCGGCGTACAGACGCTCGCCGAGCTCCTTCGTCCACAGCTTCTTCTTGGCGAGGTAGCGCTCGAAGCGGTCGATCGGGTCCTTCTTGGCCCA
>Ga0169931_10001692_pt1 | contig 36292 bp, 34 predicted proteins | sample Kivu_15m_20L_FD_129675 | JGI IMG/M metagenome (GOLD analysis project Ga0169931, IMG submission 129675) | Freshwater microbial communities from Lake Kivu, Western Province, Rwanda to study Microbial Dark Matter (Phase II) - Kivu_15m_20L... | ecosystem: Environmental > Aquatic > Freshwater > Lake...
CCTTCACCAATACGAGCACTGAACCAGCGCTGCGAAATTGCGAGTGCCGCATCGCCAATGGCTGCCAACACAACTAGCGATGCAAGCCAAGTGATGAGCGAACGATCACGGCTTGGTATGGCGTCATCGAGGATGGCGCGAAAGAGAAATGGGGGCACAAGTCCGAGAAGTGCCGCGCCAAGGATCGAACCAAGGAACGCAGAGATTTCCCAGCGGTACGGGGAAGCAAATGCCCATGCACGAACGAGCGATGAGCGGCGCACACGTGCTCCGCGCACCGTGGACGGGTCACCGGGCAACATGTGATGAGGTCCCATTCGCACGTCGTCAGGCTACGGCGCAATGTGTCATAGAACCCCTAGTGTGACTGTGATGTCACTAAGGGCTCACAGCTCACTCAGACGAATCAACACCGTGTTACTTGCCGTGTCTATGGCGGCACTTGCATCGTGTGGTGGCGGCACAAGCGGCAACGGCACAACGAGCTCTGTCCCTGACTCAACTACGGATTCAGTGATCGACACCACCGTCTCGGAATCGAAGTACACCATCACATGGACGGACTGTGACGAGTTGAGGTGTGCACGGATGAATGTGCCCTACGACTACGACAAACCCGGCATCGGATCCTTCTCGCTCAACATCGTGATGCGACCAGCAACCAAAAAGGCTCAGCGCATCGGCTCGATGCTGGTGAACCCCGGTGGACCGGGTTTTGGTGGAACCGAGATAGCACGCAATGCCGCGTACTACTTGACCGATTCTCTTCTCGACTATTTCGACATTGTCGGCTGGGACCCTCGAGGTACTGGTGACACCACCCCATCCGTTGATTGTGTGGACAACTTCGACCTGTACATGAAGGCGGACAGCTCGCCCGACAACGAAGCCGAAAAGCAAGCGCTCATCGCTGAGCAGCAGGCTTTTGTGGATGAATGTGGGAAGAAGTCAGGGGAAATTCTTCCGTACCTCTCGACAGCTTCTACTGCACGTGACATGAACTCCATTCGCATCGCACTCGGCGAAGAAAAGATCACGTACTTCGGGTTTTCATATGGAAGCGAACTCGGTGCCACGTGGGCAACCATGTTCCCCAGCACAGTTCGTGCAGCGGTCCTGGATGGTGCGTCTGAGCCGAACATCTCCGGCATAGACAGCGCATTGCGCCAAGCAGCTGGCTTCGAGCAACAGCTCACTCGATTCCTGGCACAGTGTTCAGCTACCCCAAAGTGTCCGTTCTACAACGGCGGTAACGCCTTCAAAGCATTTGATCGTCTCATCGTTGACCTTGACAACAAACCACTTGTCGTAAACCCAGATCGAGTCGCAGTGAGTCAGTCGGTTGCCTACACGGCCGTTTCTCAAGCGATGTATTCAAGTGCTCTATGGCCCGATCTCGAGAAAGCACTCGACGACGCGCAGAATGGCGATGGTGCCGGCCTCCTGAAGTTGTACGACTCGTACTACCAACGAAAAGAAGACGGCACCTTCTCAAATGAACTCGAAGCCTTCCTTGCAATCAGTTGTCTTGATGATCCTGGCCCTAAGACCGTTGAAGAGAATGACTCATACAACAGCCAGTTCCTTGAAACCGCGCCCCGCATCGGACCAAGTTTCATCAACAGCTATCAGTGCGCTCTATGGCCGGTGGAACAAGCAGAGACCGTCACAATCACGGGCAAAGGTGCTGGCCCCATTGTGGTCATCGGTACCACCGGTGATGCCGCAACCCCGCTTGAAAGCTCTCGCAAGATGGCGACAACTCTTGAAGAAGGAATCTTCATCAAAGTGACTGCAGAACGGCACACCGGATACGGGGTCAATTATTGCGTTGTCAACGCTGCAGACGACTATCTCATTAATCTCAAACTTCCGACTAAGGGTCTGAGTTGTTAACCCCCATCAACTGACATTGATCAATCGATGACAGCCGTCGCTTTCGTCGCCGCACCAAAGAAGCCAGCAAACAACTGTTGAAGCTCTGATTTCACCGTTGTCAACGACGTCCCTGATGAAGTTGAATACTCAAGTGTCCACACGCGCCCATCAGGTGCCACTGCAATCGAGATGTGTGCATACACAGGTGTATTCGTGCCTTGGCTGGCGGCACGCAACTCAACTGAGGCTGCATCGACGAAACCATTCACTGCCACAGGTGTAACTTGCCCTGCTTTGACATTCACCAACACGTCGTTCACGGTTCTGTCGAGATAGTCAGCCAGTTTGTTCGACGCTGAATTGCCAACTTGAGATTTTGGAGACACCGTGAAGGTCGCCACACTTGAATCGCGCTGAACGACTGCACTGCTGTCAGATTCCGAAAGCACCACGAAGCCAGGTGGCGTGGAAACCAGAAGACCCGACAGGTTAACTTTGGCACCGGTGAGATCAGCGGGATCAACCAGCGGTGAAATTGTCGTTGTGGGTGGAACCGTCGTTGTCACGACAGGATCAAGTGGCACGTCAGGTATCTCAATGGTTGACGGGGTTGGTGCAGTTGCAGGCGGAATGTTCGCATCGATTGATACATCGATTGATGGGTCGAGAATCACCTGCTCGCTTCCGGTCACCTGTGGTGTGTCATCACTTCCGAATGCTCGACCAATGAGGACTACAAGAAGTGAAAGGACAAACGCCAGCACAACAACGCCCAGAACCGCTGTTGACTGAGAGTTCTTGCCGTCCTTGCCTGACGGATCAGATGCGGCAGAAAGTTGTGCGCTCATGATGCAGCTCCTTCAGTTGCCATGTCGCGTCTCGCAGCTTTCGAAGCCGCTCGTGTTGCCGTGCCACAGGCCGTGCAAAAACTGGCACCGTCAAGCAATGGCATGCGGCAGGCCGGACAGAACCCAATGCCCTTGTTCGACCCTTTTGGTACGCTGTCTCGGGCTGCTGCCTCGGTGGCGGCCTCAATGAGAGCGAGATGCAATGTCATGCGAACTCGCGTCAGCAAGTACGCAGCAACGACTGCCGACCACAACACACTGGCAACTGTTTGAGTTACACCATCGGTCAACTGCGTGATTGCATCGTGTATCGACAAGTAAGCAAAGAGACCGATAATCACCGTGGCGGTGATTCGAGAATGTCGTTGTGAGAAACGACCAGGCCCTTCGCCAATGCCTGCAAAGGCGGCCAGACAGATTCCGATGAAAGAACCGACGATGAGTGGCTTAAATACTCCTGCAACCAACACTTGCGTCGTCCAGTACAACGTGTCGACTTCGTCCTGTCGCCACGCGCCGGTTGAGATCAATGGCCAAAACACTGAGAGCGACTCGGCGGCAGCAAATGTTACTCCACTCGCAATGCCGAACGTCATGGCGTCAATGAGATCGTCGTAATCGTCCTGACGGGCGAGAAGAATCGGTCCGGCTTGCGCAAGCAGCACCACGCCGACGGCTACGGGAAGCGAATAGCGAAGCAGTTGCATGGCATCGTAGCTACCTGACGCAGAGGCTGCTCGGTCTGATGCCACTTGCCATGTCATCCAGATACGCGTAAAGAGAACACCGGTGATGATTGACACAAGTGTGGTAGCGACGAAGGTCAACGCCGGTTGGTCTTCCCACTCGTTCACGTCTCGGAAATAGAACATGTAAAGACATGGCATGGAGACGCTCGCCATGACGAGTGCCAGCGAAACAAAACCAGCAAGCATGAGAACAACAGGTGCTGCAATAACGAGCACAAGTGCAAACCGGTAGGTCTGAGGCATGGTGCCATTTGCTTGCGGCATGATCGACGTGATGACATTCAACGAACGAACTGTCTCGCCCGGTTGTACTGCATATGAGTCCGTGCGATTCTTGCCCTGCCCGTATCGGTCGGCACCACATGCGAAGCAGTAGCGCGCGATGTCAGGTAGTTCACGGTTGCACTGTGCACAAGTCGCCATGATCAGTAGTCCCCTTCAATTGTTGGTGCCATCACTTCGTCGCCGTTCCTTGTTCGATAACTAGGTCACCTTCGGCAGTGGGGTCATACACCGACATCGCCAGGGCATAAGTACCCGCTGGTGTCGGTGCAACTGTCACTGGCGATGTCGCAGCAACACCCAAGGCGACCTCGCTTTCAGCGACAGTCAGCAGAAACTCACCACCAACGCCGGTTTCCAGCGAATCCCAGTAATAGATCACCGGTGCGAGCAGGTCGCCCGCCTCAGCCTTCAGTACCGCCGACCCGTTGCGTTCAGTGATTTTGATAGCGCCTGGTTTCAATTTCTTTCCAGCAATCTTCAATGGTGCTACCACTCGAACTTCCACCTGCTCTGTGGTACTTGCTCGCACCAAGATTGCGTCGAAGAACACTTGCTTGCCTGTGTTGTCAATGTAGGCAGAGACAACTTGATCGCCAAGCATGAATTGAACATGGCCAAAGGCTGCTTGTGCCTTGTTCTTTCCACCGGCGCCAATCACCACTCGCGGCGACACGATTTGTCGAATTCCCTTTTCACTCTGCGAGCCGTACACCGCATTGGCTCCCCAACTACGAAGAAGCGCTTTTCCGTAAATGAGCGTGCTCTTCCAGCCGGCTGGTTTGGACAACACTTCAAGTTTGCTATCTGGCGATGAGGACGTAAGTGTTGCCTTCGGCGAGGCGATGATTGAGCGCCAACCCGTGTCGTCGGGAATTTGCGAGTAGACCGCCTTCACTCCCGAACTGCGGCGTGGGTAGTAAATGGACAGCCCCGTCGCTGCTGAGTTTTCAGAACCATTCGACATGTACACACGTGCGTTCTTGTTTGCCTCAGCAAGTGCATCGCGTGCAGCGAGCATCGGTGCAGGTGCAGATGCTGGCACGCGAGCGAGCAAGTCACCCATGTCAATCAAACCGAATCCGGGTTGATTCTGACCCTCTGTGATGCCGCCACCAGCAAACTCAAGAACGCCTGCCGCACGTGCTTCTTGAACAAAGCTCACGCCCTTTGATTCCTTTGTCGCTCGCACAAAATTCGCGAGCGCCGAATTCACGGTCGAAATGAGACTCATATCGTAGATCGATGTCGTGAAGTCCTCGTTCGGCAATGGACCATTGCGATAAAGGTCGTCTTTGGCCTTCACCATCGACTTCAGATATTCGAGTGTGTCGGTTTTGTTTGGTGGAGTTGCAGCCGGTGGCTCAACCGAAAAATCGAAATCAAAAACGCCAGCGGTTGCAGAGCCAAGAATGATTTCTTGTGACGCCACCATGTAATCGAAGTGTGGTGCCATGGCACGTGCCACTTCGAAATTGCCATTCAGACAGGTGGCCCACAAAAGAGCGTTGAATCTCTCCTTTCCAGCCGTTGCAAGTCCGGACTTGATTGCTGCAGAGAGTGCCGGAAGCTGCATTGTGCCTCGCGCTTTGGGGTCGCCTTCCTCGGTGTCGGATTCTTTCGTCCCGAACGTTGCCACTGGCCCGCCACCGTGGTCAGACATCACCAACATCGTCTGATGAGCCGGATATTTCGCCAATGAGTCACCGATGAACCACGCGAGGGAGCTGGGGTCCATTGAATATGTTTCGCCCAGTTCCTGCACATTGGTGGCACCGTCTCCGGTGACCTTGAAGACCTTGGCGTCAGAGAACTTCGGGAGGCCCAACCAATCGTCATCAAGCGGAGGTTGCTCGTCGATTGCTCGGTCGACGTACACCACGAAGTTCACCCGACCTGAGTGCTTCCCCATCTCCACGAGGTCTCCATATAAAGAGGTCTCGAGATTGTTGTCGTGGGCGGCGTAGACCAACACGGTCCAGTCCGCCACGGCACCATCGCCTGAGGCCATGTGCGGGACAACGAGCCCAGCAGACACCAAGAGGGCCCCCGCCCCCATCCATCGAAACGCCCGTTTCACCAGGCCGAGACTAATCACACGGTCCATAGTTCACGCTCGTGAGTTATCCACAGGGCATTTGGTGGCACCTCCAGCACGACAACTCGTGGCGTAGGTCCGTCTCTCGAGCGACGGAGAGCAATAGCGCCACTGCCGACTAGTTTCGTGGGCGAACGGTGCCAGACGCGGTGCCGACTAGAGGGAGAAACAACTTCATGAAGAGAATGTGGAAGTTCGCCTCCGTCGCAGCCGCAGCATCAATGGTGCTCGCAGCGTGTGGTGGAAGCGATTCGTCAACTGACACGACAGCAGCACCAGACACGACCGCAGCAGCCTCAGAGCCTGCAGCGTCTGACCTCAAAGTTGCAGTCGTGTATCTGGGTGTTCCAGACGACAAGGGCTGGACATACCAACACGAACAAGGCATCGCTGCTGCAGAAGCAGAGACCGGCGTAACCATCAAGCGCGTTGAGAACGTTCTTGACAACGCCGATTCAGAAAAGACATTCGAACAACTCGCAAGCGAGGGTTACAACCTGATCTTCGCGACATCGTTTGGTTATGGCTCGCCGATGGCGAAGGTTGCGGCGAAGTACCCTGCAGTGTGCAATCAGTGGGCAACCGGCGCCAAGTTCCTCCTCACCAAAGATGGTGGTGGAGAGTACGCAACGTTTGATGACGTTCCGAAGAACCTTGGCACCTACTTCGGTGCCGCCGAAGAAGCGCGTTACCTCTCTGGTCTCGCCGCTGGCAAGGCAACGAAGAAGGGTCAGATTGGTTATGTCGCTGCCTTCCCAATTCCGGAAGTCATCCGTGGCATCAACGCGTTCACCCTCGGCGTGCGCGCAATGAACCCATCAGCAACAGTCAAGGTCAGCTGGACCAGCACATGGTTCGACCCAACCAAGGAAAAGCAGGCTGCAGAAGCGTTGCTTGACTCTGGCGTCGACGTGATTGCACAGCACCAAGACACCACCGAGCCCGGCGTTGCGGCCGAAGCAGCTGGTGCATTCTGGGTTGGCTACAACTCTGACGTTCGTGAAGCCGCGCCGAAGGCGTTCCTCACCGCTCCAACATGGAACTGGGGTCTGTTCTACGCAAAGACCATCGAAGCAGTCAAGGGTGGCACCTGCCCGAGCGACGAGTACTACGGCAGCATGGCCGACGGAATGGTGACACTTGCCGATCCGTCAGAGCTCGTCGATGCTGAGGCAGTTGCAGAAATCGAAGCAAAGACTGCAGCCATCAAGGACGGTTCGTTCGCGCCGTTCACCGGACCGATTAAGAATCAGGACGGCGACGAGGTGTTGAAGGCCGGCGAGAAGGCCGAGCTTGGCGCACTGTTGAGCATGGACTACTTCGTTGAAGGCGTCCTCGGATCGCCGAAGGGCTGATCCCACACGACATGACGTCTTCTACATATGAAGGCGCCCAGGGGCCGCACCACGCAAGTGGTGCGGCCCCTGTAGCACTCGAGGCAATAGGAGTCGTCAAACGATTCCCCGGCGTACTGGCCAACGACGATGTCAACTTCGACATCAGAGTCGGCGAAGTACACACACTTCTTGGCGAGAACGGTGCAGGGAAAAGCACCCTCGCTTCAATGCTCTGCGGTCTCTACCAACCAGATGCAGGCCGCATCTTGCGCAACGGTGCTCCTATTCAGCTTTCGTCTCCGAGAGCTGGCCTGCAGCACGGCATTGCAATGGTGCATCAGCATTTTCGCCTTGTCGACCGTTTCACCGTTGCCGAAAACGTGGTGCTCGGCTCGCGTGGCCTTTCTTTCAAGTTGAATCGTGCAGAGTTGAACGACGCAGTTGCAGCCGTCGCAGACACGTACGGACTGCCGGTTGACCCCACTGCAACTGTTGGCGACCTTTCAGTTGGCCAGCGTCAACGCGTGGAAATCGTCAAGGCGCTCTACCAAGGCGCCGAAATCTTGTTGTTGGATGAGCCAACTGCAGTGTTGGTTCCTGCGGAAGTCGAGAAGCTTTTCGAAAACGTTCATGCAATGACAAAAACTGGAAAGTCTGTTGTTTTCATCAGCCACAAGCTTGGTGAAGTCGCACGTATCTCTGATCGAGTGACGGTCTTGCGCAACGGTCGCGTGACGGGTCATGTTTCGAGCAAAGGTCAAGCTGACGCAAAAGAACTTGCTCGCCTCATGGTGGGCCGCGACATCGACTTGGCCGCTCAGCGAGCATCACACCCAATCGGACACGAAGTACTGCAGATTCGCGAAGTGAGCCTGGTCGCAAATGGTGTCAATGTCCTGTCAAACATCTCATTCAATGTGCATGAGGGCGAGATGGTCGGCATCGCAGGTGTCGCAGGTAACGGCCAACGCGAACTTGCAGATGTCATCGCCGGACTGCTCTCGCCGACATCAGGAACAATTTCGATTGGCGGAGCAATGTCGACAGATCGCGGGCCGATTGCATCTCGCGAACTCGGACTGGCGTATGTACCCGAAGATCGTCTCGGCGTCGGCCTCGTACCGTCGATGAGCATCCTCGACAATCTTCTTCTCACACGTGACCGCAATGTCGTGGTTGATCGTGCGAGCGTTCGCCCCGAGGCAAACAGATTGATCGATGAATTCGAAATCAAAGCAAATGGCCCAGAGCATCTAGCTCGCAAGTTGTCCGGTGGAAATGCACAGAAAGTGTTGCTCGCACGTGAGCTTTCGGGTGGTCGCACCGCCACGAAGTTGCTCGTGGTGTGCTCTCCAACTCGCGGACTAGACGTTGGAGCCATCGAGACTGTTCGTCGATTGCTTGACGATGCACGTAGTGCTGGTCAGGCGATTCTGTTGATCTCTGAAGATCTCGACGAAATCATGTCGCTTGCTGATCGCGTTCTTGTCATCTATCGCGGCGCCATCGTGCACGAAACTCCTGGTGCCACCGCATCACTTGAGCAAGTCGGTGCGGCCATGGCTGGTCTTTCACAGGCAGGAGGTGCCTGATGCGCGCACCATTCAGACTTCAATTTGAACAACGCACAGAGACACCGAGGCGGCTAGGTGTTCTCGTTCCACTCATCTCGGTGCTGGCGGCACTCTTCGCCGGAGCTTTGTTCCTCCTCGCCACGGGTCATTCCGTTGGCGACACGTACTCAAACATGCTCAGCGATGGTTTCTTTTCCTCCACCGGAATCACTGACACTCTCGGGCTCTCAACTGTGCTGATTTGCACCGGAATCGCGGCCGCCTTCGCCTTTCAAATGAACCTCTACAACATTGGTGGTGAAGGTCAGTTGTATGTCGGCATGATCGGTGCAACGTGGTTCGGACTCTTCTTCGGTGAGAACCTGCCAAGTTTCATCATGATTCCGCTGGTGCTCATCGGTGGTGCACTTTGTGGTGCTGCATGGATTGCCATACCGGCATGGGTGAGGGCGCGCCTTGGCACCAGTGAGATCGTGACGACACTGCTGCTCACGTACGTCGCAGCAAGTTTGGTGAATCACTTCATTTACCGGTCCGGAAGTTACTTCCGCGCACCGAACTCGATGTTCCCACAAGGCCGTCAGGTACCCGACTCGGCAATGCTCTCGCCAATCGGTGACACGAAGATGTACCCGACCTTCTTTGTCATCGTTCTCTTGTCCCTTGCGCTCCATTGGGTCGTGCGCCGTACAGAATTTGGCTACCGCATCCAAGTGATCAGTGATTCACCACGCGCCGCGCGTTACGCCGGCATCAGTGCTCGTCGCACCACCGTGCAAGTGATGCTCATCTCTGGTGGGCTCGCCGGTTTAGGTGGCGCCACTTTGATCGTGGGGTCTTTTCAACGTCTCGATCCCGGCATCGTCACTTTGGGCTACGGGTATGCAGGAATCGTGATTGCTGCGTTGGCACGCAACAACATGGCTGCTGTTGTGGTGAGTGGCATCTTGTTCGCTGGGTTGCGTTCAGGTGGTGACAAATTGCAGATTTCGACCGACACACCCATTCACATCGGCGTCATGTTGCAAGGAGCAATCTTGCTCTTTGCTCTCGGCGGCGAAGCGTTCCGTCGCTACAAGATTCGCATTGTGCGAACTCCTGCAGTTGTTTCGGAGGCGACGGCATGAACCAGAACATCTGGGTACTGATGACGGGTGACTCAGTCGCTCTTGCCACCACGTTGATTCTCGCGGCACTCGGCGCACTCTTCACTGAAAGATCCGGCGTGCTGAACCTCGGTGTCGAAGGTGTGTTGTTGACCGCGGCCATCAGTTCCTTCATCGCGGCAGATTCCTCGGGCAGCGTGTGGGTGGGCCTCATCGTCGGTTCGCTTGCCGGTGCCCTACTTGCCGGAATCCACGCAATTCTTGCAGTGGTGTTGCGAGCGAATCAGATCGTGTCTGGTCTTGCTCTCGTCATCTTCGGTACTGGTTTAGCTAACTATCTGGGAAAGCCGTATGAAGGCAAGACCATCTCTGTGAAATTGACGGACATGACATTTGGTCCGCTTACCGACATTCCCTTGCTCGGACCAATTCTCTTCGAGCAAGACATCATCACGTATGTGGCGCTGGCCGCAGCCGTTCTCTCGTCGCTGTATCTGTTCCGCACACGACCCGGTCTCGAAGTTCGTGCCACTGGAGATGATCCAGCAACAGTCGATGCGCAAGGCCTGATGGTGTCGACTATTCGCATTCGATACACACTGTTCGGCGGATTACTGATGGGTCTTGGTGGCTCTTGGCTGATGCTCGCCGAGAGCGCAGCATGGCACCAGGCAGCAACTACAAACGGTGTTGGTTGGATTGCACTGGCATTGGTGGTGTTCGCCAGTTGGCGTCCAATCCGACTGGTGCTCGGTGCGGTGTTGTTCGGCTTCACACTGCAGCTTCCTTACACACTGCAAGCAGAGAACATCACCTTCATCCCGCAGGCTTTCTTGCAGATGGTGCCGTACGTGGCAACTCTCATTTCGTTGATTGCACTCAGTCGACCCGGCAGCACCAACGCGCTCGGCGCACCAAAGTCGCTTGGTGTGCCGTTTGTTCGCGACGAACGCTGACGAAACTTTCGCTCAAGCACGCAACGAGCCGCAATGGCGGAAGGGGTGGGATTTGAACCCACGGTGGGCACAAACCCACAACGGTTTTCGAGACCGTCCCATTCGGCCGCTCTGGCACCCTTCCGTCTGGCGAGGCTATCGGCGAGTTCAGCGAAGCGAACGGAAGAACTGCTGCAGTAATGCTTCAGACTCCGCCGCAAGCACACCGTGTATGACGGGCGGATTGTGGTTCAGCCGAGGATCAGCACACACGTTGTAGAGACTCGCTGTAGCGCCAGCCTTCAGATCTGCGGCGCCATAGACCAACGTTCCGATGCGGGCAGAAAGCAAGGCACCCGCGCACATCACACAGGGCTCAAGTGTGACGACAAGTGTGCAGTCATGAAGACGCCACCGACCGAGTCGTGTAGACGCGTCACGAAGTGCGAGAACTTCAGCATGCGCAGTTGGATCGTTGGTTTTCTCGCGTTCGTTGTGACGAGCTGCAACGATGTTGCCGTCGTGCAACACAACAGCACCCACCGGCACATCACCGTGGTCGAGTGCCCGACGCGCTTCGTCGAGCGCCGCAGTCATTGCAACCTCGTGGTTCATGGCGGAAGGGGTGGGATTTGAACCCACGGACCCTTGCAGGTCACAGCATTTCCAGTGCTGCCGATTCGGCCGCTCTCGCACCCTTCCTGGTGCGACATCCGTGAATGTCGCCGAGTGCCGCAGGCTACCGCAGGGGTATCGTGGAACCATCGCTGCACCGATGCGCGATGCGTGTTCGGTGAGGTGACGGTCGGGTCCTGTGCGACGGGTGCTCGTGAATCGGGTCAGGGTCGGAAGGCAGCAGCCCTCAGCGGTACCACTCGTGTGCCGCAGATCGCCTGGCCGTTACCTCACTGCACACGACGCAACGGTGAGCAGTTCGCTTTAGTCGCGTCCCACCGTCGCTCGCTCGACTCGCTCAACGAGTTGTGCGATGCCAAGTTCCTTGGCGAATGTTTCAAGTGCAGACGTCGGCCCTCGCCAGCGCCAACTGTCCACTGTTCCGATGTCCACGTCGTCAGCCACGTCAGTACGCACCGTTGCCATGTCCTTGAACAGCAACGCCATGTTGCGATTGTCACGAAGTGTTGCTGCCAACTTTGCGGCGCCGCGAACTCCGCGTGCGGCTTCACTCCACGAGTCAACATCATCAGGGATTGCTTCGATGTGTTGATACACCGCGAGAACAGCGGATGCGCTCTTTGCTCCCCAACCTTGCAGTCCAGGAAATCCGTCTGCGGTGTCACCCACCAGCCCCAACCAATCAGCGATTGACGTTGGTCCGACACCGAACTTGGCACGCACTGCGTCTTCGTTGATGATGATGTCATTACGTCTGTCGAACTGAACGACACGATTGCCTTTGACACATTGGCCCATATCTTTGTCTGGGCTCAATATCTGTACCTGAGCAACTCTTTCGTCCGCATCAGCCAAATGTGCGGCAGCAGCAAGCCCGTCGTCGGCTTCGTATTTCACCATTGACCACACCGGCACACCGAGTGCACGCAATGCGTCTTGAACAATCGGCAGTTGCTTGAGAATTTCTGCTTCCATACCCTCGGAGGTCTTGTAGCCGTCGTAGAGATCATTTCGGAAACTCTCGATCACATGGTCCATCGACACCGCAACATGAGTTGCGCCACCAGCAAGAAGTTGCAATGTTGAAGTGACCACACCGGCCGTAGCTGCAAGCGGTGGTGGTGTTCGGTGCCGCACAGCCTGACCAAAGTGCTGGCGGTACAGCTCGTACGTACCATCGATGAGATGAATGATCACGATGTCATTGTGGCTCACGAGAGCCAGGGTTGAGGTTACTCATGCGGTCCACAGTGCAATCATCGCACCGAGCATGAGGAATGGACCAAAGGCAAACATCGACGAACGTCGAAGCTGGCGAGTGAGAAGACCAACGAGTGCAAATACGCCACCTAGAACTGCAGACAGAAGAAGACCAGATAGCACCACCTCGATGCCGACCCATCCGAGAAAGAAACCCAGCAGCGGTGCCACTGCCACGTCGCCACTGCCCAACTGACCGCGCGAGAGAGCGCGCCACGCAAGGAGGACAACGGTTGCAAGCAAGACTCCCACCAGAGCGGTCAAGAGTTGCCGCGGCGTTTCATCGACTACTGCCGCAATGGCTAGAAGCGGAATGCCAAGAGTGCACGCGCGAGTGGTGACCTGACGCACGAGCAGATGCGTGTCGATATCAACGAGTGCGTGAGTGATGCAAGCCGATGCAAAAACGCCAAAGGCGAGCGTGGCAACATCGCTGTCAAATGTTGACGCATTCATTGCGTACGCAACTGCGCCGAACACTGCACCAATACTCGTGAAATTGCTTGTTGTGTGCCACGTTCCTTGTACATATGACAAGTTGCGCTGATGCGCAGCCACGATGAGGTTTCGTGCGCGACGCGCTGCCCGCTGGCCAAAGACCAGCCCGAGGAAAGCCCAGACGACTAGTCGGAGCACGGCCTCGCCTGACTGATTATTCCTGCACCAATTCGATCAATGTGCCGTAGCTGCCCTTCGGATGGATAAATGCCACTGTGGTTCCGCGGCTTCCCGGTCGAGGCTCTTTGTCGATCGGAGTGGCACCGGCCTTCACCATCGCCTCAAGAGCTTCAGCGCAATTTGCTACTCGGTACCCCACATGATGAAGACCTTCACCACGCTTCTCAATGGCCTTTGCCACAGGGGAATCGTCACGCGTCGGGGTCAGCAACTGCACGTAGCTCTCTGCCACTTTCAGTAATGCCTCCTCGACACCATCACGCTCCACCACTTCTCGGTGGTCAACTTCGGCACCGAACGCTCGCCGGTAATAGTCAATGGCGGCCTCAAGATCCTTGACGGCAATGGCGACGTGGTCAATTTCAGTCAGCAGCACGTTTGCTCCTCTTTTGTTGGTGAGACATTTATTGGTGAGATCAATTGTTCACGCACGACGGAACGCGCGCAACTTCTTCTCGCCGACTTTTTGGCGAAGTTCCATGTTGTCGATGCCGAGTCCCTCTTCAGGTGACAGACACAACACTCCGAGCTTGCCTTCGTGCATGTTCTTGTGCACCTGGTAGGCCGCCTCGCCAGTGTTCTCCAGTGTGAAGACTTGCGACATCACTGGATGAATCATTCCCTTGGCAATGAGACGATTTGCCTCGTAGGCCTCGCGGTAGTTCGCGAAGTGGCTACCGACGAGACGCTTCAGGCGCATCCAGAAAAAACGGTTGTCGAACTCCATCATGAAGCCACTTGTGGCTGCACACGTGACAACTGTTCCACCCTTCTTCGCCACGTACATCGACGCAGCAAATGTGGAGCGACCGGGATGCTCGAACACGATGTCTGGGTCTTCACCAACAAGCCCACGAATGTCTGCGCCAAGTCGACGCCATTCGGATTCGTTATGGGTGTTGTCCTCGTTCCAGAACTTGTAATTCGCTGCTCGACGATCAATGACCGCCTCGCAACCAAGGTCATGAAGGATCTTCGCTTTTTCGGGTGAGCTCACGACTCCGACAGGAATGCCTCCGCCGTTCAACACGTATTGCACTGCATATGCACCGATGCCACCGGTTGCACCCCAGATCAGGACGACATCGCCCTGCTTCATGTGAGCACCGTTGCGAGACACCAACATGCGGTAGCTGGTGGAGTTGCAGAGCGCATTCACTGCAGCTTCCTCCCACGACAAATGCGCGGGCTTCGGCATGAGTTGATTTGCCTTCACAATTGCAACATCCGCAAGGCCGCCGAAGTTTGTCTCATATCCCCAAATGCGCTGATTGGCGCCGAGCATCGAGTCATCGTGCGAGGTTGGATCTTGATCATCGACGTGATTGCAATGCACGGTCACCTTGTCGCCAGGCTTCCAATTGCGCACCGCACTTCCGACGCGCAACACGACACCAGATGCATCGCTTCCAATCACTTGATAGTCGCGGTCGTGACGCTTGGCCCATTCACTCTCACGACCTAGGCGCGCCATCGGACCAAAGGTGCTAACGGGTTCGAAGATGCTGCTCCACACAGTGTTGAAGTTGATTGACGATGCCATCACCGCAACAACAGCCTCGTCTGGCGCCAGCTCAGGCATCGGCACGTCACCAATGTGAATGGCAGACCGCGGGTCTTTGTCCTCGCTGGCGACGCCGGCGAACATGTCCTGGTCCGCTTTTCGAATGTGAACTGCGCGGTATTCGCTGGGCAAGGGCAATGACGCCAGTTGTTCGCCCGAGGCGCCGTTCAGGATTGCTTCGCGGATCTTCTCCATGCGGGCTGACGATAGCGAGCGGACTCGCCCAGTCCCCTACGCTGATTCCTTCATCCCATATATAGGGCTCATCTGGAGGACACACATGGCCGGGTCGTACATCGTTGCTGGAGCACGCACACCAATCGGCAAGATGAGCGGTGCATTGTCATCGTTCAGCGCTGCTGATTTGGGTGGTTTTGCCATCAAGGAAGCTCTTCTGCGTGCAGGCGTTGCTACACACGAAGTGGATCACGTGGTCATGGGACAGGTGCTGATGGCCGGGCAAGGTCAGGTACCTGCTCGTCAAGCAGCTTCGAACGCAGGCATTCCGATGAACGTGCCCTCAGTGAACATCAACAAGGTCTGCTTGTCCGGAATCAATTCGGTGTACCTGGCAGATCAAATGATCCAAGCCGGCGAAGCCGACATCGTGGTCGCCGGCGGCATGGAGAGCATGACCAATGCGCCGTATATCGCCTCTGGTGCGCGTGGCGGTTTCCGCTACGGCCACACCGAGCTTGCCGATGCAATCATCAAAGACGGTCTGTGGTGCGCATTTGATGCATGTCTTATGGGTCTTGGTACCGAGCGCTACACAAGCGGTGGCATCAGTCGTGACGAACAAGACGATCTGGCGATGAAGAGCAACCAACGCGCTGCAGCTGCAATTGCAGCAGGACGTTTGGCCGAGGAAATCGTCGCTGTTGCTGTGAAGCAACGCAAAGGTGACCCGTTGATGGTGAAAGACGACGAAGGTGTTCGCGCCGACACAACCATGGACTCCCTCGGTGGGTTGAAGCCCGCATTCGACAAAGAAGGAACCATCACGGCTGCGAATGCAAGCCAGATCAGCGATGGTGGTTCTGCTGTCATCGTGATGTCAAAGAAGGCCGCGGAAGCACGCGGCGTGAAGCCCTTGGGCGAAATTCTCTCGTATGGAATGGTTGCCGGACCAGACAACGCATCGCTCTTGCATCAACCGAGTCGTTCAATCATGAAGGCACTTGACCGTGCAGGCATGAAGTTGTCTGATGTCGACTTGTTTGAACTGAATGAAGCTTTCGCAGCCGTGGGAATCGCGTCGATGCACGAGTTGGGCATCAAGGACGACATCGTCAACGTGAATGGTGGGGCCATCGCACTTGGTCACCCAATTGGTATGAGCGGCAACCGTCTCGTGCTGACAATCCTCCACGAACTGAAGCGTCGAGGCGGTGGCGTTGGTGCCGCTGCACTCTGTGGTGGTGGCGGTCAGGGAGACGCCATCATCGTCCGCAGCCTCTAAGGCAACGCGACGACAAGAGATGCGCACATCGAACGCATCGGCACTCGCGCGTACGGCGCTGCTCGCAGTTCTTGTTGGCGTGCTCGCCGGACTTTCATCAGCCGCGTTCATTGAGGCGCTCGACTGGGCCACCAACACTCGTGAGTCGAACTCTGCGTTGCTGTGGTTCTTGCCGCTGGGCGGATTCATGGTCGGCCTTGGTTATCACCTTCTCGGACCAGGACTCGAACGAGGCAGTGGGCTCGTTGTTGAACAATCACGTGTCACAACCCGACCAGTGCCGTTTCGTCTCTCCTGGTTGGTGTTCATCGGCAGCGTCATCACTCATGTGTTTGGCGGATCTGCAGGACGAGAAGGCGCAGCCGTTCAAATTTCTGCAGGGATGGCCGACCCACTTGCACGAAAGTTTGAACTTGATGGAGCACGGCGAACTGAGCTGCTGACCGCGGCGGTTGCAGGGGGCTTCGGTGCGGTATTTGGAGTTCCTTTTGCGGGGGTCATCTTTGCCCTTGAGGTGCGTCGACCCCGTCGCCCGACACCATCGATAATCGTCAGCACTTTGCTTTCAAGTTTCATTGGCGATGCAACAGTGAGGGCGGTCGGAGTTGAACATGCGGCATATCCGCAACTTGCTGATGTCAACTGGTCGATCACTCTCATTCTGCAACTCGCACTCGTTGCAATTCTCTGTGGCCTTGTTGCCCGACTCTTCGTGACAGCGACACATGGTGTTCGCTCTATCGCCACGAAGTTGATCACATGGCATCCACTTCGCCCAGCAATTGGGGGCACTCTCGTCATGCTTCTTGTGTCAGTGTTTGCCTGGCGCGAGTACAGCGGACTCTCTATTCCACTCGCAGTGGACGCAATGAACGGTGACGTTGTCGCTTTCTGGTTGCCCAAGTTACTGCTCACAGCCATAACTATCGGATCTGGCATGGTCGGTGGCGAGGTAATACCACTGTTCGTCATTGGGTCGTTGTTTGGTGGCGGATGTGCTCATGTGTTCGGTGCCGACGTGGCTCTCATGTCAACAGTGGGTGCATCGGCCGTGTTGGGTGCTGCGGCCAATGTCCCACTCGCGTGCGCAGTGATGGGTGTGGAATTGTTCGGCACATCTGAACCACTCGCGCTGCTACTTGTGTGTGCACTTGCGTATGTCGCCAGTGGTCGCAGAGGGATTTACGGCAAACAGCCAACGTCAATGGTGTAATTGACGTTGGTTCGACTCAGACGTCAATATCGCGTCGCCCGTCTATTGCTCGACCGAGTGTGACCTCATCGGCATACTCAAGGTCACCACCTACCGGCAGACCACTTGCGATTCTCGTGACGCGAATGCCGAGTGGCTTCAACAATCGACCGATGTACATGGCCGTCACTTCACCCTCAGTGTTTGGATTCGTGCAGACGATAACTTCTTTCACTTCTTCTGCATCGAGCCGAGGAATAAGTTCACGAATCTTCAACTGATCTGGTCCGATACCTTGCAGCGGATCGAGCGAGCCCAGAAGAACGTGATAGCGCCCACGGAATTCGCCCGTACGTTCAATGGCAACGATGTCACGTGAGTCTTCGACAACACACAGAATCGACGAGTCTCGACGCTCATCAGCACAAATGGCGCATAATGTGCTCTCAGACAAATTGAAGCACTTGTCGCAGTAGCGAACTTTGTCCTTCGCATCGGCGATTGCGCGTGCAAGACGTGACGCATCATCAGTCGATGCCTTGACGATGTGAAGTGCCATGCGTTGTGCAGAACGAGGTCCGATACCAGGAAGCTTTCCCAACTCGTCAATGAGTGTTTGAACTGGTGGCGTGTAAGGCGACGTCACGATGGTCAGTTCTTGTCGTTAGTGACCACACGAGCGCCGGGAAATGCATTCCGCAAACGCTCGATGGATGGGTCGATGCCGGCAGGTCCTTCGATGAGATCAGCGGGGTCGATGGGCTTGTGCGGATCTTCCGCTACTTCCTCGACCACCCTTTTCTTCCTCGGTTGATCTTTCGGCCGCTCAATGCCCTTCGATGCAGTTGCATCAGCAGTTAATTCCAACTGATACGACTGCCCACACGCTGCTGCCAATGCCTGTTGAAGTGCTGGCACATGTTCGGCACACCGCTTCATGTGCGACTCATTCGGCAAGGTGAGAGTGATGACTCCATCATTCACCGACGCAATCGATGCGGCATTGAACAAGGCCTTGGCAAATGGCTTCAGACCAGCAACGACTTGTGGCCACACCTCTGCTGGGCTCTTCGCCTCTGTTGAACTCTTCGCAGCTGGTGGCACATCCGGCTGCGCAATTGACGGCACCACTGGTTCTGAAGCAGCCACGGTGGGTGTGTCCTTGACAACCTCGCTGGCTGGGGGTCGAGGCGTTGAACCTGTTGCTGACCCGGCGGCAACGCGCCCTCCGACTTTTGCACGTCCGGTACTTGGGTCGACGGGTGCCGGCGGCAAGGTGACAGTTGGTCTATTGCGCAACTCGCGCACTTCAGTCTCGAGTTGTTGCAGTCGTACGAGTATCGAATCATTGGCATCGTCGAACGCTGGCGATGACAACCGAACAATGGCAACTTCGAGGAGCAAGCGCGCATCGGGAGCATGACGCATTTCAACCAATGTCTGCCCGATGACTTCCATGGCTCGCACGACACGGGCTGGACCGAGATTTTTTGCATGCTCTCCGATGATGTCGGCTCGCTGCTGCGGTAGTTGCACCAACTCTGGTGCCATGAGAGACAAAAAGCAATCTCGGAGAGTGCGCACGATGTCGTCAGCCAAAGTGCGCGGGTCACGACCCTGCTGCACTGCAAATGCAATTGCAGCAATACCGCGAGCTTGGTCGCGGGCAATCAGAGCTTCGAGAACTTCGTCGATAGAAACGGGTGCGTCAAGCGTGCCTCCACCTGCAACCGCGAGCTCTAGTGCAGAGAGTGTGTCGCGTGCACTACCTGCGCCTTGCGTGAGTACACGCTCGATGACATCGTCGGCTACATTAAGACCAGCGTCGCTGATGACCCAGCGCACGTACTCATCAAGATCAGCAACTGACAACAGATGGAATTGCAGGTGCTGAACACGACTGCGAATGGTCTCGCTGACTTTCTGCGGGTCTGTGGTTGCGAGAACAAACACCACATGTTCGGGCGGCTCTTCGAGGGTCTTCAACAGGGCTGCTTCAGCACCACGCGAAAGCATGTGGACTTCGTCGAGGATGAAAACTCGGTGACGACCGGGGCTGGATAAAGCCGCGGATTCGATGACATCGCGAATTTCAGCGACACCGTTGTTGCTAGCTGCGTCGAGCTCGAGTACGTCGTAACTGGTGCCGGTTTCGACTGACAGACATGAATCGCACTCGCAGCATGGCTCTCCGTCGACAGGGTTTTGGCAATTCAGGACCTTGGCAAGGATTCGTGCCGTCGAAGTTTTGCCTGTTCCACGCGGGCCTGAGAATAGATACGCCTGGCCTTCACGATGGTTGATGACCGCATTACGTAACGCTTTGACGACGTGCTCTTGACCCCGCAACTCGGAGAATCGACGCGGTCGATACCTGCGGTAGAGCGATTGCGTGGCCACGAAATGACCATAGCAATAGGGTGCGCTGAAGCGAGTGGACACGTTCGGGTAGTGCGGTTTGAGTACCGTTTGAAGAAGAAACATGCGCCGTCTGCCTGCACTCCTCTTTCTTCTGCTGCTTCCCGTCCTCGGATTTGGGTCGTTCGCACAGGCCGCCGGTGGGAACAACGTCGTCCTCTCTACCAACCCAGCCGAAGGCGAAACCGTGTCGGTGCCTCCCACCCAGGTTCAGATGGTTTTCCAAAACGCCCTCGGCGGACAAGAGAACGTCGACAAGATGGGATTGTCACTCGCCTGCGACGGCAAGCTCACCGGCCTTGGCAAACCGACACTTGCTGCAGACGGTGTGTCGGTGTCAGTTCCACTGACGCAAATTCCAGCCGCCGGACGATGCACAGTGAGTTGGTCACTTCCCGACGGCAGCACCGGAACTTTCAGTTTCACGAATGCAACAGTCACCTCAACAACAATCGCTGGTGGCACTCCAGGTACAACGGGTACCGATGGCACGACCGCGACCACAGTCCCTGGCGCCGAAAGTGGAGAAGTAGTTGCAGAACCGGCACGACTCGGCGGACCGATTGGCCTTCTTCGTACGCTTGCCTTTCTCACGCTCTCTGCTCTTGTCGGTGGGCTAGCGCTCATTGTTCTTGCTTGGCCTGAAGGCGTGGAATACGCCCTCACCGAGCGCTACTTCCGAATCATGGCAATTGCGAGTGTCGTCATCATGGTTCTGCTCGTATCGCTATCGGCTGCACAAGCAAATGAGACATCGTTTGTCTCCGGCCTCAACCCAGCTGATTGGTTCTCTATTGCCGACACAGCACGTGGACGAGCACTTCTCCTTCGATTGATTCTCACATTCGTGGTCGCCGCTATCGCATGGCTACCGGCGCGAGTGCTCGACCCTGCCACACAGTTCCCTTCGCTCGTCGTTCTCTTTTTAATGGTTGCATCGTTCGGTTTTGATCGCACGGGTGGTCGTCTCGCACTTATCGGAGCAATCGTCGGAATCGCTCACATGTTGTTCGTGATGATGTGGACAGGTGGCGCGTTGCTCATCTCGAGAGTGGTCTTGAACGGACCGGGCGAACGCGACTTACTCGATGCATTACGTGCATGGGCGCGCATCGGATCACCGCTCATGGTCGCCATCATCGGTACCGGACTCTTTCAAGTGTGGAGACTTGATGGAACGAGCATTCTGAATTCAAGTCACGGTCGATTAATTATTGTCAAGACTCTCGTTGTTGTGCTCCTTGTGATGGTTGAGTTTGCAGTACGTCAATTCATCATGAAGAGATTGCATCGTGCTCGAGTACTTCCCTCACGAGCTGTCGCACGTCTACAACGTCCGGCAACAGTCCAATTGGCACTGTCTGTCGTCATCCTTGGCATGTCGTCATGGCTTCTCACCATGCGACCACCGTATGTTCAGCCCGAAGAGCGAACTGACGCGACCGAGTATGCGGTCACGCAACGATTGACAAGCGAAGACGGCTTCGATGTCACGGTGTCGTTGAGTCCGGGAACCATTGGTCCTCAAGAAGTGTTGGTCGAGTTGTTCAAGCCTGCTCGCATTCAACAATTTCAAGTTCGCTTCATACCTGCTGACCCCACCATCAATGGTCTCGTCATCAATGTGCCACTTCGCAGACCGGGTGCTGCAAAGGTGTCCATTGACTCTGGTTTCGGAATTCCAACTGTTGGTCAATGGCGTGTTGAAGTGTCGGGCACAACCACAACAGGTGACCTTGGGACGTTGCGCGCGAACTTCCAGATCACCGACGGCTCTGCTGCACCCACCGCCAACGCCGTCACTGACACCACTGCACCAGGCGCAGCGACTGACGGCTCAACGACGACAGTTGCCGAGTCGACCACCACAACTGCCGGCTAGTCACCTTTTGCGCTCGCCGTTGCTCGCGCAGGTGGGTCGTTCTCACCCCGTCGCACTAGCGTTTCCCACGTGACTGAATCAGCCGCCCCCTCCATGCAGGACAAAATCGCCGACCTTCGCGATCGTCAGCAACAGGCCGTCAATGCCGGAAGCCCCCGGTCTGTCGAGCGTCAACATGAGAAGGGCAAGATGCTGGCCCGCGAGCGCATTGAATATCTGCTCGACCCGGGTTCATTCCACGAACTCGACATGCTCGCTCGTCACCGCGCTCATGCAGCCGGGCTTGAAGAGCGCCCGTACACCGACGGCGTCATCACAGGTTGGGGCACCGTCGACGGACGCAAAGTATTTCTCTTCAGCCAAGACTTCACCGTGTTCGGTGGCGCACTTGGTGAAGTGTTCGCCGAGAAGATCCACAAACTCATGGACTTGGCGCTGAAGGTCGGAGCACCGGTCGTCGGTCTGAATGATGGTGCTGGTGCACGTATTCAAGAAGGTGTGGTGTCACTCGCTTCGTATGGCGGAATCTTCCATCGCAACGTGCAGTCCTCCGGTGTCATCCCACAGATCTCCGTCATCCTCGGGCCGTGTGCAGGTGGTGCGGTGTATTCACCAGCAATGACCGACTTCATCTTCATGGTGCGTGAGTCAAGCCACATGTTCATCACTGGTCCCGACGTGGTGAAGACAGTCACCGGTGAAGATGTCACGCTCGAAGAATTGGGTGGTGCAATGAGCCACGCTGCAAAGAGCGGTGTTGCGACTTTCGTGTCAGATGATGAGAAGGCATGTCTCGACGACGTGCGTTACTTGCTCTCATTTCTCCCACAGAACAATCTCGAAGAGCCACCAGTATCGCCGTCGAGCGATGATCCTGACCGCTCATGCGATGCGCTTCGTGACATTCTCCCCACATCGCCCAACCAGCCGTATGACATGAAGAAGGTCATTCGTGAAGTTGTCGACGATGGCGAATTCTTCGAATACTTCCCCCATTGGGCAAAGAGCATCGTGTGTGGTTACGCACGCGTTGATAGCATGCCAGTTGGTGTCGTGGGTAACCAACCGATGGCGTTTGCTGGCGTGCTCGACATCGAGAGCAGCGAGAAGGCAGCGCGCTTCGTCCGCACCTGCGATGCCTTCAACATTCCGTTGCTCACGTTCGTTGACGTGCCCGGATTTCTCCCAGGTGTGAACCAAGAGCATGAAGGCATCATTCGCCACGGTGCGAAGTTGCTGTACGCGTTCTGCGAAGCAACCGTTCCACGCATACAGGTCATCACACGCAAGGCCTACGGCGGTGCGTATGTGGTTATGAATTCGAAGTCCATCGGTGCTGACCTTGCGTATGCATGGCCCACTGCTGAGCTCGCAGTCATGGGCCCCCAAGGCGCCGTGGAAATCGTGTACCGCCGCGAGCTACAGCAATCGGCTGACCCAGTTGCGCGTCGCGCCGAGTTGGTTGCCGAATACACCGAGAAGTACGCCAACCCATATGCCGCTGCAGAACGCGGTTATGTGGACGATGTCATCGACCCGGCCGACACGCGTCGCAAAGTCATCGCTGGCTTCCGCATGTTGCAGACCAAGCGCGAAGAACTTCCACGCCGTAAACACGGCAACATGCCGCTGTAAGGAGCTCTTGTGTCTGACTCATCAAATGAATGGCCACCGCCAGCACCGCGGCCTGCACCGCAGAATTCGCAACCAACCACCGCATATGCGTCGTTCGGATGGCGCTTCATTGCCCACATCTTCGACGCAATCATGTTGTACGTGGTCGAAATTCCGTTCAGCATCGTGGCCGAGCTCGTCGGAGGCGGAACGGGTGACCTTATCAACATCATCGGACTCGTCGTTGCCGTGTACATGCTTTGCTATTGGACAGGCTCACAAGGAGCTACTCCGTTACGGCGCACCATCGGAGTTCTCATCATTGATGAAACAGACGGCACCTACATCGGAACTCGTCGTGCATTCACTCGCTGGGTCGTCAGCATCATCTCGGGTCTGGCTCTTCTCATCGGGTACATCTCGATGCTGTGGAACCCACGCAAGCAAACGTGGCATGACCGCGCAGCCAAGACCGTCGTGGTGAAGATGTGAAGATCGTTGTTGATTCTTCAGCAAGCGCTGAAGAGGCGGCGGCGATCGTCGCAGCGATAGAACACCTCTGGCCAAAACCGACGGTGGCAACTGTGGCAAGAAACGGCAACGCAACGAGCTGGCGCTTCAGCGGACGATGGTGGGCAACATCTCACGTTGCTCGTCGCGGTCGTCCGACTCGCTGACTCGACTCATGACGACCAGCACTCCCCTTCACGGTCTGCGCGTCATCGACCTATCGACGGTTCTCGCTGGTCCGAACTGCGCGCGGTATCTCGCGGACTTTGGTGCAGATGTCATCAAGATCGAACGACCCGACACGGGCGACAGTCTTCGCAACATGGGATGGCGTGACCCGCGCGATGAATCGGGAATTTGGTGGAAACTCGTCAACCGCAACAAGCGCACTGTCGCTCTCGACCTGAAGGCAGACGCTGATCGTGAGGTGTTTCTTCGATTAGTGAAAGACGCTGATGTGCTCATCGAGAACTTTCGACCAGGCACACTCGAGCGACTGGGGCTCGGACCCGACATCTTGCACGGCATCAACCCGCGTCTTGTCATCACGCGCGTCACGGGTTTTGGGCAAACCGGACCATATTCGCCACGCCCCGGTTTTGCGTCGGTGGCTGAGTCGATGTCTGGGCTCGCAGCAATCAGTGGCGAACCAGACGGCCCCCCGATGCTTCCTGCCATTGCCCTCACCGATGAAGTCACAGGAATCGTTGCTGCATTCGCCACCATGGTCGCGCTGCATTCCAAAACCGGGCAGGTCGTCGATGTCTCGTTGCTTGAGAGCGTCTTCCAAATCATGGGACCACTCATTTCCGTGTGGTCGCTCCGCGGTGAAGAACAACAACGCATGGGATCACAAATTCCTTTCACTGTGCCGCGTGGTGTGTACGAGTGTTCCGACGGCACATTCCTCGGTGTGTCAACATCAAGCGACACGGTGGCAAAACGAGTGATGGCACTTCTCGGTTTCGAAGGTGATGAACGATTCGCCACTTTCCAAGGACGCGTGGAACATCGCGACATCCTGCATGAAGCAATGCAGAAGTGGTGTGCCACACGAACACAGCAGCAAGCTATGGACGAGCTCGAGAGGGCTGAAGCAGCAGCTGGTCCCATTCTTTCGATGAGCGACATCGCTCAAGATCCCCACTACTCTGCGAGAGACGCAATCGTCTCTGTCGACGGAACACCAATGCAAGGTCTACTTGCGAAGTTGTCCGCAACTCCGGGCCTTCTCAAGTGGGCTGGTCGTCGTACCGATGCCGACGGAGATGACATTCGCAGAAATGGGTGGGGACACGATGACACTTGATCCACGAACGTGGGGTCGCGGCCCGCAAGTACTTGCACTCACCTCCATCGGAACATTTCTTGTCTCTCTTGACTCGAGCATCACCACGGTTGCTTTCCGTGACATCGTCGGTGACTTCGGCGAAAGTGAGCGACAACTACTGGCGTGGATCTTCTCTGGTTACAACATTGCCTATGCCGCTGGCTTGTTGACGGCCGGTCGTTTCGCAGATGTCTACGGACGCAAGAAAAGCTTCCTGCGTGGTCTTGCTCTTTTCAGCATTGGGTCCGTGCTGTGTGGCTTTGCTCCGTCTGCATTCGTGTTGGTGCTCGCCCGTGTGTTGCAAGCAATCGGTGGTGCGATTCTCGCGCCGGCATCTCTCGCCTTGGTCCTGCCCGAGTACCCGGTTGAGAAGCGAGCGGCAGCACTGGGAATTTGGGGTGCTGTTGGCGGCCTTGCCGCAGCGGTGGGGCCGATCTTTGGTGGGCTACTGGTGGACAGCTTCGGCTGGCGTTCGCTGTTTTTCATCAACGTGCCGTTCTGCATCTTCGCGCTTGTCATCGGCGCAAAGAGCCTGCACGAGAGCATCGACACCACTGCTCATCACAGCATCGACATAGTCGGAGCTGCGCTCGCGATTCCTGGTATCGGTCTCATCGTCTATGGCATCACGCAAGGTGAAGAGTGGGGATGGAGTGACAACGGAACACTCATCGCTTTCGGGTCTGCCGTCGCCCTCCTCGCATTGTTTGTGTGGCGTTGCAACACCACAGATAATCCGCTGCTTGACCTGTCGCTCTTCAAGCTGCCTTTCGTTGTGGCAGCCAACTTGGCTGGCATGTTCTTTTCCATCGGTTTCTTCATGATGTTCTTCGTGAACACCCAATGGCTGCAAAACGTCTGGGGTTACAGCACCTCAGGGTCGGGCCTCGCCTTTGTCGTGGGTCCCACAACAGCCGCCATCGTTGCTGCACCCGGTGGTCGACTCGCACAGAAGTACGGACAACACGTGATCATCACCATCGGCGCCATTTTTCTAGGTGGTGGAACCGCTGCTCTCAATCTCATCGTCTCTGACACCGCCAACTATTGGGTGACGTACTTCCCGTTCATGATCATCACTGGTGCGGGAGTTGGCTTGTGCATCACCACAATCTCAAGTGCCGCGACTGCGTATCTTCCACCGACGCGCTTTGCGATGGGATCCGCTCTCAGCAACACCTCTCGACAGATTGGGTCCGCACTCGGACTTGCTTCTGCCGCGTCTGTTCTCACACCAGTGTTGCGTGAAATCGGTACTGGTCGTGCACAGGCAGCTCAGTCGCAGCAACAGTTTGATATCTCGACAGTCGACTTGCAGCAATTCCATATCTCATGGTGGATCGTCTCTGCATGCATGGCCCTTGCGGCGCTTTCAATGCTGATCTTCTTCCGTCGTCCCACGACCGAGCAGATGGCGTTGTCAAACACCGTTGCGTTTGAATCATGACCAACGGGTCATGAACACGTGACTACGACTTCACCACTCCGACAGGGCAACTAACGCCAGTACCACCTATTCCGCAGTAACCATTCGGGTTCTTCCCCAAGTACTGCTGGTGATACGGCTCGGCGTAATAGAACGGTCCGAGCTTGGCGATCTCTGTGGTGATTGTCGAATAGCCAGCCTTCTCGAGCTGGGTTTGGAATGCTGCTCGCGTTGCTTCCGCTGCATCACGTTGCGCATCACTCGACCAAAAGATGGCGCTGCGATATTGGGTGCCGACATCATTGCCCTGTCGCATTCCCTGCGTGGGGTCGTGGTTCTCCCAGAACACTTTCAACATCGCCTCAAGTGACGTGCGAGAGGTATCGAATGCAACAAGCACCACTTCGGTATGACCTGTCAGACCAGAGCACACCTCTTCATATGACGGGTTCGGCGTGTGGCCACCTGCGTAACCCACCGCAGTTGATACAACTCCGTCGGTTTGCCAGAACTTGCGCTCAGCTCCCCAGAAACAACCCATGCCCACCACCAGGGTCTCAACTCCGGGTGCCCACGGACCAACGAGTGCTGCACCATTCACAAAGTGCGCGTCAGGTACTGGCATCGTTTGGTCGGTGCGACCAGGCAGCGCGTCAGTTGCGCTCACTACCTCAGATGGTTTCTTGGCGAACAGCATGGCCCAAGGTTAGGGCCATGCTGTTGCGCTGTCACTGTGGAGGGGAGATCTCTTCTTAGGCGGCGGCGTTCACTTGCGAGCACTTCGCGCGCGCATCGGTGTAGGAGACTCCCTTGTCCATGAAGCCAAACACCCACTGACAGAAGTCAGTACGTATATAGATATTCGAGATACCAGCCAACACGGTGGTCATCTCGCTCTTCGTCTTGTTCGACAGCAATGCCGAGCACACCGATGCGGGAACATTCGCCCCATGAGACGGCATGCATCGGCCAGACGAGGAGAATTCGCTCGCACTGCGAACCGGCTTGTACCAGTTTGATTCAGCAACAGTCGGCATGGTCATCGTCGAGGATGCAAGGGTCGTTGTTGGGGCAACTGTCACGGGTGCTGCACCACCGTGAGGAACTGTTGACTGCGTTGTCTTGGCGGTCGTATTGGTGGTCTTGTTGCCACCAGAAATTGCCGATTCTTCTTCACCATCTTCTACCGTTACGTCGGCAATGTATTTGATGGTGATTGTCTTGCTCGTATAGGCCTTCTCTTTGCCCTTCTTCACTGACTGAGCGCGATAGCTGTACGTGCCGTCCAACCACATGTCATCGGCGTCGTATGCAGACACATCCCACTTCGCGACGCCACCCTTGGTGGTCACACTCTTCAGGCGAGTCCACTTCTTGCCCTTCAAGTAATTGAAGGTCACCACTCGTGCCGGTGTTGCCGGTTTGAAAGTGACGGTCATGACGCAGTCGTCATCGTCCTCTGCCTCGTCCATCACTCCGTCTTCGCAACTACCAGACAGAACAACCTTCACGGTCTGAGCTGCCTGAGCCACACTCGGCAGCCCGATCAATGCCAGTGCTGCCACAAGTCCGATGGCCAATAACCGCTTCTTCATAAGGCTCTCCCCCTAATAGGTCGTACGGTCTACTAGGTCAGATAGTACAGCGTACGGGGCAGGGGTCAACTGGGCCAGGGTGAACAGTTCGCTAACGGCGGGCGAGATGCGCGCGCTGGAGCTTCAGCAACTGTTCGTCGCCAGGAAGTAGGCGCAGACCAGCCGTTGTCGACACCATTAGCGCCTCGGTATCTCCCACTTCGATTGCCCATGTCGCAAGGTCTTGGGCTGTGCTGACGGCGGTCACCACCAACCTCGTCGTCGACCCGTCAAGATCTGGCCACAAGTACGAAGTGCCAGCAAATGGTAAATCGCGCACCCCACGTAGCAGTGCAACAACATCTTCCCGATGACTTTCTGGTTCATCCCTTAATCCACGCTGATGGTGAAGGAGGAGATCAAAGTCTGAGCACACGATGTCAGCAAGTGGGAGCTCATCCGAAAACGTAATTGGAAGAAGTTCTTCACCTGATGAGGCCATCAGTTCCGCCAGTCCTCGGCGCAGATCCGAGACGACCGTCGAGAAGGTTGCATCTGTGCAATTCATTTCCCACATTGCAGTTCGTGCTGCCGATCGGCGCATGCGGTCCCGGTTCAGTACGAGCCAACTAATTAACTCAAGTGCACGGGCTTTGCGGAATTGTGCGGGAATACCATTTGCACTTTCCACCAGAGGAAACCCGAACAGGCGAACGACAACCTGCCGATCACTGATCAGGGACTTATCGCTTTTCAAAACCTCATAAGTTTCAATCTCTTCACAGAGTCGTGTGACACGCATATCCAATTCCGTGGACAGTTGAAGGTGTTGACCCTCAGTTGCAAATAAGAGCATCGCCGTTTCCATTGATTCTTCTGACAGCTTGACTGGCACTCTGTCGGGGTGGGAGATGGCCATCTGTTGCCGTCGCCTCGTGCGGATTGCAGAGAGAATGCCCGCTGACGACATACCTGCGATCACTTGCTCCAGGTCCAAGGATCCCGTTCGGACATCTGAATGTCCACGCTCAAGGGACACGCCGCGAAAGAGGCTCATGATGGAAGCGATGGCCAGAAGCACGAGCCCAGCGAGCGTGCGACTACCGACTTCTCGAATCGCTCCCCTCAGTCCGTGCACAGTAATGAGACGCGCAAGCTGAACCGCGACCCATATGGTCGTAGCAATCACAACAACTGAGAATGTGGACGTCACAAGTTGCTCATCAATCTGTCCACCTTCAAGAAGGCGCTCCCACGATTCAACAAGGTTGGTGTCACCCAAAATGCGAACTGCCTGCACGAGAAGGGGCACCCAAGCAAACAGAAGTGCGAGGGACAGTAAGACGCGTCTCATTGTCCAACCTGAATGGCCGCTGATCTGGTCAGCGTCACGCTTTTGCCTGGCACGCCGAGAAGTCGAAGTGTTGCAAACTGAACATGTTTTGTAACCGTCACCATGACAAGACCACCTTTCACATCAACTCTCCCCGTCACTCCCTCACGCCGCAGCGCTTGTGACGTGGACAGAACTGCTCTCGCCGTATCGATCACCGCCCCATTCGATCGAATCGAAGTCACTTCCTGAGCGCCAGTACGTGCAGCATTCCCAGCAATGTCAGACAAATGGGCATACTCGGCAATGAGTCGACCTGAGTCGAATGAGAATCCGACAAGTGAAACAAAGAGCATTCCTAACCCAGTAACGAAAGCGGAAAGAGACCCGCGCATAGTTCGCATTTCATTCATCTCCCATGAAGATGTAGGTGTCAAAGACCTCGAACGATGTCGCTTCTACTGACTTCGACCCAAAATGAAGCAGGCCCAAGCCAGCATCTGAGAGATGACAGCGCGCCCACACGCGCACGCCGCGTCGTCCACCTTCTGTCAGCAATGTCACTGAAGATTCAAGACGTGCACACCGAACATCAAAATTCCGTAGCGAACGATGAAGCACCATCTCTGCAGTACCCAAAGATCTAGCCAACGCCACCTGAGATCCTGACCTTGCCGCCGCATTGACCGCATGCCGAAGGTTGCCCGATGACGCCGGTATCCACCCTGCAAGAGCAACAAGTGACAACAGAGCCATCAGTGCAGGAAGCAGGAGAACCGCTTCTACGCTCGCAGAACCTCTTGCAGCTTCTTTCATCGCTGGCTCTCCGGAATGAATATTTCGAGTGGCTTCTCGGTCGTTCTTGCCACGACACGCTGAATCCACGGCAGAACTCGCGGCTGTCTCAACTGAACCGTGACAATGACGGAACGAGGATGTATCGAAATTGTTGGGGGTGCTGAGAGCTGTGCACCAATATCTCTCGACATATTTTCAATAGCATTTGCCGCAACCACGTAGTCACGACCCCCATACATACCTGGCTGGGCGACAATCTCTGCTGCGCGCTCTGCAAGGAGAGCAGCAGATCTTGATGCGTGCGCAGAAAGAGTCTGCTGGCACATCATGAAGAGAACTAGGAGAAGCAAGGGGAGAAGCAACACCACTTCGACTGTTGCCTCTCCCCTCATATTTTCCCGATTGACAAACGACTTCATCCGAGATTGAGTCGATTGGCCTTGTCCTTGATGCGAGTGGACAGGGTTGCTCCTACCGCAATTGCCAACGCAATCAGCGCTGCAGCCATCACCACTGTTGTCGCACTAACTTCACCACGCCCTCGATCAGACTCGAGTGAGCTAGTGAAGCGAATCCAGTAGTACTGGAAATGTTGTTTCAAATCACTCATGTGATTTTCCTTTCTTTGCTGTTCTCTTTTGAGATCTACTGCTCACAACACACCAAGTGTGCTTGCATACGCGGGATAACCGAGCAAGATGATGAAACCCATGAACAAAAGCACCATCGGCACGCCCATGCGCTCTGTCTGTTGTGCTGCGTCGTGTTCGATCTGGGCCATAGATCGAACCCTCAGACTTGAAGCTTTTGCCGACAGTGACTGGCGAACTCGAGCTCCGTGTTGTCCGGCAAGTTGTAGACAGTTCGCAACGTCGACCATTGAGTCAATCTCATACGAGACACCCACATCGCGAAAGACATTCCACATGTCGGTTCGCTCTGCTCTTGCCCGCTCTATGAGATCACGAAACAACTGAAAGCACCACCCGTCCCCCGAGCCACCAGCAGCAATGAAGGCCGACTCAATGCCAGCGCCGCCCGCAAGCAATATGTTCACAAGATCAAGGAAAGCCGCAAACGAATGCTCAAGTTCTTTGCGGCGAGCGCGAGCACGGTCCGCAACCCGTCGTGCTGGCTCTCTACAACCCAGGACAGCGGTAGCACCACACATAACTGCCACCAGTAATGGTCCGATGTTCAAAACCATGTTCAACAACATGAATAGGACGAGTGCGCAGATGACCGACCCGATTGTCCACATGGTCACATCCGCCGTATGTCTCTCAGGCGAGATTCCAACGAGCATCAAATCGCTTGAAGATGCTTCACGCTGCAAGTTCATCTGATCCTCCCCGGGCCACGAATCGAACGGGGGCAGCGAGACGGGTCATCTTGGTCAACATCCAGATAGCAACCGAAAAGAGGCACATGAGAAGTGACAACACCGCCACACCATCGGGAGTGGTAAATGGAATCAGGTACGTCCGATTGAACATGACGAGTCCACCTATGAAGAGGCCAACTGACGAAATGACTATGCGAACCGAACTGCGAATTCGGGCTCGACTCACCCAAATCCGAAGGTTCATCTTGCTCTCCTCTCGTGCGCAATCGGCAAGCTGCGTTAGCAGACCAACCAGGTCACGGGACTGGAATCGAGTCGCAGTGACGAGAGCTGCAATGACAAGGTCACTCTGGGAAGTGTTGAGCGAATTGGCAAACCGCACAAGTGCTCTCTCGGCTCCTAGGTACTTGGTATCTGCAGCGAGTCGCTCTACCTCTGCTCTGATGACACGGGGAGCCAAATCTCCAGAGGACATGATTGCGGACTCAAGTCCGCCTGCGGCACCGAGCGAGTCACGAAGGTGCTCAGTCCAACTTGCAATTGCGTCATTGACCTCGTTCGGCTGGTACCTACGGGCTCTGGATTTAGTGAAAGGACCTCTTCTCAGAACCGAAACAGATTGAAATTGAGCGATCTTCTGAATTGGAATGAGAAGTCGTAGACCGACTCCCACCACAAGTCCTGCGCACACGAGCAACAACGTGGTCATAAGGACCAACGCCGTGCGTCGAAACCATAATCAGCCAACATCTCGGCAGTTGCTGCTCTCAGTGAGGCAAAAGGTTCTACGCGAGAAGATTGTGAGACAACTTCATTCGACACAATGCTGTTTCCATCGGCATCAACGACCTCTCTAATAGAGGAGATTCTCCGCTTACTGTCAGCGACCTCAATGTGGACGACGAAGTGAAGTGCGCTTGCCAAGAGAAGATTGACTGTCTCAGTCGGAAGACCTGAAGGTGCCATCGACACATAGGCAGCAAGCTTTGGAAAGACAGACCTCGTGGAGTCTGCGTGCATCGTGCACATTGACCCGTTGTTTCCTTGGCTCATCGCCAAAATCATCGGGAATGCTTCAGCCCCGCGCACCTCACCGACAATTACCCGATCAGGATCCATACGCAGAGCCATGCGAGTGAGTGCCGCAAGGTCGATTTCACCTGAACCTTCGATATTTGCCTGCCGTGATTGGAGAGCATCATGGTCAGGATGGAGATGCGCAAACTTGTCGATTCCAAGCTCGTATGCATCTTCAATCGTCACTATTCGCTCTGAAGGTGGGACTTCGTTCATCAATGCACGAAGAAGTGTCGTCTTGCCTGATCCTGTGCCGCCAGCAATAACGATGTTGCGTCGAGCTCGCACCGCTGCCGCAAGAAATGAGCCAACCTGTTCGGAGAACATCCCCAACCGCATCAGGTCATTGAGGCTCGCATTATCGAACTTATGACGCCGTATGACCATCGTCGGATGTGTCGAGACATCCATAGTGGCGAACATGCGGGACCCATCGGGAAGTTGGAGATTCAACTCTGGATGCCCGATGTCAAAGCGGCGCTCAGTTCGTGTAAGTCGGGTTGCGGCTCGGCGGATGAGTTCGATGAGTTCAGCATCAGAGTCCACAATCGGGTCGACTTGTTCGCGTCGCCCATCTCGATACTTCAGCCACACTGGGTGTGGTCCACGGACATGGATGTCGCTCACATCTTCATTGCTAAGTAGCGGGTCGAGTCGTCCAAGCCCAAGAACTTGAGATACGGCTTCATTGACCAATGTCTCTTCTTCGGCATGAGGGATCAGACCAAAGGTTGTCAGAGAAGCAGTGCGAAACCTGTCTAGCTCGTTTTTTGCGGCCAGCATCGCAACACCGTGTTCCGACGACGTCATGTGACTTGACATTCCAGTTCTGCTGGATTCAAGTTGGCGATCAGCAAGCGCTGCACCAATGCTTCGACTCAATTCATCCACGAGGCGCGTACGAGCTCGCTCACCTTCCTCTCGAGACGTCCTCATGACTTCGGCCCAACAATGGAGAGATGAATCAACTCAGCAGCTGCCATGGCTTCAGCGAACTCAATTGGTGCTCGCAGTGTGATGACAGCTTTGGGCTGGAACTCATTTGGTGGGCTCACTGCGGCAACCACTGCACTTCGTTCAAGCGACGTCGTATCAACTTGACCATCCGAACGTTGACTGCGAAGTGTGACCACCACACTATGACCAACGGCAATTGACGGCGGAAAGTGACCCTCGTCCAAAGCTACGGCGAGTAATGCCTGACCAACCGACAACGAGTGATCTGGTCTGCTGAGGAGCGCCACGGGAAGTGGTCCAGGTTGCGGAACGTCACTAACCAGAACAGTGCCGAGGATGTCCTCTGCATCACTTGCATCTAGAAATTGTGAGCGTGTCGCATCTGGAACCTTGAAAGCCCCAAGATCTTCTGCCGCAATGACATGGCCAGATTCAAGTGGACGGGCCGCTCCAACTACAGAGACAAGCGACGCTGAATCGTGGCGGAGGGCAAGGGCAGCTAGGCCCCCACCGAAAACAAGTGCGAGACCAAGGAGTGTTTCAGGTCCGCGTCGGACACCCTTGGATAGCGCTGGTACGCGCAGAGACATAGAAGTTGACCTCCATCATTGAACTTTGTCTCCCAAGTGTGTGGCGCCAGACAGTAACGATGGCAGGTGAGGAATACCAGTCACCCTTCAACTTTTTTGGATTGATTGCCGCGTCAGCCCGAAGTGGATGGTTCCTCAGTAGTGGCTTCACCTTCGCTGCCGTCACCAGAATCTTCGTTACCGGCTGGCCAGATGCGCGGCCACAGGTCCTCGTATGACGGAATCTCGCACTCAACGTCCGATGTCACAACCTCAGCCTGTGTCTCAGTCTTTGCGCTTGCTGCCACCTCAGCCCGAGCAAGGTTGCGCAACGTACTGAGCACTCCGAAGGCGGTACCGAATTCGTTCTGCTGCGCATTCACGGTCTCATACACCGCTTCATATTGCGACTCATCAGTGATGTAATCCTTGATCAGCACAAGTGCGGTGTCCCATGTATCAAGAAAGACATACAGCTTGTCCACGCATTCCAGAACAGGGTCTGATGAAAGCACGGTTGCTTTGCCAAGCGATGTCGACAGCTTCAAACGTGATTCCTTGTAACTGTCTGCGCGACCATCTTCGTCTTTGAGTCGCTCACCAAACTCAGAACCTGCGGTTTCGAGGTCTTGATCGCGCACGAACGACCACAGCGAATCCACGCGTGTCGACAACAAGTCAACCGACACCGACAAGTCCGCAAGTGCTTCGGTCCAAATGCCAGTCATGGTTTCGAGGCGAGTGGCGCGGCGCTCTTCAGCCGCGCTGTTCTGCCCTGAGCGCAAGGTTGCAAATGCACCTGCATACGCAACAAGTGCAGACGAGAACACGGTGGCAAAAGCAACGATGAACTCGGATGACTTGAAGAATGACTGTTTCGTCCCGTCCTTCTTCTTACGTCGGCGACGAAGAATCCAGAAGCGGCGACCGGGCTTACCTGTCGACACACCTTCTGGCTCGACCTCACTCGACATGTCTGTCGGTGGTTCTGGAATTGGAAGTTGGCCGTCCCCCGCGTCACTCACGCAGGCAACAGTAGACCGGTTGGGCAGACCCACCTGATTCCGCCGTAGCCTGAGACACACTGTGACGACAATCCCCGACGTACTCCCCGCCTCGAACGACCCCTGCTGGTGCGGCAGTGGTCGCAAGTACAAGAGGTGTCACAAGGGAACCGAGGGCCGCATTCAACCCGGCGTGGTCAGCCCCATGCGACCGGTGCCAAGCAACATCGCGAAGCCCCATTACGCCGACACGGGTGTGGTGAAGCGCACCGATGAAGCGCGCGTCAAGACTCCCGAAGTCATCGAACGCATGCGACATGCAGGCGTCATGGCTGCCGACATCTTGCGCCGGGCCGGCGACATGGTGAAGCCAGGTGTCACCACCGAAGAGATCGACATTTTCGTCCACGACCTCACCGTTGAATGCGGTGCATACCCGAGCCCACTCAATTACCACGGGTACCCAAAGAGCGTCTGCACCAGCGTGAATGAGGTCATCTGCCATGGCATTCCTGACTCTCGCGCGCTTGAAGAAGGCGACATCGTGAACCTTGATGTCACCGTGTTCGTAAACGGTGTTCATGGTGACACCAACGCCACATTCGCTGTCGGCAACATCAGCCAAACCGATGCTGATCTCATTCGCATCACAGAAGAGTGCATGTGGAAAGGCATCGAAGCTGTCGTGCCCGGCCAGCCCATCCATGACATCGGTCGAGCGATTGAAACACACGCCAAGCAACACAAGCTAGGAGTGGTGCGTGCATTCATCGGCCACGGCATCGGGGAGAACTTCCACTCCGACATTCAGGTGCTCCACTATTACGACCCGCGCCACACCATGGTCATGCGACCA
>Ga0169931_10001694_pt1 | contig 36288 bp, 40 predicted proteins | sample Kivu_15m_20L_FD_129675 | JGI IMG/M metagenome (GOLD analysis project Ga0169931, IMG submission 129675) | Freshwater microbial communities from Lake Kivu, Western Province, Rwanda to study Microbial Dark Matter (Phase II) - Kivu_15m_20L... | ecosystem: Environmental > Aquatic > Freshwater > Lake...
AGCCACTGGCTAAAAATTCCCATAGTTTTATTACTACAAAAACGGTTTTTTAGGTTTAGAAGTTGAGGCTGAACTTAGTTATCTTGCCTTGAAGTCCTATGTAGTCGTGTAGTATGCCTCACTCTCGAATTTCCTCTCCTCTCTCCCCTTTCCCTTTTACATTTAAACACAGTTATTTATCTTAGTTTGCTTTTCTGCAGTTTGTAGCTGCAACTACGGTTAATTGCTTGTTTAAGTGCGCATAGGGGAGCCAGTTGCGTTTCTATGGCTGTGATCTAGAGAGGTGATGACATTTTGTTGAAAAGAAAATTTTCTTTACTGCGGCTATGATGAGGCCCAGTTGTTATTTTATACTTTTCTTACAATGGCCCTGGCGTAAGAATTAGTGCTGTAGTTTGAAACGATTTTAGGTCTGTTTTGCATGACCAAGTTGGAGTGCTGAGATACGCTTTCCTGCCTGATGACTTGTGGCAACACAACGCTGCCCTTATTAGACTGTTTCACTGTTATGAGAGGTGCGGGCGAGTCCTAGCCCATCTATATGGTAATATGCACGTTTTGTTGCGATAAGCTGCGTGCGCTTCTGTTTTAGCTAATTAGGGAAGGATTGGCTCTATTCTGACTAGTCCTTACGATTTGTTCGTGTCTTTGTACGCTACTAGGAGGCACGGGTTGCCGATACTCTAGGTGATGGGCCACTTCTAGTTGCTTCCCATTATAAGCAGCCTGCTGAGGTGCCTGGCTCTAGGCCCTAGAACGCGCAATCTATGATGTTTTGCTGTTCATTTACAAAGCAATTGGCTGCACTTTACTTGGTTCTCTATAAACATCTTCTTGACTCCTAGTGGAAGAATTATTTATACCAAACTGTTTCACTGGCGATGAGTTAGGCTTGCACTGCTGAATCACTACTGCTTGAGCTGGTTGATGTAAACTAATGGGTTGTCCCTGAGGAATGAGGTGCATCATGTACTAGGAGGAAGTCTTTTTGGGAGGAGACTGATAGATGAAGCGAGTGGTAGGTGGCGATCTGTGATGGTTGTGTGGACTAGGGCTGACTGGTTTGGAGAGTGGAGGCAACATGTGGCTGACCTGGGCCTGAGTGTGTTGTTGAATGATTGGAGGCTGTTGCTGAAAATTCGTCGGACTGGCCCTTATCTTCATATTACAATAATAGCACTAAAAGCATTAAGCAAAGTCATATCAAATACCTCATCAAGGTAAAGATATATTATATACTGAAAACTAAACTAATATAAAAATTTAAGTAGAATATGATAACGTTTGTTTGAAGTATGATCAAGGTCCTTACTCTTCCAGATCTTTATCTTTTACCACTTCTTCTTTCTCCTACTAGTCATCGTCAACTATAAAGGCGTTATCGTGCACCTAGATCTCATCAGGGTCACGCTCTCCGCAATACATCGAAAATATTCTTGCGTATTTTATTCCAGGCTGCTATACAAAAGTGGGAAAATGCGATAGTTTCAAGTTCTACTCGGCCCTGTCGTACAAGATGGAGTCTCTTATCTTGAGAACGGTGCCTGCTTTGCCAGGAAGACTGCCCTTGATGTAGAGGATATTCTTGTCTACGTCAATTCTGAAAACAGTCATTGATTTCTGTACAGTGACTTTGTTGCCCATGTGTCCGTACATCTTTTTTTGCTTAAAAACTCGCCCTGGATCCTGTCTGCCTCCCGTTGAGCCCAGCACTCTAGTTGTTAGTGAGTTGCCGTGAGTGGCTGGCTGTCTAGCAAATCCGTGTCTTTTGATTGTTCCCTGAAAACCATGACCCACTGTTTTGCCAATCACATCCACGAACATTCCAGGTGTGTAGTGCCTTGCTGACATCATGTATCCAATCGGTAACAGGCACTCCTAGCTTACTGGAAACTATGCCAGTACTTTCTTAGGAGGTACTCTGGCCTTCAAGTAGTGACCCAACTGCGCTTTATTGCATTTTTTAAGGTTTTTCTAGCCTAGACCCATCTGCACCTGATAGAATTTATTGTGGACATCGGGGCGTTTGACCTGAACTACCTGCACTCGATCTAATAGCACAATAGTGACTGGCACAGTGTAGCCCCATCTGTCGAACATGGTGGTCATGCCCAGCTTGATTCCCAGTGTGCCCATTCGCCTTAGTTCCGCATTGCCCTAAAACTACTCCGAAATATTGTATCTTTTGTTGATCTGGTTTACAAAGTTGCCATAGACTGGCTCGAACTTCTTGTACTTGCCAGTCTCCTGGTCGAAAATGGGTTATTAGAGCGGCGAGTACTCGAAGACGTCAGAAGTTGTTTGGATGATATCTTGCGATTTGGACTTTTCTCTGCGTTTGCCTGAGCCTTTGAGATAGAACTACTGATAGTACTTGATGTTGTCAAGTTCTTCCTTGCTTTTGAACTCTTCCAGCTAGGGACTGTGGGTCCTCATGAAGGCGATGTTGCGACTTATTAAAGGGTGGCTTACGTGGTCTACTTCTCTATCTTCTAGGCCTACATCGCACGCATCTTGTTCTGCTGTTCCTGCTCGGCCTTGGACAACTTGGCTGCCTTTTCGTCGCCCACTGCGAAGGAGCGGGCCATTTATTTGGACTTGGGTTTGGGTTTGGGGCGTGACCACTTGGAGAAGTAGTTGGCTAATCTGTTGGCGAGCACTAGCATAGTAATTATTAATCTAAATTAAAACAAATCAAAAGAAAACAGCAATACACGCGATTAAAGATAAGCAATAAAGATTTATAATGAAAAGAAGATAGTTTGCTTAGTATATAGTATACTAATATAGCTTATGACTCATAAATTTATTGCGAAGACATACTCATGCCTATATACAGTACACTCATACACCTATAAACACTTCTTATTATTATAGTTTGGCTTATAATGTAGACTCAAAGTCAACCACCAAGTGTTTCCTGGCAGTTACTGCTTAAAATAGTCAGCAAGGTCGTAGTCACCGCCACCAAATGGGTCATGTACTTCCGCTAAATCAGCAAATATTAACAGCTGCCAAATCAATCCATGCGAGTGACCATCCCACTAGCGATCCTACTGATAGTTGCGGTCATAGTGGAAGTTATTTCCTATAGAAAAGTAAACTAAGGACAGATCTACAACAGACCCTTGACCTTGCTGTATCACATTCTGACTGTTCTGGGAGTGCTTCCCATCGTTCTAGTTTTCAAAAGCATCGACAATGTAACGAATTGCTTAGTGCAGATTGTTCTTAACGATTTCTACTTTACAGAATAATTAATGTTACTTTTCAGTTGTTTTTCTGCGATTGCCTGCCTCTTGCTGCTAATAAGCAGGCCCATTATAGTCGACAAACTGGATTTCTTTTAAAACTGTAAAGCTGTTGCTATGAAGATGAGCCCATAGACGAAACGATAGTATACTTTTTCATAGCCCTCTACCTGGGAATCGTCCTGGACATCTTCGTGTTTGAACGAACAATGTGTGCTATTTTCATCTCTCTCAACTTATTGATCATCCTGGCTGGAGTGGTCTGGATTTGCAGGACCAAAAGGATGGCCACCTTCAAGTAAGAGTTCAAAAGAAGCTGATAACAAGTGCAGAGACCCACGATAGATAGTTCGATCAATATATTCGATCAATATATGTTCATATTATCAAATTTTAAGCAGTAGTAGTTTATTATTTGTTATTGCTACCTTAGTACTCTGCCTTTTCCTTCAGCTCTTTTAAGGCCTTGTAAACTTTCCTTTTTCTTAGAATGCTATCGTTTTTGCGTTGCTCTTTTAGTCTCAGTACATGATTGTTCTGTCCGGTGTTCGAGTTGTAGTAGTAGGTCAGCTCAGGTACATACTTGATGCGCATACCAGCTTGTTCTAGAATAGGCAAACAGATAGCTACATCATTGGCCGATGTCAGAAAACTGCCGTTTTAGTCTTGTAGGTCTTAATCGCGTATGTTCAGGAAAAGCTGCGTGTAGAAGGCACGCAGGTGGCTGGTCACGAATGGGTAGTTCCTGAAACTGTGGTTCTATAGTATGGCGTTGGGGAAACTGCGAGAAAAACCTACGTAGCCGCGCACATTGAGGAAGTTGGAGTATACGAACCATGCCTGACTGTTTTGGAAGAAGAAATTGAAGAGTTTGAGCACTTGTCTGCCGATGAGTTAATCATCGCCGTCTACTATCATGAACACCTACTAAGGCTTACAATACTCTTTAGCAGCCATTCTGAGGTTAGGCATGGCTCTTTTCTGCTCTTGGTTTTTGATGACTGCCAGTCTCTAGGGTGGTATTTTGGTTTGTTCCTTCAAGTATCGTTAGACGTCGATGCCAGTGCCGTCAGATGAGGCGTCGTCGATGAAAACGATGTGGTAGTTGGAGTAGTTCTGCATCACTATCGATTTAATATTGTGCATATGCCTGTCTTACTGGTTGTTGTTATGAGACGGCACCACTAGACAGAAGGGAAGCTCATTGCTTACCTAAATAGTATCTTATTTACCTGAATTACAGGGGATTTACCTTGCTGATGTTGTACTTTTACTAGTAGTAGTCGATCTCTGACTGGGCCAACTCAGATACAGAAGATAACTACTCGTCCTTTAGATTGCGCCACTTGCTAGCCAGTTACCGCTGGAATTCGTTGACTCCAGCTATAACTCTGCCCTTGACTGCAGAAACTAGTAATTTGTTTGAGCTGCCCACCTATGATTGCTGTTAAGTATTAGTTGACTACAGTGGCAGAGATGTTGTGTGTTGCTAGGGTCGAGCTGGTGTTGTATGTTGTTGGGGTGTAGCTGGTGATGAGAACCTGGCTAGACTGATCTGATTGGGGTCATAGGGGATAGGTTTAACTTAGTAAGGACTATTTTAAATAGGAGTAGTGTTTGTTTGTATAGAATTGTGTGTGTTTGGTTATGGCTATAAGTTAGATGCAGTTTATGGTTCTCTTTCTTTTTCCTTTTGTTGAGCATACTCTTTTACTAGTTGTTAGCTATTGATAGGAGTGCGATAGTGGTTTTAGATGATGTAAATAGCGCAGATAACCAATACTATCATGCTTAGTGCATAGTAACAATTACGTTTATCTTTACTCGTTTTGAATGGTAATCTTTATAGTTGATTCTTATTAGGAGTACTGTTGGAATTGAGGTACTAGTGTTCCTAAACTTATCCTTCAATGGCATCTTGATCTACATACATCTATCGACAATCTTATCTTGTAATCAATTATTAATCATTATTTATATACAATATATATATAACTATAACTATACAATATATACAATATACACAATTAGCTTCATTTTAACATATATCACTATTAGCATAAGTCATCAAAGCTGGTTGCGCATCCACTCGCACAACTGCTACGCCATCTTCTGCCACCCCTACTCGCTCCTCCCCTTTATGTTATTCTACAGTTGAGTCAGTCCTTCTGCATCGTAGCGAATACCTTTTATTATTTATTCGTTAAGCAGAGTGATAAAATCGGGGAAGAGGCAGTCGCTGTAGACTCTTCCTTCCTTTATTACTCCCTCTACTACGTTGTAGGTCACTTCGGTCATGCCCCACTCGAACTTGTTGTCGATTGAGTACTTGAACTACGGACACTACCCGAACAACCACTCCCAACTTCTCAACCTCTAGTAGTTTTTGTTTATTATCTAGTTCTCTGCTCTTAACTTTTCTTACAACAAAGTTTCCCTCTCCACTGTTCCATATCGCTTCTAGAATGTTTTTTCCAGTTATCGGCAGAATATCTAGTGGTTGAGTTCAGGGTACTGTTCGTTAAGATTCATCACTCTGCTTATCACTGAATCAATGCCCTTACTTTATAGTTTCTTTTTGTTTGGATTCAAGTATTTTTGCAGGGCGTTGAGGTCTACTGAAAACAGCACTGTTCCGTGATGAAGTGCCTTACGTCCCTTGCCTTCCTTGCCTCCCAAGTGCACTCTGTAGGCTGACCCTGACATCTGTTTATGTTTCATTATACTTTTTTGCCCTGGCAGGTCAGATCGTTTCTGCCTGCCACTTCAACAGGTACGCTTAGTTGTTTAAATGTGTCGATGAGTAGTTAGTTGTTGGCGGACTTGTAGTCGTAGGCCTGGTTGCCTTCGTAGGGGGTGAGGAAGCTGAAGCAAGTGTTGCCTAGATCGTGGTAGACTGCGCCTCCACCTGTTTTTCTTCTGGACAGAAGTACTCCTTTTTATTTCATTTACTCGTTGCGGCACTCTTTCCAAGGGTTCTGGTGTCTGCCGATGACGATGGTGGGGCTGTTTCTCCAGAGGAAGAGGGTGGGTTTGTTGAGTTGTGCTGTTTGAAGGGGGAGTTACCGGTTTAGAAGAGGTACTACTCGGTGGCGAGGTTGAAGTGTATGTTTGTTGAGTTGGAAAGCAGTATTTTTCCGCCTGCAAACATAAATTTATTGACTACTCGCTGCAGCATATCCACTTATATTACTATTAAATACTCACTATAATGTTTGCATATATCAATTATAGTATTTAAGCTCTAACATAAAGGTTAAAAAATAATAATAAAATTAAATATCTAAGGCGATTATTGGATCAATTATATGTCAAAAGATATAAATAATCATAGATCGAAGTCTATGCAGCTTTTGTCTATTTGTTTGCCCACTGTGTCCAGCAGATGCAGTTTTCTATTGCTGACCACTTCCTGGCTCCACCCCACCTACTTGCCTTGCATGATTGATGTATGCATCTGGCTCACCTACGAAAACAGTCCTTCTATTTTGGGCTTCCACTCATTCTGCTCAAACAACTCGTCTAGATCCTTGCCCACTTCGCGTTCCGACTGCTTTATACTAGAAAGTAGATCTGGACGCGTCTTTTCCTACCGCTTTAAAACAATCTTTTCTTACTGCTTCGAAACAATATCTTCTTATCTCTTTAAGACCATCTTTTCCTATCGTTTTAGGTCAATCTTATCTAATTCTTCGAAGGAAGGCTACTTAAACTGATTGATGGAGCACTCTTTGAAGTTGTTTCGAGATAGCATCAGCTGGCTTCTTATATGCACAAACGACTTCTCTTTCAGATTCTTGAGCTGTTTAGCAGGCCGATTCATGGTCAGGGAAGGACTGAACTCCCTCCTCCCCTTCCCAACAACTCTTGTCTACTTCTAGCCACCCCCAAGCTACACAAAAGAGTTGTAAGTGATCATCCGAGTCTATCTTGGGTACCTCTCCAGGAACTCAAGGGCAGCTGCAAAAGCTTAACTTTTGTTTAGCTGCTGCATAAACAGCCTATTAGTGTTTGTTTTGAGAATGCGCTTTTAGAACATGTCGTAGATGGACTTCAGAAAGTACTTTTCGCTTAAATTGAATGTTTTGAACGAGTTGAGGGTGAAGTTTTAGTTGAGCCACACCTTGCACTTGTGTTGCTGGTTGATGCCCACCATCTTGGGCGTTAGCATGAAGGATCCGTATCGCTAGTAGAGTTTCATGCAGCCGAGGAGGGTCTACTTGAGCAGGTATATGGCTTTGAACAGAGGCAGCTGGTACAGCTAGGACAGTAAGGTAACTATCTGCTAGCACTTTACCTGTAGTTTTACGCATTGAGGTGTGATTTCATAGTGCAGACAGGTGGCTTTGATGATAGGGGAGTTGGTAGTTGATCTCCAACGATAGTGTTGCATTTCGCTGGTTAGTTTTTAGATCTGAACATCTAAAATGATCTGAACATCTAAAATGTGATTGTAGCCACTCTGGAAGGGTATTTTGGCTTATTGTTGATTATTGCTGGTGGTTTGTGTGTGTTATAGTAAAATGCTGTTGAGGCTGCAGGCAGAATGTGCTCTGGAGATAATTTATTGTTTCATTTCATTATCAACAAAAAATCGACAATTACTGGCAACTTGTATGTAGTAAAATAAAGCAATAAATGATCAAACTAAAGCAATGGACGATGAAATAAAGCAATAAATGATGAAACTAAAGCAATGGACGATGAGATAAAGCAATGGACGATGAAATAAAGCAATGGACGATGAAAATGATGTGGCAAATATCCACAATAAATGTATTTTAGTCAAACATAAGAGTGTTTAAGACGTTTCACAAGGTCGATTATTTTTAAGTTATAGTTTACAAACTATTATCTGCTATTTATATTGTGATTTCTTAGCTATCCGCTTATCGATTAGTAGATTCAAATTCATTTATTAGAAGCTATTGATTTTATTAATTAGTAGGTATTGTAGTAGTGATGAGCTTCCAGCCCAAAAAACTATTAGTCGTCCTCGAAATCAACCACCTACTCTTCTACCTCAATAACCCCAAACACACTGAAATAGCACAAAGCCACTCCCACAAACCCATCAACTACCACGACTCCTACCACCACCTCAGACTCAGCATCAGAGCAGGCAAACCCTAACTGCTCAACTACCTCTTCATCAACCTCAGAGCAGACATCGACGTCGCGGTATGGTCCAACCTCAGCAACCAGTACACCAACGACCTCTGCAAAAAGTACTTCACTCGCTACTACCGTGACTTGCTCTTCGTGCTGGCCACTAATCGACCACTCTACGGCAACCACCCCTAGCATACGTCCTTGCCTATAAGGAAAGACCTGAGTGGAGTGTTTAACCGTTTTGCTGGGTACAACTAGACCAACACTATCGTGGTGACTGCCTAGAGCAACTTGATGGAAAACCACAGTCGAAACGACCTCAAAGTGCCACCATACTCTCCATCAAGCCCTACTTTTTAGCAGGACCCAGGTCTGATTCCTCTGGCAAAGTACTTGCAGGGGTTGCTGATAGTGAAGAACTAGTCGGGGATAAACGACATAAGGAGGTTCATAGGGGCAAAGTAGGCCAAGAATATTTTTGCGAGAAGCGCACACAACTTGTTCACCGACCGAACATACATCTGATACTATTATCTCATCTTATAAAGTAGCAACTCAGTGGAGTAGCCACATAAATAGTATTAATGTAGATTAGTAATGGTAAGATGGATGTTTGCATATTTAATTATATTTAATAATATGAGTGTTATAATATAATCTAATCATTCGCCCTCTGGAGGCAGTTGTATGAGTGTTATATAATGATATCAACTTTTATGATTAGTTGAGAGTTACATTCTCAAAAGAACCCACAATATGCCATAACCATATATGCGTAGTCTATCAAGTAGCCAAGAGATGATCACGATACCCAGTGCTTTATAACCATTTTAATCAAACAGCTATGACTTAAACCAACATTTAAACTTAACAGCACTTAAAGAAATCAAAGTATTGTGGCTCATTTTACAAGCTATAAGAGGGATGCTGATGTTTGGCCTAAACCAATGATGGCTTGTATTGGCTTATAATATTATCTTATCCACAATGCCTTTAAAAAATAGAACCACCAATCCAAGAGTAACCGCTCAACTGCCTCCCGAACAGGTCAAAATGGAATAGCCCTAACAAGTTGAATCAGACTCGTCCATGCTCGAAGACAACAGAGAAGTCGTCGAAGGCCGATGGAACGAAGACGAAAACTTCAAATTCGTTATGTTCGTGGTCTACTACCAGGACATCTTCATCTCCAGACATCGCAGAAAGTAGACTTGAGTTTATCCAGGGTCACCAAAATATTCAAGACCTTCGCTGAGTTCCTCACCGACCGTTCTGCCTCCCAGTGCCGCAGCCACTACCAGAAGATGGCCCTGAAGTACAAAACCCCCGCGAAGATGAAGAAACACTACAAGAAGATGTTTGGAGAGGAGCATTTCAACGCCTAATACGAGATTTTCAAGGCCAAGTGGTAATAGACCCATCCTCCTCAACCCCGTAAAAGCCCAGAAATAAGGCAATTTAAGGACGAGGGCGTGCAGACTGAGCAGGAACATGAAGAGCCACACATGTGCAACAGTTGTAGGTATGTCAATGCCTCTACCATGATTAATTTTCATCTGGGCGAGGTGAATCCTTTTCTTTTTTGGCAAAATCTACAGGCCATGCAGTTCTACCAGGGATTTAACCCGTTCTTTGGAGGAAGCTGGAACGAGGAGGTCAAACATGGACATCTATGATACATTATGAACCAAATAAACACATTCACATACATGCTGCCATATATTCTATTGAGCCTCATTGGTCAAAGTGATCCTATCGGCCAAGGGACACACTATGTCGATATAGCTTGTCTAAACCTGCTTGAGAATGCAATATTAGGGCAGGCGAGTTGGCATATGCATGTCTTGCATGATGGTTGTTGAGAATGTGGCGTTAATTAAATAAGAAGTGTACTAGGATACGTATCTTGAGGGAAATTCTTGATATTTAATGTTTAAAGCTGATGAATATGCTTTTAAGCAAGGATGAGAATGGCAATTAATCAAAATGCAGTTATAAAGGTATCAGGTTATATCTGCAATCATTCAAAAATATGACATATAAGCAAATCTTATTAATTAATTTAACAATACAATCATCTTTATCTTATATTCACAATACATAACACATAACAAAGTTCCTTTGCAATATAAACTTAGTACTAATCAATACCTGATATTCTGTTTCAGTTCATTCAGTTCTCTTTTTAGCTGAGAAATCACCATGTTCTTGTCATTTATTTAGCACAGCCTTTCTTACAATTCAGCTTTCTACATCTTTTTGCGATTCAACGTGCCCTCTATGTTGCTCTTCTTTCCATCAAGTTATTGGTGTTCAGACTATAGTTCTTTAAGTTACAGTTCAGACTGTCTTTTCCAGAAGTTAGTTCTCTCCTGCATCCACTCCTTCCTCTCTCTCCTCACCTTCTCCCCCAACTCCTCCTTCACACTCTAAATACCATCCTCTAATTCTTTTTCTAGAGCACTCTTGATTTTGGCTTAGATGGCTGGTCTTAGTCTGTTTTTGACTTCGCTGAGCATGTCCTCATTGGAAATGATTTCTTCTATGGTTTGCTGGACGAACTACTATTCCTACTAGGCAGTCAGTGTTCTTGGTTTGCCTTTGTGGGTGTTTGACTTGTATCCTTAGATCATTTGCACTAGATTGGCCAAGGAGTCCTTCAAGGCTTGATTGCGCTCTGCTATTTTGGTCTTAATATTATGCTAGTAGACCGCATTGAGTTGACTTCTCTTGTTTTACTTCTATCGTTGCAGGTTGAGCTGATGGCGGGCACGAATGGTGCTTTTTATCTACTTGCGCAGCTGAGTGAGTAAGACAGTACTTCAGGGACAATTTACTGCAGTTTGAGCATAAGGTGCTGGTCTATTTAGTCTGATTAAAGGTCAGTCATCAGTTTCTTTTCAATTTGAATATAAATACAATATACTATACCCGAACAGCATTGTAAAAAATACATATCTTGATTGCATTGAATTAGTTATTAGTAAAGAGAAGTAGTCTTATCACTTGTATTTTAATCATTAGTAAAGAGAAGTAGTCTTATCAGCTGTATTCAGTGCTTAATAGTCTTTAAGTGGCAGATGGGATCGAATTCAGTTATGAGCGAAAGTATGGTCGGCTAGTGCGAACTGCTCACCAACTCTAAATCTCTCAACGCCATATAAATATAAAAGTAATACAAGAGGAAAGCTATGGCTGCAGTGAGAGGTCTAAGAATAGGCCTAGGCACAGTTCACCACGGCATAGTTATCTGCCTACCAGGACAAATAACATGGGTGTTCGACTGGGGCTCAGACGGAGGTAGAAAGCTCAAGGGCAACGGACTCAGAGGTAGTTAAAGAGTTTGTCTAGGTCAGTATTCAATAGAAACACTGCACAAGGCCTTTGATTTTGCAAGTAAGGGCAAAAATTACTCGCTTGTTTCGTATAACTGCAACCACTGGACGAACTAGTTCGCAAAAAAGATAGGGTGGTCGATTAACTGTGGAGGATTCGTCATCTGATACGTCAACTACTTCTATCTACCATTAATAAATATAGTAAAAATAAAAAAAATATTGTAGATAGATGTACTTAGCTATGATTTCGATTGGAGTCTACTATCATTTAGTTGCGCATTCTTTGTTGAAGTCCACCAGCGAGTGTCTGACTCGCTTAGCAAACTCAGTATAGGCGCAACTGGTCTACTTGCTTTGGCATAGTCTGTAGTACTCTCCGTTGTATCGCACCCGAACAAAGTAGTTTGCAGGGTCACTCTCCTCGAGTTAAGCCTATCTCTGATGTAATTCAATCACTAGTCCGCTGGCGAAGGGCACTGGTTGGGCACAGTTCTAGTCTACAGTCACATTATTGAACTTCTTTCTGATGCAGCCGTAAGTGGTCAGGTTTAAGAAAGTCAGCAAGGGTGCCACATTAGTGTCGTGTCCACTCAATAAGGTCATTTTTTTGGCAAGTTTACCTCCGATCACTGCGTCCATGTTGTTTAGCATGGCTCCAAGAATGGGAGTACTCCATATCTTATCGTACTAACCTCCGTTTAATAAAGCAAAAAAGAAGTGTTGCAAGTACTATAGGTGATTGAAGTCTGCTTAGGTAAAGCCCTTGGGCATGGCTCGACCAAGGTTCAAATCGCATACTACTACATCGTATAGTTAAATCATGCCTGCTAGGTTAGATAGTTCTGCTGAAAGGTTGAACATTTTGGTGATGCGGGCAATAAACTCAGCCTATTATATCTATGTTTAGGCCACAATAGGGGCTATCTGTAGAATTCTCTTGGCAGTGATTTTGGCTTAATTGGGACAGGAAGGAAAAAGATCGTTGTTGACATATATAGGTACGGGCTGGAAACCCTTATTGAGGGCATATTCACCTTAATTAACCTCAACTGTCTGTAGATTACTGTCTTAGCTGTCTGTTTAAAAAGGAGGCTGCAAAAACTATTCAGAAATTTCTTAAGGAATGCGTTCTCCAGCATAAACAGGGAAAAGTCCAGCTGCTTGAGCATATGCTGATAGCACGCATCTTAGACTGGTTGTTGAGATTATGTCTACTTACTTGGGATTAATCGAAGCGTTGACCAGTTTCAGATTATCAATATACTACTTCTTCATGTAGGATCCCAGGTTATAGTGCTGTCTCAGTCCTACTGTGGTCAACAGTCCATGGAAAGGTTTGGTCTACTTGCCATCGTATATGTCGCCCACTGGATAGCGAGCTCCATGTCTGTAGAGCGAAGTAATGTAGACTATCTTAGACTCAACCAGCATCAAGGTCTGCAACACAAGAATGCAAAATGCAATAAGATTTTTGTTCATTGCGGTCTTTATGTAGATTTATTATATAATTGGGGCATATCATTAGTTTTTCACTCATTTTCTTTCAGAAGGTTGTGTCACTGCTATTTTTTCGACTGTTTTTTGGGTTTTGCAGGCTTTTGGCAAAAAAAGTAGATTTTTTGTTAAAAGTTTGCTTCTCGAAGTCATTGATTTCAACAATTTGTTCTTATTGTTTTGAGTCCTAGAAGCCTTGAATGAATATTTTGTTGACTATGATGGCCAGATCACTACAATTACATATTGTGAATTTTGGGTCAAGTTGCCTCACGAATGACTAGAATTGGCCAATAATAACATCAAAAGACTTGTTAAGAATAAGAGACTGTATTGATAACGAATTACTTATTGAGGGGCAGTCCAGAAGTTGATGATGACCTCCTCTTCGATGGGTTTGGGCTGACTTGTGATATGGTAGTAGTCGATTTATAAAACCATTCTGAAAACTTGTGAGGTGACTTTGCTCAGCTACATGTGGAGAGTCTTAACAGCTGTCTTATGACATACTTACACAAGTAGAGAATGTCTAGGAGCTCATAGAACTTTCGACAGCCAATTCTAGCTCTATGGCTGTCTATAATGTTAGAATCGACATGCTTATACACCCACAAGTCGTAGTGCTGTTGGGAGAACTTGTTCCATAAGCAAAGCAGCTAGTCCATGAGATCAACATAAGTGACTGGATTCAACCTGTAGCCCGTGCATAGATAAAGATGTATTTCGTACTTGAGAATCTATTATAAAGAAAACACGCCATAGTCAATAGTAATCTACCTATCTTCAAACATCTTATTAGCCACCATCAGACAGGATAGACCCAGGGAGTGGAGCTCAGAAACAGGCACAAGGCAACCTTTGCTCAAAAATAAGTCCACGTAGGTATTGGCCAAGCAACAAGTCCTCCTTGAAAAACTTCTTTTAGCCGTCTCCTGATGCATCCACACTCGCATCTTCTACGTAAGCATATGCATACCATTCTGATTTTTTATGTGATTTGGCTGCCCATGAGTAAGCTGGAGTGGATTTTGTAGCACTGAGAACGATCCTGATGTCTAATGATTTCCGACATCAGGCGTATATCGTTCATTTGGGTCTTTTGGCGAGTGTTCATGCCTTCCTGGATCAGAATTTATGGATTTTATCGATTTAGAAGTCTCAGGGTGTGAGTATTGTCCTGTGAAGTTTGTAGGGCTGTATGGTATTTTTCTGAAGAGGGCGAGGCAAGAGGTCGCATTCAAATAAAAAAATAATGATAATGTGCATTCCATTAAACAAGTATATATACAGCACCCTCACTGGTCATTACCTACGTTTAAATATGACATCTCTATCACTTTTGCCCTTGAATGACGAAAGTCCATCGTTCGAAATATCATCTTCCATCCGTCCTCCTAAAAGTTCAACATTTTATGGCCAAGAAGCACATAAACTGAACCATCAGTCGATAGTGAGTCTAGCTATTGCTGACCGGAACCGGTAAAATGATGGCCTGACCTCGTCGTATTAGCATCTAGATTTTCCTGGATCCGCCTTAAGAATAAAACAAGGCAGGCAAAGTAAGGGGGCAAGGATGGTCAATACGATGCAAACAAGATGGTCTTAGACCCTGGCATCATTAAAGCTTATAGAATCGATTATGGAAAAACCGTAGCTTATAGTGTTTAGGCTCAATAAAATACGTTAATCTAATCAATTCTATATTATGTTTATAACATGCCTACACACCCCCAAAAGATAACGAACCCTGATTTAAGCCCAAAAAAGATTACAATCAGCTAGTAGTCTAGGGGAAGTCAAAAAACACTATTGCGGCAGTCGTGGAGGCAGCAGACAAAATAGCTTAGAAACATATTGAAGGAATCTGCGAGAAAAATCAAAGAAGTACTAAATCGAAAGTAATTATATACGTTTATTAAATTTCTTGAAAATGCTTTTAATCAATCATTGATTAATTGAAAACCAAAGATTAGATTAATGTTTTGATTCATCTTATTAGTTTATATAATTAGTCATAATTATTTAGATTAGTCGATGATAAAAACGCTCAGCTCATGCCTCAAAAAACACTATTTCTCAACAACTGCTGAACCTTTCTAGCAGTTCCTAAGCAAGTCCAGCCAGTAGCTAGTCATGAAGCGACAGCCGGGAAGGGGCAATCATGCCACTGAAGTGCATGTGCCTCACATACCTCTTCCCAGACAGTAAATTCAGCTATTTTTCGAGAAGAAAGAGATCAGGAACAAGACTGTTCTTATCAACATAGACAGCTCCAACCTGCTTGGTATGAAAAGACTATTTGCCCTTAATTATGCATAAAAGCACGTCTACAAGGGCAACGCGCAGCCAATCGATATACTAAAAGTATCTAATCCTTCTAGCTACGTCGATATAGAGTAGCTTTGTTTCGACCAAAACATTTTTGCAATAACCGACCCGCTTTTTTTACAAAAATCACAAAAACTGCAGTGCCCTATTACTGACCTGACTGACTAGATAATTGCATACTACGACGCCAACAAAGATCACGGGATAACTCGTCTGTAGCAGTAGTACCGGATATCTCCCGAATACTTACACATTGTATAGACTGCGCACAATATGGACAACAAAATATATTTTATAGGCATAAACGAGTACGAGCTTAGAAACATACTTTCTTCTTACTTGAGTCTCGTTGACATTAAAAATTTATTTATGGAATGCGTAAAAGAGGGTTTTCAGAATGACATTTTGAACAAAAAAGAGTTTTACCATTTAAGTAAGGATATCTTGTGGCTCAACCACTACAGCTTCCTACAGCCAATCAACCACCAGATCATCAACACTATCAAGAAGTAAGTAAAAGGAGTGTTTTTCGGGCATTCTTACCACTTTCTGAAGCCCAACCAGACCCACATAAATTTCAAGGACATGAAGGATAGATAGGCCGATAATCTGAAACTGTAAAAAAATGCGATAATGGAGGTGCTTTTCGGAAGTATATGGAACAAACCCTACACTAATAACCCTTTTCCTTACCTGACCGAGCCTTTCCTTGGACTATCCAATAATGACCAGCAACTAGTAAGGAACATTTTCCAAGGGTTTATGAAACAGTACAGCACCATAAAGAGCAAGTATGTAGAGAGAAGTCCTTCTGCATGATACAAGTGTGTTTATATTGATATTTACAAAGAGAAAGGTGTGCATGCATAAGATAGAATGTATAAGATAGATTTATTAATGATTGATTAAAAGTATTATTAATGATTATTGTTAAATAGTGTTAAATAGCTATAAGTGATTGTTGCAATAAATTACTAAATTAAATTTTTAAAATAAAACAGATGGCCTCCCACAGACACTACCAACTCGCACTACAACAGTACATACTCTACCAGCACAACATCAACCACTACCTTCAACTCTCCTCCTAAATCGCAGTCATGAAAGCACGTCTTTAGACCCACAACATACAACTCAAGCATCGCAGGTGTGATCGCGAGATGGTGAAGCCTTTCAAAGTAGTAATTTGCTTAGTTAGTGCATCAAGTGTTAGAAAATATATGGGTCTTAGAACGCTCTTAAGCACCACGTGAAGATGAAGCACTCGAAGCAGGCAGACTAGAAGAAGTCCAACTGCACTCATGACTCGCCTAAAATTATTAAGATATTCGAAAACCAGGCAGAATAAGCGCAAACCTTCACTTTATCGTGATTTTAATAAGCTTATAGCACAAAAATGCGCTGATTATGACTTACTTAATAATTTAACAGTGTTTCCGACCATACACAGTATAATAAGAAAATGTCTATTAAAACTAGCAAATATTATCAAAAAAATCACAATTTTATGATAACTAGTACAATATTATGATTAAAAGCACAGTATTATCATATCAAGCCCAGTATTATAAAAACAAGCACAATATTAGACTATCAGTCCTCCAGTAAGCCCATTACACTCTCCTCACTGGCCTAGTGACCCTTTTTCTTGACGAAGTTGTCATTCTTGCCCCTTCTGCTGTTGCGCTGTGTCTAGGCTTTGAGCATTATCATCAGCTAAGGGTCTGTGTAAATGTGCTACTTTGTATTAGTGCCATAGCCCACCACTATAGATTTTATCGGCTTTACATTCTAGGAGTTTCTGCTCTTTATCTCATGCACGCGGCTGTGTCTTTTGCTCACTGTTTCGTTGCGGCCCTTGACTACCTTGAACTCATTGACGTAGTTGCTTCTGTTTAGTTTCCTTGAGTCTTTGTGAGTGTCAGTCTCAACTGAGTCCATGGCTTCTTTTCTGAGCGCTGATTTTGTATTGCAGTTGGTCCTGTAACAGCTTTTGAAGCTAGAATCGTAAAGGTACTTCTATCTGGCGATCTAGTACTGATTGCTTTTAGAATCTTCCTGAGGGTCAGGTTAAAGGATGTCTATGACTTAGATGTCCTAGTCAGTGCTCCATACAATATCAGATGGATGGTCTTCTTAGTCATTTTGCAGTTACTCAGCGCAGGCAATGTGGCTCTACTTGATTTGTATTTATTGCTAAATGAACTCTTTTATGTTTTCGAAAGTGGGTCTTTACTCTGCTTTTTCCTTAAGAATATAGCTAATAACATGCGAAAAGTCTTATGAATAGTTATTTTAGACTTCAGCGAGTAGCTATTATAACTGCTGAGAAGTGGTCTAGCTTGATATCTATGTAAGGGTGGCTGCTTCAAGCATACATAGACCAAGAAGGTACACATCTGACTGGAAAAAGTCAATATTTTATGCGTTTTATCTTATCTAAGGAGAATGCAAGGACAGTCTAGAAGCATTCATGGGACTTATGTTGAATGCACTTGGATCCATCAGTCTTATCTTCTTCTATACGAATATTTTTTTGGAACTCAAAACTCCGTACACTACTCCTCTGTCTTGCAGGTAGATAAGAGAATTAGTGATTGAAGACAGCAGTATCCACAGCTAAGCTTCAGTAAACACTTCTTCCTTGAGTCTGCGGGCAACTACTTCGTCTCTGAGGGTGACTCTATCGATCTGATATATGGCCCTTACTGATGTAAGTCTGTCTTCAGGTGCTTTTTTTTCGAAGTCTAGCAGTGGACACACGTACTGGGGGTCGAAGGACAGGTGCTGGTCCAGTATTTAGGAAACTTCTTCGTAGTCGCAATCCTAGATGAGGTGACTTTTGACAAGCAGATTGTTATGTTTGGAGCTGAGGATGGTGGTTTCGGGGTTGACCTGCAGTATGTCCCACTTGGCGAGAAAGTCTTTGACCTGTCTTAGCTCACTAACCGTCATTTCAAACTATAATTTTAACTAATATACAACAATACCCACAATCAACTATTCTAAAATATATCTCTTAAAAAAGCTAAATCATCAAGTCTTGCTTATTTCTGCATGGATTGATAATAAGATATAAACTTCATCATATAATCTTTTAGATAATCCGCTTGCGTTCTTCCCTTATTCGTTCATAGTTTTTCTATAGAATTTCTTAGGCCTCGCAACCCTTTTCTTCCTTCTAGAACCGAATATCCCCTTTTGTCTCCTAATTGGTCTCCTCGTTCTAGCGATTGCTCACGCTAAACGTAAATTTCTTGAACTCTTTTGACCCGAAAATCTGTTTAGCCAAGCGAACGAACTATCTTAGGGATGGCTTACTTTGCACTAATAAAGGGCGTTTTTACGGTCTTAGGTCATGTAAATGGTTCTATTTTGACTAATTTTATTAACATATTTAGCTGCCTAAGTTCGAACCAGCTCCATTTTTTAATTATAGCTCAGATCTTCCTTGACTGTTTCGTGGTAGCTGGTTTCAGGGCCTGACATGAGAAACTGTTTGCCGAAAGTCTTACGGTGCAGCACAGTGTGGAAATACTTAGCCGAAGACCTCTTTTAATCGACCCCTAAGTGCTTCTTTGAGTCACTATCTTTAGAGTGCTTTAAGGCAGTGATTCTGCCCATGGTTTGGCCTGCCCTCTTCACAAAGCCCTTTTTATCTTTAATTTTGAAGTAGTAGCCCTTGAGATTGGTGGAGTTTTCCTTGATTTCTGCCCACTCTATGCTGTCTTTGATTTACTCTCTAATGTTGTCCACCTGACCCAATTTTCTGAGTCTATCAACTGCGGTTTCCTTGGGCTGGCTTGTCCGATTGGTTGGCTAAGGGTCAAGCAGATCAGACTGAGTGTGCCTTTATGGATGAATCTACCTTTCGATTTTTACATGTCTTTATGGCTGTTGTTGACCCTCAGCACGCATCCTATGTTGTGGTTGCGTATTATTTTCGTGTTGCATTTAGAAGGTTTAGTAGTAGTTGATGCCCCTGTGTTGGCACTCGTCGATGACTGCCAGTTTGTTGAGTTCTTCCTGAGTGAAGATGTGGTAGTCTTCGGCCAGTTCTGATTTTTTAATAGACTGTCCCTTGTTTGTTTTGTGGAATTTTCGTTTGAGTCGTTAGATTAGTTTGTTATTTTCTTCCTCTTACTGAGGTGAAATTTTGTTCATGAAATGAGGGTTTGTTATTTTTTTGAGGTACTGCTTGTTCTTGGGTTTGTGTGTGCAGGTGAGTAGATTGGGAGGAGGTGAGTGGTTCTGGCACTCTCGAAGCAGATGTTCGCAGCTGTGTTGCAGGTGGCTCATTATGGAATAATATAAAAATAGAATAAGAACAAAATACATAGTGATGGCAGTCTACAGTCATATTTATTAAAATTTTGACCTATAAATATAAAAAAATGTTAACAAGATTATAAATTTATATAAAATTTATTAGTTTTTTATTTTTTTCATAGAAAATGATTATTTTAAGCTTGTTTGTCTTTATTTTTTATTAATTCTAGTAATAGATTAACATATTGTGCTGATAATGGTAGGTTGTTCAGTCATCAAGCTGGCAAAGTAAAGCAGTGCCTCTTAGCGTCCAGAAGTCAGGAGCGAAAGACTTACTATTAAGATCAACCGTAAGGATGAAGTTGGTACTCTGACCAGTGGTAGAAAGCACTCCTGCCCTGTTAGAGGTCTTGTAGCACGGACACTTGTACACTTGCTGTTTGGGCACGTAATTCTCAGAAGGCAGGAAGTGAATCACCGGCATCGGGAAGTACAGTTTGCCTAGCACCTGGTCGATCATGTTGTCACTGTTTATATCCCATCTAGCACCGTCCAAGAATAATCCGTCGATGTATACACCATCCTGCATAACACATTATGTACCTCTGGAGAATTTTGTAGCTTATCTTTTTCCATTCCTAGTACTTTGAATTTGAAGTTGAGTGTATCGATGGGTATTTTATAGAGTCTGGCGTGGGTCTGCAGCACTCCAGTGAGGAAGCCTTGAGGGAAGTAGAAGCCGCTCATCCAGTAGCTGAAAGGAGCTTTGTTAGTGAGCCACCCACGAATGAAATCAACTCTCACAAGCATATCTTTGAACCAGGAAGAAAGCGGCTTGAGGGAACCATAAGAAACTGCTTTCCAAATGCCTGGCAGAATATTGTTTTGAAAAGCTAGATACATTTCGTCGAGTTCCTGGGACATGACTGCGAAGCCTTGAATGGCCTTTTTGAGCTAAACAAGCGTAGTGTTCATTCTTTTGATTAGAATATTGAACTTGGCCATTTATTGTAGCAGAACGATAGATAGTGATCTCATGTTGCCCTCTTCGGTCAGCTGGAAGTGCTCTTGATTGCCCTGAGCCTAGTCAAGCAGCTAGGGAATCTGCTAGAGGAACTGAGTAGCCATGTCTATGACGATTTCGTCAGGAGACTTGCCGCTGGCTGCTGCTAGAATTCTGGGCTGAATGTTCAATATCGTCTATACAATTTTGGTTGATTCCTGATTCTGGTAAGTGATGTTCGCATTCTAATGCATACCGAACACTTCTGGATCCTAAAAATTAGGCAACTTGTTGACGTAATCTAGATAAGTCTGATGGGTGCCATACTAGGGTACATAGTAGATCTTAGAGGTTGATAAATTGTACTTTTATGTGTTAAGGATGTCCTGATTGTAGTACTTTTTGAGGATGGAAAGCAGGCAGACTCGATCCCAGTCGTCACTCACTCTGCCTCCGTAGTTGATGTGTCCAGTCATGTAGAGCATGGCGTCCCAAGGAGTATTCTAGTCTTCTATGCTGAGGAACATCTTGAGGGTCAGGTAGGCGATGCTGAGATCTGAATCGTTGAACTCATATCGAATGTTGAAGCCCAAAGGACCGAATTTTCTTCTTTCCTGGATGATGGCATGGAAAAATGATAAAGTGAAGGCCAGTTTGTGCCAGTCCTTGTTTTTCTTGTCGCACTGCTTGAAGAACTAGTCGTTAAGCTCAATGTATGACTTCTTCAAGTTAGACTTAAGGCCTCTAGGGGGCTAAAGAGTTAATTTACTGCCGTTTTGCAGCACAGGCACGGGGAAGTAGTCGGCTGGCATTGAGGTCAGGAAAAGTCTGAAATTTTAGCTGCCCACATAACCCTCTGAGAAGGACATTACTATTTTCTATAGGTTGGGCATCCAGCTCTTAGCGAGATGGCAGTTAGTAAGCAACACCCAGTTGCCGTCTGCTTTAGCTCTATTGATAAGCGCTTAGGCCTTCTTGCCCTGGCCCTGACCCAGAGAAATCACGTCTATCTTCTTTCCTTTCTCGCCTGCGTACTTGAGCAAGGAAGATGTGGGATCAGCTCCAGTCGATAGAATGAAAATAATGGGGGTTTTGTAGTCAGAAGTGGCGTATATTTGGTCAAGAGTGGTCGTTTTGATTTAGTCGAAGAAGCTGCCCATCTGATCAGTGACGTAGTTGGAGAACTAACGCATAATTTTTTCAAAACAAAGGCCTCGCACCAAGGCCAGCCTTGTGAAGGGGTTGATTTCTTTGAACTGTTAAGGCAGTTAAGCAGTGATTAGGTTAGGTTCTTTGACGAAAGTCTTCCATGTTTGCAGATTAGCTTTGATATGGTCGACTATGCCTTTGAGCTGAGGGTATGACTCCTCTATATAGGAAATGAAATTCCAGCCTGCGAGTGAGAAGAAAGCGGGATCTGGATTGGGAGTGGTGGCTATCTTGGTAGTACCTCTAACCAGGTAGTTCCACTCACTGAAAGATATGGCTTGATTTTGTCTTCTTATGGCCGTGCACATGAGGAAAGAGTATATCTTTTTGTGCGATTCGAACAATCCCCTACAGACATCGGTAAACATCAGTCTGGTAATAGAATCACAAATGTTCAAGATTCTTTGTTATTGCTAGTTGGCAGCCTAGCTGGTTTCAATAGCAGAAAGGAACAGTTTTTTGAAATAGCTGAGAGAAAACTGATACATAGGGTCGATAAGGGCCAGATCTGATATGACGAAGTAGAGCACTGTGCCTCTGATGGCTACTGGAATATAGTTGTTTCTGGACAAATTGACCGTTTCTTCGACTGCTGTGGTTTCTTATAGCTTGGCTTTGATGATTGCGCTGTTTTTCTTACTCTATTATAGCGTTTTGATGAGCTCGAGATTGTCCAGAATGTTGCCTGTGCTCTATGAGAGCAGCGTAAGGATGTTGTCTTGGGCTTCCTTCAGCAGTTTCTTGCCGTTAGAAATAGAAATAACAATTTAATCTCTTTGCTTTTCAATCTATGGCAACTCGAACTTGACCACGTCTCCCAGCAACTGATCCTTGAGTCCTTCAAAGGTTATACTGAAGTTGATTACTGTAACTTTTATGTAAATTTCAGGCAGATACTTGGGGTTGCTCATCTTGGTGGTAAGGAACATTTTAAACTTTGGATCATAGTCGATTTTCTTGTCACCTACCCTAATCAGTGTACGGTTATCTTACTAGAAAGTTTGTTTTTGCAGAACTGAGTCTATAGCTGGCTCGAGTTTTTCCTATACGTTTTCCAGCAACACAGAGTACCCTGATTGGATGGCAGTCTGGATTGTCTTCAAGTAGTGAGTCTCTGAAAAGTTGATTATCTTCAGGTCGTTGACTTATTCGTGCTTTTTGATCCACTTATGAGCTTATCCCTGAGGATCGATGAAGAGTGGCCATCGTTGGCATTTGGTCGCAATAACTCCGTTGTCGATACTTAGGGCGTCATTTGAGAGACCCTAGAGGATCCACTATCTGATGGTGAGTGGCGTCTGCAATGTTTAAGAGAGCGAGTAGTTTTCAGAGTAAGGAATGCCTAGTTCTTGGAATTTTTGTTTCCAGCAGTTAATCACTGGCTACCTATAAGCGCCTGAGAAGGGTCCTAGATAAGAAATGGTGGCAGCGGACAAGAAAACATTGCCGATGAGTTCATTGAGCTCAACTGCGATGTTTTCTATCTGTTCTTTCCATCTAATTCCTTCTTCCTCTAGCAAAACCGTGAGTTTTTAGGCACTAACTAAACGATTGTTTGTGCGCACCATATCTTCTTACAGTTTTTTCTTCAAAGCTAGTGTTTAATCGCATTCTTTCTGTAGTTTCTGCACCTTCGACTTGATTTTATTAAGCTCATCTTGCTTCACCTTAAGCTACTTGGTCTTCACATCAAGAATGGCAGTGAGCTATGCCACTTTCTTCTTCTTGGGCTCCACTTCCTTGGATATTCTTGCGTAGTTGTCCATGGCTTTGACCCACATAGCTAATGACTTACAGGCCACTGATTTTTTACCAATCTATTCGACATCGAACTCAGGTTTCTTTGTGATTACTCTAAGTTTCTTTAAAATAGCTTATTTGTCAGCCAGAGAGTTCTTGTCGTACTATCTAAGCCTGTCCAGGAAAGCCATATCGGTCATAACTTTCTTGGCAGCGTCCCAGTCACCTTTCTCGCCCAAAAGGATGCAAACTGTTTCTAGCACCATGCGCACTGCGTCTGGAGGATTAGCAAAACCTTTGATTTCAGTGATGTCTGCCTTGTTAAGTTTCTTCAGAGCATCAGCTGCGGCTTGAAGGGCTGGGATGGCCTTGTTTAGTTCAGCCTGAGCATCTTCAGCGATGATTTTGACGTCTTGTTGTTAGGCGTTTACCAGTTAGGTCTGTTAGCCTACGACTGCTTACACTTTGGAAGCGGCTTCAGTGTCGATGGCGAGTTGTTTCAAGAACTACTCTGTTTTAATCGATTGTTAAGCGAGTTGAGGTTTGAGGATAGTCATTTCACCTTGTAGCTTGATGACTGTCTCGTTGGTTGCGTATAGCTTTTCAAGTCCAAAAGTCAATTTTCTTTTTATTCTTTAAGTTTAGTCTCGCTTCTCAGCCAGCAGACTCTGGTATAGCATAATGTGATCCAAGTAAGACTTGGGTGTCGTGTATACTTTTCTTCGCAATTATTTGTCGTATTTTTCACAGAGTTGACTCACATCAACTGAGACGTTCATGCACATTTCAGTCAGAGCAGTCTTGAGGCTGTCTTAAGGCATTTCTATTTCTTTGATGAACTTGTTGGCAACTTCCAGAAGAGCTTCTTTGGGCCAGTTGGGGAACCAGTCGAGCGAGCAACAGTTTATCAGCGAAGGGAACTTCCTGCATCTCACTCTGAGTTGCTCTCCCACTGGACTCATACACAAAATAATGTGCAAATTTTATCTGATGCAGCTTATAAACAAGTTCCACAAAGGTTAAGGAGCATCCTGAACTTTTTTCTTGGCAGCGTGGGGTCTCATCATGTTGTATATTTCTTCAAAGTCTTCCTTTTTGGTGAACAGATTGGGCACTTAACCAGTGTTGAGGATATTATTTATATCTTACAGGAAGGAGTCGTAGATGATCTGCACGTCTGTGAATATAAAGGACAGTTGTTTGCGTTAGCCTCCAGTCATTTTTGCTATCTTTTGCAAATCACCCCTAAATGACTCAGAATTGTAGTTTTTGATCAGTTAAATCTGATATTTCTAGCTCTTCATAATGAAAGAAGCCAGCTTAGACAAACTTTGTTTTCCGCTGCCGCCCACTCCGATAAGCATTGCGTTGCCACTAGGTTGACGTAAGATTCTACAAATTCTAAGGATTTGCTCTACTGCTTAGTCGAAAAAGACCAAGTCGAGTTTATCGTCTGATGTGTAGTTGTAGTCTATCTGCTTGTTTTATAGCAATTTGTAGAGTCTTTTCATATCTGTGATCTATTCGTATGATGACACACCTGAGTCCAGTTTCATCACATCGCTGAACAGTACTCCGAACGTTTAATCAGTGAGGAAAGAAAGATTGCTAAAATATCGTTTATAGGCTTCAGTTACAACTCCTTTGAACCACACGTAGTCCTCTACTATCATACGGTCAGCAAAAACTCTCCTTATCTCGTGAATAAACAGTTTCACTATGGTCTCTTCCTTGCCTTTTCCGATGTTAGCAATCACCTTTCCGACGTCTCTCATGTTGTAAATGTACTGGAATTTCGACGGAGTTGGCAACAATTACTTAGAAATACGCTAGAACACGTTGAGAGTAGTAAGCACTACTGGCTAAGAGAAAGAACACTTCGGAGCCAGAAGTTCGTTAAAAATTCTGAAGGAAGTCGACGAGCTGGGCATGGGGAACATCAGGGGCAGAAGATGCCTGAGGAATCTGAAGTGCAGTTTATTGCGGCCTCCTCCGGGTGGACCACAAACAGGAATAAGCGTGGTATCTTCTACTTACTTGAAAAACAGTTTGCTTCTGTCATAAAGACCACCTAGGTCTATCAGCTGTCTTAGCAGCTATATGCAAGGTTGAGCTCCATAAAACTACAAGGCAGGCATGTTGACGTCGTCGATGAAAACACATATCTTTTCTCTAGGTCTCGCTCCGAATAAAGTCTTTCCTTTCTTTATGAGCTTACTTTATATAGCAAGCTGAGCATCTTTGGCTTTGGTTTGAGCTGAAAAATTGAGGAAAATAGTGGAAACTCCCTTGGGCTATTTAAGAGACTCGAGCAGTCCTTTGACCAGTACTGACTTACCAACTCCTGACTCTCCAGTAAGGATAACTGGTTTTTCAATGTCAATCATGAGCTCGATGATGTAAGAGTACTTGACAGTGTCGATGGTTGGTACCAGCAAATCGACTAGCTGCACTTCCTTGTCGAACACGAACTATGGCACTTTGGTCGACCAATTAACAAAGGTCTGCTGGGTATCAGGGTTGATCATGTGATCAAAAATGCAATCTGACCTTGGGAAGTTAAAATCATTGAAAGAATCCTAAATGGCTGATTGAATTTAAGCGTTGTTGACGTTAGAGACACCACCTCCGACTCCCCAGATAAAAGCGTATATAAAGTTTGCTGTAAGAACTTTCTGGACCAACTATTATACGTCAAGTTTCATCTTCGGCTTGAGACTCTACAGTATTCTGCATATGTTAGTGGCTGATTGAATTAAAGTGGTCGGGAAAGGTTCATACATTTTGCTCTTTTTCTTGAAGGTTTTCTAAAGAGATTTTACGAACAAGTTTTATATGATATCTTTTTGTTATTTAGTGAAATCTTGTCTGTCTAACCAGCTCTTGACGTAAAGAAGCCATGGCAGATTGTCGAAACTCAAGTAGACCATACCACATCGACTCACCGTAGCCGGAGAAGCCACAGCCAAGTCTTGCACCTCAAACAACATTCGCAGCTAGGGTCTCAACTTGATTCGCTATGAGTTGGCGAGACAGAGGGTCATGTTATCGTCCAGCACAGTATTCATGTTTTCGATCCAGAGCGCATCGACAGGGCCATCGAAGACTACCCAGTAGTTGTCACTGGCACTCCAGTTAGGGTCTTCCATGTCTGGATTGTTGACTTGTCTGATGATCGATGAAGCCAGTCCATCGACCCACTCTTGAGTGAAAGGATCTACCTAGCCGTACATTTCACCCATAGATATAGATTTGGGATTAAGAATCCTATAGAAAGTTTTTTGGAAGCCTTTTTCGCCTAGACTATTCATGGTAGTACAGCTTTGGGCCAAAGTTTTAAAGCAAGTGGTCTTGCCGCTACCCGACTGACCCACTAACATGACACCGAAACGCACGTTGAAAGTGTCATATAGTTGAATAACCTTATTCTCAAACACAGGGCACGGCTGTAGCTTAGATTTCTGTAGCTAGCCAGGTATCATCTCTTGAAGCTTAGAGACGCTAGGAGGAGGTTCGATACTTGCTGGGAACAAATCGAGAACAAGGGCAGTGAATAGAGGAATATCTGCTTTGACAAACTTGGGAATGTTTGAGAATTTCATGGCCTTTATCAAGATAGAGTCCTCCTCTAGATTAGGTTATGCTCTTTTGAGAGATCCAGCCATGACAAGGAGCGACTTGACGGCTCTCATACCGAAGTCATAGTGGTCTTGCTGTGAAAGCTGTTCTGAAGAAAGTTTGTACAGTTGCACCATCTTTTTCGATAGAATGCTGGCAGTTTCGAATCCTTAGGCGAAAAGCATGATTTCTGCGATCATAGCGTAGTCTGGAATCATCATGGCTACTGGTCTGAAGAGGGACTTCAAGTTGTCGGGCAGCTCTGTTCTGCCTGCATAACCAGGGTTCATAGTGATGAAGACTCCATATCCTGGAAGCAATGGAATAGTCACGCCTTCGAACTCAAATGGCTCGAAGGGCAGATACCTGAGGAGAGCCATACGAATTACTAGCAGTTGCTGAGCGATAACAGAAAGCACTTCGATGTCGATACGGTTGAACTCGTCTAAGCAGGCCCATGCTCCTTGCTGGGCAAGTCCCTTGAATAGCTTGTTCATCATGTTAGCAGTGATCTGGTCAGAACAGTTGAACACAATACAAAGTCTTCCTAGAGCCTTAGCCAGATCCTTGGTCGACTCAGTCTTTCCCGTTCCGGCTGGACCTGCTGGATTAGCTCCTAGTTTATTGGCCACAGCACTAGTAATGGTGATCCAGCATCGATCAGTAAGGGGAGTGATAACCAGTCTTGAAGTTGCTCCCAAGTACTCATAGCCGTACTAGAGCAACGAGGTGACCTGTCTTGCATAGGTTTTTTCTTCCTGCAGATAAAACCTAAGCTGTTGTTGCCACAAGAAATCATTAAGGGACTCACATTGAGCCTTACTGAGTCCATTGACGATATCTCTGTTATGCACTTCTATAGTGATGAGCGCTACAACAACTTTTCTCAAAATAGCAGGGATTTATCCTCGCACGATGGCAGTCATTTCTTTGAGCTGACTAATAATGACGTTCAGATGGTTTTATAGAGCCTACCCTGTGTTTGCGTTTTCTTTGATGGCTTCTTCAGTGTGAATCGTCCATATGATTTGTGAAGCAACGGCTACGACCTGACTGGACTGAGCAAGAATCCAGTCTACTTTTTTCTTGTACTTACCGTCCATCCATTCGTTGAATCCGTTACTGATGATTCTTCTGACTGCTTCGTACATCTCTTTCTGTAGATGACCCAACCATATCTATACACCGTTCTTTACAGGTACTACTGATTTGAATAACACTCTTTCTTTCTCAGGACTGTACATGCCTTCGATAAGGTTTGACTCCTTAGTTGATTTTCCGTCAGCCATGTATAGCTTTACCAGGGCCTCAAAGCACTTGCCTAGATATTGTTCAACCATTTCTAGATTTCCAGCCTTGGAGAGGATCTAAAGTAGTTCATCGTTAGAAAGGAAATAAAATCTTGGGAAAATCTGTCGTTTGCCTTCAAGATACTGCTATAGCTTTTTCTCTATTCTTTATAGGATCTCAGTGTTGTCAATAAATTTATCCAAAAGATTGGGGAAAAGTCCCTTGCTGGCCAGTTTCATGATCTTGGGACCAATCATAAGCTTTTTCACGTGAGATCGAATGAACTTGTCACATGTTTCAAACTCTTTGGATTCGACTGGCATTTGCATCTTGATGTCCGGCGCTACAAAAATGTTTTACAAGTACATCCACTTACGCTGAGCCTAGACCCATTTTTATACTATTTCCATAATCAGCTGAATATCTTGTGAGAGTTTTTCTGCTCTAGGCTTGATGGGTTTAATGTATCGATTGGCGAGGGTATTGTTGACGTTAGCAAGTGCTTCATCGAGAATGATGGTAAGCTAGTCGACCTGTCCGAGCACGTAGATGTCTTTGTACTCCTTCAGCACCATATCTGACTACTGAAGAGTCTTTTCGACCGAGTTGAGAGTGTCCTTGAGATTTCTCTCTTGTAGAGCCTTAGTGGCGATTTCCATGATTTAAGCAGCCTTAGCCTGTATTTTGAAATCAAAAAGCTTAGAAATCGTAAGAGTTTCGTCTTGCTGGTTGAAAGTTGTGTTGAGAATCTCGTTGATCTGAAGGATGTGTTCCTACTAAAGATACTGAGATTTGAGCGAGTTGAAGGCAGGCAATGACTACTTGTACTGAAGCACCATTTTCTTCAAACGAGGCACTATGGGGTTATCAGTCAGGTTTCTTTCGCACTGATTGACTGTTCTGAAATATTTATCGACTCTTTGGATCATAGGTTTTACTTCAATGTCCTTGAGTACTTTGTTAGACCACTCGACAGTCAACTCCTCGAACTACTAGAGGCCTTTCCAGAGTGAGTATCTGAGCTAAAATTCTTGTTTGAGTGTGTATAGATTGTCATAATTTCCTTCTCCATTGATGTCCAGAACATCCTAATAGCCCTGCATTTGTGCTACTTGTGCCTCTAGTCTATCAACTTTAGGCTTGTAGTCCATGATATCCTTGCCGTACTCTTATGTTAGCCATTTTTTGTCAGTGACTTCAGTTAGCAGCTCGTCGAACTGTCGGTTGATTTTCTTTTCAAGATCCTTGTACTCTTTCTTGAACTTATCAACGCTCGAAGAACACAGATCTTCGATTTGAGTGACCAGCTGGCCTCCTTGTGCCGATAAAGCAATCGTCTTATCGATACTTTTCTTGAGACTCACGTTCTTTAAGTTGGGCAGCAGTTAAGGCATAAGACTTAAAAGCGATATTTTCTCGATCATTTCGGGCAGGGTTGCATTGATTTAAACAAGATGGTCTTTGAGGCTGGAGAAGTCGTCGATGGATTGCATGGGCGAAGACAGCTTCGAGATCGTCTGATGGTAAAATTTCTCACACTGTTCGTTCACTTCCTACAAGTGTTTTTCTATGAATTTTGCTAATCTTTTTTGGTTATCGGCTTGTCCATTGATAAGCTGTCTGTTTAGTTCAAGACAGCTCACCTCATATATGGATACTTAGTTCATTTCCGCAAGGTTATCTGTCATTTTTCCGTAAAGCCAGTCGTTGATTTTAGCCAGTTGAATGTACATGTCGTTAACAACCTCATATTTGTTGGTCTCTAGATCTTTGAAGTTGGTTCTTGTTTGTCTCGCGAACACATCCAGGTAGCTTCTGTACTCGTTTCTGAACTTATAGACTTGCGCATAGCTTTCCCTCATCATCTCGCTGATGCGTTTAAACAGTTAGCTCGTGTTGATGACTTCTTTGAGCCAGAAACTGGGGTCGATGTACTCACTGATGTTCTATCTGTCCCTGTTTCGTCCGCCTATGACGTCGTCCCACTCTTCTAGCGAGTCTACAAAGATGTCGACGTTGTTCCTCCAGTTCTTGATACCTTTCTCGATGGCGCTCTCTTTGAAAAAGGCTATGAGAATCTATGTTAGTTCTTGTTCAAAAGGGGTGATTTCTATCATGTCGACTGAGTTGTCAAAGTGTCTGATCTTATTGGCATCCCAGTTGTTAAGATCAAACTGTATGAGAGTCTTGGGCTCCTCTTCGTTGAGGTCTACTACTTTTTAAGTGAGTTCTTTGTCGAGGTTGAGGGTAAAGATTACTTTGAGTATGGGATGCTATCGCTTTTTCACAGTTTGTTTAAAAGCGTTGGCCATCATCATCAGCGGGTTGATCGTAGCTGGCTTCTTGGGTTTATTAGGGTCGATCCACTAGAGCGGCTCCATTTTGTTCTGGTACTCGTCTAATTAGTCCTCGGGCAGCTCAATCATTTTGAATAGCATATTGATGTTGTTGATGTAGCAGTTTCCCAGGGTCTAGGTGGTCATGTACTCGAGCAGGTAAGACATGCGCACTATCCTGATAAGCTATTGTCGCATCATAGAACGGTCGCCGTAGTTCATGTTTTCGGGGAAACCCAGTCCGTCTTCTTTCTTTGACTCTTCTTTTTTCACCTGAATTTTGCTCTTGAGGTTGGCCAAAATCACATTTATGCCTTTTTCTGAGTTTTCGTGCATTTTCTTAGAAAAAGCGTGCAGAGATGCTTGGAAGTCCTTGTGATTATCGCTTTTCTTGATCAGTAGTTATTCCTTGGTTATGGGGTCTCTGCCTGCAAATTGAATAAAGCTTAGACCTTGCACCTCTGTGCATAGAGTTTGATGATTAAGTATAATTTTTTGGTAGTATGAGTTAGTCAAAAACATTTTCTACTCAAGCACTTTGCAGTTGCGTTTGTGTTTGTCGCTGGAAATCATTTTCATCCATTTCTTGAGACACTTCCACTTACGGAAATTAATGAAAAAACTGTATTTGCATATTTAATTGAAGGCCTTGACCTAGTCGAACCACTCTTCGACTGGTATGAATTCTGTGGGTTTGGAGTTGACAAACTTGCTGACACCCTTGCAGCTGAAAGTGTAGTACTCGTGTATTTTTTCCTTAGCAGATATGATTTTAGAGTAGGGCACTACTTCCATGTTGTAGTGGTCGTTCTGGTCTTTTTTAATCATATAAATAAACTCGTCGGCCGTAAGCTTCTTTTGTCGCACCATCTTGAAAAAAGTTGCCACCTATTGATTCGCGATCTCAATCTCGCCAGACTATGGCTTTTTGGCTGGTAATAAGTTGGGCGAAATGGGTTCGATTCTGGTGTTGCTGGGCACTTTGATCGACGACCTGCGCATGGCTCTGCTTTGGCCCTGTTCTCTGGTATCCTTGTTGAAAGATCCTCCTCTCGAAGTAGGTCGGGCCGTACCCAGGCTGACATCTAGAGGCGAGTGCTCCTCTTGGACTGAAGACCGCTTGAGCCCGCCTATGATGGGGAGCACCTTTTTGGGTTATTCTTCCTTGAAAGACTTCTTTTTGGTTTGCTGATTGGATTGATTGTTACGTAGAAAAGAAGGTTAGTGTCTTCAGCTTTGGGTAGTTGTTTGTTGTTGATGGTTTTGGACTTGTAGAGCCGGTTGATAAGCATTTGCTTCTGGAACTGGTTCCTCTGCTCCTAATCCTTCATAGATAAGTTATAATTTATTGCCAAAAACTCATCTGCATCAACACATCAAGCAGCACATTATATGGCATAAACACATGCAAGCAAAAAAATAATAAAAAATAAGAGAATGACTGAAAACACTAAAAAATAAAACTTAAAGATAAGCTTTAGTTTGCGGTTATATTAATTGTGAATAGACTGTATATTTTATAACTATTAATATTTCAGTTTAGTGGCGGATTACGATATAAACATGAAGATTGTATTACTGACTTTTCATTACTATCGCATTTTCTACAGATGATTTTATTCAATCTTTTAGGGCTCTCTTTCTTACTAGACTTTTATCTACCATTTGTTCTCCATCTGCATCTCAGCTCGTTCTTGTTTGAATGCCATCTACACCTCACCTTGCTATTGCTTCTTTTGCCTCTTTTATCGCTTAGTCATCTTGAAATCCTTTTCGTCTTCATCTTTCTCTTCTCCCTCCTGCACTTCCTGGAAGAGCAAACTCACTGCTTTCAGTTTATTGCTCTCCTCCTTATCTTTCTTCCGCTGCACGTTTATGTACTGTTTGTACCTGTTCTGTATGTATTATGGTTTACTTTGAGCTGGCTTTTGGTTTTGCGGGGGAAGAAGCTGCTGAGGATGTGGAAATCTGTTCCATATTTTTTAAGTAAAATATGAAAAAGTTATATCTCATCATGCGCCCACACCTTGGACTTTTCCTTTAGCTACACCGAGTGCCCACTTGATATCGAGTCCACGTCACTATGACTGTAACTCGATTTGGTCTTGCTCTTCTTCTAGCTAAAAACACGCTCACATTGAAGTCTATCGAGTCAATCAGACTGGCCAGAGTCTGTTTGGGCTATAGGGGCAGTTCGAGCATGGGTGGAGCTTAGAGTGGTTCCAGGTCGGGCTACTACTCAATCATGTTTTATAGAAACTTATTATAATTGTCTATTCTTTTATATTTTACCAATCACAACAATTGGTCATACTCATAGCTAACTTCAATCTGACTCATTTAAATATCAGATTCCATTTTTTTCTATCAAAACTTATATTTTTTTAATCCTTTTTATATTAATTTATTATAAGCAAGTATGATGGTTTGTAGTCTGAATCATTTTTTGTGGAATTTGACTTCGATATAGTCGCCACTAGCCTAGTCGCTGTCTACTGATTCCAAAGAAATGTCTGACTCGTTCAGCATGTTCTTTACTTCCTGCTTGAGCTGCTTCTTGGACACGATCTACAGCTATTTTTGCGTTTTGTGACGGTCGATTCGTGGCAGTTTGACCTCAGAGGGCTAAATCTATAGCTTTTTTTGAGGTTTTATTTCTTAATCTTGTGAGCTATCTGAGTCTGAACTAGATTATGACTCGACTTAGATCTACATGGCTGCTGGCTCTGTTTTGCTATACTTTGTCTGACTCCTATGATGATAGCTGTTTCTCTACTATTTTTTGTTGCTGTGTCTTGAATTATCTTGGTAAATGTTTCTGGAGTTATCTTCTTTACTCTTTCTATTTTTATTTTTATGGCTTATTTTGCCTTGGCTGTTGAGTCTGCTGTTTATTCTTTATTATCTAGTACGATACTAGGTAAGTTTGTCCCTTTTTCCTTTCTCCATAAGGTAGTCCTTATATTGTTTCCAGTTTTAGTAATCTCTTTTGTCCGAAAAGTACAGCTCCTGGTATCTTTCTTTGTATTGCTTGTAAACTTCTTAGTTCTAGTTGTTGTTGCCTTCGATCTATATTTCCTACGCCTGCTACCTGAGTCCCTACATTATAAATCTTTGTTCTTCAATATGGCTGGAACAGTCAAACAGTTTAGCATCGAGAGAAACAATGTAAGTGCGTATTACTGCTAAACTATTGATTTTCTGCTGACATATTTACTACACGTTCTTGCTATTTGTGCTTTTGAGCTTTTTTCTCATTTTTTATATCAGTTTACTCAATTTGGCATGATTCTCTTGTCGCTACTTGCATTACTCGTATTCTTTTTCAGTTTTGGCCAGCTAGTTGAGTGAATGATGAAGCTCCATTTAGGCTTGCTCGAGCTACAGGTACTCCGCCTTTAGCTAATAGCTTTTTTCTTTAAGTTCCTGCAGAGTTCTGCCATCCGACTAGACCAGCTTCTAGAATTAGCCCATTTCATATGCCATCTTTTCATGCCTGGTCTTTCTTTTTTATACTTTGATGAGCTGCATCTACAGCTACTTGATTTATTCTTTGGATCTTTGAATTTCCTTTACTTTCTCGCTTTTCTCCTTGAGGCACATATCAATGTGTTCTTCAGCTGTCTGCATGGCCACTTTAAACTTTCTGTTGCTTTTTTGAAAACTGCTCTACTCATTTTCGAACTAATTCTTGAGCAGATTGAGACAAAGCATGTAGGGTTAGTCATCCTAAAGAGTTATGCCAATTCTTTTTGCTCTCTTTATCTATTTATCGATAGTCATGCTCATGGTCTACCACTAAGAATGCTTTTAGTCAGCCTAGGCCAGTAGATCCAACAGGTAGTCGCCTTTTTTTTCTCGTTTTTTTTTTAAGTGCTGCGGTAGTCCTCAGACAACAATGTCTTGCGCTTAGTAGCGCTACCCCCCACGAGAGGTTTATTGATGTACATATTAATTAATTTATTGTAGACATACTAGTGCCAGATTTAGCGATTAAAAGTAGCAGATTAAAGAATAAAAACATCAGTTTTAGATATCAACTAGGTTATTGTCTGCCAAAGCGTGGTCTTAATCTTACTAGTGGGTGCATAGTAGCCAACAGACTGCACTGAAGTAGGCTGTAATACCCACGAACAGTAGTACAACCATAGTACCCACTGCCAATATCACTGAAAAGGCCATTAAAATGGGAAAACTTATAAGAAAGAGAAGGCCGTAGTCGCAATTAGTACAATCTCGAACTAGAAACATAGGTCCACAAAAGACAGCAGCCACAAGCGTTATCGCAGCGAATATTGCCCAGAAAACCAAGCCTATGGCTAGAGCTAAAGGAAACAGTACAATCATTCCGATGGCCATAGCAATCTGCTGTGATCTGGTCAGGTTGTAGTTCCTTACTATAGCTGTTCTTGATATCTATAAGAATACATGAATTCTATTGGTGGATTTTGGGCAACTGCCAGCTATCTGTAGTCTTAGTCGCATTTGTAGTGGTCTTGGCTCCAGTTTTACAGGCAGACGTAGCAGAACTAATGAGTACATCTGCAGGTCATGTGCGGACAGCCCTCAGTTTTCTATATGAAGATGCCGCAACGAGGACATCGTTTCCAGTCTGCAAACTTCTATTGAAAGTTAACATCACAAGGTCCAATATGCTTCCTTAGCATACACTAGAGGCAAAATTAATCACCGCATTTGTTACAAGTAGCTCCTCTTCGCGTGTCAATAAGACCCTAACATTTTTAATTAGGACACATCTTGAGATGAGGATTGCTCAATGTCTGCTTCCACAAGGCCCATTGCCTATATTTGGCTTGGTATGGCTCTGACAAGGATAAAAAACAATCTTTTTGAGGGTCAAGAAGAACATTACAGTTTTAAGTAGGACATGTTATCTCCTATCTTGCGTTTAGTTTGTAAACTATGTACAGATTCAAACAATTTTTGCAGTACTCGTGCTGGCAACTGCCAACAGTGCCCATTTAAGACTACTGAAAGAACTGTTCGCAGAGTGAGCAGTTCGAGCTTGTAGTTCTGCGCAAAATATTGCCAATGAAATTAATTCCAGAACTTGGTTCCTACTCAGTTTTGCGCAGAAAAGACGATCGAACAACTGCGGGTATTTTTGAGAAGTCATCTCGTAAAGGCTACTGAGAGGAGCTTCTGCGTATGAAATCCATTTTATTTCTGTTATTAATATGTATAAATTACATCTAGACTAACATAGTATTAAATTGTGTAAAAAAATGGGGTTGGGGTTGGGGGGGGGGGGTGGGGGTGGGTTTGGGGTGGGGGGTGGG